>Ga0196970_1001147_pt1 | contig 20295 bp, 23 predicted proteins | sample S1v_513CmetaG_FD_148672 | JGI IMG/M metagenome (GOLD analysis project Ga0196970, IMG submission 148672) | Soil microbial communities from Anza Borrego desert, Southern California, United States - S1+v_5-13C | ecosystem: Environmental > Terrestrial > Soil > Desert | place: USA: California...
GGACGGCTGGAAGCTGTGCGACGGCACCGAGGGGACGCCGGACATGTTCGGCCGGTACCCCCGGGTGACCACCGACGCGGCGGCCGTCAACACCAGCGGCGGCTCGCTGGACCCGCACACGCACACCAGCCCCGAGCACAACCACACGACGGGGACGCACAGCCACACCGAGACCATCGGCTCCGCCGCCGCGCCCACGGCCGCGCTGAGCAACACGGCCGCCGTCACGATCGTGACCGGCACGCACACCCACAGCGCTGGCAGCACGGACAACGCCACTCCGCCGGTGGGTCAGTCCACCTCGGGGACGCTGGCGAGCACCACGACCGAGCCGCCGTACGAGGAGGTGGCGTTCGTCCAGCTCGTGGAGGAGCCCGCTCCGCCGCCAGAGCCGGACGTGTTCTGCCTGACCTGGAACGAGGACGAGCACCTGATCCGGACCACCGGGCCGGACGGCCCGATGTGGGCTCCGGTGCTCGGCCGGTTCGAGTGGGCCGTGGAGCGGCCGTTCACGGCGGCCACCGGCGTGATGGGCTCGCGGTTCGTCACCAGCGCCGACCCGGGCGGCCGGAACCTGAGCATGACGGCCGCCGTGGAGACCGAGGCCGAGCTGGCCCGGCTCCGCGCGGTGCTCGCCCGGCCGCTGGTCCTGATCAGCCCGAGCGACGCCGAGGAGGTCTGGGCCGCGCCGGTGACCGAGAGCGTCCGGATCGTCAAGGTGGGCCGCATCCGCCAGGTCACCGCGACGTTCATCGGGACCGGCCCGGAGCCCGCCCCCCAGCTCGCGGACGTGGGGGTCTGAGATGTCCTCCGAGCCCAGGATAGGGTGACAGTATGGCTGTGACCAACGTTCTCCGACCGGTCTCGGTGCTCAAGACGGGGCTGGGGACCGCCGTCCCTTCCGGCACGCTGGCCGGGGTCACCTCGGACAATTCCGATTCGACCTACATCCGGTTCCTGACCGGCAACTCCGGCAACTGGTCGTTGCGGCTGGAGCCGCACACTCCGGCCGCCGGGTACCAGCGCCACCGCATCCGGGGCCGCATCCGCATCCGGACCGACGTGGGCACGGCCACCGAGGACATCGACCTGGGGCGCGGCACCCAGGACTACATCGAGTACGACTCGGTGGATGTCACCGACACCATGACGGAGCGGGCCGGGGAGTGGTACCAGACCTCGGACTACGGGCTGGCGACGGCCGGGCCGTTGGCGGACCTGAACATCGGCGGCGGCTGGCCGAGCATCGAGACCGGCGCGCCGACCGAGCTCCGCACGGCCGAGGTCTACGTGGACATCGACTGTCGGCTCCGGCCCCAGTACGACCCCGAGGTCCAGGACAACGCCGGGGTGGACCAGACCGGCGGCACGATCACCGACACCAACCAGCCGGTCCTCGCGTTCGGCGCGGTGGCCTACGACGGGCTCCCGGCGCTGAACTGGTCCGTCACCGTCTACGACGCGGGCAACGCGCCGGTGTTCACCCAGTCCGGCTCCGGCACGCCTCCGGCCACCCTGCCGATGGACACCGGCCTGGACGACGGGGCATACACGGCCCAGTTCATGGTCCGCTCCACCATCCGGGGTTCCGACCCGTTCGAGCACGGCCTGACCCGGACGTTCAGCGTCCAGAACACGGTCCCCCCGCCGTCCCCTCCCCTGGTCACCGTGACGCCGGAGTTCGGCGGCTACCGGGTCACCTGGGAGTACCCGGGCGGCCAGGCGTGGGACAACGACTACGTGGTGGCCGAGGTCTGGCGCGACGACTGCACCGGCTCCCAGCGCATCGCCACCGTGCCGGACGCGCTGAACGGCTCGTACCTGGACCTGGCGATCCCCCAGCTCGACCCGCTCCCGAGCGGTTCTGACTGTGAAGTGTCAGCCGAGCCGTGCGACATCACGTACCGGGTGCGCTACCAGGGCTACGTCTCGACGTTCGTGGAGCTTCCCGACACCATCCCGGATGACATGATCCTGGGCTGGCCGAGCACGGCCGCCAGCATCCCGTCCGGCTGGACGCGGGTCACCGCGCTGGACGGCGTGTTCCCCCGGGGCAGCAACGGCACCGGCGCGCCGGTGGCGACCGGCGGTGCGGCCAGCCACAGCCACACCACGCCCGGCCACACGCACCAGATCGCGGCCCACAGCCACAGCGTCGGCGGCTCCACGGGGAGCTCGAACAGTTCCACCACCTCGGCGCGGTTCAACGGTGCGAGCCAGCCCCAGGCCGACCAGCCGCACACGCACACCCGGCCGAGCTCCACCGGGAGCGCCGGGCCGTACAACACCTCCAGCTCCGCGCCCGGCACCAGCACAGCCAACAACGCGCCCCCGGCCCGGGACGTGATCTGGATCAAGTCGGACGGCGCTCAGGCCGCGTACCCGGTGGGCATCCTCGGGTTCTCCACTGAGAGCGTGTCCGGCTGGACCGATGACGCGAGCTCGGCGGGCCGGTTCCTCAAGGGTGCGCCCCCGGGCGGCAACGGCGGCGCGACCTCGGGGAGCTCCACCCACACGCACACCGTCAACGCGCACAGCCACAACGGCGTGAGCCACGACCACAGCATCGGCTCCACCAGCCTGAGCAACCCGTCCAGCTCGACCGAGGCCGGGTACGGCTCCAGCTCCCCGCGCTGGCTCCCCCGGCACACCCACCCGCTGAACGTGGCCCCGGCCAGCACCGGCAACACCAACAGCGTGGGCGGGGGGACCACGAACGCGGTCAACCTGGAGCCGCCCAACCGGCGGCTGAGGGTCCTCCGGAACACCGGTGGCGGCACCCAGACCCGGATCATCGGGCTCTACACCGGCGCGGTGGCCGACCTGGACCCGCTCCTGACCCTGTGCAACGGCGCGAACGGCACGCCGGACATGCGGACCTGGTTCGCCAGGGAGAAGGGCTCCGACTCGGTGAACAGCACCGGGGGGACCTCCAGCCACTCCCACACGACCCCGGCGCACACCCACGACATCGGCAACCACAGCCACACCATCGACGTGGGCCAGTCCACCACGGGCTCGTTCGAGCGGCCCTCGTTCGGTGACCTGGGCGACTCGCCCACCACCACTCACGACCACAGCGGGGGGAGCACGGCGAGCGCTTCCCCCGGCGTCAGCTCGAACGGCTCCGGCAACACCAACAGCGTGAGCCACATCCCGCCGTATCGGGAGGTGCACTTCGTCCGGCTGGACGGCACGATCTCCGGCGGCCCGCTCCCCGTGCCGGAGCTCAAGGTCTCGGACTTCGCCAGCGCCACGGTGCCGAGCCTGACCCACGGGGACGACCTGGACCGGCTGAGCACCTTCACCGACCGGATGGCCGTCACCACCGACCGGTCCCACGCCTTCCCCCGGCTGGTCTCGGACAGCATCCCGCTGGACGGCGGGCTCCCCTCGGTCTCCACCACGCTGGCCGGGGAGGACATGACGCTGACCATCGCGGTGGAGGGCGTGAAGGCGATCAACCGGCTGGAGAGCATCCTGTCCAGCGAGCGGGTCTACTGGTCGCCGGTCGGCGGCGAGCCCGGCTGGTACGCGCCGGGTGGCTGGCGCGTGGCGGCCCCGGCCCCCGGGGTGAAGGTGGTCCAGGTGACGATGGTCCGCCAGCCCTGGCCCGAGACGCCCGACCCGGAGGAGTACCTGTAATGGCTACCAGGTTCAGCTCGGCGCGCCACCAGGCCGCCCTCAGCACGCCCACCGGGTTCCGGCGCTGGTCTCGGTTCACCTTCTCGCGCGGTGGCGTCACGCGCGAGCTGGAGCCGGTCAGCGGCTCGCTCACCCAGGACGCCCGGCGGAACGCGCGCTGGGACGGCCGCCTCTCGTTCGTGGGGGACTCGCTCCTCCCCCGGCGGCCGGGCGACCTCCTGACGCCGTTCGGGACCCGGCTGGAGGTGGAGCTGGGCCTGGAGCTCCTGGACGGCTCGCTGGCGACCGTGCCCTACGGCACCTACGAGGTGGCCTCGGCGCGCACCCGGACCGAGGCCGGTCAGCGCGTGGTGGACGTGGGCCTGATCGACATCAGCGACAACGTGGAGCGCTACCGGTTCGAGACCGCGCTGACCGTGGCGAGCGGGACCGACCTGGGGAACATGATCAACGCGGTGGTCACCAACCGCACCGGCCAGAACCCCGGCGTGGGCCTCGTGGGCGTGGCGCTCGGCGCGGCCCGGGTGTTCGGCCTGGACCCCGGCACGGCCCCGTGGTCGGAGATCCTGGACGTGCTGGCCGGGTTCAGCCGGACGGCCTGGTATAACCGCGTGGGGGACATCCAGATCGGCACGCTGACGCCGGACGCGGCCACGGCGTACCCGCTGGACCAGCTCACCAGCTTGTCCGCCGACTACGACACCCGGCCGCCCAACGTCATCGTGGCGCGCGGCGAGGCCCAGGACGGCACGGCCCCGGTCCAGGCCGTGGCGATTGACAGTGATCCGTCAAGCCCCACCTACGCCGGGACCGGGCCGGGCACCAGCCCGTACGGCCGGGTAACGGAGTTCTTCTCCTCCCCGCTGATCAAGACCGTGGCCGCCGCCCAGGCCGCCGCCAACACGATCCTGAACCAGAACGTGGGCGCTGGCGCGACCTACACCCTGGTCCGGCCGTACGACCCCACGATCTCCGCCGGGGACGTGGTGAGCCTGGAGGGCCAGGCGCTCGCGGTGGACGCCGTGACGCTGGACCTGGCCGGGGATACCAGCCTCCAGGTCCGGGAGCTCTGATGATCGACTACACCAAGCTGCTCAAGAAGCTGACGCCCGACGAGGACGGGGAGGACACTCTCCGGCTCCGCGTGGGCACGGTCAACGCGGTCAACGCCAACGGCACCCTTGACATCACCATGTCAAGCGGCGTGATCGTCCCCGGCGTGCCCAAGCTGGCGACGGCGTACGCACCGGTGGGCGCGGTGGTCCAGATGATCAGCCAGCGCGGCTCGCTGATGGTCATCGGCGCGGTGGCGTCCGGCGGCGCGAACGGCGCGATGGTCAAGACCGGCTCCGCCAGCGGCGGCCCGAGCGCGGCCACCTCCTGGACCCTGAACGTGAACTACGGCGTGACGTTCCCGGCCACGCCGAACGTCTACGTCAACCTCAACAACGGGGCGGGGGCCACGGCCAACTGGAACGTCCGGGCGATCAACATCAGCACGACCGGCTTCACCATCTTCGCGTTCGGCCCCTCCACCACCTTCACCAGTACCGAGTGGCGCTGGGCCGCCATCCTGGCCCCGTAAGGTCACCCTGACGCAAGGAGGAGACATGCCGATCAGCCCGGACGGGCAAGTGGTCCCGATGATGCCCCACCAGATCAACGTCCCTGTCCCGGACGGCTCCGGGTTCTCGGTCACCGTGATGGTCCAGAGCGACGGGTCCGTGTCGGACAACGGCCCGGCGATGGATGCTGCTCTCGTGGACCTGATCGACTACCTCCAGGAGTGGCCCGGCCGCCACCCGTCCGCCAACGTGACGGGCCAGAAGTCGGAGTACCGGGTCTGGTCCGCCACGCCCACCAACCCCGTGGTGGTGGACCCGCCCGAGGAGGAGCCGGAGGACCCGGGCGACGGCCCCGGGGAGGACCCGGCGGCCGAGCCGGAGCCGGTTACTCCCGAGTAACGAGGGGAGCGGGGGGACCGTGGGAACCTCCACCACCTAAGCGCGACGCAAGAACGTTCTTGTAACACGTGGCGCGCACATGCGTTACGCGCACGTACACGTGGGGGCGGAGCGCCTGGGAGGTACCCACGGTCCCCTGGTCCCCGGGCGCTCCCGAGATGCCCCCTCGTCCTGTAAGGTTGGGGACATGACAGCCGCGCCTACTTGGTCGATTCTCGTCCCGACCCTGGGCGAGCGACGGCCGCTGTTCGAGCGCCTGATGGCCGGGCTCCTGCCCCAGCTCGACCCGTACGGCGGCCGGGTGCGCGTGATCGGCTGGCACAACGACGGGAGCCCGTCCCTCCCCAAGATCCGCCAGACGATGGTGGAGACCGCCGGGACGGAGTACGTCTCGTTCGTGGACGATGACGACGTGGTGGCCCCGACGTACGTCCGCGACATCGTGGGCGCGCTGGCCGAGCGGCCGGACTACGTGGGGTTCCAGGTCCAGTGCTACTCGGACGGCGTGCCCACGGCGGTGGCGTACCACTCGCTGGAGTACCGGCGCTGGCGCAACCAGCCGGGCCGGTACGAGCGCGACATCAGCCACATCAACCCGATCCGGACCGCGCTGGCGCTGAAGGCCGACTTCAGCCGGACGCGCGCCGGGCGCGCCGAGGACCGCGAGTGGGCCGACCAGCTCCGGCGGCTCCGCGTGCTCCAGACTCAGGTGGTCCTCAACCGGATCTTGTACCACTACCTCTACACGCCCAAGGGCTCGCGCTGGCGCGCGCCCAGGGCCATCACCCCGGGGGAGCGCTCCGCGCTGCTCAGCCCGCATTTCACCTGGAGCCCGTATGCCTGAGCTGGCCGTCATCGTCCCGACCCGGGGCCGCCCGGAGAACATCCGGCGGCTGATCGGGGCCTGGGACTTCACGAACGCCTGGGACGCGGCGGACCTCGTGGTGGTGGCGGACGCCGACGACCCCGAGATCGGCGGCTACCGGGCCATCTGGGCCGAGGACGACGCGCTCCCGGCCGAGCTGATGGTGATCCCGGCCTGGCTCCCGATGGTCCACAAGCTGGACGCGGCGGCCCGGGAGCTGTCCGTCCGGTACTGGGCGCTGGGGTTCGCCGGTGATGACCACCTCCCCCAGACGATCGGCTGGGCCAAGAGCTACCTGACCGCGCTCCGCGAGCTCGGCACCGGGATGGTCTACGGGGACGACGGGTACCAGGGGGCCAAGTTGAGCACCGAGTGGGCCATCACCTCGGACGTGGTGCTGGCGCTCGGCCGGATGGTCCCGGCTCCCGTGGAGCACATGTATTGCGACAACGCGATGATGGACCTGTTCACGGCCGCCGGGGCGCTCCGGCACCTCCCGGAGATCCGGATCGAGCACATGCACCCGGTGGCGGGGAAGGCCGACACGGACGCCCAGTACCAGCGGGTGAACCACCGGGACCAGTTCCGCAAGGACCGGACGACGTACGAGCGCTGGCAGCGCTTGACACTTCCTGGTCAAGCGGCCACCGTGCGCCAGCTCCGCGCCGGTCGGGCCGACGAGAGGACCACCCGGCCGATCCGGCCAGCCAACCGACGAGGAGAGATGATGCGCTACCCGAGGTTCTTCAAGCGCGTGCGCGCGGCCACCCCCGAGGACATCATGTTGGCCCTGGCCGACTTCGCCACCCAGGTCCCGGCGGACCAGGAGATCGTGGAGCTGGGCGTGTTCCAGGGCCGCTCCGCGCTGATGATGGCCTGGGGCGCTCGCCAGGGCCACGGCGCGCACGTGACCGGCATCGACCCCTGGGACCTTCCGGGCAACGTCTACGATCCGCCCTTCACCGAGGACGCCAGCCGCCGGTGGGCTCAGCACTGGGTCCAGAGCCTGGGCTACGCCGGGAGCATCACGCTGGTCCAGGACTTTTCGCACCACGTGGCCGAGCGCTGGGGCGGCCCCAAGGTGGGCCTGCTGTACGTGGACGGCGACCACACCAAGGAGGGCGCGCGCCGGGACATCGAGGCGTGGGCTCCGCACCTGGCCGAGGGCGCGCGCATCGCGGTGGACGACTACCACCACCCGGACTGGCCGGGCGTGGCCGAGGCCGTGGACGAGCTCGTGGCCGAGGGGTTCCTGGAGCCGGTGGAGGTGTTCCACGATCGGCTGGCCGTCACCCGGCTGGCGACCCGCGAGGAGCCCAAGCTGAAGCGCACCGGCACCACGGCCATCACGGCCGAGGGTGTCCACCCCTCCCCGTACCCGGCCGTGGACGGCCAGGTGGCCGAGGGTCCGGCCAGCGCGCCGGAGAAGGCCGACCCGGAGCCCGTGGTGGCCCGGCACACCGAGGCCGCGCCGGTGCGCGAGGTCGAGACCGTGGAGCTCCCGGAGCCTGACACTGACACGTCAAGCGGCCACGGCCACCACGGCGACCTGAGCCGGGTCGGCCTCGGGGAGGCCCTGGTGGTGGATGGCACCACGACCGGCCAGCCGGTGGACGAGCTGAAGCTGGACCAGCTCCGCGCGCTGGCGCGCCACCGCGAGATCGTCCTGGGCGCGCGCAAGGACAAGAAGGCCGAGATCGTCCAGGCGCTGAAGGACGGCCGGTGAGGCTGTCCGCCGCCATCATGGCGCACCCGTCCCGGTCCGGGGAGGTGGCCGACCTGGCCGCCGCCCTGGACCGGCCGGTCCCGGTGCACTGGGACGAGGACACCGGCGCGCCGAGCGGCAACCATGACCGGGTGTGGCGCAACGCTCGCGCGACCTGGGAGCTGGCCGACCCGGACGCGGACTGGCACGTCCTGATCCAGGACGACGCGCGGCCGTGCGCGGACCTCCTCGCGGGCCTGGAGCGCGCCCTGGCCTACGTCCCGCCGGACGCCGTGGTCTCGCCCTACCTCGGCACCGGCCGCACCGTGCCGATCCGCTGGGAGGCGATGGCGAGGGCGGCCGACACGGCCGGGGTACCGTGGGTCCGGAGCCTGAAACTGATGTGGGGCGTGTGCATCGCCCTCCCCGTGAAGCTGATCCCGGAGATGCTGGCCTACGCCGAGCGCCGGGCGGGCCACCCGGACGACATGCGGGTGGCAGGCTGGGCCGAGAAGACCCACCGCGAGGTCTGGTACACCTGGCCCTCGCTTGTGGACCACCGGCCGGTTCCCTCGCTGACCAAGCACCGGGCCGCCGACCGGGTGGCGCGCCGATGGCATGGGGGCAGTGCCCTGGAGATCAACTGGACCGGGCAGGCTGTCACTGATCCGATGCTGGCACGGCGCTACCCGAGTAGGTCTGGGCCGTCCCGGGTACGCTCCCGGGCAACGACTCCGTACGGAGGAAGGTAGGAATGGTGCGTGACCACGCGAGCACGACGACGGCCACCCCTCCAGCGGGACGTGCTGTTCCTCCTCCTGGGAGGAGCATGGGGCAGCTACACGGTCTACACGGAAGGCCCCTGGCCGCTGATGCTGATCAGCGCCGCCACGATGCTGGGTCCGGGCTTTCTGCGGCTCTGGCTCTCACGACCCGGTATCGCGGACAGTCTCTCGTCGGGGCCATCGGGGCCGGAGGAGCTGTCGGCCTCCTCGTCGCCTACGTCATCCACGCCGGACCCTGGAGCTGATGCCGCATGAGGAAGGCGCTCCGCCAGCCGATGACGCGGCCGGTCTGGCTGGTCCTGGTCTCCTGGGGCCTGGCGGTCCTGACGATCGCCGGACTCCTGTCGTACTGGATCTGGCACAACGAACAGGAGCAAGAGAGCGACGAGGCCGCGCTTCAGCTCGAACAGGACCGCGCCGTGTGCGCCATGATCGAGGTGTTCCTGGGTCCTCCTCCCCCGCCGCCCGGCCCGGAGGGCGACCGTTCGCGGGCCATCCAGGCGTCGATGCGCGAGTGGGCGAACGTGCTGCACTGCCAGGAGATCCAGGGCGAGAACCCCGGCCCGAGCCGGAACCGGGACCACAAGTAGGGCCTTCTCCACCGTCCACTACGTTACAGCCCTGACTGTGAAGTGTCAACAGCAAGCGGCCCCGGACCTTTCGGTCCGGGGCCGCTGTGCTGGGGAGGTCAGCGCTTGCGCGCGACCTTGACCAGCCCGTGGAAGGTGGTCGTGTAGCGGTCCGCCCAGGTCTTGCGACCGGCCACCATGTGGATCTTCATCCCGCCGTCCTCCGGCCGGGAGCCCGCCACCACGTACAGCTCCGACTCCTCGGCGTCCGTGATGATGTCCCCGTCCTGGACCGAGGTCGCCAGGACCATCTCGAACGGCTCGTGGGTGGTGCCCACGGCGTCCCACAGCCGGGCGGCCACCGTGCCGTTGAACCGGTTGTCGATCGGGGCCACGACCGCCTCCACGCCCCCGTTGGCGTCCAGCTCCCACGCGGTGATTCGCCCCAGCGATGCGAACGCCAGCGCCTCGTCCGCCGAGTCGAACGAGGCCGGGCGGTCCTCGTTCACCAGGGTCTGGCAGATCAGGCCCAGATCGTTCCGCTCGGCAACGACGAGCGAGACGCCGGTGATGGTGGCGGTGGTGACGTTCATGGTGGCCTCCCTGGCCTCGTGGAGGGGGCCTGTCCCCCTCACACCCACTACATTACAGGCTTGACTGTGAAGTGTCAACGGGTCCGCGCCGGGAATCTCCCAGTTGTCAGCTAGGAAGGCGTGCCTGTATAGTCAGATCATGACGACGAGAGAAGGTGAGACCGTGACGACTCAGGAGAACGTCCAGGTGGGACCTGGGGACCTGGACCAGTACGAGGGCCAGGACAGGTTCGTGGGGTATGGCCCTGCTGCCGCGTACCTGGGCCTGAAGCGGAACACGCTCTCCAGCTACGTGGCGCGCGGTATCGGCCCCGAGGCCGAGCCGGAGCGCGAGGCGGACGGCCAGTACCTACTCCCGGTGTTCACCCGGGAGAGCCTGGACCGGTGGAAGGCCAACCGGCCCGGCCAGGGCGCGCGTACCGACCTGGTGGGCGCGGCCATCTGACAGCCCGAGGGGGGACCTCCGCCGCCCGTCCCCTACCCCAGCCGCCGGACGCGGCGCTGGCGGGAAGCCACGGCGCGGTGGAGCACGCGAGGCCCGGACCAGACGGTCCGGGCCTCGCTGTGTCAGCGGCCCTGAGCCCGGCGCGCGGCCTTGCCGACCCCGGCCCGGTACGCGCGGCCCAGGTACATCGCCAGGTCGTTCTCGGTCCGGCCCTCCTGCTTGCCACCGGCCCGCCACGCCTTGTCCAGCTTCTCGACCTTGCGGACCAGCTTGCCCTTGGCGCGCTTCTCGCTGCTCATCGTCTCTGTCCCTCCCCGGCCGGGCCGTGTGCCCCGCTCGTGAGAACTACATTACAGGCGTGACAGTGAAGTGTCAACCTCACAGGCCCTACTGTGAGGTAGACCACAACGGCCGATCTGGCGTTGACACTCCACAGTCATGCCTGTAATGTTTGTCGTGTCAGCAGGGAACGCCACAAGCCAGGGAGAACACGATGACCGCCAAGGGCAAGATCAACGCCAGCAACCTCACCACCAACGACCGGATCATCGTCAACACGAACAGCGGAGCCTACGAGGGCGACAGCATCCGGCCGAGCGCCACCAAGACCGGGGAGGGCGTGGTCATCGTCCGGGTCCTGGACAAGCTGAAGTGCTCGAACCGCCGGGGCTACATGGTCGTCACCAGCGCCGGTCAGTTCTACGCCGAGCCCATTCAGACCATGTGGCTGGCCCCGGAGGACAACGCCGGTGTGAAGCGGGCTCACGTTGAGGCCCTGGAGGAGAACAAGCGCCGGGACCGCGAGGCCACCCCGGCCGAGGTCGAGGCCGCCACCACGGGTGCCGACCAGGCCGCCGCCATCCGGGACGCGGCCGAGGCCGCCCGGACCGCCCCGACCCAGGCCGAGGCCGCCGAGATCATGGCCGCCGCGATGGGACTCCCGGCCGAGGCGCTGGCCGACTGGGCCGCCGCGAACTGGACCGCCCCGGCCCCCGAGGAGGCCCCCGAGCTGACTGACGAGGAGCGCGCCCGGGTCTACAACGACGCGACCGGCACCGACTACGCCAGCGCCGAGCACCCGGCCCGCACCGGCCGGTGCGAGAACGGCTGGCACGCCAGCGCGCCGGTCCGCGCCCTGATCCTGTGCCCCGAGTGCCCCCCGGCGGCTCCGGCCACCTGGGCGGCCCCGGCCGCCCAGGTGGTGGCCCGGCCCACCTCCAGCCGGGCGCTGGCCCTCCAGATGGCGGGCCGGGCGCTCCGGATGCCGGAGCCGCTGGCGTTCATCGACCTCCCCCCGGTGGCCGCCGGGAAAGAGCTCGTGCGACTCGCTGACATTGCACCGTCATTCCTGTTGACACTTCACAGTCAGGCCGGTAAGGTTGGTCCTAACAGCGAGGACGACCTGGAGGAGCCCGACATGAACGCCACCGCCACCGCCGAGACCCCGACCACCGAGGCCGAGAAGGCCGCCAAGCGCGACCACACCGGGTCCACGATCGTGGCCCTGATCGAGCGGGTCTGGGACCGCATCCGCACCGAACACCCGGAGCTCCCGGCCGTGGTGGTCACCACTGGCTCCGGCGAGTTCGTGAAGTGGGGCCACTTCCGCCCCAACTCCTGGAAGACCGTGGACGGGGAGAAGCGTCACGAGTTCTTCCTGGCCTCGGAAGCCCTCGCCAAGGGAGCCCACCAGGTGCTCCAGACCACGATCCACGAGGCGGCCCACACCCTGAGCAACGTCCGGGGCGTCAAGGACACCAGCCGCCAGCACCGGTACCACAACGGCACGTTCCGTAAGACCGCCGAGGAGCTGGGCCTGGAGCACAAGGCCAGCACGCCGGACAAGACCCACGGGTTCTCGTTCGTCACGCTGACCGAGGCCACCAAGGTCAAGTACGCGGACCTCCTGGCCGAGCTGGAGAAGGAACTGACCCTGACCGGGATGCTCCCGTTCTGGCTGGGTGGCGACTCGGACGAGGACGAGCGCGGCGGCGAGAAGATCGCCAAGCCCAAGGGCGGCACCGAGGAGGGCGAGGGCGAGACCAAGCCCCAGAGCGGCAACCTCAAGGCCACGTGCGGGTGCGAGGAGCCCATCATCATCCGGCTGAGCCGTAAGGTGCTGGACCTCGGCGTGGTCCGGTGCGACCAGTGCTCGGAGCTGTTCACGGCCGCCTGACCGGCCGGGCTCCGGCCCGGTCCCCCTCCCCGGGGGACCGGGCTTGACACTTTGTAGGCATGACGGTAATGTAATGGACGGTGGGAGAGGTCCCGCCACCTGGAAGGGGAGAGACGTGGAGATTCCGAACTGGCTCAAGTGGGTGATCGTGGCCGGGCTGATCCTGTGGCTGGTCACGGACCCCAAGGGCATGGCCGACACGGCCACGGACATCTGGGACGGCGCGACGACGTTTTTCAAGGAGCTGGGGGACTGATGGCTGACCTGACCGAGACCCTGGGCCGCGCTGGCCTGACGCTGGCCGAGGCCCTGGAGGGCGAGGCCGACCTGGACGCGCTGATCCGGGCCGTCAGCCGGGAGACCGTGATCCGGCACGCGATGGCCGAGACCGGCGAGGGCCGGACGGTGGTGGCCGAGATGCTGGACGCCACCACGTCGATGGGGGACGAGGCCGTCCTGGACCTGATGGACGGGGAGCCGACGACGTTCCGCGCGGCCGTCCAGCGCTACGTGGAGGAGCTGGAGGGGCGCGACGAGCTCCAGCCCCGGGACCGCGTGGTGGACGACCTGACCACGCTCCTGAACTACCCGTGGCGGGACGAGGAGGAGCGCCTGGCGCTCCACCAGGCCAACCGGGCGCTGATGTTCCGGGTGGACCGGCCGGACGACGAGCACGTCCGCGTGACCATCGGGGACAACGCCTGGGAGCTCTACAGCGGGTCGTATGACGAGCTGGGCTCCTCGGGCATGGCCGCCGTGGAGAACGTGGCCGAGGCGGTCTACAGGGCCGTCCTGGCGCGCGTCATCCCGGACCGGGACCACCACGTCCAGCTCAACAGCACGGACCGCCGGAGCCTCCTCGCGTGGCTGGAGCGGCCGAACGGCTCCTGGCGGCCGGACACCGGCAACAGCCGGGTGACGATGGACGCGGTGGAGGGCGGGGGCGTGCTGGTCCGCACGCGGCCGTACTACTTCCAGCACCTCCCCCGTACGCGCGTCTGACCAGCGCAAACACGCGGCCCCCTCCCCGGTTGCAAACCTTGCAGTCAACATGGTAAGGTTTCACCAGACCGAACAGAGAGGGGGCCGCGATGCGGCTTCAGACCACGATCACCGAGCTGAGCACCGAACAGTGGGAGCTCGCTCAGAAGGTGCTCAAGACCGGGTACGAGATCCCGGCGGACGCCTCCCGGGTGTGCCTGACCCTGGAGCACAACGGGGAGGAGCGCCACGCCGAGATGCCGCTGGGCGCGTACATCGGCCTCCTGGGCGCGTTCGGCCTCACCAGCCTGGCGACCGGCCTCCAGACCGCGATGGCCGCGCTGACGCCCGACGCGCTCCCGGACCACCTGGACGACCTCCGGAACGCGGCGGACCCTCAGCGGGCCGCTGAGCGCCGGGACGGGCCGCCCCTGGCCGAGGTCCACGACCCGGCCACCGGCCGGTACACCGTCGATCCGGACCGGGCCTGACACGTGAGTGTCAAGGTCACCGGCCTGGACCTGTCCATCACCGCCACGGGGGCGTGCTGGACGGACGGGGAGGGGCCGACCTGGGAGCTGATCCGCACCCGGGCCAAGGGGGACCGGCGGCTGGTCGAGATCCGCGACCGGCTCCGGCCGATCGTCCGGGGCTCGGAGCTCGTGCTGGTGGAGGGCTACCTGAACGCCAGCAAGAGCGCCGGGATCACCGGCATGGTCCACGGGGCCGTCCGAGCGCTCCTGATGGAGGAGGGCATCCCGTACGGGACGCTCCCCCCGTCCAGCCTCAAGAAGTACGCCACCGGCAACGGGGGCAGCAAGACCGACAAGCGGGCTATGGCCCTGGCCGCCTACAAGCGGGCCGGAGTCGAGTTCACCGACGACAACACGTGTGACGCCTGGTGGCTGTGGGTCGCCACCCAGGACCACCTCGGGCGCGCACCGTTCGACCTCCCGGCCCTCAACCGGGAGTCCCTGGACAAGATCACCCTGGAGGCGTGATGGGACTGGAAGACCGCAAGGCGGAGCTCCGGCGCGAGATCGAGCGCAAGGCCCGGTACCTGGAGAGCCTGGAGGCGATGCCGGACCTGGGCGAGCTGGCGGACGGGACCGTCCTCGGGCTGGTCGTGACTTACGGCCCGTCCCGGCCGTACCCGGTCGTGGCGTACAAGGCCGGGGGCCTGTGGCACGTCACCGGCGAGCGCTCCCCGAACAAGGTCAGCTCGGACGACCTGGCCGAGTGGCTGATGTCCGGCGGCCGTCACCTCCGGCTGGCCCAGGTGCTGGCGGAGTTCGAGGTCGGCACCATCCCGGCCGTGGACCTGACCGCGCTCCTGGGGATGGCGGGCCGGTGAGCACGGCCACCGAGGCGGGCCAGGTTGAGCAGTACCTGGCCCGCTCCGGGGGTCGCCTGGCGTGCCCCCACCCCGTCCACCGATTCGCCCAGGTCCCGAACAGCCCGGCCCGGGTGATCCTCCCCGAGTGCGCCGGTCGGGAGAAGTGGCTCCAGGCGCGCCAGGAGGGGATCGGCGGCTCCGAGGTGGGCGCGCTGGTCGGGATCTCGGAGTACGAGACCGCCTGGTCCGTCTACAACACCAAGAAGCGCGGCGGGAAAGACCTCTCCGCCCTGGCGGCCGTGGAGTGGGGCCACCGGCTGGAGGACGTGGTGGCCCAGAAGGTGGCCGAGGACGTGGGCATGGTCTCGCGGTTCGGCGGCGGCCTGTGGGCGCACCGGGAGAAGCCGTTCCTCCGGGTGACGCCGGACCGGTTCGCCACCAAGCCCCGGGCCTGGCGCGCCCAGGCGCTGATCGAGTGCAAGACCGCCGGTGACGACGAGCACTGGGAGTCCGGCACGATCCACCCCAAGGGCTACGGGACCGGCTCCGCGCCGCTCTCGTACCAGGCACAGTGCCAGTGGCAGATGGGGATCATCGGGCTCCCGGTGGCCTACCTCGGGTGCCTGGTGCTCGGCCGGGAGCGCCAGTTCTTCACCGTGGAGATCCACTTCGACAAGGAGTGGTTCGCGGAGCTGGCGGCCGAGGCCGAGCGGTTCTGGGTCGAGAACATCCTGGCCGATGAGCCGCCCATGCACGACCTCCGGCACCCCAAGACGGAGGAGTTGCTGAAGCTGCTCCAGCCCAAGGTGGTCAAGCCCAGCGTGGACCTCCCCGAGGACACCGAGGAGTGGCTGGCCGACTACCTCAAGGCCAAGGAGCGCCTGAAGGCGGCCGAGGCCGACATGGACGCGGCCAAGAACTACTTCCGCATGATGACCGGCGACGCCGGGGCGGGTTACCTCCCCTGGCCGGGCAAGAAGGACGGCCTCAAGATCACCAGCTATCCCGAGGTCGGCTCCACCCGGGTCAACATCGAGAAGCTGAAGGCCGAGTTCCCGGAGGTGGCCGCCGCGTGCACCGAGCGGAGCTCGTACCGGCGGCTGACGATCACCGTCCCCAAGGAGATCAAGGCCAAGCTGGCCCCCGAGGTTGCGACCTCGGAGCCGTAGCTGTAAGGTAGGACCCAGCAAGACCCCGGGGTAACCCGGGCTCCCCGGATAGGCAGTTGTCAGCCCAAGAATGCCGGATGAGGGTCACCGTGGTTCGAGTCCACGGCGGGGAGCGGAAGACCGGTATCAGCCTCGTACCGGACACCCCACGGCAACACCAGAGGCTAGGGCGCGGATCATGACCGGCGGCCCGGGGGCGATGGCCTGCCAGAATCCATCGGGCCTGGTGAGTGTTGGTTCCGAGAACACCGCACCACTCCGGAGATAGAGCTCCGGCACCAGGCCGCACCAACAGCTAACTAGCTAGCTCACTCACAGAAAGGTGGTCCTAATGGCCGCCAGCAACAAGCCCGCCGCCGGTGTCAAGGACGACGTGGACGAGATGTTCGGGGCTCCGGCTCCGGGTGTCTCGGAGGACGACTTCGCGGACGTGGACGACCTCCTGAACGAGGTCGAGGAGGACGACTCGGAGGGCTGGGTCCCCACCGAGAAGGGCGAGGGTATCGCCGGGATCGTGGTCAAGGTGGGCGAGACCCGCTCGGACTTCGCCAACGACGGCGAGGACCCGATGGTCCCCACGGTCACCATCCAGACCCGGGACGGCGACAAGTTCCGGGTGATCGGCTACGGCGCGGTCCTGAAGCGCGAGCTCAAGGACGCGGACCCCCGGGTCGGTGACCGCATCGCCGTGAAGTACTTCGGTGAGAAGCCGATCAAGAAGGGTCGGTTCGCGGGCAAGCCGTACAAGCACTTCGGCGTGGTCGTGAAGCGCGCCGGGGCCTGATCCACCCCCGGCACTCCCAGGGCCGCCCGGTGCGATTCGCGCCGGGCGGCCCGTCCCGTCTCTCCCCCTGGAAGGGCTGACAGATGAATGTCAAGTTCACGCTCAACGACCGGGCCGTCCCGGACGGAACCATCCTGCTGTTCGGCATCCGGTACGACCCGGGGCCGGAGAGCGCCGGGAGCCCGACCACGTACACGTACGCGGCCCTGAAGGCCGGGGGCCTGTGGTACCTGACCGGTGGCTCCGGCCGGGTGCCCACGGCCGCCGGATGGGGCGCTGTGGCCCGCTGGCTGGAGCGCGAGGGCCGCACGGTGGAGTACGTGGAGCTGGTGACCGGCCAGCGCCGTGTGTGGCCGCTCCCGGCCTCCCCCGAGGGCGAGGGCACGTCCGGCCAGCCCGCCAAGGTTTGACACCTTGCAGGCGTGACGGTAAGGTAGCGGACATGACGACGATCGAGGGACACCACGAGGACGATTGCCTGATGTGCGCGGTCCGGGCGCTGACCGAGGGCCGGGCCAAGGAGTGGACGCCGGAGGAGCCCGCCGAGGTCACCGGCGTGATCCTCCGCCAGGGCACCCAGCCGACGTACTTCTCCGGCCAGGCTCCGTTCGTGGAGCTGTGGCTGGGCGGCCGGGAGCGCGTCCGGGTGACCGGTCACGCGGCCATGCTGGCCCAGGTGATCGAGGCGGCCGAGCTCCAGGTGGGCGACACGATCACGGTCAAGTACCTGGGCAAGCGCCAGGGCAAGGCCAGCGCCAGCCAGGCTCGCACCGGCCGCGAGCCGCGCGAATACAAGGCGTTCGAGCTAGACGTGTCGCGCGGCCACCGCTGATCACCGAGGCCCGGCCTCCCCTCGGGGGCCGGGCCTCTCCGTTTGACACTTTGCAGTCACCACGGTAAGGTGACAGGACACCGAGCGAGAGGGACACCGGACATGCTGGATTTGAGGGACTACCAGGAGCGCGCCCTGGTCAACATCGACAAGGCGGAGCGCGAGGGTGTCCGCCGTCCGCTGGTGGTCCACCCCACCGGCACCGGCAAGACCGTGACGTTCGGCGCGGCGATTGACCAGCGGCGCGACAAGGGCCGGAGCCTGGTCATGGTGCACCGGGACGAGCTCGCGGGCCAGACGATCGAGAAGCTGGGATGGCAGGCTCCCGAGCTGTCCACCGGCCTGGTGAAGGCGGCCAGTAACGAGGTCGGCGCGGACGTGGTGGTGGCGAGCGTCCAGACGGGGAGCCGGGAGAACCGGCTGGCCCAGATCGTGGCGAGCCAGGAGCGCTACGGCGCGTTCGGGACCATCATCGTGGACGAGGCGCACCACGCCCCCGCCCCCACCTGGACCCGGATGCTCCAGGGCCTGGGCGCGTTCAACCCGTACGGCCCCCTTGCCATCGGATTCACGGCGACCCCCGAGCGCGACAACGGCAAGACGTTGGGCGTCTGGGAAAAGGTTGTCGATTACATGTCAATCCGGGAGGCCATCTACAAGGGCTACCTGGTGCCGATCCTCCCGGCGGTCGTGGTCGAGACCAAGATGGACATGGGCAACGTCGGCCGGGGCCGGGACGGGGACCTCTCCGGCGGCGACCTGGGCCGGGAGCTGGAGGAGTCCGGAGCCATCGCCCAGATGGTGGACGCCGTGCTGGAGCACGCCCCGGACCGCAAGGGCGTGGCCTTCCTCCCCACGGTCCGCACCTCGGAGCTCCTGGCCGCCGCTCTCCGGGCGCGTGGCGTCAAGGCCGAGCACCTGGACGGGGCCACCGAGGGGGAGGAGCGCAAGGCGATCCTCCGGCGGCTGAAGACCGGCGAGACCACCTGGATCACCAACTGCGCGGTCCTGACCGAGGGGTTTGACGAGCCGTCGATCTCGTGCGTGCTGGTGGGCCGTCCGACCAAGTTCCACGGCCTGTACGTCCAGATGGTGGGCCGGGGGACGCGCCTGTACCCGGGCAAGAAGGACCTCCTGGTGATCGACATCGTGGGCGCGAGCGAGCGCCACGAGCTCGTGGGCGTGGTGGACCTGGGCCTGGACCTGGACGACCCCCGCACCAAGAAGGAGGGCGAGACCGAGCGCCAGGCGTGCCCCACGTGCGAGGAGCCGTGCGAGGTCGCGCACCACCGGTGCGAGCTGTGCCACCGCTACCTCCCCCGGACGATCGTGGCCGAGGGCCAGTACCGGCACGACAACTGCCGGGCCGGTGGCGCTGGCCGGGTGGACGTGTTCGGGGCCTCGCGGCTGAGCTGGCTCCCGGTCGGCCCGGCGTGGGTCCTGGGCGCTGGCAAGGAGGTTGTGGTCATGGTCCCCGAGGGCCTGGACACCTGGAAGCTGGCGAGCTACGAGGGCGGCCGGGTGACCGTGCTCCACGACGCCCTCCCCAGCGAGTGGGCGATGGGCATCGGGGAGGACCGGGCCAAGGCGTTCCAGAAGCTGGCCGAGCGCTCGGCGCGCTGGCGCAACCAGCCCGCGAGCCAGCTCCAGAAGTCGCGTCTGTTGCGCGAGGGCCTGCCGGAGCGCGCCCTGGTGCGCGTGGCGACCAGCGGCGACGCGGCGGACCTCCTGACCCGCATCCAGGGCCGCCGGGCGGTCAAGAAGCTGGGCGTGCCGGTCTAGGTTGCCACCAGACCGGCAAGGCTGTAAGGTTGCAACTCCGGGAACGGGGAGGGCCGCAAGGTCCCCCCGGTCCCCCCAGCAGACGGGGAGGTCTGATGAGCAAGACGAACGAGGGCCAGCCCCAGCGGGTCCGCACGCTGGAGGAGATCCGCAAGGAGCGCCCGGCCGTGCCGACACCGACGACCGGCAAGCGCCCGGCGTAGCTTGAAAACGGAACCGGGCGGCCCCCGTGAGGGAGCCGCCCGGACCAGATCAACCCTGGAAGGAAGACCGAACTGTGGCCGACGATAACACGACCAGCCCACGAGCACAGCTCAGCGACGACCACCGCGCGTTCCTGGCGGGCCAGGCCGTGGACCCCGACCTGGCCGAGCGCCTGGGCGTCCGGTCGCTCCTGAGCCGCGAGGACAACCCCCAGGAGGGCGTCTGGGGCAACTGGGCCAACCACCCGGCCATCCTGTTCCCCTGGACGAACGAGGCCGGGGACGTGGAGTACCAGGTCCGCCCGGACAACCCCACGGCCGACAACCGGGGCCGCGAGCGCAAGTACGTGTTCCGCAAGGACATGACCCCGGTCCTGTGGGCCGTCCGGCCGGTGGAGAACGCGACCAAGATCCTCCTGGTGGAGGGCACCAAGCAATGCCTGGCCGCCGCCACGTACGCG
>Ga0196970_1001148_pt1 | contig 20260 bp, 15 predicted proteins | sample S1v_513CmetaG_FD_148672 | JGI IMG/M metagenome (GOLD analysis project Ga0196970, IMG submission 148672) | Soil microbial communities from Anza Borrego desert, Southern California, United States - S1+v_5-13C | ecosystem: Environmental > Terrestrial > Soil > Desert | place: USA: California...
TATAGATAAGCTTAAGATCGCGAACCTCGCTTTCGTAGGTGTATTCGGCACTGTCGCTTGTGGATCGGCCGGTGCCCCGGCTGTCGTAGACAATGACGAAATAGCCGCTATCGGCAAGACGTGCTGCCGTGCTAAGTTCAAAGGACGCAGCATTATACCCCGGACCTCCGTGAAGGAATATGACCGCCGGAGAGCTAGACTTGCCAAAAGTATTTATGTAGAGACCCGTTGCCGATGAGGCACCCGGTAACCCTGCGAATAGAAGGACAAAACACAAAGAAATCAGAAACCTCATGAGCATGGATGATTTAAAGCCTACGTATATATTTAGGGGTTAGGAAAGGTAAGCAATAGCATAGGATTAAGATAATAGGTTGCACTCCTGACTAGGACATTTGCGGGGTTGGTGTCGATCTAAACTTGATGGACAGCCACCTCACGCAACATTGAAGCTGGCAACATAGACAAACACTCGCGCTCCGTCATCGTGCCGTGAAGAGAGAACCTGCTGCCCAATCAGGTATGCCAAGATTTCTGATTTCCGCGACAGAGGAAACTGACATTCGTGAGTAATACATGCAGACCAAGATCCCAACACAAAACAAGAAGGAAACGTTCCCGACTACAAGTCAAAGCTAGGATGCCTGGTGATCTGCATTTGAGTATATATTTCCTCTTTAAATCTCTTGCATGCTAGTACTAGCAAATCAAGAAACTTGCTTCCCCCTATGTATTCAATAAGCACCCTGTGCTCTATGTTGTGCTTAGCGAGAATGCTTAATACAACCTTTTCCGAATCCGTCTGGAGGTGATCGCCCCATTTAGAAAGCTCCTTTTCTTCCAGGAATACAGAATGGCTGCCATTGGCTAAATACATCGTCCTAAACCGCGAGATATAATCTGCTGCGAGCGATTCCATCGCGGCTTCTATTTCTTCTATTGCCAGCTCCACTGGTCCTAAAACTATCAAATATTCTTCAATTTATGCTGCAGATGTACTCTAAAGTATACGCTCAACTTTCAACAGTATTACTATTTTTACATCAAACACTGTTGCATGATATAACAAGGAAAGCAGAATACATATAACATATTAGCGTTGCTTAACGTTTCTTTCTCGATAAAACCTAGGAAATTTTATAAGAGTAGAAAGAAACAGATTAAGGGATGCGCCTGCAAAGGCGTGTCCTCTTGCTGTTTTCAATTCTACTCAGGCTCTCCTAGGTGCCTTTCGCGAAGAGGATTCAAGCAGAGGTAACACGCCCTTTTTTTATTCAGTATTTCACGCCCGGAAGCTACCTCAAGGCAAAAGAACGCTTTGACGTAATGCCCACATCCCTGATACAGGAACTGCCTAAAATAGTAGAAGAAGGACGTAAGGAAGTAGAACGTCTTTTGGAACGCATTAGCAGCGGCGGTAAGCTAGCCCTCCAAACTAATGAAATTGTGCTGCCCTCGAAAGACGAGGGACTTTATAAAGGTCTTGTACCTACCCCCAAGGATAAAACAACTTCTATTGATCCGACAGCGGAGCAATTGCGCATGTTCGGTGTCAGCGCAACCCAGGCAAAGCTTCAGATACACCAGCCTGCTGAATGGATGAACCGGCTGTGTTATGGCGATAATCTATTGGTGATGCAGGCGTTGCTCGCAGGCGACTCTGAGACGGGTCTATCATCTATGCGCGGCAAGATAGACCTGATATATATTGACCCTCCTTTTGACAGCAAGGCCGATTACCGAACTAAGGTGACACTGCCGGGAATGAACCTGGAACAAAAACCAACCGTTATAGAGCAATTCGCCTATGCTGACACGTGGAAGGATGGGACCAGCAGCTATTTGCGTATGCTTTATCCGCGATTAGCGTTGATGAGAGAACTACTAAGTGAAAAGGGTAGTATTTATGTTCATATTGACTGGCATGTGGGCCACTATGTAAAAGTTCTCATGGATGAAATTTTCGGGAAGGACACTTTCATAAACGAAGTTGTATGGAAAAGAAAAGGAGGGTCTGCTCTGACTACCATGAATCGTATGTCTGTAAATACGGATAGCATTTTAGTCTATAGCAGGACGCCTAACTATATTTTTAATAAAGTCTTTATGAAGCATGATGAGGACTACAATGAGCAAATGTTTACCAAGCAAGATCCAGACGGGCGGCGCTTCATGATAAATGTGCTAAGAAGTCCGAATCCTAGGCCAAATTTAATGTATGACTATAAAGGGTATAAAATGCCACCAAATGGATGGGCGGTCTCACGGGAAAAGATGGAGGAATACGACCGCTCTGGGCTTTTGTACTTTCCAGAAGACAAGTCTAAACAGATTTACAAGAAGGTATATCTAGACGAATATGAAGGACAGCTAGTTACAAATCTCTGGGCCGATATTTCATTATTAAAAGGGAAGAATAAGGAGATACTCAACTATGGGACTCAAAAACCAGAAGCCCTTTTAGAAAGGATAATCTCTCTATCTTCCAACGCCGAGGCAACAATTGCAGATTTCTTTGGAGGCAGTGGAACTACTGCGGCTGTAGCTGAACGTTTGGGTCGGAAGTGGATAAGCACTGATATCGGTAAACCGTCCATCATGATTCAGCGTAAGCGATTTATCGACATGGATGCCAAGCCTTTTCTTTACCAGAGTGTGGGCGACTATCAGAAGGAAGCCTTTAGTAGCAGCAAACTTTATAAGCGTGTTGGTGACCTAAGCCATATTATCCTTCAGCTTTATGGCGCCTTGCCATTTACGGCGGAGCAGGCTCCTGGCCGCAACCTTGGCTATGTAAAAAATGATAAGGTACTAATACTGGTGGATGCACCCGGCAAGCTAACGGGAAAGGCAACGGTGAAACGCGCTGCTGAACTCAAAAACACATTCCTTGGAGGCGGCTGGAAAAAGGTAGTGGTGCTGGGCTGGAACTTTGCCTACGATATATCTGAAGCTATACTGCAATACGAGGGAGATGTAGATGTGCTGGTAATACCTCCTGATCTGCTTGATAAGCTCACTCATAAAAAAGGATGGGAAAAGATGGCGAAGGATGGCAGCGTGCGGTTTTCCTCATTGCAATACCTCACTATAAAACCGATAGCCGTATCAAAGGGTTTGCAGGCAGGGGAGGAGGCGCTGACCATAGAACTCGATAACTATGTGCTGCTTAGCCCGGATAATATTCCACTGGATGCAAAGGATAAAGAAAAGCTACAGGATATCATCTCTAAAGACCCCTTGGCCCTTATCGAATATTGGAGTATAGACCCCGACTACGACGGCGACATTTTCCGCAGTCAGTGGCAGGACTACCGCGAGAATACCGCCAATGACTCCGATCCCTACCACTGCGTAAGGTCCACTACGCTGAATGTCCCTGTGAAAAAGGGTCGGACAGTATGTGTAAAGGCAGTTGATGTTTTCGGCTTTGAAAGCGTCGTCATAGAAAAACTGAAATAGGCATGAATGCAACCAATATCGGCACCCGCGATGTGCCTTTGAAACTCGCAAAGGCTGTAAGCAAGTTAGCAAAGGAAGCTTTTGACGATGGTAGCCTGTTAGCTAAGGTCAGTCCTATAACAGCAGACCTGCTGAAATTCTGGTTTATGCCTCCTCACACAGATACCAGGCATATCAACTTTCACGAAGGGCAACTGCAAAGTATCATCAATATCATATACCTGCACGAGGTGCTGGGCATGACTACGGTAAAGGGCATTTACATGCACGCCGCGCCGGAACTGCTTGCGGAGATGCATGCAAGCGAGCTTGCTAAGGAGAAGTACAACATACCCAAATACGCCATGAAAATGGCAACGGGCACAGGCAAAACATGGGTGATGCACAGCCTGCTCATCTGGCAGCTTCTGAATGCGCGCTATGAAACAGAGGTGAGCGGCAGGTTTACCAGCAACTTTCTTTTGGTAGCTCCTGGTCTTATAGTCTACGACCGCTTGTTAGATGCCTATCTGGGAAAGGAAAATGAAAAGGAAGAACGGGTGTTTGAGGAGAGTGATTTCTACAAGTTTAGGGAGCTGTTTATACCACCAGCATACACCGAGGATATATTTGGTTTTATCCAGAGCAATGTAGCAAAGAAGGAGGAGATAGGCAAAAAAATAACAGGCAACGGTCTTATAGCGATCACTAACTGGCACCTGTTTATGGGAGGGGAAGAAGAAACTGAGGATGATGGCCTTGATAATCCGGCAGTAGTGGTGAAAGACCTGCTACCTATACGACCGGGGACATCTGGAGGCAACGATCTCAGTATGCTGGATGGCATATATCTGCGGGGACAAGAATTGGACTACCTGGCTGGGCTCGGCAGCCTGATGGTAATAAATGACGAAGCCCACCACATACACGAGAACAAAAGCTATGGAGAGATAGAGGAGGTGGAGTGGCAAAAAGGCCTTAATAAAATTGCAGAGCCAAAGGGAACCCGATTCATACAACTGGACTTCTCTGCAACCCCATACGATGTAACAGGCAGCGGGCAGACAAGGACTAAGCATTACTTCCCTCACATTATCTCGGATTTTGACCTTAAGCAGGCCATAGGAAAGGGGTTAGTAAAGACAATAGCGATTGACAAACGAAAGGAAATGACGGAACTGGAGGAACTGGATTATTCTGCTGTGCGGGACGATAAAAGGAGAGTGCTTGGCTTAAGCGAGGGTCAAAAGCTTATGCTGCGTGCCGGCCTGCGAAAGCTAAATATACTCGAAGCACATTTTACTGAATTTACCAGGGACAGTAGCGGCAAGAGCAATAAATATCCAAAAATGCTGGTGGTCTGCGAGGACACGGGCGTAAGCCCTTATGTAGAGGAATTCCTGCTATCTGAAGGTTTATCCGCAGAAGATGTAACAAGAGTGGATAGTAACAGGAGTGGGGAGATACCAAAAGCAGAGTGGGCTGTGGTAAAGCAGAAGCTTTTCAACGTAGACAAGTACGCGCAACCAAGAGTGATAGTCTCAGTCCTGATGCTTCGGGAGGGCTTTGACGTATCAAATATTTGCGTCATCGTACCACTAAGAGCGAGTAATGCTCCCATACTTCTCGAGCAAACAATCGGCAGGGGCCTGAGGCTTATGTGGCGTGAAGAAGTGTATCAGGACATCAAGGCAGAAAGCCGCCGGAATTTGCTGGAACTAAAGAAGGAACCAAGTTCCTACCTTGACCTCCTTACCATTGTGGAACACCCGGCGTTCGTGCAGTTTTATGATGATCTGCTTAAGGAAGGTCTGGCAGGAGAGTTGGGTGAGGAGCCTGAAGGCGGAGGCGTAATGGGAGATCTTATCACGGCCGGACTTAAGGAAAACTATGAAGAGTATGATATGTACTGGCCTGTGGTGATACAGGAAGCGGAAGAAATGATAACAGGCGAACCAGTGAGCATATATTCGCTGCAACCATTTACCAGCTTCAGCCTTGAGGACCTTGATAAGTTTCTTGCAATCGAAGGCGAGGCATTCTACAGTGAAGAGATGACTGTAAAGACCAGGTTTGGTGATTACATGGTAAACTCTGCTCTTTTTACTTCCCAGAGCTACAATGAGTATCTGCAGAAGCTTATGCTGGCAGTCACAACCCGCTATGCAAAAGTAGGGAGGCGTATGGTGAGAATGCCGATGCTGCAAGTTGCAGAAAGACAAGTAATTGCAATAGCTGACGAATACATTCGCACTAAACTATTCGGTCAACTGTTTAACCCTTTTGACGGAGCAAGGTGGAAAATCCTTTTGGCTAAGAATGGCTTGGTCACAAATCATATAGTAAAAGAAATAGCAAAATGCATCTATGAAATGCAGAAAGTATCGTCGGTAAGCGAGCCGATGGTAGAGAAGTACTGGTTCTCCCAGGTGCCCGAGCTCAAAATGCGAGAGCGGTACGCGCTGGATATTACCAAGACTATTTATGAACGGCTGGCGTACCCATCCAATAAGGGTTTATTCGAAAAGGCGTTTATGGAGTTTGCGGACAGTGATGGGGTGGTGGAAAGCCTTCTCAAGATTGGCGAGCATGTGCATAGTTTTGCTGCCATAGCATACATCCGCAGCGATGGCCTTCTGTCTGTTTATCATCCCGACTTCATCGTAAAGACAGCAGAAAAGATCTACATAATTGAAACTAAGGGCGACGATAAAGTAAAAGATGAAAATGTAAAGCAGAAACAGCTTGCCACGGTGGAGTGGTGTTCAAAGATCAATGATCTGCCAGATGAGGACAGAATGTTCAGACAATGGGAGTATGTGCTGCTAAGCGAGAACCACTTTTACGGGTATTCTCAAAATGGTGCTTCGTTTACTGAGATTTGTGACCTGGCAAAGGTTTCGGAGGCTGCTGTGAAAGGCAAACTGTTTGCTTGAGAGGACCTGTAGAGGCATCGCACTAATCTTTCTATCATTAAGCCACACCATCCGGCTAAAGCATGTGCGCTTCTTGTGCTCATTTCCAACGTACACTCTTTGGTACGTGTTTGCAGCTTAGTTTACATTCCTAAACCATATCACCATCATTGTACTCCAGCCACCTACTCACCATTCCCAAATAAACTTTTAGATAATTCTCCGAAAGAAAGAAGTTGGTGAAATAGTTGAAACGCTCAACCTGGAGACCGAGGTAGTAGACCCAAACCGCCAGACCAGCGTAGGGTATAAGTTCCAGTTTCTACAGGGAAGAGCTTCAGTGCCTCTTTATAGGACCAATCGGCAAGCCTTTCAACTGAATAATGGAGGCGGTTGATAGTTTTGCCCTGCAGGTGTGACGTGTCTTTAAATTTCTGATGTAGCTTCTGTCCATAGTCCATCACAAGCTTCATCTCATGCAGTTGTCATACCAAATATCAAGGTGCACTACCACTGGCAACCTGGTAGGTATGGTTAGCATTTGTTTTGATCAACCTGCAGGAAACATCATGAAAGCCATAGTGCTCTGCTACCCACACACTAAGTGCCTCAGGTGAGATGGTGGAGTCGATAACCGGGAGCGGAGCCACTGAAGACATGAGGATAGATTAATGCGTGAAGATAGCAGAATGGTCGAAGCCATTAAAGACCAGAAATTATGAGTCGTTTTTTGTAAATTGGAATCTGAGTCTTGCTAACTGCCCATAGGCTCCACGTCAGATCTTGAGATCACGGATGATGATTCATCGCGCTCGTCTCAGCATGGGCCTTAGAACAGGCGAGTTACTGGATCGGATTTCGCCGATGACCTCGAAACCGTAACGCTGGTAGAGAGAAATATTTCTTGGATTGGAGGATTCCAGGTATGCAGGTAGCCCATAGCATAAGGTGGTTGTGTTTCAATAAGAATTTCTGGTACAAGTCTGCGTCCCGGTTTGCTGAATTGAACCTTCAGTGGTAAGGTTGCATGTTGTATAGGTTTTATAACGTAATTTTACGTTACGAAGAACGCGATAGGGTCTCTGCATAAAAGGTGCTTACCCTAAAGCAAATCCATACAACAATGAATATGAACTTTAAGACAATGTCTTGTGAACTGCTACCATAGCCTGCTGTTTCTTTCCCTGTTCTCTAGTTCCTGTAACGGACAGGTAAAGAACGAAGCAACGGGCACGACAATAGAGCATACCCAGGAGTTAAAGAGGGTTGCACATGCCGGAGCAAAACTGGTACGAACGAAGGGGACTTCATCAGGCAATATTGGTTGCGAATTGCAGGATAGAGCTGGCAATATCTGGTTCAGTGCAGGTGGTGAAGGCGCTTACTGCTATGACGGAAGCACATTTAAGAATTTTACCGAGCGTGATGGTCTGTGCGGCTCTGTTGGAAAAATTATTCAGGATAAAGCGGGAAATATTCTTTTGGCCACGGATAATGGAATCTGCAAGTATGAGAATGGTAAATTCAAAAGCTACTTTACCGAAGACAGCCTTAAAAGCCTGAATGTTACCAGCCTTTTGGAAGACCGCAATGGCCACCTGTGGTTTGGAGCTATGGGAAAGGGCATTTACCATTATGATGGAAAGACTTTGCATAATTACTTAAGTGATGGATCCTTTAACCGTGGTAATAGTTATCAGTTAATACTTGACATACTGGAAGACGCCAACGGGAACTTGTGGTTCAGTTCGTGGAACAGGGGCGGTGTGTGGCGGTACGATGGTGAAGGATTCATCAACTTCTTGCCTGATAGCAGCTACTACATAGCAAATGAAGAAGAGAATGCTCTACAGCAGTCCTTATATAACTTTCGACCCCGAGATGCCGAGGTCATCAACACCATTTGTGACGATATGATCTTTTCTGTTTCGGAGGACAAAGCCGGGAATATCTGGTTCGCTACAAGAAGACACGGCGCATGCCGATATGATGGAAATGTCTTTACCAGCTTCGGGGAGCAACAAGGCTTTATCAGCTATGGCATCTATTCAATTTTAGAAGACAGCAAGGGAAATATCTGGTTTACAACGGAAAGGAACGGTGTCTGGCGTTTCGACGGCAAAACTTTTAAGAACTTTACTGTGGTTCAGGGCCTCGTGAACAATTCAGTTTTTAGTGTCCTGGAAGATCGTGAGGGCAATCTTTGGTTCGGCACACGAGGCTTCGGACTAAGTAGGTATGACGGAGAACATTTTCTAACCTTTTCCGAATAGAATATCCGGTAAACAGGGTGTAATAGAATATCAACCGAAGAAATCTCAACTTCAATATATGGCCGCTTCATTAGTCAAAGGCATTTAAAATTTTTCGGTGGCCGGGGCTTTACCTGCCGGTCAATTTTGCATATTTGTGAAGTGGAGAAGTGGAGGAGTGCAGAGGTTGAGAAGTGAGGTAGTAGTGAGAAGGTGGCAGATTCTAAAGCAAGTATAGGCCTCTGCTCCCTTCATATCATTATCTTTTTCTATTTTGGTGTTCAAAGTTTAAGCTTTCTAATGAAAGAGGCTGTTATCCAGGTATGTGTTAGCTGTAATGCGGAGATGCAGGGTAAGTTTTGCAGTGCATGCGGCGAGAAAGTGTTACATGATAAAGAGCGGACCATCGGCCACTTCTTTGGCGAATTCTTTCATGTGCTGACCCATGCCGACAGCAAGTTCCTGAAGTCGTTGAAGTACATCTTTACCAAGCCCGGATTTCTGACCGATGAGTTTATTCGGGGCAGGAGGAAATTGTATACCGCTCCACTTGCTATGTTCGTCATCGGAAACCTTTTGTACTTTCTCTTTTCCCCGGTTGATGCTTTAAACACACCCTATGCATCTCAGGTTCAGTACCAAAAGTATTCGGCGGCAGTACGACCAATTGCAGAGGAGAGAATAAGTCAAAGCCCGCTTGCCCCGGAACAGTTTATCAGGAAGTATGATGCTAACTCAGCTAAGGCATCCAAAGTAATATTGATCCTGCTGGTGTTCCTCTTCTCAGTGCCGGTTAGCCTGCTTTTTTATAGTAGCACACGGTACTATGTTGATCACCTCACATTCGCTACCGAGTTTATCAACGTTGTCATCTATGGCATCTTCCTATTGCTCCCGTTACTATTGAAACTCTATTTTTTCATCTCCTGGAAGGTCTTCGGAATAGAAGGGGATATAGACTACAACACCCCTGCCGCGGCGTGGACGCCGCTGGTGCTCGCGTTTATTTACCTGGCAGTAGCTGCAAAAAGGGTGTATAAGCAATCTTTACTCTTCACGATCCCCAAGGCAATTATGTTAAGTATTAGCCTGATCCTGGTAGTCTTTGCCTACAGGTTTATCCTGTTCTGCGTGGCGCTGGCAATGACGTGATAGGTCTGGAGCTGTTTAAAACATATGGAGATAGAATTGCTTTCAGTGGCAGTCTGGTTTGGAACTAATTAAATACACCAATGAAAGTTGTCGTTTTGTTTTTACTTGTTGCAATGGGCTATAGTTGCTCTGCTCAGAATACTGACTGGTTTATCCCTGACGGACGGACCGATAGTGCTGAGTTGCACAAGTACGTTATTCATCAATTGAATTTAGGCAAAGAACGGAATCGTCAGCTCAGAGAAGTTGCGACTTCAGGCCTGCCCAAGTTGAAGCAAACACTGGGTCTGTTTTTGCTTCGGTCTATTAACGACACGATAGGGGGTTACATGGCTGATTCATCTGCTATTACCCGAGCGGAAGTTGACAGTCTTGCCGGGTTGCTCGACAGTTCTAAGGTTGTACTGGAAGAGCATCGCATTCTTTATTTGGCGAAGGGGAAAATGATTGTTAGAATATTGAGGCTAGTATTTGTTGACACAAACGGTAACCCACTTGCAAAATTTAGGTATCCTGAAATGCGTAACCTTTTTAAACAAAGCTTTGTCAGACACCCTATCAAAAGTGATGCCTTGATGCCTTTGGACGAATATTTCGAAAACAGATACTTCAAAGTTGAATCACAAACTTACTAAGTAAGGCAGGAAAATGCATAAGTGATCTGCGACTGAAACGCCACGCTAACTTGTAGTCAGACCATAGCTTCAGGTAAATCGCTTAGTAAAGAGAGAGTAAGAATTCTACTGATCCGTTATCACACTTTCATTTAGTTTATTAAAATCCTTATTTTACTAAACTATTCAGTTCAACCGAGCACATGAATTTATTACAACCGGAATTGACCATCGTTCCATTGTCGGATGAGGAAGTGCAACATTTGCGGGACGTATATACAACCCGCTTAAGGGTATTCTGTGCTGGTTATGCTTTCCTTGTTTCTGCTGCCTTGTTGCAGCCCTTAGGTGGCTTTGGTGAACTGAGTGATGAAGAGTTGCATGAGAGGTTGAAAAAAGGCATTGATTACGAAATGTTTGGCCACTCGCTCACAAGACTCGACTTTTTTTATTTGATTGTTACCTTATTTGGCGGACTGATACTTTGCAGTGGTATCTACATCTATCTCAAAAAGTTAAGACCTTTCATTAAAGACATAAAGTCCGGAATGAAGGAAGCTGTCCCGTTCACAGTAATAGACAAGAAGCATTTCCCGTTAACGAGTGAATACTTCTTTAGCTTCGATGATCCGCGGTTTCTGCACTATGAGGTAGATGAGTCCACGTACTATTCTCTTTCGGTAGGCAACGTGGTATACATATACCGGGGCATCCATTCAAAACATGTTTTCGAAATGGATGGAAGATTTACATTTTAAGAGTGCTTGACTTATATTCGATGTAATCCTCAAACATTTTTTTACCCACAATGAATGGAGTCTGCAGATGTCCGCCTTTTAATTCTGCCGTAATCTAGTTAATAATGTCTCCATCATTATTGGCCAGTCGTTCACGCCATTTTAGTATATCCTCAGGTGATTGCCGCACCCAGTCGGTTAGTTCACCAACGATCTTCAAAGGTTCGATTGTCCGGTAAGAACGTGTCGGATTTCCAGGAAACTTCTTGTCGGTTACATTCGGGTCATTTTCAAAACTTCCTGTCGGTTCTACTATATAAACACGTTCATCCCCCTCACCTTTTGCCAATGCTGCGGCCAGGCCTGCTCCGTTAGGCAAAGCAGTGAAGTAGATATGATTCATCAGGAGGTCTGACTTATAGTTCGAGTTACGTCCAGGGGTTAGCAAATCACCTACCTGCAGATCTGCTCTTGTTCCGTGATAAAACGGACCCATATCAGATGGATTAGTTTTGGATGAAATCGCTAGTTCGTGGTTCTTCTTTGCGTTGTTGACGTCACCAATTTCTTCATAGCACCTGGCGATGTTGGAATATAAGGTAGCATAGGCTCCCTTAACTGCGTCATCATCAACTTTTAGAGCAAGCTCCAAAGCTGTTTCATACCATTTCAGTCTGTCGGAAGCAGATGTTTGATGTCTGGCTACATAGTGGGCAGCAGTAAATTTTTCAAAGTCATTGTTTGCTTCGTTCCAGGCTTGCCGGAATAGCTTGATTGCTTCATCTGGGTCGCCTTTTTCCTCCATGTCCATGCCTTGGATGCATAACTTAACGACAACGTTGTTTGGGCTGAATTCCATGTCAGTGATTTACCTGTTTCTTCAAAAGTAAATCACTTGTCTCTAATAGATAAATCAACAATTGCTCTTGTTAGAAGAATGATGCTATAATACAATAACAAAAAGAGCGCGATCGCGCTCTTTTCGTTATTGTAGTCACACCTACTTAACTATCTGAATGGATGTGGTGGTACGGGTGGGTGCGGCAAATGTCGCGGATGTGGCGGTACCGGTGGATGCGGTAAGTGCCTTGGGTGGCGAGGCTTAATGATCACTGGTCTTGGGTGCCGGTGACCGTGATAATAAGCCCCTTCGTAATATCTGTCATTATATCGCCGGTCATCATAGTGTCTGTGCTTATGCTTGTAGTGTTTATGATGTTTGTGTTTGTAATGACCGCGCTTTTTGCCATGTCCCTGTGCGTCTGCGCTGATGCCAGCGAATAGTATCATCACCATCATCAGCATTGAAAATATCGTCGTTTTCATAGATCGTCATTTTATTCCAAAGATTATGCGTCAAATACCTTACCAGTGGATTATACACACCTGTTAAAAGAAGATGAATAAGACAAATACTGTTGTTTGCCAGTTACTTACAGCGTCAATTATCGTTGTGGAACAAAGAGGTAGGCGTATCCGCCAAGCTGCGATATCATTGAGTCGGCAGGTATCATGTGCCTTCTGATGGTTTCTAGAGCACTGTTCATTTCATCCAGGTTGGGTGAGGAATATATAAAGACAGTTGGAACCGTTGCGTGTGCAGCAACAGAATCCAGATTCGTGTTCCACAGGAACGGACGTGACAGTTTGAATGAAGTGAACTTTGACCTATCCGGGTGAATGGTAGTGTAATAGATCCACTGGGGCTTGCCGGTGTCATGTATGTACACATTTTCACCCGTAACCTTTCTCGCTTCTGCCCACTGTAGGTTATCAGGAACGTGGTCGAAAGCAACCGGTTCCGTGAGCCAGCTAAGAGCATTGAAGTTGTACATATTCACCATGAGGATTAATACAAGAGGGGGGAGCACAAGCTTTCTGTATCGAAGTGTAAAACATTGCTCCAGGCCAACTCCTATTGCAATCAGTAATATCGGATAGATAAAAAGCACTACCCTTGGTACCAGCACAAACTGATGCAGACCAGCAGCAATTAATAAGGCGAGGAGCGGAACAGCAAGCAGCAGGAACAACCCTCTGTTGCTTTGGTATAATTTGACAAACCCAATTGCCAACATCAGCAGGTGTAGGCCCATACTGAGCACCCATTGCCCACCCATGTGAGAGAAGAAAGTCTCGAGGGAATTGATATTGTAAGAGAGCATTTCCCCATTGGAAGGGAGGAGGTGCAGGAAGTTTTGCTGGTGGTAGTTCTGCAGGTATGATGAGTTGATAGAAGGCTTAAGCAAAAGGAAGTATTGTAATGCAAACACACTCAGCCAGGTCAGCACTGCAACGGATATGGCTGTAAGGCTCTTCATATCGCGGCCACTCACGTAGGCTGCGAAATAGTATAACCCGACACCTGCCAGCATGAACACAGAGGGCATCGATAACAAAATGGCTACGCTGCCTGCAAGCATCCACACCGCTGCCAGCTTCAGTGGCTTTGTGCGGGTGGGGTAGAGCAGAAGCGCAAGCAATAGTAATAGCAAAGCGACCAACACATCTGACGAGTATTGTTTTAACTCTGTAGTGTGACGCAGGTATATTCCTCCGGTTGCCAGAATAGCTAAGGGGTAAAATGCGGCTTTCTTCACATCTGCTTTCCTGAGCAGGTAGTACATAACAGGTAATGAGAGTAACCCGCAGATAGCAGGAAACAGTCTAAGTGCCCACTCATAAGCTCCATACAGCATCATGTTTAGCTTACAAATGAACAGAAAGAGCGGAGGAGCATACTGTTCGTAACTCAAAGGTTCAAGCAGGGCACTAAAAGACCGCTCGTGGAGATTTCGTGCAACGTTAGCTTCATCGATGATCAGGTATCTGTTCTGAAGGAAGACTATTAGTCTTGCCAGCATGCCGATGATAACGACGCTCCAGCTGATCGTTCTGAACAGCCCAGTCCGCGCGTTTCGCGCTGGTGCAGAGTCTGAGGTTTTGCTGGCAAAGCGAGAATCTTCCATTACGTGTCGTTCCGCACAATAATACCACAGTACGTATTATTATCAAACACCGCGGAAGCCGCTACTGCTCTTATCTTTTTAGAAATTGCATATGTAGAATAGTAGCGCAGGTCTTTATATTTTGCAAAGACCCAGCGAGAAGCCTTATGAATCTAGATGAACGGATCCAGCGAGTCATTGCCGACTCGGCACCAATTTTTGAGCAGTTACCAGCAGTAGTTATCATTCACAACATCCGGGATAAGCATGCAGTGTACATGTCTAAGCGTGGTCTCGACATGTTGAAGATCACCCTTGATGAACTCAAGGCAATGGGACAGGAATACCACGACAGGTTCTTCAATATGGAAGATGCCAAGGAGTATGTCCCAAAGCTGTTCGGTATGCTGGAAAGAAATACCGGCGATGAAACGGTTTCCTTCTTTCAGCAGGTAAGGGCTACTGACAAGGACAAGTGGTCCTGGTTTATGAGTTGTATCAAAATATTCATGAGAGACGACAATGGACAGCCACTGTTAACCATAACTATCGCCATTCCCGTAGATCCTAACGATCATATCACCAATAAGGTGGAGCGGCTACTGGTAGAGAATGACTTTCTTAGAAAGAACAAGAACCTGTTTGTGTCCCTTACCAAAAGAGAACGCCAGATACTGGTGCTCATGGCGAAAGACGCTACCAGTCAGGAGATCAGCGCGCAGCTTCACTTATCTGAGGGTACAGTGAAGACCCACAGACGCAACATTAAAAAGAAACTGGGTGTGCTCAACCACTACGATGTTGTGCGGTTTGCCCAGGCATTTGACCTTGTATAGTATTCAGAATGAACAATTTATAAAGAAATATATGTAGTAGAAATACCCACTAGTGGGTATTTTTTGTTCCTTTATATCGAGGCACCTTTGTTCAGGATCTCTAAGACGAATATCCGGCCAGCCCCAATAGACCTGCATCACCATTAGAAATAACGGCTCACCTGAGTCGTGGCGCCGGACATTTGTCTTCCTGCTCCAGGAATCAGCTTGTCCCAGGAATCAGCATTGCACGGTCAGAAGTTCACTCCCCTCGAAAGTACATTCCGGTATCTGTTAATGGACACCTCAGGCATTATAGGTGTTGCGTTAACCAGATAATCAGTGATCTGTGTGGCAAAGTAGGGCGCCTGTAGATATCCCTTTGTTCCCATACCGTTAAAGATGCCCACTTCCGGTACCTGAGGATGTAAGCCAACAAATGGCCGGTAATCTACAGTGGAGGGCCTTTCACCAGCCAGGTGTGCTTCAATTGTGTAGGGAAGCTTGAGCCAATGAAAAAGGATGTTTTCTGCTTTTTGTCGGAATGCATTGGTTGGACCCACATCAGGATACTTCCATTCGAAGGACGCGCCGAACCAGAACAAGTCTTCCCCCACAGGTATCAGCTTGAGCAGATGCTTGTAGATGAGGACAGGTGACAGGTCAGGGATTCGTACAATTAGCGCTTCACCTTTGTTGAATGAAAACGGGAGCAATGAGAAGTATGGACTAGCTGCAGCATTGGCGCCATCGCAAAAGATAATCTTCTTAGCCCTGATATCCTGGTACAGCACGGACTCTTCAGAGATGGAAAGTTGACCTACCTCAAAATATTCTTCGATCAACAGGTCTCGACTCTTCAAATTGGCCCTCCACTTGTCAAGCAGCGTTCCGCTGTCTATCACATGACAGGAGGATATGCTTCCAGCTCCAAAAAGGTTGCTAAAAGAACCCTGCAAATGGGTGTGGTCAATCTCAGCGAGGTAATCTGGTAGCTCCGGCATCTTTTCCATGAAAGCCTGCCTTTCTGCCGGGGTGGTATGGAACTGCAGCAGATTCAACTGCTTTACAAGGTCACTGTCTAATCTAGATCCTATCCTGATATATGTCTCCAAAGCAGCAGGTAAAAAGGTATCGTACAACCACGACTTTACGTAGCGTTTTCCCGTAATGGGATTGATCAGTCTCGCAGCCACCCGCGAGGAAGAGGATGGATTTGGACCGTCAATTACAAGGAATGAAAGGCCGGCTTCCATGAAGCTCCAGCTTAACATCGTTCCGCAAATACCCTGACCGACAATTAGGTAATCTACTTGCACGGCTCAAAAGTATGCATATCAAAGAATGAGGCGAAATAATCAAAAGCTCGTTACTACGCTCAGTATCATTATTTTGCAGCATTAACGTTATCAGCCGATCATTGGATTTGCCAAAAAGAGTTGAGCATTATGTACAAGCTATTGTCAGTTATTTATTGTGTTGCGGGAATATATTGCCTTGCAGGTGCAGAGGAAAAGAAGAAGTGGGATGTCAACAATCCCCCGGGACCTCATAAAGAAGTCTCCTTTATGGTAACTGAAGGTACCTGGATGAACCTGGATGTCTCGCCTGATGGCAAAACTATCGCATTTGATCTACTCGGTGATATCTACACGATACCTATCACGGGAGGGGAAGCCAAACCCCTGAGGACGGGGTTAGCCATGGAGGTGCAACCAAGGTATAGTCCTGACGGAAAGAAGATTCTGTTCACCTCCGACGCAGGTGGGGGCGACAACATATGGGTAATGAACAGCGACGGAACCAACGCTAAGCAGATCACAAAGGAAACCTTCCGCCTCCTCAACAATGGAGCCTGGTCGCCCGACGGACAATACATAGTAGCCAGGAAGCACTTCACCTCAGGTCGCTCCCTTGGTGCTGGTGAGATCTGGATGTATCACATCAGCGGCGGAAAGGGATTGCAGCTCACGGCGAAAAAGAATGATCAGCAAGATGTGAACGAGCCTGTTGTTTCACCCGACGGGAGGTATGTGTACTTCAGCGAAGACATGTATCCGGGAGGAATGTTTCAATACAACAAAGACCCTAACGACCAGATATTTGCTATACGCAGGTTTGACAGGGAGAAGGGGATAATAGAAGATGTGACGGGTGGGGCAGGAGGTGCGGTACGTCCGCAGCTTTCTACTGATGGAAAGCTACTCGCCTTTGTAAAAAGGGTAAGAACAAAGACCGTGCTTTTCATAAAAGATCTGGCAACGGGTGAGGAATGGCCCGTGTATGATCAGCTAAGCAAGGACCAGCAGGAAGCATGGACCATCTTTGGCAGCTTTACCGGCTACGACTGGACACCGGACGATAAGCACATCATCATATGGAGCAACGGGAAGATCAATAAGGTAGATGTAGCAAAAGCCAACACCGTTACCAACATACCATTTACGGTTCAAGTAAAGCAGAAGATAGCGGATGCAGTGAGGTACCCCCAGGACATAGACCCTGATACCTTCCACGCAAAGGTGATCCGCGATGTCGTTACCTCGCCAGACGGAAAGCTTGTCATATTCCATGCCCTCGGATATCTGTACCAGATGGAACTGCCCAACGGGCTTCCAACCAGGCTGACCGATGGAACAGCCTACGAATTCGAGCCATCCTTTTCGCCGGACGGAAAGAAAGTGGTGTATGTAACCTGGGACGACGAGACAGCAGGTAATATTTGGGTAAAGGAATTAAACAAGCTATCGAAGTCGAGGAAGTTCACACAGCAAAAGGGTATCTACAGAATGCCCTCCTTCTCTGCCGATGGCAAACAGCTTGTCTTCAGGAAAGACAACAGCAGCGATGTATTAGGTCCTGCATGGACGTCCCGCACGGGCATCTATACTGTTTCTGCCACGGGAGGTGATGAGCGCTTTGTAACAGCTAAGGGTGATCTCCCCAGGTTTAATAAGAAAGGTGACCGCATCTACTATCAGTTGGGCGGTGGCATGAACAGAACCTTTGCCAGCAGCAGACTGGATGGTACGGACGAGAGGGTGCACCTGAAAAGTACCTATGGCAGTCAATTCACCGTATCGCCGGACAACAACTGGGTAGCGTTCGTTGACCTCCACAATGTATATATAGCTGCGTTTCCACAAACAGGTAAGACGATTGATCTGGGAAGCGGAACAGAAGACTTCCCCGTAAAAAAGGTATCAAGAGATGCCGGGCTGAACCTGCACTGGAGCAGCGATGCCACTAAGTTGCACTATACGCTGGGCGACCAATACTACAGCATAAACCTGGATGAGCGTTTTGAGTTCATTGCCGGTAAGCCTGACAGCATTTTTAAGACCCCGGAAAAAGGAATAACAATGCGGGTAGCGGCTAAAACAGATAAACCCGATGGAGTAATTGCCTTTACCAATGCGCGCATCATCACTATGGAGGGGGAGCAGGTAATAGAGAACGGAACGCTGGTGGTGGAAGGAAACAAAATTAGGTCAGTAGGCAAAAGCGGCGAAGTAGTCATACCTGCAAATGCAAAGAGGATAGACGCTACCGGCAAAACCATAATGCCTGGATTCATAGACGCACATGCCCACGGAAACCATTTCCGCTCGGGTATCACACCGCAGAAGCACTGGGCTTACTATGCCAACCTCGCCTATGGTGTCACCACAATGCACGACCCTTCCGCAAACTCTGAGATGGTGTTTGCGCAATCGGAGCTGGTGAGAACAGGGCAGATGGTTGGTCCACGGGTGTTCTCTACTGGGACTATATTGTACGGAGCAGACGGCGACTTTAAAGCCGTTATCAATGATACTAACGACGCCAGAAGTGCGCTGAGAAGAACCAAAGCCTTCGGTGCGTTCTCCGTCAAAAGCTACAATCAGCCGCGGCGCGACCAGAGGCAGCAGGTGATACAGGCAGCACGGGAGCTGCAGATGGAGGTAGTGCCCGAAGGTGGCTCCTTTTACTTCCATAACCTCAGTATGATATTAGATGGTCATACTACTATTGAGCACAACATGCCCATCGCCACTTTGTACGACGATGTTGTGCAGCTATGGAAGCGAAGCACCACTGCATACACACCGACACTGATCGTTTCTTATGGAGCGGTGAGTGGTGAGTACTACTGGTATCAGCATACTAATGTATGGGAGAAGGAACGTCTGCTAAGGTTTACCCCAAGACGTATAATAGATACCAGGAGCCGTCACCGCACAATGCTGCCCGAGGAGGAATATGAGAACGGGCATATGCAGGTAGCCAGATCGCTGTAGAAGCTGTCCGACTCCGGCGTTACCATCAACATGGGTGCACACGGGCAGATCCAGGGCATAGGCGCTCATTGGGAAATATGGATGATGCAGCAGGGAGGTATGACCAACATGGAAGCGCTGAAGACTGCAACCATCAACCCGGCACGGTCACTGGGATTTGACAACCACATAGGAAGCCTGAAGCCCGGCAAACTGGCAGACCTGATCGTGATGGATAAGAACCCGCTGGAGAACATCAGGAACACGGAAAGCATCCGCTACACTATGGTGAACGGAAGGCTTTACAATGCGGAAACTATGGACGAAACGGGCAACTACAACAAGCCGAGAACAAAGTTCTATTGGGAAACGGGCAGACATGCCGGCGCTTTCGACTGGGCCGCTGATGTACATACCGAAAGCCACGGTATGAACTGCGGCTGCGGACATCAATAGGGGAGATAATAGCTCATCTCCTCCTGTTCTTCCAGCCTGTGCCGTTACCGCTGCTTAATGCAACTTCGAGAGAGGCCTTCTGGCCTCTCTCTTTTTCCCAGACAAAGGAGGAAAGCAACGCCGCCACTTCTTCGGTCTCAGGATCGTGCGCCAATAGGAACTCGGGCTTGAAGTATTTTTCTATGAACTTGGTGTCGAAGTTGCCCGTGCGAAAAGGCTCTGTTCGCACAGCCCATTTACCAAAGCTGAGCGTAGTCTGGATACCCTGGATGTAATATTCATCAACAGCGCGGCACAGGCGCTCAATAGCTTCTTCGCGTGTGGCAGCATGCACTACCAGCTTCGCCAGCAGCGGATCGTAGAAGATAGGGATGTCCTGGCCCTGTTCGTAGCCATCATCCACCCGCACACCAGGGCCCTTTGGTGGCTGGTACATTTCCAGTCTGCCCGTGTCAGGAAGAAAGTTATTCATTGGGTCTTCCGCACACACACGCAACTCTATAGAGTGGCCGTTGATCTTCAGGTCATCCTGGGTGAATGATAGCTTTTCGCCCCGCGCCACGTTGATCTGCTCCCGCACCAGGTCCACACCTGTTATCATCTCCGTCACACAGTGTTCCACCTGCAGGCGGGTATTCATCTCCAGGAAGTAGAAGTTAAGGTCTTCATCT
>Ga0196970_1001149_pt1 | contig 20232 bp, 14 predicted proteins | sample S1v_513CmetaG_FD_148672 | JGI IMG/M metagenome (GOLD analysis project Ga0196970, IMG submission 148672) | Soil microbial communities from Anza Borrego desert, Southern California, United States - S1+v_5-13C | ecosystem: Environmental > Terrestrial > Soil > Desert | place: USA: California...
CATACTGGCTGCGAAAGCTCGATGCGGGTTTCACGTAGCGCATGCGATAGAGGATTTCGTCGCGCGTGTACGTCGTGCCAGGCCAGAAGAGCAAGTCGCCGGCTCCGAGTCCTAAGCCGCTGCGATGTGTCAGCAGGTCGCGTATGGTTAGTTCGCGCGTGACGTACGGGTCGTAGAGCTGAAACCACGGCAGGTGCTTGACAACGGGATCGTCCCAGGAGATCTTGCCTTCATCGACGAGCATGGCCAGGGCCGCCGCCGTGAATGCCTTAGTGTTTGAAGCGATGCCGAACAATGTGTGTTCGTCCACGCGCTCAGGCTTGCCCAGTTCGCGGACTCCGTAACCTTTCGCGAGGACAATCTGACCGTCTTTGACGATAGCCACGGCCAACCCGGGCACTTCGAATTCCCTCATAACGCGCGCAACGTACGCATCAAGATCGGGCGGCGGTGTGGTTTCGGCAACTAGCAACGCCGAGAACAGGGCCAGTACGAATGGAAAAGCGAGAAGCTGTACTAAGTTTTTCTTGAGCAGCGTCGAACAGGAAATCATCGCCAATGTCCTTCACTCGGGCTATTTCAGCCAAGGATCGAATCGCGCCGGAAAAGCAGTGCAGGAGGCAGGTGAGCCTGCTTCCCCGGCGCATTACGGCATGCATTACACAAGAGTTTTTAATTCACTCAACAGACGCCCGATCTGTTCAGGCGTGTGCGTTGAGAACACGACCGCACGGAGTGCACCGTCGGGTCCCGCACCAACGTACCGAGATCGCTGTATGAGGATTCCGCGCTTGAGCAGTTCGGAGTGAACACGGTCCATTTCCTGTCCGGACTTTAGCCGCCACGCTGCAACAGGAACTGGACCATCGTTCATCTCGAACCCCATTTCCTTGAGCCCCGACTTGAGTTGACGCGCGTTCTTCGCCAGCTTCTCGCGCCATTCAGGATGCGCGGCGATCAGTTCCATGCCCTTGAGAGCGGCAGCCGCTGTGGCCGACGGCCCGGCCGAGGCGCCGTTCATGATGTGCCCATTTCGGATCGTCCGTACCAGTTCGGCTTTCCCCGGGATGACCCCACCATGCGCCCCGAAAGCTTTGCTGAAAGTTCCGCCGAAATACAGGCGCTCGGATTTCAGGCCGTAGTGGTCAAAGGTTCCGCGGCCGTGAGGGCCCAGAACGCCAACGGCATGCGCATCGTCGAGCCAGATCAATCCGTCGTATTGCTCCACGATCTTCAGGTATTCGGGGACCGGCGCGAGCAGGCCGAAGGTCGGGAAGATGCCATCACTCATGACCAGCGGTTTTTCTCCTGCCTTGACGTTGGCTTTCAGTTGCCTGGCCAGGTCTTCCGGATCAGCGTGGGCGAACGTGAAAACCGGCTTGCGCAACGCCCACGCGAAATCGAACACGCTGTAGTGCGCCGTTTCGTCCAAGAGGATGACGTCAAACATTCTGAGTTGGGCCATAGCCTGGAACGCAGCCATGTTCTGGAGATAGCCCGAGCAGACATAGGCGGCGTCTTCGGTGCCGAAGAATTCGGCGGCTTTCTTCTCAACCTCGATGTACAGCGACGTGGTCCCGTAAGGGTAGCGGCTCGTGCCCGAGTGCGTACCGAACTGCACAAGGGCTTGCTGTGCCGCTTTGATTAGTTCCGGATGGTTTTGCAGTCCGTGATACCCAGTGCCGCCGAAATACAGGCATTTCTTCCCGTTGTAGATCGTTTCGGCGTTGGGCGCGCTCTCCTGCACGAAACTTGTGACGGCATTGCTGGCCATCTGAGCGAAAGCCCGCACTCCAGCGCCCACGCTCAGCAGACCAGCGGAAGCCAGCTTGATGAAATTTCTGCGGTCCGGCATTCAGTGCTCCTTGGCGGCAGTAGTTGTAGTGGCCCGGACAGCGGTTTGCCCCAATGGGGGCAGGTTGGGGGAGGGATACTGAGTGTAAAGATCGGTTGTGGACCCCTGAAGTCCAGTACCCAGGGCCTTCCACATTGCCTGATCTATTTCGGCGTCGATTTTGCTGGTGTCACTTGGCCTGGAATTAAGCAGCACAGCCCAGCAGTAGCCGTTATAGCCGCGCACAAGAATGGTTGTGCCGCCACGAAGCGCTCCGGTGTGCCACCAGTTGGCGTCCACTTCGGCGGGGCGGACCATGATGCCAAGTCCGTACCAGGACACACTCGTTGTCCAATGCGGCACATCGGGGCGCGCTGTCATCTCGATAAGACTATTGCTGGAAAGATAAGCCGGCCCACGATGACCGTCGAGTGCAGTCATGAAGCGCGTCAGGTCGACGGCAGAGGCAATCCAGCCGCCGTGCGCATCCATTGCTTCAAGGTAGAACCCGCCGTAAGGCATGGCCACCTGACCGCCGCCGGGAAAAACTGACGAAGTAGTCGGCGCGCCGGTGTAATCGTAATATTTCACTTCGTTCGCGACGCGGCCGGACAAGAGCGAAGTCCCGATGCGCATCGCGTGAATGTCCATGGGTGCAAGCAGGTTGTCGCGAACGTAAACCTCGTACGACACTCCGGTGACTTTCTCGATGACGCGACCCAGGATGCAGTATCCGAAGTTCGAATAGGCGTATTTCGTGCCCGGATCGAAATCGAGGCTCTTGCCAAGCATGTACTGAATGACGTTGCTGCATGTCGCAGGTGCGGGAACCGACAGCGCCGTTGCAATCTGGTCGGACATGAACATGGGGTCGCCGCTCTTGTCGCGGTCCCAGCCGCCTGCATGTTCAAGCAAGTGGCGAATGGTGACGTTCTTCAGGCGCGCATCGGCGTTCGCCGGCAGCGTGTAGTCGGTCAGGATGTCGAGGAACTTGGCATCGAGGTCTATCTTCTGTTGTTCGACCAGGTGCAGGACCGCCGCCGCTGTGATCGGCTTCGAAATGCTCGCGATGCGGAACATCGAGTCCGGCTGCACGATAGTCTTTGCGTCTACATCGGCATAGCCATAACCGCGCGCCAGCACAAGCTTGCCGTTCTTCGCCACGGCCACGGACGCTCCCGGGATGTTCCACTTCTGCAATACGGGGATGATTGCGTTATCGTACGCGCTTACACCGGGCACATCCGGTCCGCTCACTGGGAACTGAGCCGGCGGAGGCGGCTCTATGGTTCTCCCACCTCCCTCGCCACCACCGCTGCCACACGCCGTAATGGTTAAACCGAACAGAATGCTGAGAAAAAAGACAAAGGAAAGGAACGGCCTCTTCATGATTGCATCTCGCATGAGCAGGAACTCAGCCCTTCGGCATAAAGGCGGCGATCTCATCGAGAACGCCGCCTTTCTGGTTGTTACAGCTGTTTGGTCCTAGAAGGTGAGGCGGCAACCGAACTGCAACACTCGGCCGCCGGTGCTGCCCGTCGGTTTTCCGAAGGTGTCCAGCAGCGGATTGTTGTGGCCCTGGTTGAGGATGTTGCCGTCGTAGCCGAGATAACTTGGCGTGTTCGTTACGTTGTAAATATCGACGAAAGGCTCCCAGGTGAAGCGCTCGCTGAACTTGAAATCGCGTCCAACGCGCATTTGGGTCCAGATGTAACGATCGCCACGCTTGGTGTTGCGACTGTATCCGGGAGCAACTTCATTCGTCCAAGCATCATGGTTCAGGTCCTGGCCTGCTCGTACGGTCCACGGATAGCTGGCGTGCCAATCCACTGTGCCGGAGAACTTGAACCCCTTCCACAGGCGATACATGCCGTAGAAAGTGAGACGGTACGGTATGTCGTTCGCCGACAAACCGCGATCGCAGCGGATGTTATCGGCGTTCTGGTTGATGGCCCAGCTGCAAGTCGCGCCGTAGCCATTCGGGTCGCCGCGAACATCATCCACCGCCTTGGATTGCGTATAGGTGAGCGTAAAGTCACCTCTGCTCGCGCGGTACTTCAAAGTCGCTTCCATCGCGGTGTACCACGAGTGTCCGATTGAGGCCTGTCCCGTAATATGGAGGTAGTCCGGGTTGGGCCGTGGATAGGAGTAAGTCCCGTTCGGGTTCTGGACTCCAGCTGGATTCGGAGCATTGCGGTCCACCATCGTCCAGAGATTCCTGCCGAGCACGCGGACGAAGTCTACGTTGAGCGCTAGCTTATTGCTCAATTGACGCTGCAATCCCAAAGTCCAATGGTCGGTGTACGGGTATTTCAGGTTGTTATCCAGCACATCGATGCTGCCGTTAAACCAACCGAACTCGTTGAGTGTCGGCGGCACCGGGAACGGGACGACATGTGTCGGATACTCCCTCGTGAGAACGGTCGGGTTCGGCCACCAAGGATGAGGATCTCGCGTCATATCGCAGCAGCCCCAGCCCCAGACATCTTCCACCCAGTGTTGGTTCACGGTATTGACCGTGTTTTGGATCACAAGCGCCGCTTCGTTCAACGGTACGCGACTGTAGAACCGTCCGAAACCGCCGCGGACCACAGTCTTCGGTCCAAATGGGCTGTAGGCGAACGAAATGCGGGGGCTGAAGTTCGTACGGGGGTTGCTCGCTCTCTTGCCGGAGAGGGTTCCAACCGGGTCAACCTGTGAGAACCAATTCTCATAGTCCCAGCGAAGGCCGTAGGTCAGGACGAACTTGTCAGTGATTGCCCACTTGTCCTGCGCGAAGATGGCGAACACGTTCTCGGGCACATGCCAGCCATCAGCACCGATGCGGCGGATGTAGTGCCAGGGATACGTGTAAGCAGCCCTGTAGGGATACACCATCGGGTCGTTGACGGCGTCAAACGGAGTGTCAAACGAGAAATCGTATTCACCGTCGCCGAAGTTCTTGTTGGAACCATCGGAAACGACACGCATGTACGAGCCGCCGAGTTTGATGTCGTGTCGGCCTCGCGTCATGCTGAGGTTGTAGACCAACTGTCCGTTGTATTCCGGAACGTCGAACGGCACATTGGGAAGCTTGCCGCTGACCGAGTGTGGACGATAGATGACGTACGGGAATTCCAAATCCTGCGTGGTATCACCGTAGTCGAGCGTTTCGGCAAATTGCGCGCGCAGCTCGCTTAGGGTCCGCGACGAAATCGTGCGATTCCAGGTGAATGCAAAACTCTGCGGCTGGAAAATTTCGCGATATTCCGTGCTCTTGGTGTTCCTGCCGCCGGGGCCCCAGATGCCATTCGAACGCTGGCCGGTATACCTGAAATTAAAACTATTCAGTTCGGACGGGGTGTAGTCGATACGGGCACTCCACAGGTTCGTGACCGGGCCGATAGGAACCTGATCGTTATATTCTTCCGGAGCTGTGATCTTGTGAGTGTCGATCTCTTTCGCGTACTCGTAGGAGCCGAAGAAGAAAAGCTTGTTCGACTTTATCGGCCCGCCGATCGTGCCTCCGAACACACGGCTGTAGCTATCGGGCTTGATGTGCTCCACCGGGTCGCCGGTCACTTGTGCATTGATGAAGTCCATTCGTTTCTGGTACGCGTTGTATGCGTCCAGAGAGGACTCGTAGAAATTGGCATACGCCGTGCCATGCATCTGGTTGGTGCCGCCCTTAGTGGCGACGTTGATAACCGCGCCGCTGGCGTTGCCGTACTGCGCTTCGAACTGATGGGTCAGGATTTGGAATTCCTGAATGGAGTCAATGTTGATGCGACCGCGTACGCTCTGCAGGGTGGAGTTCGTCTCGGTCACGCCATCGAGGTTGTACTGGTTGTTGTAGCCGCGCTGACCGTTTACGGACAGGCCCTCGCCGAGTCCGCCGTTATTGTTGCCGGCGACGCCAGGCGTCGTGATGAAGACCAGGTCAAAGAAGTACCGGCCGGTCGGCGTGTTCATCACCTGTTCCGTCGTAATGACGGTGTCCACCTGTGCCTTCTGGCTTTCGACCAGTGGCGTCTCGGCTTTCACATCCATCACCTCGTTAGCCGCGCCCACTTTCAGAACAAGGTCATAGCCCATGTCCTGACCGATCATGAGCGTCAAGCCCTTCGCCTCGAGGACCTGGAAGCCAGATTTCTCGGCTTTGATGTCATAGGTTCCGGGCTGCAAGCCACGGAAGATGTAGAGACCGGTGGTGCCGGTATCGGTGGTTTGGGTAATGCCGGTCGCCTCGTTGCGAATGGTTACCTTGGCTTCGGTAACCAGGGCGCCCGTCGCATCTTTCACCGTGCCTGAAAGCCGTGCGCCGGTCGTCTGTGCAACTACCGGTATCGCAGCCAACAGAAGCACGGCAATCAGAAATGCCGCATGTCGCTTCATACCTTGATCCTCAATTCTCGAGAATTCAGTTGCCTTACTTCTGGTTACTGCTTTGCATAAGACTTGTGCCGGCCTCAGAGGCTAGCGCTGCCATCATGCGCTGCTCGGCATCTACGATCTGTTCCCGCATAAGCCGCGCCGCGCGTTCACCGTCTTTGTTTCGAACTGCTTCCAATACAACCATGTGCTCGGCTGTCGCCGCCTCGGCATCAAGACCCAGATCCAGCCCCAGGTACAGAGGGCGCTGCAGGTGATCGAGCAGTGAAACCACGGTGGCTTCCAATCGAGCATTGTGCGAACAGTGCGCCAGCAATTGGTGAAACGCACTGTTCGCGCGGAGATAGTTCTCGTACGTTTTGCGATCGCCCGGCGTGTACCTCAACTCCGCAAGCTCAGTCAGGCGATCAACTTCTTCCGGCGTTGCCCTTTCCGCTGCTCGTGCCGCAGCCTCGGATTCCACGATGTAGCGCAGTTCACACATGTCCCGGATGTCCTGCATGGTGACCGGCATTACCTCGTAGCCTCGGTACGGTACGAGCGAGACGAGTCCCTCGAGGCCGAGTCTGTTCAGTGCTTCGCGCAGTGGCGTTCGCGAGATGCCGATTTCGGCACACAGGTCCTTCTCGATAAGCCGCTGTCCGGGACGTAATTCGCAAGTGAGAATGTGGTGCTTAAGTACGGCGTAGGCACGGTCCGTCAAAGCGAGCGGAGGACCCTGCTCGGTGTGTAACTCGATCAGCGACTGCGGTCTGGAGATTGAACCCAAAAGAAACTCTCCTTGCAGCTCTCGATTGTGTACGGTATATTTCATACAATTCAGAGTGGCTGTCAAGTGTTTTTCGTTTCGCGGTACTTAGCGGTAATGCTTCCGGTGGAGGGACAGTGCCCTTATCGCGCATTCTGCGGCTTCCGGATCTGGTCCTGCTGATCGTAGGTGCTGTTATCGGGTCAGGGATCTTCCTGGTTCCAGCCGCAGTACTGCGCCAACTCGGAGGCCGGCTGGATATAGCCGTGCTTGCGTGGGTCGTTGGCGGCCTGTTATCGCTTCTCGGTGCACTTACCTACGCCGAACTCAGCGCACAAAAGCCCCAGGCGGGCGGTCTTTACATATACATCCGTGACTGCTTCGGAACTTTTCCCGCGTTCCTGTATGGTTGGGCTCTCTTTTTCGTGCTGTGCGGTGGATCGGTCGCTACCTTATCGGTCGCATTTGGCACCTATTTCGCCCAGCTAGTCCCAATTACACCAGTGGCGACCAAAATCGTCTCCGTGTTGATGATCGTGGTCGTTGCTGTCATAAACGTCCGCGGCACACGGCAAAGCTCAGACGTTCAGAACTGGACCACTGGGATCAAGTTGCTGGCTGTAGTCGGCTTGGGGACAGCACTCCTCTGGGCGGGTGGCGGTCTGCGACATGCGCCATATCCATCTCTGCACGCCGACTCTTCCCTGGTTTCCGGTTTCGGGCTTGCCATGATCAGCGTCCTCTGGGCTTACGAGGGATGGCAATATTGCACCTTCAGCGCGGGTGAGACTCGCGATCCACAGAAGAATCTCCCCCGTGCCTTTTTGATCGGCACAGTACTGATCATCGCCGTCTATGTTTTAGCCAACATTGGTTATGCAGCCGCTCTGGGTGGAAGAGCCGCCGAATCCGATAGCATTGCTGCAAGTGCCACGGCTGCGGTATTCGGCCCCGCTGCGTCGAAACTGATCTCCATCATCATTCTCGTATCGACCTTTAGTGCAGCCAACAGCTTCATTCTCACGTCCACGCGCGTGTACTACGCCATGGCTGCTGACGGCATATTCTTTCGTCGCCTCGCCGACTTGCACCCTCGGTTCGGCACGCCGGCTTTTTCCGTTATTTCCGGAGCAGCGTGGAGCGCGGTGCTGGCCGCTACGGGAACGTTCGAACAGTTGCTCACCTACGTAGTATTTTCCGGCTGGATCTTTTATGCGCTGGGTGCCGCATGCGTTTTCGTATACCGGCGCCGGACGCCAGACGCTAGCCGCCCGTATAGCGTTCCGGGATATCCCTGGACGCCGATTCTCTTCATTGCTGCCGCCGTTGCTCTCGTGCTCAACACCATGCTCGGGGAGCCTCGCCGCGCTTTCCTGGGGCTTAGCATCGTGCTGCTTGGTGCGCCCGCATTCTTCATCTGGTCTGCACGCAAGAAAGCCAAGACTTTGGACGTGTACTCGTGACGGGTAGAGACGATTCCTTGCCGTGGAAGGACGACAAAAAGTCATGACCCCAACCCGCGCCGACATTGCCAACTACCGTATATCGGACGCCACGGATTTCCTGACGCCCGCGCTCGCCGTTTATGCCGACTTGGTGGACCACAACATCTCGCGCATGCTGACCATTGTTGGCGATGCGAACCGTTGGCGGCCTCACGTGAAGACGGCCAAACTTGCTTACACCATTCGCCGACTGGTGGATCACGGAATTGTCCACATGAAGTGCGCCACCACGCTGGAATTGATCACGGCCTGCGAAGCAGGCGCGCGGGATGTGGTATTTGCCTACCCGATCGTTGGAGGAGCCGCTGAGCGCGTCAAAGAAGTCGCAGCTTGTTTCCCGTCGGCGAAAGTCTCCGCACTGATCGAACAGGCAGGGCAAGTGGAACTTTGGCGCGGCAGCCGGATGGGGATTTTCCTGGACGTCAACTCGGGCATGAACCGCACGGGCATCGATCCCTTCCGAATCGATGAAATCCTGAACATCGTTCGCAACGTCATCGCCGCGGGCCTGCACTTCCGAGGGGTTCACTACTACGACGGGCATCATACTCACCCGAACCTGGACGAGCGAACGTTCGCGGCTCACGACGGATACACCCAACTACTGCAGATCGTCAGAGTCCTCGGAGAAGCCGGCATCTGCGTTGAAGAGGTGATTACGTCGGGGACGCCGACCTTTCCCTGTGCTCTCTCCTTTGCCGGCTTCCGAAACAGCACCTTTGTCCACCGGATTTCTCCGGGAACCGTTGTTTACAACGATTGCACCAGCCTTTCGCAGCTTCCCGACGAGTACCATCTGCGTGCTGCGGCCCTGGTAATATCCTCGGTCGTCAGCCATCCGGCTAACAACCTATTTACGTGCGACGCTGGACACAAAACAGTTTCCCTCGATACCGGTGTCCCCAATTGCGTGGCGATTGGAAGGAACGAACTACAGCCGCTTAAGCCGAGTGAAGAGCACTTGCCGCTGCGGGTTGCGCCCGGGTCACCTGTGCCGACATTAGGCGAACGCCTGTACTTGGTGCCGCGCCACGTGTGTCCAACCGTAAACAACTTTGATCACGCCTTGATCGTTCGTGACGGGCGCATTATCGGTGTGGAGCAGGTCACGTCACGCGGCCGCGAGGCGCCATTGCATGCTTTGTCGGCACACAACAGTTGAAGTCAACGTGAGAGCCAGCCATTTGTGAGTCGGCTGTGCGAGTGTTTGCCGGGAGGTCGTACTGATGCGCAGAGCTTTCAAGATCACAATTCTGCTAGTTGTGTTTTGCGCGACGCTCGCGTTTTCGGCTGATCGCGCAAGCGTTCCGCCGCGCAAGGAGTATGCACAAGCTGCCGCCGCACTCGAGCAGATGATCGAGCGTGAACTGAGGGACAAGCAACTGCCTGCGATGTCCATCGCGCTGGTGGATGACAACGAGATCGTCTGGGCGCAGGGCTTCGGCTATGCCGATCCTGAACGGAAGGTTCCGGCGACCGCCAGCACGGTGTATCGCATCGGCTCCGTATCCAAGCTGTTCACCGACATCGGCGTGATGCAAATGGCGGAGCAGGGCAAACTCGATATTGACGCTCCCATATCGAACTACCTGCCGGACTTCAAACCAGCCAATCAGTTCCCCAAACCGATAACGCTGCGACAGTTAATGGCGCATCGCTCCGGTCTGCTGCGCGAACCAGTAGCTGGCCACTACTTCGATGACGCCGAGCCGACCATTGCCGCGACCGTTCGCAGCCTCAACGACCGCCCGCTGATTTACGAACCGGAAACGCGCGTCAAGTACTCCAACGCCGGCATCACCGTCGTTGGCTACACGCTTGAGTCGCTGAACCGGCAGCCGTTTGCGGCACACATGAAGCAGGCGTTGCTCGCGCCCATGGGCATGAACTCCAGCGCCTTCGAACTTTCCCCTGAAATCAAAAACAACCTCGCCAAGGCGTACATCTGGACCTATCGCGGCGGTGTGTTTCCAGCTCCGACATTCGAACCCGGCATCGTCCCAGCCGGATCGATGTATTCGACGGTGCTTGATCTCGGCCGTTTCGCAGGTGTCTTGATGAGCGAAGGCCGCGCAGCGAATGGCCAAGTTCTAAAGCCTGAGACGCTGAAGCGGATGTACGAACCCCAGTTCGCTCAGCGCGAGCCCCGCAACTTCGGAATCGGCTTCATGCTTGGCGATCTGGACGGTCACAAAGTGGTCGGTCATGGTGGCGCTGTTTACGGATTCGCAACGGAGTTCGAGGTTCTCCCTGCCGACAAACTGGGCGCAGTGGCGATCACCACCATGGACAGCGCCAATGGCGTGACGACGCATATCGTCCAGACGGCGCTTCGGATGATGCTCGCGGTGAAAGCAGGTAAAACCCTATCGCAGATCCCCGTCACCGAGCCTGTCCCCGCTGATCTCTCGAGCAAGCTGGCGGGGCGATACGGCGAGGGTGAAAGCGCGGTCGATCTTTTCGAGCAGAACGGGAACCTGTATCTCAGGCGACTCCGTGGAGGTTCGCAGCTACGCTTGCGCAAGCTCGCAGGCGCGCTCGTAACCGATGATCGGCTCTCCTATGGAACCAGGATTGAGCCAACCGACGATGCGATCCGGATTGGGAATGAAGTCCTGAAGCGCGTCCCGGCCGCGAAGCCCACGGCAGTTCCCCAGGAATGGGAAGGGCTGATCGGCGAGTATGGCTGGGACTACAACATCCTCAACATCGAAGCTCGCGATGGCCAGCTTGTGTCGCTGATCGAGTGGTACGAGTACGAGCCGCTCGAGCAGATTTCCAAGGACGTTTTCCGGTATCCCCAACGCGGTCTTTACGACAACGAAACAATCACGTTCACTCGCGACGCCAGCGGCCGCGCGACCCAGGTTGAGGTTGGCAGTGTGGTCTTCAAGCGCCGCAAAACAGAAGAAGTGCAGTGGCATCCGTAATCTGACGAGCCGTAGACAATTTGTATGGCTGCCAGTATGGCAGCATCAGGAGGCGACATCATGGAAGTGACCCGAAAGGGATTTATGAAGGGCTTCGCCGGAGCACTGTTTGCCGGCGGTTTTCTTGGCCGTGCCACCGAAATGCTGGCCCAGGCGCAGCAGACCTCGAATTCGCATCCGCGACAGACTCGCATCGCCGATGTTACGGTGTGGCCCTTCACCATGCAACAGAAGGAGACCTTGCGCATTGCGCTCGGTAATATGGGAGCCGACAACGTCCTCGTCCGCTTGCGCACGAACGATGGCGTAGTGGGCTGGGGCGAATCTTCCCCCTTCTCTCCTGTAATGGGCGAAACCCAGGCTTCCGATCTGACTATGTCCAAACACCTGGCCGACATAGTTAAGGGACGCGATCCATTCACTATTCCCAAGATCGTCTTGGACATGGAGGCATTCGTTCCTGGCCACCCCGGCATAAAGGCCGCGTTCGAGATGGCGCTCTGGGACATCGCCGGAAAACTTTCGAATCAGCCCGTCTGCTGCATGCTCGGCAGCTTTAGAGATTCAACCCTCACGGACAAAACCGTGTTCCTCGACACGCCTGAAGTCATGGCCCAGAAGGCGAAGAAGATTACTGATATGGGCTTCAAGGTCGTGAAGGTGAAGCTCGGTGAAGCGCCGGAATACGACTTCAAACGACTGAGTGCAGTGAGAGCCAGCATCGGGCCAAGTATCGGTATTCGTATTGATGCGAACCAGGCATGGAATGCCGCCACCGCGGTCCGCGCTCTGAAGCTGCTAGAGCCGCTGAACGTCGAGTTCTGCGAACAGCCAGTTCCTCACTGGGACTGGGACGGACTGAAGTACGTTCGCGACCACTCCCCGATCGCGATCATGGCGGATGAATGCATTCACACGCCGCACGATGCCATCGAAGCAGTCCGCCGAGACTGCTGCGACATGATTAACATCAAGGTGATGAAATCAGGCGGAATTCTGAACTCCATGCGGATCGCCCAGATTGCGGACGCCGCCAACATGAAGTGCATGTTCGGATGCATGAGCGAGATTAAGGTGGCGATCACCGCCGCCGCGCATGTGCTCATGGCAAGCCCGAATGCGGTGTATGCCGATCTGGATTCGTTCACCGAGTACGACGCCGATCCGGTGATCGGAGGAGTTCTACTCAAGGATGGTTCGCTTAGCATTGCGGAAAAGCCCGGCCTTGGCCTCGACATCGACGCGGCGTGGCTGAAAGGCTTGCGTTCGATCTAGGTAGTCACTTGTTCGCTCCTCACCGTACTACGACTGGGGACGGGGCCTCCACCCCGTCCCGTGTTTCACACCCAGTGTTGGGTGCAAAGCTAATACTGCTCGGAGAAGATACATGCGCACCAAGTCAAATTTGCTTGCGGTGGCCGTCGCCGTACTGTTTTCCTGTTCCTTATTCGCGCAGGACAAGGGCAACAAGTTCAACGTCGTGGTCAGCGGCAAGCAGTTAGGCACCGAAGAGTACAGCATTACGCGCGACGCAAAGGGCTACAAGCTCAAGAGCAAAGCGACTTCCAGGCACGACGACGGCCGTAGCACCGTCGTGGAACAAGAACAGTTGCTCGAGCCTGACATGACGCTCAAGCGATACACGCTGCGCGCCGTGAACATTGACGGCATTCAGACCATTGAAGCCGCCCGCGACAAAGATAAGATCCGCATGAGCGTGCGCCTGCCGAATCGTGAACCAAGAAGTTTCAGCGTCCCCCTGGCTGCGCGCATTGTCGTGCTCGACAACATGGTCGTCAGCCATATGCAGGTGTTGCTTGACCTGATGGGCGGCAAGCCTCCGGCGCCTGATTACGGCTTCCTCGTTCCTCAGCAGCTCACTCTCTTGCCCGGAGGTGTGACCCAGCTTCCACGCCAGGAAACTGCGTCTCTCGATGGTCGACCCCTGAACGTCAGGAAGTACTCAGTCAACGCTGGCGGTCTCATTATCGAGTGCTGGGCGGATAGTACGAGTTCCAGGCTCATGCGCGTGTGGGTGCCGACACAGCGCGTCGAATTCATTCGCGAAGGTTATCGCCCAGCGGGAGCGCCCCCGTCTTCCTAGAGTTGGTTCAAATCAGATCACGGTTCAAATCAGATCACAGCGTAATGGCGGCGGACCATCTCTAGGTGTTGAGCGAGTGAACTGCTGTCAAGGCGACGGACTGAACCAGGCTCATTCGTCGCTGAAGCAGACCTGGCCCGGGGTCGCGAAGTGAAGTAAGCCAGTGGTCGTGTCAATAGGTCTGGCGGAGAGGGGGGGATTCGAACCCCCGGTACAGCTTTTGACCGTACAACGGTTTAGCAAACCGCCGCCTTCAGCCACTCGGCCACCTCTCCGCGAGTACAACGGGCCGCTTGCTGCACGGGCAAGCGAAAGGCGCGTTTGGACTTGCCTAACGAATTGTACTACACCAAAGCACGAATCGCGACGGCTTCGGACGGTTTGGGATCATATTTTGCTGGTCAAACCTTTAACACTTTTGTTTCTGAACGGCACTCCAGTAGCGTTCGCTACAAAGTATGTAGATACGACTGCAACACCCAGCATCGCGGCGGTTCCCATGAACGGTTGAGATCTTTTCGGTTGTCAGGAGTGTTCAGTTGAGCTGCCAAACCAGCGTTGGTCTACAGCAACTCGTGACTAGATCTCGCCACGCGCATGTTCATAAGCGTGAGCTACGCGAATCATAGTTGCTTCATCGAAATGTCGCGCGATCAACTGCAGTCCGATTGGCAGGCCTTCCCGTGACTTGCCGCATGGAACGGAAATCCCGGGCACGCCAGCCAGATCTGCCGTTACGGTATAGATGTCGTTCAGGTACATCTCAAGCGGATCTTCGACTTTTTCGCCCAGTTTGAATGCGGGCGAGGGCGTTGTTGGCGTCGCGATCACATCCACCTTCTGAAATGCCTGCTCAAAGTCGCGCGCCAGCAATGTACGCACCCTTTGGGCCTTCAGGTAATAAGCGTCGTAGTAGCCCGCACTCAGAGCATACGTACCGAGCATAATGCGACGCTTGACCTCTGCGCCGAACGCCTCGTCGCGTGTGCGGCGATACATTTCGCCAAGGGTGCGCGCATTCTGTGCCCGATACCCATAGCGCACACCATCGTAACGCGCCAGATTAGAAGACGCCTCAGCTGTGGCTATCACGTAGTATGTCGGTATGGCGTACTTCGTGTGCGGCAACGAGATGTTTACGATTTTGCATCCCGCCTCGCGAAGTTTGTCGATCGCGCGCTCTACAGACTCGCGTACTTCAGAGTCCAACCCCTCTGCAAAGTATTCGCTTGGCACGCCTATGCGCAGTCCCTTTACCGGCTTCCCGATCTCCTCGACGTAATCCGGGACTGGCACATCGGCCGAAGTCGAGTCCAGTGGGTCTCGTCCCGCAATTTCACGCAACACGATCGCTGCATCTTTCACCGTCTTTGTGAGCGGCCCGACGTGATCCAGGGACGACGCGAATGCAATCAAGCCGTATCGCGATACGCGGCCATATGTCCCCATTAACCCTACGACCCCGCAGAACGCCGCTGGTTGCCGAATCGAACCACCGGTATCCGAACCGAGCGTTACCACCGCAGTGTTCGCTGCCACGGCAGCAGCCGACCCGCCAGACGACCCGCCCGGCACTCGGCTAAGGTCACGCGGGTTGTGAACCGGTTTGTACGCGGAGTTCTCATTGGACGAGCCCATTGCAAACTCATCGCAGTTCAGCTTTCCTAACACCACGGCGCCAGCCGCTTCGAGTCTTGCCACGGCCGTGCAGGTATACGGTGGCACGAAGTTCTGCAGAATCTTGGAGCCTGCTGTCGTGCGCACGCCTTTGGTGACCATGACGTCCTTGATACCGACCGGCACGCCGCCAAGCGGCGGAATCGGATTGCCCTTGTCCGCGATCGCATCGATACGCGCAGCCTGTTCAAGTGCGCGCTCTCGGCACGTAAGAAGATACGCGCCCATAGGTCCGTCCTCTTGTTCAACTTTTTCGAGAAACGCTTCGGTCAGTGCAGTAGACGTAATCTGCCGTTCTTGTATTGCAGTCCGCGTGGCATCGATCGTAAGAAGGTTCAGGTCGATCATCGTTCCGTTCCAGATGCGCGTGGTAGTAAGCGAAAGCCGCGTCGCCGTCGCACGGTCAATTGGTAAGTCCGCTATTTGTCGATAACTTTCGGCACTTTGAAAAAGATGCCGTCACTCTCAGGAGCGTTCTTCAGTGCGTCTTCATGAGGCAGTGACGGCAGTGGCTCATCCGGGCGCATCGCGTACTCAGAACCAATACTCTGTACCTGCGCCATCGGTTCGACATTCGAGGTATCGAGTTCGTTCAGTTGGTCGATGTAGCCGAGGATCGAGTTGAGATCCGTCACCATCCGTCCACGCTCACCCTCGGTAAGCTCCAGATTAGCTAGATCCTCTACGTAGCGGACGTCTTTCTCCGTCACTTTCATTGACTGGCCTTCACATTAAAGTCGGGAAACGCTGCCTCGTCCGGGAGAACGAATCGAACATACCTGACCCCAGGGCCTATGAATTGCGCGAACTCTGCGACATACCTCGGAGCCAAGTCCCTCAATTGTGCTTTCCATGTCCTATCGGGCACTTCCACACACAAAACGCCCTCGCTGAAATCAACTGCACGCGTCCGCTTGGCGACAGCCGCCCCGCAGATAGCCGGCCAAGCAATGACTGGCCTTTCCTCCGCCGGAAACCGCGCCAAAACGTTCCGCACGATTTTGATTAAGCCCACACTCGCCGGCTCCATCACGCACTCCATTTCGCTTGGGAAACCACGATTTTAGCACCTGAAGCGTTATGCGTCGGTTCAAAGGCGATCAAGAAAGGATCACGTCAACATGAGCCGGGGTCAGGGCCTCACACCGTAAGTTTGATGGGGATCCAACTCGGGGTGAGTCAGCACAAGTTGCTGCACGAAACGCATAGCATCGTCACGACTTCGAAGTTGTCCTTCGAGTTGCGCGTCTTCAACGACTGACAGAATGTCCTTGAATGCCGGGCCCGGCTTCAGTCCTGCCGCGATCAGGTCATTGCCGGTAATGAGGGGCGCCGGACGAATTTCCTCGGGAGGCGTGTTCTCGTACTGCTCGCGAACAAAGTCATAGAGATCGAGTGATCCGTGACTGCCAAGGCAGTCCAACCGATGTAACTCCAGGTGCTCCTCGAAATTCGGCAGTCGCATGAATCTCTTGAGCGTCGACTCCTTCATCTTTCTGGCATCGGCAAACCGCATATGGTTCGCCACCAGGGCCTTGATCTGCTCGGTTTCGTCATTTGACAACCTGAGTCGATGGCAGATCTCGCCCGCTATGGCTACTCCCACTTCAACGTGCCCGTCGAAGCGTATGCGATCCGGTCCGATGCTGAACGTCGGAGGCTTGCCGACGTCGTGGAGCAACGTTCCCCACGCCAGCGTCTTCGAGCATCCTTCGGGAAGCATGTCGAGCAGCAACAACGTGTGTACCCACACGTCGCCTTCAGGATGGAATTGCGGTGGCTGTTCCACCCCTTTCATCTTCTCCACCTCGGGAAGCACTTCGTGGAGCAGTCCGGTTTCATCAAGAAGCTCAAACGCTTTTCGCGCATGCCCTTCGATAAGCATTTTCGCAAGCTCGTCGCGCACGCGCTCACGGCTGACTTGGCGAATCTGCGGGGCCAGTCTCCTGATCGCCTCGAATGTCTGTGCCTCGATCCTGTAGTCAAACCGTGCGGCAAAACGTACTGCCCTGAGCAGGCGAAGTTTGTCCTCGGTGAACCTGCGCTCCGGATCCCCAATCGTGCGCACCAATCCAGACTGCAAATCGGCGCGTCCCCCAACGAAGTCCAGAACCTGCCCGTCGGCGACGCTTCCCAAATCCGGGCCACCGTCGGGGTCGAGTAACAGACCATTGATCGTGAAATCCCGGCGCTGCACGTCTTCCCGCGGGTCTTTCGAATATCTCACGGCATCCGGGTGACGTCCGTCCGTATACGCGCCGTCGTTGCGGAACGTGGCTACCTCGATCACGCGGGCGTGGGGTTTGGGCAATTGTTCGACGCTGAACGGTTTTTCGTCTTCGCTTTGCTCGAGGGCCGCATCGCCTTTCCGTGGGAACCCATTCTTCACCGGGACCAGCACAACTCCAAACTGCGCGCCTACCGCGTAAGTCCGCGGGAAAATACTCATTACCTCGTCCGGTGTAGCATCGGTCGCCACGTCGTAGTCCGCCGGTTCCCGCCCGAGCAGCAGATCACGGACACACCCCCCGACGAGATAAGCCTGGTGGCCTCGCTCCCGCAGAGTGCGAACGATCTCGACAGCGGCTTCTTTGATTCGCTCCATATACTTTGGTCGTTTGCCCTGCCCCAAGAGGTTACTATAGTGGATGCAGTCATAAGCGTTGCGACATCTGACAACGCACAGCATCAGTACATAGGAGAGCTTGGGCCGAAGGCCCTCAGCCAACCCGCTACATGGCAGACGTTTATATCCTTGGCATTGAAAGCTCGTGCGACGAAACAGCGGCAGCCGTAGTCCGCTCTGGCGAGCAGATTATCTCCAGCGCTGTCTTCTCCCAGATCGCGACCCATCAACCGTACGGGGGCGTGGTTCCTGAACTCGCCTCGCGCGAGCACCTGCGTGCCATCGTGCCGATCGTTCGTCAGGCGCTCGCCCAATCGAGCCGTTCGTACGAAAACATCGACGCCATCGCCGTCACGAAGGGTCCCGGGCTTGCCGGGTCGCTGCTTGTCGGCGTGAGTTACGCAAAAGCACTTGCGTTTGCCTTGGAAAAGCCGCTGATCGCGGTGAATCACCTTGAAGGCCACATTCATGCCGTTCTGCTTGAGGAGCGACAGAAGGGCAATCACCACATCGAGTTCCCCCTTATGACCTTGGTCGTCTCTGGCGGACACACTCATTTGTACCTGGCGCGCAAGAATGGTGAGGGGTGGTCATACGAGAACGTTGGCCATACCCGTGACGATGCCGCCGGTGAAGCCTTTGACAAAGTCGCGAAGCTGCTCGCGCTGGGTTATCCGGGCGGCCCAATCGTGGACAAGGCTGCCAAATTCGGGGATCCATACGCGGTCAAGTTTCCCCCGGCGCAAATCAAGCACCGCAATCGTGGCGACAAGGGACCTGCACCAGAACGGCCTCATTTCGACTTCTCATACAGCGGCATCAAGACTGCCGTGCTGCGCTACGTCGAGCTCAATAACATGCAGCCGGCGATTGAAGCACGGCGCAAGGCGTTGGCTGCGATACCGAAGCCTACGTCAGATCAGGTCCTAGCTCACTGCGACGCCCAGACTCTTGACCTTGTCGCCAGTTTCCAGCGATCCATCGTCGAAGACCTCGTCGGTAAGACGCTCTCCGCCTGTCGTGAGTACGGCATCGCTACCCTGTTCGTCAGTGGAGGCGTTGCCGCCAACAGCGAGTTGCGTTCCACTTTCGAACGGCGCGCTGCTGCAGAGGGACTGCCTGTCTTCTTCCCTTCCCGACCTTTGTCGACCGACAACGCCGCCATGATCGCGGCGGCTGCTTACCCGAAGTGGCTCGCCCGGGACTTCGCGGACGCCGAACTCTCTGCCGAGGCCTCATTGCCGCTCAGATAACGTACTGACCTGCGGGGGAAAGCATTTAGGGCACAGAGGCCGGAGCATAGGTACCTCGACGAGAGGCTGTCATACCGGGAGACTTTGTCAATCCCGAGAGACTTTGTCATCCGATAGTTCTTGTCATTCCGAGCTAGCGAGGGATCCCTATCCTGCGTTAGTGTTGCGCGGAGCAGTCGCCGGAGCAGTCGGCGGGTGTCGCGAACGCAGATACGCTGATCTGAACGTGGAGCTTCCGCTTAGTACATGCAACAAAACGGCGTGGCCGTAGCCACGCCGTGATCACGATCAGATCACACTACTTCTTTCGTCCCTTGTCCTGCCAACCTCAGTCGGTTCGTCCATCCACTTCTGCGCCTGCTCTGGATTCAGTCTCAGCTTCATCACCGCGGTCTCGTCTCGCTCGGCGGCCACAATCATCATTAGCAGATGTTTACCATCCGGTTTGACGTATATGACCGTCCGCTCTTTACCCCGCACTGACGAAGCCCGTATGAAAACTTTCCAGTCCGGGCCCAACACTGTGCTCGCAAGCTTCCCGAGTTCCTCGACCGAGACCGAACTCGGCAGCTTCTGGTCCTCGAACACCTCGAATTTCATGCTCGCGCCGCTGCCCCACATGGCTGGCTTGATGGCCGCACGCGCAATCCAGGGCAGATGCGTGTGCTTCATACCGTAGGTTCTTTCGATAGCATTCACCACCGCAGCAACGTTACTGTCCGCTGCCAGCGCGAATGAGGACCACACAACCAAGACCGCCAGCACTACGGCCGCGCGTCTCATTTCTTCACCGGCTTCGCAGAAGGTTTCGACTTGCTCTCGTGTACGTCGATCTTGGGGATTCCGAACTGCCCGCCAAGACTGCCCAGTTGTTCCGGATCGATCGGCCCGTCAATGTGCACCAGCGTAAGCTCTCTCGGCTCCGCCGCGATGATTGCCATTCCGGTGACCTTGCCTTGGTCCATCTTGAAAAAGACTTCGACATCTTGCCCGTCCCGTTTGCTTCGAGCTTCCACCATTCGCGACCAAACCGGTGCTTTCAATTGCGCTCGGAACGACTCGATATCGGCCGCTGAGTACACGCCCGGCTTATCAAACTCGAAGCTCTTCACGTAGATACCATTCAGATTGCGAATCAGGTTTTTCGCCTGCACCTCGTCCGCTTCTCTGCCTGACAAAAACCT
>Ga0196970_1001150_pt1 | contig 20219 bp, 11 predicted proteins | sample S1v_513CmetaG_FD_148672 | JGI IMG/M metagenome (GOLD analysis project Ga0196970, IMG submission 148672) | Soil microbial communities from Anza Borrego desert, Southern California, United States - S1+v_5-13C | ecosystem: Environmental > Terrestrial > Soil > Desert | place: USA: California...
AGAGGGGGTGGGGCTCCTCCGGAGAGGGGGAGGGGTGGTTCCCTGGCGTTACCGGATCAGCTCCCCGGCCGTGGCAGCATTCATTTGGCTATCGTCCAGAATGAAACCGAGGTAGCCCATGGCCCAGACCGGCTCCCGGCGGTAGTAGACAACCTCCTGCCCCGAGGAGTCACTGGAGCCGAAGTAACTGTCAAGATCGGTCCAGTCACCCGCGAAGAACTGCAGATCAAAAACAACTGTTCTCCTCCTGATCCCAGAGCCATCGATCACATAAGCTCTCCTGACCAGATCCAGCTCGAATAAATGAAAGAACCCTCGGATCGTGTCATACGACGGCAGGCTCCGACGCAGCAGACCCATCAGACCTCGGCCAGAGGATCTGATGGGTCTGTCCGCCCTCAATCCGCCGCAACCCCCACAGGCCCCAGCCATGCCGCCAACCGCTCCTGCAGTTGGGGTAGCGCACGCCGGGCCGCTGCCTCCCCGCTCTCCACCTGCTCCCTCGCCCGCCGGAACTGGAAGGAGCCGCAGTCCACGGTGGGCTGGATCACCATGTCGGCCTCCTGCAACTCCTGGCGGACCAGCCGTTGATCCATCATCTCGATCACCTGCATGAGCACCGCCACCGGGTTGCGGACCCGCCCGAGCCAGGCCAGGGGCAGGCTGAGATCCACAGCGATCACCAGGTCGGCGCCCATCGATCGGGCCAGGCGGACCGGAACCTTGTGGAGGACACCGCCGTCTATCAAGCGGCGCCCCCCTTGGTCCACGGGCCTGACCAGGCAGGGGATCGCAGTCGATGCCTGCAGGGCATCGCTCAAGCGCCCGCTCTGCAGCACCACCCCCTCGCCGGTCTCGGCGTCGGTCGCCATGGCGGCAAAGGGAATCCGCAGTTGGCTCATCTCCATCGGTCCGATCATCCGCTCCACCGAGCGGGCGAGCGGGCCGTTGTCCAACAGGCCATCCTTCGCCCAGACGGGGCGGAACAGATCGCGGATCCGCACGCTGGTAAAGAGCCGCTCGATCTCATCCACCGGTAGCCCAGCCGCATAGGCCGCCCCCACCATCGCCCCTGACGAAGTCCCGGCGATGCAGTCGATTGGAACCCTCGCCTCCTCCAACACCCGGAGGACCCCGACATGGGCAGCCCCCCGGGCGCCTCCGCCGCCCAGGGCCAAGCCAATTCTCGGTCGCTTCACGGACAGTCACACCCCCCTGGCAATTAGGTTGCCCGCTAGCGGGAGTTGGCAGACGGCCCTATTCGCACAGATTCCAAGGAGGGAACTGATCCCGAGAGAGGGATTTCTCTCCATCTGGCGAACTCCTACTGTATGAGAATACCCACCCCTGGAGCAGTGTCTCCGTTCGAGTCGGTGGGTTACCCGTGTTCAGCAAGGTGCTGGAAGGAGAGGCATCATGACCATGTTGCGTAGGCTCCTCTCAACGGTTCTCGTGGCGACCCTGTTCCTGGGACTCCTAACACCAGGGGCGAGCGCTGCTGATCAACTGGATCAGGGTCAGAGTCAGCAGGATGGCCGTCGGACTGTCACTCTTGCAGAGCCGGGGGCGCAGGTCTTCACCGTGGGGCACACCGGGCTTATGACCAAGGTGTCCGCCCTGGTCACCCGCCCGTCCGGGTGGGGCGACCTGATTGCCCAGATCCGTCCCGTGGCCGGTGAAGCCCCCGATTCCACCGTTCTCGCCTCGGGCAGCGTCTACGCTGCCGACGTGCCGGAGTCCGGTGGGGCCACGTGGGTGGAGTTTCTCCTAAACACGCCGCTCACTGTCTCGCCGGGGGAGCGGTATGCCCTTGTGCTCACCCCAAGCGATGATTCGACCACCTATAGCTGGTACTTCAAGTCGAACAACCCCTACCCGGACGGCGAGCAGTGGATGCAGAATGCCGACGGCTCCTGGTCCCTCTGGGGCATCTATGACTTTACCTTCAAGACCTATATCGATATTCCCGCGAGTGATGCCTCGCTGGCAGGGCTCACCCTGTCGGCTGGCTATCTCACGCCCAAGTTCAGCAGCACGTGGCATGAGTATACGGTGAAGGTACCCTCAGCCACGAGCGAGTTGGTTGTCACCCCAACGTTGAACGATCCCAACGCCAGCGTGACCGTCAATGGCAACCCGCCCACCCAGGCGGTGCCGCTCCTCTATGGCGAAAACCAGATCGATATCGCTGTCACCGCCGAAGATGGTACGGGGCAGCTATACTCCCTCTATGTCAACCGGCCGAAGAGCACCATGACCACACTGGCGGTCGCAGCGATCACCGGTCCCGGCGACCGCACTGTCAATGAGGACACGGTGATTGGCCCTCTGGAGTACAGCATCACCGGCATGGAGCCGGAGGTTACCGTGACCGCCCGGTCTTCGGACCAGAGCCTGATCGCCGACGACCAGATCAACCTGACCAAGGTCGACTCCACCACCTGGCGGATGTCGATCACCCCGGTCGCGAACGCCGTGGGCTCCGCACAGGTCACGGTCGAGGCGGTAGACGCCAATACCACCCTCACCGACACGATCACGATCACCCTGAACCAGGTCAATGATCCCCCCTTCGTGGAGCCGATCGATGACCTAGGGCTACTTCCTGACACGACCTCGGAGCAGATTCCCCTGCTGATCTCCGATGACCTGACACCCTCGGGCGACCTCACGGTGACCTTCACGGTGATTAACCCGACGCTCCTGCCCAACAGCGCGATTACCATTGGTGGTAGCGGGGCTAGCCGGCATGTGACGATCAAGCCAGCCACCGGCGAGACAGGGGAGGGGGTCGTCCGGCTTTCCGTCTCCGACGGTACCCTCTCCACAACTGAGGATATCTATGTCCGGGTCCTGCCGCCGCCTACCATTAGCGATGTCACCGACCAGTCGGTCGCTCAGAACGGTTCCCTGAATCTGGGCCTGACGGTGGATGACGCCGACGGCAATGACCTGGACATGGTGCTGACGGGCACGTCCGACAACCAGGACCTGGTGCCCAATGCGAATATCGTTTTCGGCGGTTCCGGCGCTGCCCGCACGGTGAAGATCACCCCGGTCAGCGGTCGGGTCGGCACGGCTGAGATCACCCTGCAAGTCAGCGACGGCTTCTTCACCGACTCCACCACCTTCACGCTGACCGTCAACCAGGGAGCGGCCCCCTCGATCAGCGCGATCGCTGACCAAACGGTGGATGAAGATGAAGGGATCGGTCCCCTTTCTTTCACCGTGGGTGACAGCGACACCCCGCTCGCCAACCTGTCGATCACCGCCACCTCCAACAACCAGGCTCTCGTGCCAAACGCCAATGTCGTCCTGGGTGGAACCGGTGCCAACCGGCGGGTGACAGTCACCCCGTTGCCGGAGACGAGCGGTTCTGCGGAGATCACCATCTCCGTCGCTGACGGGACCGACACGGCGACAGAGCGCTTCACCGTCACGGTCAACAACGTCAACGACAAGCCGGTGATCACCGGTCTGTCGAGCCGGACGATTGCGGAGGACTCGGCCTCATTCACTTTCGACTTCACGGTTTCGGACGCCGAGACCCCGGCGGGCGAGCTTACCGTTAGCGTCGAGTCATCTGACACCACCCTCATTCCATCCTCCCACATCGCTACCAACAATGGTGGCAGTGTATCGGTCACCATGAACCCGGTGGCCGATCGGTTCGGAGTGGCAACGATCACGGTGACCGTGAGCGACGGGACGCAGACGACCACCGGAAGCTTCTCCCTGACAATCACCAATGTCAACGACGGGCCGACCATGAGTCCGATCGCCAACCAGACGACCACCGAGGATCAGGCTGTGGTGGTCCACTTCACGGTCAACGACGTCGACAACGCAGCCAACACCCTGCAGTTCTCCCGGTCTTCCAGCCTCAAGGTGCTCGTGCCAGATGCGAACATTGTGGTGGGCGGGACCGGCACCAACCGGACCGCCACGATCACGCCGGCCGCGAATCAGAATGGAACCACGACGATCACCCTGACGGTCAATGACGGAAGTGCGATCGCCAGCCGGTCCTTCAACCTGGTGGTCAGTCCGGTCAACGACCCGCCCACGATCAGCAATATCCTTGACCGGACCGTCGCCATGAACGCCCCCGTTCCGGCGATCAACTTCACCGTTCAGGACCTCGAGACCCCGTCGAGTTCGTTGAACATCACCGCGACTTCATCAAACCAGGCCCTGCTCTCCGACGCCAACCTGACCGTAAGCGGTAGCCAGACCAACTGGTCTGTCCTGCCGACGCTGACCAACGGCATGACCGGCCAGACCACGATCACGGTTACGGTGAGCGACGGCGAGTTGGAGGCCAGCGACAGCTTTGTGCTGACCGTCAGCCAGGCGCCGACGATCTCGGCGATCGACAATATGACGATCGTTGAGGACTCCACCACCGGTCCGATCGCCTTCACCATTAACGACCCCGACACCGACTTGAGCCAGTTACTGGTCAGCGGTAGTTCGGACAACCAACACGTGGTGCCCAACGGCAATATCACCATTTCCGGCAGTGGCAGCGCACGACAGGTTGTTGTCAAGCCGGCACCCAACGCCTACGGCACCGCCCTGATCACAATCACGGTGACCGACGGCGGCAACCAGACCACCGAGACCTTTACATTGACGGTCAACTCGGTGAACGACCCGCCCACGATCACCGAGCTGTTCGACTACGCAACCGGTGAGGACAGGCCGACCCCGCCGCTCGCCTTCACGATCGACGACGTGGAGACCGCGCCGAATAGCCTGAGAGTCAGCGCCTCCTCCAGCAACCCAGCTCTTGTCCCCACGGCCAATATCATCTTCGGTGGTACGTTCAAATCGCGGAATGTCACGATCACCCCTGCAGCGGGAATGAGTGGTGTGGCTACGATCACCATCGCCGTGACCGACGGGGTAGCGACGGCTACCACTTCCTTTGTGCTGACCGTCACCTCTGTCAACGACGCCCCGGTGATCATCGCCCCGTCCACCTTTGCCGGCACGGAGGACACGCCCTCGTCGATCAACGTCGCTGTCGTAGACGGGGACTCCGAGACCAGTTCACTCTCGATCCTCGTCAACTCTCTGAACCAGGGGCTGGTGCCGAATGAGAACATTGGGATCTCTGGCAGCCCTGGCGCATGGACGCTGAATATCACCCCTGCCCCCGACGCCGCCGGGACGGTTCCCATTCAGATCACGGTCAGCGACGGGGAGCAGGTCTCCAACAGCACGATCAACTTCGTGATCGCCCAAGTGAACGATCTGCCCACCATCTCCTCCATTACCGACGTGGGCACCCCAGAAGACACCCCGACTGCGCCGCTCACCTTTGTGGTAGGCGACATTGAGAACGCACCGGGGCAACTCACGGTCACTGCCACCAGCGACAACCCGATCCTGTTACCCTCCACCGGGCTGATAGTCGGCGGCATGGGACCCAACCGAACCCTGACGATCAGCCCTGCACAAGACCAGTTCGGCAGCGCTACCGTCTTCGTCTCAGTGGAGGACACTGACGGAGGAAAGAGAACTACAAGTCTCATCGTCACGGTGACCCCGGTGGCCGACGCTCCACGCGTCACAGGCTTCGTGGATACGACGATCGATGAGGATACCCCGCTGAGCATGAACATGGGCCTGACCGACCCGGACTCGCCGGAGGCCTCAGTGACCTTCACGCTCGTCTCCTCCAACGATTCCCTGCTCCCCACGGCCAGCCTTTCGCTGACCGGTTCAGGAGCCAACCGGGTGCTTACCGGAACACCGGTGGAGAACCTCCACGGCACGACCACCCTCACCCTTGAGGCAACGGACGGCGGCCTGACCACCCTGGTGGCGATCATTGTGACCGTCGCCCCGGTGAACGACCTCCCGGTGGTGACCGCCCTGACCAACCAGGAGACGCTTGAGGAGGTCCCGACCCAGAGCCAGAGCTTTACGATTACCGACGTGGAGACCGCCGCCATGGATCTCGTGGTGACAGCGGACTCTTCCGACCCGGCTGTGGTGCCGTCGGCGAATATCCACCTCGGCGGGTCGGGCACCGAGCGCACGGTCTACGTCACGCCGGCGCAGGACCGGACGGGCCCGGTGACGATCAACATCCACGTGAACGATGGCACCCAGACGACTACCACCTCGTACACCTTGACCATTCGGGGGATTAACGACCCGCCGGCCTTCACGGTGGGACCGGATGTGGTGGTGGATGAGGACGCCGGGGCACAGAGCATTGCCACCTGGTTGGCCTCAGTCTCGCCTGGCCCCTTTGAGCCGGAGCAGCACGTCTCCTTCTCGGTGACGCACGACAACCCGGGGCTGTTCGCAGTGGCGCCCCATGTCTCGGGTGACGGTACCCTGACGTTCACCTCGGCGGAGAACCAGTTCGGCAGCGCCTTCGTGACGCTGACGATCAAGGATGATGGCGGCACCCAAAACGGCGGTGTGGACACGGCGGAGTCACAGAGCTTCACGATCACCGTCAACCCGGTTAACGATGCCCCAACCGTCACCCATGTTCCGTTGGTGGGTACTGAGATGGGCGTGGCTACTCCGCCGATCATTCTCAGCCTTGCGGACGTGGAGTCAGCCGCGACGGCTCTGACTCTGTCCGCCACCTCCTCGGATCAGAGCATTGTGCCGAACAGCAATATCTTCATAGGCGGATCGGGCGCGGATCGTTATCTAACGCTCAACCCGATTGCCCGCCAGACCGGTTCGGTGGTGATCACCCTGGCCGTGAGCGACGGCCTGACCACCACCACCTCTGAGTTGGAACTGCGGGTGAGCAACGTATTCCTCGCTTCGGTCGAGAGTTCGCTCGGTCAACTGGTACCGGAGTTTGCGGAGTCGGTGGTCACCTACAAGGCGATCTATAACCGAAACGCTACGGAGGCGTTTGTCACCCCGACCGCCCAGGATCCGATCAATATGATCACGGTGAACGGACTGCCTGTGGTGAGTGGGGAGGTCTCTCCGGCCATCCCTCTCGCGGGGGAGGGCGGAGAGGTCAAGATTGAGGTGACCGCTCCCGATACTGGGGTGAAAAAGCTCTACGTCATCGACTATGTCCGTGCCAGGTCTTCGGTGAGCGATCTGATCGACCTCGCGATCTCGCCGGGCACGTTGGAGCCGTTGTTCAAGCCCGAGGTCACGCGGTACACGGCGAGGGTAGGGCCGGAGGTGAGCGAGGTAACGGTGACCGCCACCCCAGGCGACAGCCATGCCCAGGTGGCGATCAAGGGCAACACGCAACTCCGCTCTGGGACCAACACGATCACGGTAACCGTAACGGCGGAGAACGGCATCAAACAGGACTACACGATCTCCGTCTACCGGGAGCCGCCGCCTCTCTCGATTAAGGATGTGCGGATCGTGGCGAGCGCAGACTCAGCCTCGGTCCTCTTCGGTACCAGTGCCGGTGCCCATGCCGAGGTCTTCGTCGTCCCCGATCACGAGGAAGAGAACCAGGCAGGCAGCTTGGAGACCGGTGGAATCCCGGCGGGCAGTGGCGACAGCCACGCGGCAGAGGTCAAGGACCTGGAGCCGAGCACAACGTACCGGATCCGAATCTCTGCGGTCGCGGGGGAGTACAAGGCCGAGTATGCAGCCAGCTTCACCACAGCCCTCGTCTCAGCGGACCAGATGATCTGCCGCGGCGGTGAGATCAAGACGGAGAAGGTTGGGCTCGTCTCCCTCAACTGCCCTGGCGATCACAAAGCGGTGGAGGCGGTGAATGACTCGCTCCTGGTGACGCCGCCGGAGGGAAGCTTGGCCGTGTCGGCGGTGGGGCAGAGCGAGGTGGTGCTAGCCCTCTCCCAGGCAATGAGAGGAATCAAGGGGCAGAATCGAGCGGAGCTCGTGGTGAACGCGGCTGAAGGCCGGCCGCTTAAGGCGGTCGTGGTCGATTCGCTCGCGGCTCGCCTGGCGATTCAGGCAGCGGCCGATCTCTCGGTGGACAGCAGTCTGGCCCGCCTCACCCTCCCGCCCATTACCATGGCCACCATGATCCAGGGCGGCGAGGGCGGCAACGTGATCGTCGTCTTCGAATCGATCGACCAGGACCGTGCGGATATCCGAGCGCAGCTCAGCCGGGCGGAGTGGAAGACGGTCTCCGCGGTGGTGGACGCCACCGCATCCACCCTCTACAGCGATGGCTGGGTCGAGCGCCACACCACCCTGGTCGAGCCGCTCACCCTTACCCTGAAGTTCGACAAGAGCAAGGTGGCAAACCCGGACCTGCTGGGGATCTTCCAGTTGATCGAAGATGAGCAGGGAGAGGTTGTGGATCGGCGCTATGTGGGCGGCGTCGTCGACATGGCGCAAGGTACGATCTCGGTCGAGTTGACCCACCTCTCGAAGTACGTGGTGCTCTCCTATGAGCATCAGTTCAGCGATCTGCCCCAGAGCCACTGGGCCTACAAGACGATCCAGCAGATGCTCGCCCGGGAGATTGCCGAGGGGCTGTCGCCGACTCGTTTCGGGCCGGATATGCCGGTTACTCGTGGCCAGTTCGCCTCCATGATCACCCGAGCCTTCAACTTGGAGCGGGCGCCGCACCTGACCAAGGGCTATACCGATGTGCCGGAGGAGAGCGAAACGGCTGGCGAGATCGGAGCGGTCATGAAGGCGGGTCTCATGGTTGGTTACCCGGATGCTACCTTCCGGCCAGACGCACAGATCACGCGCCAGGAGATGGCGACGGTCCTCCACCGGCTGATCACCCGGCTGCAGATCCAGGTGGTGCCGCCTGCAAAGAACGGAGCACGCATCACGGGCTTCGCGGACAGGGCGCAGATCTCCGACTGGTCCTGGGAGGCGGTTGAGCGGATGGTCGACCTGGGTCTCATGACCGGGCGCCCTGGCCCGACCTTCGTACCGGGTGGGTTCACCACCCGAGCGGAAGCGGTGACGGTGGTCAAGCGGCTCATGGATCTCATGGCCCACGCAGAGCAGTAACGGACTGGACCGGCTCCCCCGACTCGGGGGCCGGTCCTTCTCTTCGAGCGCTTCATACTTTTGTGAACTCTCCCCCTTGAGTGGACGTCTATTCTAGGAGAGGAGGGGGGCGATGCTATGGAGCAGGGGAAGCGGTGGCTGACTCACGGGCTGCTCGGAGTGGCGATCCTGGTGCTGCTCTTTCTGGTTAGTCGCATTCCCATCGCCCCCCAGGAGGCATCGCGCTCGCCTGCCGCCCCGCCCTCCGGCCAGCCAGGAGGAGCGCTCGACGCCAACCAGCGGGGGCTGGTCTTCCTGGCGATCTGGGAGGACCTGCAGTCAGCCCAGCGCCGGTTCTCGCACCCGGACTGGCAGGGCGCCCAGGAGCGCTACCTGAACGCGATCCTCTCCACCCGTGACGATGCCCAGTTCCACGCCCTGCTGCGGGAGGCGGTGGCTGAGGTGAATGACCTGCACACCCGCCCGGTCATGCCGGACGAACGGTTGATGAAGCCACCGCTGGAACTGGCGGCGGAGGGGGAGCGAATCCTGATCCGCCAGGTCGAGCCCGGCTCTCCAGCCGAAGCGGCTGGCCTGAAGCCGGGCATGCTCCTGACCGAGATCGACGGCCAGCCGGTGGCCGAGCGCTGGGCGGCGGAGGCCAGGCGGACCAGCAGTTCGCACGAGTACCACCGGCGGTGGGCTTCGGCCCGAAGCCTCCTGCTCGGACCGGCGGGGAGCCGGGTGCAGGTACAGGCGGTCGGCGAGGACGGCGAGCGGATCGTCGTAGACCTGGAGCGAAGCCTGCCGGAGATCGCTCCCGCACCGGCCTTCAGCCGGCGGCTCCTGGAGGGGGGGATCGCCTACATACAGATCCCCACCTTTGCCGACCGGGGCCTGATCGACCAGGCTGTCGTTGCCCTGCGCCAGATCGCCCGCGAGCAGCCCCCTGGCCTGATCATCGACCTGCGGGGAAACCCGGGAGGGTTGCACATGCTGGGGGTGGAACTGGCCGACTTCCTCGGCGTCGAGCCCATGGTCTACGGGTATCTCCACGATTACGTGGCTGGACTGGAACCGATCCGGACCGACCCGGCACCCCAGACCTACACGGGTCCGGTCCTGGCCCTGGTCGATCCCGGCTGCGCCAGTGCTTGCGACCTCTTCGCCGCCTTTCTGCAGCGGTCAGGCCGGGCCGAACTGGTGGGGGAGCCCCCGGCGGGCGGCGCCCACATGGTCCGGTTGTTGGGCCAGCCCAACGGCTACCGGCTCTACCTCTCGATCGGGCAGGACCTCTGGGGACCCGACCATAAGCCGATCGAAGGGCACCCGGCGGAGGTGGCCCACCTGGTGGTGCCCGGCCCCGCCGACTGGGCCGCCGGGCGTGACGCCCAGCTCGAAGAAGCGGTGCGGCTGCTCCAGAAGCGATAGCCCTCCACCCGCGCCCACCGGCCAATGCCGGGGGCGCTTCGGCTGTTGACGCAGACCTTCCTATATGGTACATTCCGGCTTGACATGCCTATGCAGTAGATACAAGGGAGAGAGGACCATGAACCCTACCGCCGCCGCGCCCGCGACCGCTGACTGGCTGAGCCAGGGCCAGCGCATGGCCCGTGGCATTCGCCGCCGGGTGCTGGAGCACACGATCAACAACAACGGGGGCTACCTGAGCCAGGCCTGCTCCTCGGCGGAGACCTTTGCCGCTCTCTATCTCACGGTCATGAACCTGGGGCCGAGCGCTGCCCCCATGATCCCGCCGCCCTTCCCCGGCGTCCCGGCCCCGGGCAACGAGGGCTACTTCACCGGCGCCCTCTACAACGGCCCCCGCGCCCCCCACCTGGACCGGTTCTACATGTCGCCGGCCCACTACGGCCTCGTGCTCTACGCTGCCCTGATCGAGACGGGCCGCATGGCTCCCGAAGGGCTGGCCCAGTTCAACCAGGACGGCGCCTCGGTCGAAATGATCGGCGCCGAGCACTCCCCCGGTATGGAGGTGACCACCGGCTCGCTCGGGCAGGGGCTCTCCCAGGCGATGGGGGTGGCGCTCGCCCGCAGGCTGCGGGGCGAGACCGGCCGCACCTGGGTCTTCATGTCCGACGGCGAGTTCCACGAGGGGCAGACCTGGGAGGCCATGCAGATCCTGGCCTGGCAGAAGCTGGACCAGGTCGGTATCTATGTAGATGTGAACCGGCAGTGCTGCGACGGCGCCATGAGCGACGTGATGGAGATGGGCGATCTGCCGGCGAAGCTGGAGGCGTTCGGCGCCAAGGTTGTCACGGTCAATGGCCACGACCTGGAGGCCCTGGCTGCCGCCAGCCAGGTGGAGCACGAGGGCAAACCCCTGGTGGTCCTCTGCTACACCGACCCCTGCCGGGATATGGAGATCTTCCGGGCCAATGCCCCCAAGCTCCACTACCTGCGCTTCAAGAACGCCGAGGAGAAGGCAGCCTACGCCGCCCGGCTCCGCGAGCTCCAGGAGGAGGCCTAACCCAGCATGGAAGTCCTGACCAAGGTCCACGCCAAGAATATCGTCAAGTGGGCGGCCGCGAGGCCCGAGATCGTCGTCTTCTCCGCCGACCTGACCTCCTCGTGCGAGGCCGATCTCTTCCGCGACACCTACCCCGACCGCTTCTTCTCCATGGGGCTGACCGAGCAGAACATGCTCTCCATGGCGGGCGGCATGGCCCGCGAGGGCTTCTTCCCCTACATTCACACCTTCGCCGTCTTTATCTACCGGCGGGCGCTGGACCAGATCGCCATGTCGGTCGCCTACCCGAACCTGCCCGTCCGCATGATCGGCTTCCTGCCAGGGATCATGACCCCGGGCGGCGCCACCCACCAGGCGATTGAAGATATCGCCGTCATGCGCGCCCTCCCCAACATGACGATTCTGGAGACCGGCGACGCCACCGATGTGGAATCGGTGCTGGATATCGCCCAGGCGATCGATGGCCCGGTCTACGTGCGGATGCTCCGGGGCGAGATTCCCCGGCTCTTCGACGCATCCGAGCCGATGGTCTTCAACCGGGCACGGGTGCTCTCCCGCGGGACCGACATCGCATTGATCACATCCGGCATTTGCACGGAAGAGGCGATGCGCGCCACCAACATCTTGAAGGAGAAGGGTGTCTCGATCGAGCACCTGCACGTCTCCACCCTGAAGCCCTTCACCGACCCGCAGGTGCTGGAGGCGGTGAGCAAGGCGCAGTACGGCGTGATCACCATGGAGAACCACACGATTATTGGCGGGCTGGGATCGGCGGTGGCCGAGGTCATGGCCGAGAACGGTGTCGGACGAAAGCTGGTGCGGATCGGCCTGAAGGACACCTTCGCCCACGGCGCCTCGAAGCCGTACCTCATGCAGGAGTATGGGCTTGACGCCATGGCCCTGGTGCGCGAGGTCGAGAAGCTCCTGGGCCGTGACTACGGGATCAGTGAGGGCGACCTGAAGGCGGTCCGGCTGGTGGCGGTTCACTCCGAAGCGAAGGCGGAGGCGCTGTAGTCCATGCTGCCAAACCCCAAGCTGAACCTCTCCGGCGAGCGCTTCGCCGTGATCTACCGGATTGCCGGGGCCACCGAGGAGGAGGCCCGGCAGAAGGCGTTCGATGTCGCCGTTGAGCAGACGGTGGAGTTCCCCTACGAGTTGACCCCGCCCGCGATCCAGGAGGCGATCGTCGGCCGGATTGAAGATGCCCAGCCCGCCGGCGATGGCCGCTGGCTCTTCCGCATCTCCTACGCCGTGGAGTCGGCGGGGGGCGAGCTGCTCCAACTGCTGAATGTCATCTTCGGCAACTCCTCGATCAAGCCGGGAATCCGGGTGGAGTCGCTGGAACTGCCCGACACGATCCTGAGCCTCTTCCCGGGTCCCCGCTTCGGCGTGGCCGGGCTGCGAGAGTACCTGGGTGTGCCGACACGCCCCTTGCTCTGCACGGCGCTGAAGCCCCAGGGTCTATCGGCCGATCAGTTGGCCGACCTCGCCTACCAGTTCGCCGTGGGCGGCATCGATATCATTAAAGATGACCACGGCCTGGCCGATCAGGTCACATCGCCCTATATCGACCGGGTGGCCAAGTGCGCCGAGGCAGTGGACCGGGCCAATCGCGAGACGGGTCGGAAGGCGATCTACATGCCCAACGTGACCGCCCCCGCTGACCGGATTCTCCGGTATGGGCGGCTGGCACGGGAGCTGGGCGCCGGCGGGCTGCTGGTCTCGCCAGGCCTGGCCGGGTTTGATTCCATGCGCATGCTGGCGGAGGACGACCAGATCGCCCTGCCGATCATGAGCCACCCTGCTTTCCTGGGACCATTCGTGACCCATGCCGATAACGGGATCTCGCACTTCGCCCTCTTCGGGCAGATCATGCGGCTGGCGGGGGCCGATGCCACCGTCTACCCGAACTGGGGGGGCCGCTTCTCCTTCGCGAAGGCGGAGTGCGCGGCGATCGCGGCGGGCAGCCGTGTGAGCATGGGCAGCCTGAAGCCGATCTTCCCGGCGCCCGGCGGCGGCATGTCGCTGGACCGGGTGCCGAGAATGTACGAAGTCTACGGGCAGGACGTGATCTTCCTGATCGGCGGCGGCCTCTTCAAGCAGGGGCCGGACCTGGTCGCGAACTGCCGCACCTTCCTGGGCATGATCAGCTAAAGGAACCGCAGAGCACCCCGGCGACCTGCCGGGGTGCTCTTCGAAGAGGAGGGTACCGAGCGGAACCTGAGTCGGAGATGAGTACCTAGACGCCCCAGCCGCCGCCGCCCCAGCCCCCGGGATAGGCCGCAATGCCGGGAATGCCGGCGGTGGTGGGATAGGCTGACGGCACCGTCGCCACGGTGGTCACGGGGACGGCATACTCATAGACCCGGTAGACGGTCGCATTTGCCGCCGGGTAGGCAGCTGCACCGGGCGCGATCGCCAGGTCGTTCGCGCCAGCCTGCGCCCCTATGAAAGGCGAGTAGGCTGCAATCGGAAATCCGCCATAGTTCACGAAGTCACCCCTCCTGTCGCAGTCGTCAGGTAGACCTGCTCGACACGATATGATACGAAAGAGACCCGCGTGAGTGTGACAAGACAAAGGGGGAATAGCCATGCTGCCCACGGGATCAGCGTTCGTCCTCTACACCGATTGGATCCAGTCCGCAACCGGGCAGGCCATGGCCCGTTTCCTCGCAGCCGATGAGTCCGGTCAGGATCGCCGCACCGCCTACCTGGATCTGGTCCGGGCGATCTATGCGGCGGGACCGGTCCCCGGCCCCACGCAAGATGCGTGGCAGAACCAGTTGATCCGGGGGGTGCTCGTCGCCGTCAACGCCTTCACCCAGGGGGCGGCGGCGGGTCAGCCTGCAGGGGTGCTGCTTCACGCGGCCCAGCGTGACCTGCGCCTCCTGCAGCAGCTCTTCCGGCTGACCGGCGACGCCTGCCGCGCCCGGGTCGGAGGGGCGGAGCTGCCCACCTGGAGCGGTTGGGTCGCGCCCGCGGCGCCCGGCTTTGTGCCACCGGCCTACGATCAGATCGCCGAGCGGCTGGCAGTCGCGCCGGACTGGGGGGAGCTGGTCACAGAGCTGGCGGCCTACCACGAGCGCCATGGCATTGGGGTGGTGAGCCAGTCCTGGTACCTGCTCTGGAACGGCGCAGCGCTGCAGGTGGTGGCCGATCCCGACCCGATCGGGCTGGATCAGCTGGTCGGCCTCGCCGAGCAGAAGGCGGCCATTTTGAGCAACACCGAGCCATTCGTGCGGGGGGCGGCGGCGAACAACCTGCTGCTCTACGGCCCGCGGGGCACCGGCAAATCCTCGCTGGTGCGGGCGCTGGCCCGCCAGTTCGGCGGGCAGGGGCTCCGGCTGGTGGAGGTGAGCCGGGGGCAGCTCGGCAGCCTGGTGGCGCTCTTCCGGGAGCTGAAGCAACACCGGCAGCGGTTCATTCTCCTGCTGGACGACCTTGCCTTCGAGGCGGATGACGCCGAGTACCGCTCCTTCAAGTCGACCATGGAGGGTGCGCTGGAGCGGCGGCCGGACAATGTGCTGCTCTACGCCACCACCAACCGGCGGCACATGATCCCCGAGCGCTGGGCCGACCGGAACACCCCGGAGGTGGCGGAGGTCCACGGGCAGGATGCCATGGAGGAGAAGCTCTCCCTGGCCGACCGGTTCGGCAAGTCGATCCTCTTCCTGCGCCCCAACCAGGAGGAGTACCTGGCGATCGTGGAGCGGCTGGTCGCTGAGCGGGGGCTGCCGATCGAGGGCGATGAGCTGCGGCAGGCGGCGCTCCGCTGGGGGCTCTGGCACAACGTGCCCTCCGGCCGCTCCGCCCGCCAGTTTGTTGATGACCTGGCGGCCCGACTCTCGATCGAGGGGTGATCCCGAATGCGCGCCGACCGGCTGCTCTCGATCCTGATGCTCCTGCAGGTTCACCGGCGGATGACGGTCCGGGAGCTGGCCCAGCGGCTGGAGGTCTCCGACCGGACGATTCAGCGCGACCTGGAGGCGCTCGCCGCCTCTGGCGTGCCGGTCTACGCGGAGCGGGGCGGCGGCGGGGGCTGGCGCCTGCCCGATGGCTACGAGACCAAGTTGACCGGGCTGACCGGGCCGGAGATTCAGGCGCTCTTCCTCACGCCCCCCGGCCGGCTGCTGGGCGACCTGGGACTGCAGGACGCTGCCCGGGGCGCGGCAGCGAAGCTACTGGCATCGCTGCCGGCCGGGCTGCGGCAGGGGGCGGAGTATGCCCGCCAGCGGATCCTGGTGGACATGAGCACCTGGCGTGGCGGCGGCGGGCCGGCGACCCCCTGCCTGCCCACCCTGCAGGATGCGGTCTGGCAGGACCGGCAGCTCGCGATCACCTACCTGAAGAGCGACACCACCAACTCCGAGCGGGTGGTGGAGCCGCTGGGGCTGGTCGCTCGGGGGACCGTCTGGTACCTGGTGGCGGTGCAGGAGGGGACGATCAAGTCCTTCCGGGCGGATCGGATCACCGCGGTGCGCCTCCTGGAGGCCCCGGTTGTGCGCCCGCCGGGCTTCGACCTGGAGGCGCACTGGGCGGAGTCGAAGCAGGCGTTTGTGGCGAGCCTGCCGCGGTATGCGGCGGTCGTGAGGGTGCGGCCCGAGATCCTGAGCCGCATGCGCTGGAGCCAGGAGCGGGTGGCCCGGGTGGAGCGGGTGGATCAGCCCGACGACTCCGGCTGGCAGCGGGTGGCGCTCCGGTTCGACACCGAGGAGGAGGCGGTGGGGTATGCCCTCTCCTACGGGGCCGACCTGGAGGTGCTGGAGCCTGCCGCCCTGCGGGAGCGGGTGGTGGCGGTGGCGAGGAGCGTGGTGAGCCGCTACCAGGCGTACCCCGACTCATGAGACCCGGCTGTCTTCGTGCGGGCCCATGCGCGTTCAGTCGCGGCCTCTTCCCTTCGAGTTCCGGGAGAGTCGCGCCTTCTCGCACCGTTTCGCGCCTTTTCGCACCCGGTCGCGCCCTGTTCCGTACGGAGCCCGGAGCGGTCGCGCTCTCTCGCGGTTTTTCGCACGCCGCCGCGGCCCGTTCCCTACGATCTCCGGAGCAGTCGCGGCCGGCCGCGTTCAATTCCGGTCTTCCGCGCCCATTCGCGTGTGATCGCGGAGTAGGAGAACAGCGAAGGAGAATGGAACATGAGCAGACCGATCCCCGCAAACTTCCGTGACCTGTGGTCCAGCGATCGGACGTTACAGAATCAGGCCTTCCACGATGTGCTTGAGGCCACGAGTTGGCCCGTGGACTGGGCGTATGCGGTGTGGGACGAGCTATTGGCGAACCTGACTCACAGCGACAACCACAACCGGGCGATCGCAGCCCAGGTGCTCTGTAACCTGGCGAAGAGCGATCCGGACAGGCGGCTGCTCTCGGACTTTCCGCGACTCTTTGCGGTGACGCGGGACGGGCGCTTTGTTACGGCCAGGCACTGCCTGCAGGCCCTCTGGAAGGTGGGCGTGGCGGGAGCAGAGCACCAGATGATCCTGGTTGACGCCCTCGTGGGCCGCTTCGCGGAGTGCAGCACCGAGAAGAACTGCACCCTGATCAGGTATGACATCATCCAATGCCTTCGCAACGTCTATGACGCGAACCGGGATGAGTCGGTCAGGGTGCGGGCCCTTGTATTGATTGACGCCGAAGCAGACCTGAAGTACCGCAAGAAGTACGCGGGGCTCTGGAAGGTGAAGTGATCAGGGTGCTCACGCTTGCGCTGCGAATTCCTGAAGGAAGAGCCCTGCTCATGAATGAGTAGGGCTCCGGTTGTTTACAACTGGTCTGGGCTCGAATAAGGCCGCATGGCTGGGTTAATCGTGAGCCACCTGGCCGCAACCAGATCGGTCGGGTGGGGTGTGGGTCGTGCCGCTCCGGACCTTGCGCGGGACCCACAGGGTCCGGGGGGACCATTTTGGTACCTCCCTGGCGGTTCCGCCACGTTTTCTCAGGCACCGGGCAATGCGGTGGGGAATTTGTGGTGCAATCGCATGGTTAGAAGGGCTGTTCGCCCCCCGAGATCGCTGTCCTGGGTCTCAGAGGAGGCGTTCTGGCCCGGACCCGGGGCAAAACGGCGGCTCATTGACCCGATCCGCCCTTCATTTTCGGAGATTCCCACAGAAATTCCCCACGTGGCCGGAGGTGTGGTGGGAATTTCGAGCGGAATCGCGGCGGCGCGGCAAATTCCGTCCGCAGGCCCCCTCGTCCCTCGCTACCCCTGCAGCCGCACCAGCAGATCCCCCGCCTGGACCGAGTCGCCCACGGCGGCCAGCACCTCGGAGACCACACCATCGTGCGGGGCGGCGAGGACCGTCTCCATTTTCATGGCCTCGGTGATCACCAGTTGCATGCCCTTGGTCACCCGGTCGCCCGGGGCGACCAGCAGCTTCAGCACCTTGCCCGGCATGGAGGCGCCGACCTGGGTGGGATCGCCCTTCTGCGCCTTGGGCCGCTTCGCCCCCACCCGGGCCAGCTTCGGATCGGCCACCTCGACCTCCCGCGGGAAGCCGTTCAGCTCAAAGACAACCTCCCGCACCCCGTCGGGGCGGGGTTCACGCACATTGACCAGCCTCACGATCAGCGTCTTGCCCTTCTCGATCTCCACCGCCGTCTCCTCCCCGGGGTGCAGGCCGTAGAAGAAGGTGGGGGTATCCAGCACGCTGGTGTCGCCGAACTCGGTCTGATGCTGCTGTAGCTCCACCACACAGCCGGGGAAGAGGATCTCGCTCATGATCTCCCGCCGGGTGGCGGGCCGCTCCAGCTTAGCGCTCAACTTGACCCCCTCGGCCGCAAAGTCGACCGGCGGCAGCAGTTCGCCGGGCCGGACGGCAATCGCATCCCGACCCTTCAGCGCCACCCGCTGCAGCTCTTCCGGCCAGCCGCCCGGGGGCTGGCCCATGTAGCCGGAGAGCATCTGGACCACCGACTCGGGGAAGGCGAGCGACTCGCCGCGCGCGATGAGATCATCCGCCGTTTGCAGCCCGTTCTGGACCATGAAGAGCGCCAGGTCGCCCACCGCTTTCGATGAAGGGGTCACCTTCACGATATCGCCGAGCGCCAGGTTGGCGGTCCGGTAGGCCCGGACTACGTCGGCCCAGCGTGGACCCAGCCCCAGCGCCTCCGCCTGCTGCCGCAGGTTGGAGTACTGGCCGCCGGGCATTTCGTGCAGGTAGACCTCGGCCGAGCTGCCGTAAAGCCCTGTCTCCCAGGGGCTGTAGCAGCGGCGGACCTCCTGCCAGTAGTCGGCGAGCCGCTGCAGCCCCGCCAGATCGAGCCCCGTCGCCCGCTCATCGCCCTGCAGGGCCGCGACAATGGCGTTGAGCGAGGGCTGGGAGGTGAGGCCGGAGAGCGAGGAGAGGGCGGCGTCGGCCGCATCCACCCCGGCGGCGGCGGCAGCCAGCACAGTGGCCACACCGGTCCCGCTGGAGTCGTGGGTATGCAGGTGGATCGGCAGGCCGATCTCGCTCTTCAGCGCCTTCACCAGGATCCCGGCCGCCCGCGGCTTGAGCAGGCCGGACATATCCTTGATCCCGATAATCTGCGCCCCCGCCGCCTCGAACCGCTTCGCCAGGTCGATGTAATACGCGAGCGAGTACTTGGTCCGGTTGGGGTCGGTAATCTCACCGGTGTAGCAGAAGGCGGCCTCGGCGATCCTGCCGCTCTCCCTGACCGCAACGATCGCGGGGAGCATGTTGGGCAGCCAGTTGAGGGCGTCGAAGATCCGGAAGATGTCGATTCCCGCCCCGGCCGCCTCGGCCACGAAGGCCTGGATCAGGTTGTCCGGGTAGTTGGCGTAGCCCAGGGCGTTGGCGCCGCGCAGCAGCATTTGGAAGGGGATATTCGGGATCGCCTCCCGCAGCCGGACCAGCCGCTCCCACGGGTCCTCCTTCAGGAAGCGGTAGGCGGTGTCAAAGGTGGCGCCGCCCCACATCTCCAGCGAAAAGAGCGATGGCGCCAGCTTGGCGGTCGCATCGGCCGCTGCCAGCAGGTCCTTTGTCCGCATCCGCGTTGCCAGGAGCGACTGGTGACCGTCCCGCATGGTCGTGTCGGTCAGGAGGAGGCGCTGCTCTGACTGCATCCACCGAAGAAAGGCGTCGGCGCCCTGCTCCAGCAGGAGCTGTCGGGCACCGCTGGGAATCGGGCCGGTCACCTCGGGCCGGTGCACCCTGGCGCCCACGGGTCCCTTCGCCCCGGCCGGGACGCCCGGGCCACCGCTGACCACCACCTTGCCGATATACTGCAGCAGCTTCGTCCCGCGGTCCCGCCGCGGCCGGAAGTCGAAGAGTTCGGGGGTGTCGGCGATAAAGTCGGTGTCGAGCTGGCCGCTCAGAAACCGTGGGTGATGCACCACGTTCAGCAGGAAGGGGATATTGGTCTTCACCCCGCGAATGCGGAACTCCTGGAGGGCGCGGTGCATCTTCGCGGCGGTGGATGCGAAATCCAGCCCCCAGGTGCAGAGCTTGACCAGCATGGAGTCGTAGTGGGGGGAGATGATCGCCCCGGGGAAGCCGTTGCCGCCGTCTAGCCGGACGCCGTTGCCGCCCGCGGAGCGGTAGACCAGGATCCGGCCCGTGTCGGGCAGGAAGTGGTTCAGGGGGTCCTCGGTGGTGATCCGGCACTGCATGGCGTAGCCCCGCCGGGTGATCTGCGCCTGCGACGCCGTGCCCAGCGCCTGGTCGATCCGGGCGCCCTCGGCGATCTTGATCTGGGCGTGGACGATATCCAGGCCGGTGATCATCTCGGTCACGGTGTGCTCCACCTGAATCCGGGGGTTGACCTCCATGAAGTAGTAGCGGCCCCGGCTATCCACCAG
>Ga0196970_1001151_pt1 | contig 20209 bp, 12 predicted proteins | sample S1v_513CmetaG_FD_148672 | JGI IMG/M metagenome (GOLD analysis project Ga0196970, IMG submission 148672) | Soil microbial communities from Anza Borrego desert, Southern California, United States - S1+v_5-13C | ecosystem: Environmental > Terrestrial > Soil > Desert | place: USA: California...
AAGCACGAAACCGACGAACAGGCCGGAAACGGCGATGATCACCAGCGAATAGTTGCCGATGAAATGGATCTGGTCGGTCACCAGCCGCGGGCGGCGCAGCATCCCGCCGGACGTTGCCAGCACGGCAAAAAAGGTGCGCGTGGCGAAACCGACGTTGGTCACCGTTTCGCGCACCCAGCGCCCCAGTCCGGTAATGGCGCCCGTCATTGCTTCACCTCGCGCAACAGGTCGTCCTGCAAGGAGCGTCCCGGGTAATGGAAGGGCACCGGGCCGTCGGCTTGCGCATGGACGAACTGCTTCACATACGGATCCTCGGATGCCAGCATCTGCTGCGGAGAACCATGCGCGACGATCTTGCCCTGCGACAGGAAGTACACATAGTCCGCGATCAGGAATGTCTCGTGCACGTCGTGCGACACGACGATCGAGGTCGAGCCGAGAGCATCGTTGAGGCGGCGTATGATGTTGGCCGCCACGCCCATCGAAATGGGATCAAGGCCGGCGAAAGGCTCGTCGTACAAGATGAGCTGCGGATCGAGCGCAACCGCGCGCGCAAGCGCCACACGGCGCGCCATGCCGCCGGAAATCTCGGACGGCTTCAGCCCGGCGGCATTGCGCAGGCCGACGGCATGCAGTTTCATCAACACGAGGTCGCGGATCAGTTCTTCCGGCAGGCGCGTATGCTCGCGCAGCGGAAAGGCAACATTCTCGTAGACCGTCAGGTCGGTGAACAAGGCACCGTGCTGGAACAGCATGCCCATGCGGCGGCGCATCTCGTACATCAGCTGGGAATTGCGCGCATTGACGGTCTGGCCGTCGAACACAATCTTGCCCTTCTGGGCCTGCAACTGGCCGCCGATCAGGCGCAGGATGGTTGTTTTGCCCGAACCCGAGCCACCCATGACAGCAACCACTTTCCCTCTGGGGAAGTCCATCCGGAGTCCGGAGAGAATGGCACGCGTTCCATAGGAAAAATGCAGGTCGTGGATTTCGACGAGGTTAGGCACAACGAATTATTTGACTCAAAAGTTAGATTGTAGAGCAAAACCCGTTTTCAAGCCGTTTGTCCTGTGTAACATGTTGCAAAAAATATAAAACCCGCCGGACCTTGCGGTGCGGCGGGTTTTCCGACAGAGACTTGCTTAGCGCGGCAGGACCGAGGAGCCCATCAGGAACTCGTCGACAGCGCGCGCGCACTGGCGCCCTTCGCGGATCGCCCACACCACCAGCGACTGGCCGCGGCGCATGTCGCCGGCCGCGAACACCTTGTCGACCGAGGTCTTGTAGCAGCCGTCGCCGTCGGTCGTTGCCCTGGCGTTGCCACGGGCATCCTTGTCGACGCCGAACGCGTCCAGCACCTGCTGCACCGGCGATACGAAGCCCATCGCCAGCAGCACGAGGTCGGCCTTGAGTTCGAACTCGGAATTCGGCACTTCCACCATCTTCCCGTCCTTCCACTCGACGCGCGCGGCGATCAGCTTGTCGACCTTGCCATTCTTGCCTTCGAGGCGCTTGGTGGCCACCGCCCAGTCGCGCTCGCAGCCTTCCTCGTGCGAGGAAGAGGTGCGCAGCTTGGTGGGCCAATACGGCCAGACCAGCGGCTTGTTTTCCTGCTCGGGCGGCTGCGGCAGCAGTTCGAACTGGGTAACCGAGGCTGCGCCGTGGCGGTTCGAGGTGCCGACGCAGTCGGAGCCGGTATCGCCGCCGCCGATGACGATGACGTGCTTGCCGGTCGCCATGATCTGGTCCTTCACCTTGTCGCCGGCGTTGACCTTGTTCTGCAGCGGCAGGAATTCCATCGCGAAGTGCACGCCCTTCAGCTCTCGGCCGGGAACCGGCAGGTCGCGCGGCAGCTCGGCGCCGCCGGCGATCACGATCGCGTCGAAGTCCTTCTTCAGCTGTTCCGGCGAGACGGTTTCCTTTGCCCAGTTATAGACGTTCGGGGTGAAATCCTTGCCAACGAATACGCCGGTGCGGAAGGTCACGCCTTCGGCCTTCATCTGCTCGACGCGGCGGTCGATGTGCGACTTTTCCATCTTGAAGTCAGGGATGCCGTAGCGCAGCAGGCCGCCGACGCGGTCGCTCTTCTCGAACACCGTCACCTCATGCCCTGCGCGTGCGAGCTGCTGCGCTGCAGCCATGCCGGCGGGGCCGGAGCCGACCACGGCAACCTTCTTGCCGGTCTTCGCTGCCGCGATCTGCGGCTTCACCCAGCCGTTTTCCCAGCCCTTGTCGATGATGAAATGCTCGATGGACTTGATGCCGACCGGGTCGTTATTGATGCCGAGCGTGCACGCCGCTTCGCAGGGTGCCGGGCAGATGCGGCCGGTGAACTCCGGGAAGTTGTTGGTGGAGTGCAGGTTGTCCAGCGCTTCACGGTAGTGGCCGTGATAGACGAGGTCATTCCAGTCCGGAATGATGTTGTTGACCGGGCAGCCGTTGTTGCAGAAGGGGATGCCGCAGTCCATGCAGCGCGCGCCTTGCACCTTGGCGTCCGCGTCGGACAGGTGCACCACGAATTCCTTGTAATGCTTCTTGCGCAGCTGGGGCGCCTCACTCGCCTCTTGCAGGCGTTGGTATTCCAGAAAGCCGGTTACTTTTCCCATTTTTTACTCACAGTCTGGGCCACAGGGATCGCTTGCGGGATCCCTGCTGCCATAGATTTATCAATTAGGCCGCGATCTTTTCCTTGGACTGCTTCGCTGCATTCAGCTCGCCCAGTGCCCGCTTGTACTCGGTCGGGAACACCTTGACGAACTTGCCGCGTGCATTCGCCCAGTCATCCAGCAGGTTGCGCGCGCGCGTGCTGCCGGTGTACTTGAAGTGGCGCTCGATCAGCCCCTTCAGGATCGCTTCGTCGGTCTGGCCTTCGCCGCCGCGCACGGTGGCGTGCCAGATGGCCCGATCGATCTTCGCTTCCTGGTCTGCGCTGGCCAGAACCGGCTCGAGGGCGACCATCGACATGTTGCACTTCTTCGCGAAGTCGCCGTCCGGGTCGTACACGTAGGCGATGCCGCCCGACATGCCCGCTGCGAAATTGCGGCCCGTCGCGCCCAGCACGACGACGGTACCGCCGGTCATGTATTCGCAACCGTGGTCGCCGGTGCCTTCGACGACAGTGACCGCGCCGGAGTTGCGCACGGCGAAGCGCTCGCCGGCGACGCCGTTGAAGAAGGCCTCACCGGAAATCGCGCCGTACAGCACGGTGTTGCCGATGATGATGTTGTCGACAGCCCAACCGCGGAACTCGGTGTTCGGGCGCACGATGATGCGGCCGCCCGACAGGCCCTTGCCCACGTAGTCGTTGCCTTCGCCCACCAGGTCCAGCGTGACGCCGTGTGCCAGGAAGGCGCCGGCCGACTGGCCCGCGGTGCCCTGCAGCTGGATGTGGATGGTGTCGTCCGGCAGGCCTTCGTGGCCGTACTTCTTCGCCACTTCGCCCGACAGCATGGTGCCGACGGTACGGTTCACGTTCTTGACCGGCGAGATGAAGGACACTTTCTCGCCCTTCTCCAGCGCCGCCTTGGCTTGCGCGATCAGCTTGTGGTCCAGCGCCTTGTCGAGGCCGTGGTCCTGCTCTTCCACCTGGAAGCGCGGCTCGGAGGCCGGCACTTCAGGCTGGTAGAAGATCCTGGTGAAGTCCAGGCCCTTCGCCTTCCAGTGCGTGATCGCCTTGGACTTGTCGAGCAGGTCGGAACGGCCGATCAGTTCATTGAAGGTACGGATGCCCAGCTGCGCCATGATCTGGCGGACTTCTTCGGCAACGAAGAAGAAGTAGTTCACCACGTGTTCCGGCTTGCCCTGGAACTTCGCACGCAGCACCGGATCCTGGGTGGCGACGCCGACCGGGCAGGTGTTCAGGTGGCACTTGCGCATCATGATGCAGCCTTCGACGACCAGCGGCGCCGTCGCGAAGCCGAACTCGTCGGCACCCAGCAGCGCGCCGATGACGACGTCGCGGCCGGTCTTGATCTGGCCGTCGGTCTGCACGCGGATGCGGCTGCGCAGGCGGTTCAGCACCAGGGTCTGCTGGGTTTCGGCCAGGCCGAGTTCCCACGGCGTGCCGGCGTGCTTGATCGAGGACAGCGGCGATGCACCGGTGCCGCCGTCGTGGCCGGCGATCACGACGTGATCGGCCTTGGCCTTGGCGACGCCCGCGGCAACCGTGCCGACGCCGACTTCAGACACCAGCTTCACGGAGATCGATGCCTTCGGGTTGGCGTTCTTCAGGTCGTGGATCAGCTGCGCCAGGTCTTCGATCGAGTAGATGTCGTGGTGCGGCGGCGGGGAAATCAGGCCCACGCCCGGCACCGAGAAGCGCAGCTTCGCGATGTACTCGGACACCTTGTGGCCAGGCAGCTGGCCGCCTTCGCCCGGCTTCGCGCCCTGCGCCATCTTGATCTGGATCTGGTCGGCGGACGTCAGGTACTCGGTGGTCACGCCGAAACGGCCGGACGCCACTTGCTTGATCTTGGAGCGCAGCGAATCGCCTTCCTGCAGCGGCAGGTCGACTTCGACGCGGTCCTTGCCGATCACGGAAGCGAGGGTCTCGCCCTTCTTGATCGGGATGCCCTTGAGTTCCTGGCGATAGCGGTTTTCGTCTTCGCCGCCTTCACCGGTGTTCGACTTGCCGCCGATGCGGTTCATCGCGATGGCCAGCGTGGCGTGCGCTTCGGTCGAGATCGAGCCGAGCGACATCGCGCCGGTGGCGAAACGCTTGACGATGTCCTTCGCCGGTTCGACTTCGTCGATCGAGATCGCCTTGGACGGATCGATCTTGAATTCGAACAGGCCGCGCAGCGTCATGTGGCGCTTGGACTGGTCGTTGATGATCTGCGCGTACTCTTTGTAGGTGTTGAAGTTGTTGGAACGGGTCGAATGCTGCAGCTTGGCGATCGCATCCGGCGTCCACATGTGGTCTTCGCCGCGCACGCGGAAGGCGTACTCGCCGCCCGCATCGAGCGCATTGGCCAGGACCGGGTCGTTGCCGAAGGCCAGCCGGTGCAGGCGCAGCGCTTCCTCGGCAATCTCGAACACGCCGATGCCTTCGACGTTGGACGCGGTGCCCTTGAAGTACTTGTCGACCAGCGCCTTGTTCAGGCCGATGGCTTCGAAGATCTGCGCGCCGCAGTAGGACATGTAGGTCGAAATGCCCATCTTCGACATGACCTTCATCAGGCCCTTGCCGATCGCCTTCTGGAAGTTGTAGATCGCCTTTTCCGCGGAGAGCTCGCCCGGCAGGCCCTTGGCCAGTTCCGTCAGCGTGTCCATGGCGAGGTAGGGATGGACGGCTTCCGCGCCGTAGCCGGCGAGCAGCGCGAAGTGGTGCGTCTCGCGCGCGGAACCGGTCTCGACCACCAGGCCGGTGGAGGTGCGCAGGCCCTTGCTCACGAGGTGCAGGTGGATGGCGGAGGTTGCCAGCAGCGCCGGGATCGCCACCTGGTCCGCATCGAACTTGCGGTCCGAGATGATCAGGATGTTATGGCCGGACTTGACCGCATCAACCGCCTTCGCGCACAGGGAGGCGAGGCGCGCTTCGATGCCTTCCTTGCCCCACGCGACTGGATAGCAGATGTTCAGTTCATAGGACTTGAACTTGCCGCCGGTGTACTGGCTGATGTTGCGCAGCTTGGCCATGTCGGCGTAGTCGAGCACGGGCTGCGACACTTCCAGGCGCATCGGCGGGTTGATGTTGTTGGTGTCGAGCAGGTTCGGACGCGGGCCGATGAAGGACACGAGCGACATGACCATGGCTTCGCGGATCGGGTCGATCGGCGGGTTGGTCACCTGGGCGAACAGCTGCTTGAAGTAGTTGTACAGCGTCTTGTTCTTGTTGGACATGACGGCCAGCGGCGAGTCGTTGCCCATGGAACCGACCGGTTCTTCGCCGCCGGCGGCCATCGGCGCCATCAGGAACTTGATGTCTTCCTGGGTGTAGCCGAACGCCTGCTGGCGGTCCAGCAGGGGGACCGTGGTCTTCGGCTCTTCCGCTGCGTTCTCGAGTTCATCGAGCTTGATGCGGACGGAGTCGATCCACTGCTTGTACGGCTTGGCGTTGGCGTAGGTATCCTTCAGTTCCTTGTCGTCGATGATGCGGCCGGCGTCGAGATCGATCAGGAACATCTTGCCCGGCTGCAGGCGCCACTTCTTGATGATCTTCGATTCGGGGATCGGCAGCACGCCGGACTCGGACGCCATTACCACGAGGTCGTCATCGGTCACGATGTAGCGTGCCGGGCGCAGGCCGTTGCGGTCGAGAGTGCCGCCGATATGGCGGCCGTCGGTGAATGCCATGGCGGCGGGGCCATCCCACGGCTCCATCATCGCGGCGTGGTATTCGTAGAAGGCACGGCGGTTGTCGTCCATCAGCGTGTGGTTTTCCCACGCCTCCGGAATCATCATCATCATCGCCTGGGCGATCGGGTAGCCGGCCATGAGCAGCAGTTCGAGCGCATTGTCGAAGCAGGCGGTGTCGGACTGGCCTTCATAAATCAGCGGAAACAGCTTCTGCAGGTCTTCGCCCAGCACGGCGGACTTCATCACGCCTTCGCGGGCACGCATCCAGTTGAAGTTGCCCTTGACCGTATTGATTTCGCCGTTGTGCGCGATCAGGCGGTAGGGGTGGGCCAGCGGCCACTCCGGGAAGGTGTTGGTGGAGAAGCGCTGGTGCACCAGGGCGAGCGCGGAAATGCAGCGCGGGTCTTGCAGGTCCTTGTAGTACACGCCGACCTGGTCGGCCAGCAGCAGGCCCTTGTAAACGACGGTGCGCGCCGACATCGACGGCACGAAGAATTCCTTGCCGTGCAGCAGGTTCAGCGCCTGGATGGCGTGGCCGGACGACTTGCGGATCACGTACAGCTTGCGCTCCAGCGCGTCGGTCACCATGATGTCCGGGCCGCGGCCGATGAAGATCTGGCGGATGACCGGCTCTTTCGCGCGGACGGTCGGCGACATCGGCATGTCCAGGTCGATCGGCACATCGCGCCAACCGAGGACGACCTGGCCTTCGGCGAGGACCGCACGCTCGATTTCCTGCTCGCAAGCAATGCGCGACGCATTTTCCTTCGGCAGGAACACCATGCCGACCCCGTATTCGCCGGGCGGCGGGAGGGTCACGCCCTGCTTCGCCATTTCTTCACGATAGTACTGGTCCGGGATCTGGATCAGGATACCCGCACCATCGCCCATCAGCTTGTCTGCGCCGACCGCACCCCGATGGTCGAGGTTTTTCAGGATCAGCAAGCCCTGTTCAACGATGGAATGGCTTTTCTTGCCTTTGATATGGGCGACGAAACCGACGCCGCAGGCATCGTGTTCGTTATTGGGATCGTAAAGACCTTGCGCGTGCATAAGCGTTCTCCGCTACTTTTGGTGATATCGAGCTTTGAAGGATAGTGCAGTGCAACAGTTAGTTCAACTGAAATAAAAGGGGTCGGAGTCGTTTTAAATCACGCACAATTTGTGTGCATTTTTAAATGGGGACAGAGCGATTGCAGGCATGCGGGCGCGTTTTGACATCTTTTTGATTTTTAAGGACTTGTCGGGGTCTTTTGGTCGGAATCAGTGCGCCGCGGACGTCCCCGCTTCGCGGGTTCGACGCGCCGGTTGACCTGCTTTGCAAGGGCAGCCTTGAACTTTTCCGAGCCCAATGGCCATCCTTTCAAGGTCGCTTCGGTCACAACCTCCGCTTCCCGCTGGCTGATGCCAAGATCAAGCAGCGACTTGTAACTTGCCTCACGGTCGAACGGGGTGTTACCAAGCGCCCAGTACACGGGGTGGTCGGTGATCAGTGGATCAGGCTTTACGCCAATGTGATGGGCGATGCTCGTCCAGGGATAGTCTTCCGGCGAGGCGGCCAGCCCGGCACGCACGGGATGGGATTCGATGTAGCGGCTGCAGAGCAGGAAATATTGTTCCGAATCGATCACCGTTGCACGGTACCGCCCCTGCCACAGGGTACCCGTTCGCTGATACTTGCCATTGAAATAAGGGACATAGTGCCGGCCGATCCATTGCATCATCTTCCCGAGGCCGGCATCGTCGGACGGCGTGACTAGCAGGTGGAGGTGGTCCGGGAGCAGCGCGTACGCGTGCACGGCAAGCTTGAAGTGCCGCGCAGCTTCCTTGAGCCAGGCGAGAAAACTGGTGTAGTCCTCGGTATCCCGGAAAATGGTCTGTTTGTCGTTGCCGCGCTGGATGATGTGGTGCGGCTGGTGGGGTACGACAAGTCGCGGAAGTCTGGCCATGGCGTGATCGTCTGTGCCGCAGCCGGGCTGGCGGCGGCAGTGGCGATTTTATCCTGTGGCGTGGCGCTTTCGCAGGGGTCAGAGATGCGCGTTGGCGGTATTTCGCCACGGGGTCTTGCGGAATTCGAGTTCCTTGCCTGCAGCCGGCCGTACATCCGGGCTGCTCCGTGCCGATCTGCGGTCGAAGATGCTCGAGCGTATCCTGGCTTCAGACGGCAGGCGCTTGGCGGGGAACCGGAGCGTCCGGATCCCGGCGCTTGCCAGGCATACCTCGCGCACACGCTCCATCCGCGTGGGGCGTGACCGGTGGGCGAGTTCCACCACGGCCAGCAATTCCATGTCCTCATCAAACACGGCGTAGCCGACGCGCTTGCCGCCCAGTGCACTCACCGCCTGCTGACGCAGCTTCCCCATACCCGCCGGCTCGACAAGTGCAGAAACGGCGACTTTCGGACAGACGTGGCATTCGGGCAGGGCGTTGCGCAGGCGAAAATAGAAATCCCGCTCGCCGCCGGTCAACATGTTTTTCTTCCGATAGCGTGCCGGGGTTTTGGGCGCCAGCGCAAACCATCCCAGCAAGCCGGCAAAGACGATAGATACGAACATCCATGTTTCCATTTATCCGCCTCTTTGTTTTCAAACGGATAAGCAATTTACCATTTGATAACATTGCCGGCGGCAAAACTTTCCGGAAGATTTGTGCTGGCGCAAACGCGATGAGGATTCAGAACAGCTTGCGTATCCAGGCCGGCTCTGCCTGGCGCCGCTGTTCGATCATGGTCGATACGAGGGTGCGGATTTCGTTCAGGGGCCCGACCTCGGCCTGCTCGATGCGAGCTGCCGGCTTGCTGCGATCCCAGTCGCCATAGATGAAGCCGATCGGATGGCGGTTCACGGTCAGCGGCAGCACCATGAAACTGCGTACCGTCGGCAGCGCATCCTTCCACCAGCGCGGCACCTTGCTGGCAAACGCCGGCGCCTGCGCATTCTCGTCAAAAATCATCTTGTCGTTGGCAAGCGCGGCGTGGAAGACATCCGGCTCGTAGGCGTCGCCGAAGACGAGGCGCGGCAGCAGGTCCTGCCCGCCTTCCCCGAGACACAAGTGGGCGGCGTAACGCGCGTGCTCGGCGTCGCGCAGGAAAGCGACGACGCGCGTAAAGCCGAGCCCCTGGTAGACGGTTTCCAGGGCCAGCGACATAAGCTGGCTGGGCGTTGCCGTCTGCTGCACACCGCGCATTTCGGCGGCGCCGCGCGCCAGGATGCCCGCCGCGTCGACGGGCTTGCCGGCAACCGCGGCCCCGGCAGCGGAGGCGGGCATGAGCGGCTTGATCGTCACCGCATCTTCGTCCGCGGCAACCTGCTGCGCGGTTTCCACTGCGGCGATGAGCCGTTCCTTCTCCAGGCCCAGCATGTCGGCATAGCTTTCGGCGAGGCCGGCAAGGGCCGCCTGCCTCGATCCATCCTCCTTGCACAAGGCCTCGGCGAAGCGGGAAGACAGCGTGGACACTGCCGTGAGCCAGTCCTTGTGATCGAGCGGCTCGCCGACGGGCCGCGGCGCCATGTCCTTGAAGGTATCCACCAGCGCGGCCGGCAGCCCCCATTGCTGTCCGGCCAGGCGGCCGACTTCGTCCAGCCCGAGACCGAGGATCTCCGGGGCAGCGCCGTTTTCATCGCCCCCCTTCTCGGCGGCGTTCGCCCTGATCCGCTGCCAGTACTCGGGCAGATAGAACGTGACAAGCATGCGCCCGAGGGAGTGCAGCATCGAGCAGACGACGGCTTCCTCGGTGTCGCGCGTGCTGGTCGATGCGACCACCTGCCGCGCGATATGTCCTGCCATCACCGATTTTTCCAGCTCCGCACGGGCGAGCGCGGACTCCGAGGACGCCGCGGACAATCCGTCGATCAGCTTCAACCCCAGTGCCAGATGCCCGATCGCTTCCGTCCCGAGGACGATGACGGCCTTGGACACCGTATTGATGCCCTGCCCGAAGACCGAATACATCGCACTGTTGGCCAGCCGCAGGACCTTTTGCGTCAGCGCGGGATCCTGCAATACGGTTCGTGTCATGTTGAATTCGCGATCGTCCTCGCCGCGCATGGCGGCAATGATCGCCGTGACGACCTTGGAAAACCCGGGCAGGTCGCCGCGCTGACGCGAACGGGCCCAGATGAGTTCCATCGTCTTGTCGGGGTCTGCCGCAACGGACGGGTTCAATGCAGTCATTCGCTCTGTTCGCTATTCGATTGCAACGGCATCCTGTTTCACGGGCCGTCCGCTCTTGAGTAATTCGATCGCTTGTTCCGGCAGCAGCGGGCGGCCGGTGAGGTAGCCCTGGATCATGCCGCAGCCGTGCGCGGCGAGGAACTGCAATTGCTCTTCGCTCTCCACGCCTTCGGCAACGGTGGTCAAATTGAGGTGGCTCGCCAGGCTCAGCACCACGTTGCAGATGGCCACGTCCTTGACCGAGGCCGGCAGGTCCTTGATAAAGGCCCGGTCGATCTTCAGCGTGGCAATCGGGAAGCGCTTCAGGTAGGCCAGAGACGAATAGCCGGTGCCGAAGTCATCGATGGCAATGCGCACGTCGCGCGCAGCCATGGCGTTGAGCAAGGACTCGGCATGCTCCGGGTCCGACATCAGGATGCCTTCCGTGATTTCGAGGAGCAGCTTCTGGCCGTCCAGGCCGGACAGCTTCATCGCCTCGTCCATGATGTCCAGGAACTGGTCGTTGCGGAACTGCCGCGGGCTGACGTTGACCGACACATACAGCGGCCGCCCGGCCGCTTCCTCGAAGCGCCTGATCTGCACGCAGGCGGCCTTGAGCGCCCACGCGCCGAGCAGGTTGATCAGTCCATTGCTCTCGGCCATCGGGATGAACTGTGCCGGCGACACCATCCCCTGCCCCGGCCGGCTCCAGCGCATCAATGCCTCGAAGCCCACGATCTGGCGGCTCCGGGCGTTGACGATGGGCTGGTAGTGCAGGAGGAATTCGCCGTCCCGCACGCCCTGGAACATCGCGGCCTCCATCGAGACGTCGTGCTCGGGCTGGTTGAACCGGTGGTGGCTGTAGATGACGCAGCGCGCCTTGCCCGTCTCTTTGGCGCGGTACATCGCGGTGTCGGCATGCGCCAGCAGCTTGACCTCGCTGTCGCCGTGTTCCGGAAACACCGCCGCCCCGATCGACGTCCCCACGTACAGGGTGTGGCCCTGGATCTCGAAGGGGAGCTGCATGGTGGAGATCATGCGGCGCGCAATGACCTGGATTTCGGCTTCCGTAATGGCCCCGGGCAGCACGGCGACGAACTCGTCGCCGCCCACGCGGGCCAGGGTATCGACATCGCGCAGGGTCTCCGACAGGCGCATCGCGGCCACGCGCAACAAGGCATCGCCGACCGGATGGCCGAGGGCGTCATTGACTTTCTTGAAACCATCCAGGTCAAGCGCGAGCACGGCAAATCCCTCGCCGGTCCGCCGCGAATGGGCAATACCCATGCGGATGCGGTCCGACAGCAGGGAGCGGTTCGGCAGCCCGGTAAGAGCATCGTGCGTGGCCATGTGGCGCAGGCGCTCTTCGGTCGCCTGCTGGCCGGAGATGTCGCGTCCGACAGCCAGCAATTCGGTTTCGCCGCCGGCGGCGGCATAGGCGGAGACCTGCAGCTCGATCCATAGCGCCCCGTTCGCGGTCTGGATCCTCAGATTGGACTTGCGCGGCTGGCTTGCCGTCCGCGCCTGGGCAACCAGGGCGTCCAGCGCGGGACGGTCGGCGGCTTCGACAAGTTCAGCCAGCGCACGGCCCGCCAGTTCCGGCGACCCGGTCAAATCCGCAGCCCGACGGCTCGCGTACAGGATCGCTCCTTGCGTATCGAGGCGGAATACCGCGTCGCCGGCCGCCTCCATGAGGCTTTCCAATTGGGGCTGGGCTAATGCATCGGGCCGGTCACGACGAATGGAAAACATTGGCTGAAACTGGAATTGGGATGGACCGCGGATCAGTGCCGGTCCGCTGCTTGAGGCATCTTAACAAATTGTACGGAAGAAACATAAACTGCTGCTGCATGTTATTGCAGAAAATGCAGAAAAAGTCACAAAACCTTGATTCAGCGAAAAAAAACCCCGCACGAGGCGGGGCTTTCTGTGCGTCCTGAAGGACATCAGAACGGGATGTCGTCGTCCATGTCGCTGAAGTTCGGCGCGGGACGGGATGCGGGACGTGCCGCACCGCCGCCGCCACCGGAACTCTGGCGCGGCGCGGGTGCGCTGCCGTAGTCGTCGTCCATCGATGCGCTGCCGCCACCGCCGCCGCCCATGCCTTGGCGGCTGCCCAGCATCTGCATGGTGTCGGCGATGATTTCGGTGGTGTAGCGTTCCACGCCGTCCTTGTCCGTCCACTTGCGGGTCTGCAGGCGGCCTTCGACGTAGACCTGGGAACCCTTCTTCAAGTACTGGCCGGCGATTTCCGCCAGCTTGCGGTAGAAGGTGATGCGGTGCCACTCGGTCAGCTCTTTCTTCTCGCCGGTGTTCTTGTCTTTCCAGCTTTCGGTGGTCGCGACTGCAACGTTGGTGACGGCATCGCCGTTCGGCATGTAGCGCGTTTCCGGGTCGCGCCCCAGGTTGCCGACGATGATGACTTTGTTAACCGAGGCCATAAATTTCTCCTAAAGCTGAATCAAACAAAACGGTTGTGTGCGGGCCATGCAAGTCAGGCGGCAGCAGCGGCTGCGCCGCGGCGGGGCACGTTCTTCATGTTGGCGGCAATTATAATCCAGACAATTGTGAGCACGCCGCCCAGGGCGAACACGGACGCCGCGCCGACATGCTGCTGCAGCCATCCGCCGAGCGCACCGCCGCAGAACAGGCCCAGCGCCTGCAAGGTGTTGTACACCCCGAGCGCGGCCCCTTTCGCAGCCGGCGGCGCAATGCGCGACACCAGCGAAGGCTGGCAGGCTTCCAATATGTTGAAGGATATGAAGAAGAGCAGCAACAAAATAATCAGGACGGCGGAGGGCATGGTCGGGTTGGACAGGAACATCCACAGGCCGGCCTGCACGATTGCCATCAAGGCAATGGCACCGAGAAACACTTGTTTCATCATGCCCCGCTTCTCGCCCGCCAGCAGCGGCGGCATCATGAGCGCGAACGACACCAGCACCACCGGCAGGTAGACTTTCCAATGGCTGGGCAGCGGAATGTCCGCATACTGAACCAGGGCCGCGGGTACGACCACAAACATGGCCATCTGCGTGACGTGCAGGGCAAACACGCCATAGTTCAGGCGCATCAGCTCGCGGTTGGAAAGCACTTCGGAGAATGGCACGCTCTGCACCTGAGCTTTCGGCGGTGCCGGTGGCACGACGTATAACACCACAAGGATGGCGAGCAGGGACAGGACGCCTGTGAGCGCAAACAAGCCTTCCATGCCGATCAGCTTGTACATCGCGGGCGCCGCGACCAGCGAGACCGCGAAGGTCAGCCCGATCGAGCCGCCCACCATCGCCATCGCTTTGGTGCGGTGCTCGTCGCGCGTAGAGTCAGCGATGAATGCGGTCACGGCAGCCGAGATCGCGCCCGCGCCCTGAATGGCGCGGCCGACGATCACCCAGGCGAGGTCGCTCGCCGCCGCCGCGATGAACGAGCCGATGGCGAACAACACCAGGCCGATGACGATGACCCGCTTGCGCCCGTACTTGTCGGAAGCGGCGCCGAACGGAATCTGCCCGAACGATTGGGTCAGGCCGTAGATTCCCATTGCCAGGCCGACCATTGTCGCGCTGTCACCGCCCGGCAGCGATCTTGCATGGACGGCAAAGACGGGCAGGATCAGGAACATGCCGAGCATGCGCAGCGCGAAGATCGACGCCAGCGAGGCGCTGGCCCGGATTTCGAGGGGCGACATGCGGGGACTGGGTTCGACGGATGGAATCGATGACATCAGGTGTAGAAAACAGGGTGGCGTGGGCTGATACGGCGAGGCCCAAAACCCGTTATAGTATCAGGTTGACCCGTATAAAGCCCAGTTGGGCGCATGTTGAAAGCAGTTCATGGAAGAAATAAGAATTCGCGGTGCGCGCACGCATAACCTGAAGAACATCAACCTGGAATTGCCGCGCAATCAGTTGATCGTCATTACCGGCCTGTCCGGTTCCGGAAAATCGTCGCTCGCATTTGATACCCTCTACGCGGAAGGACAGCGCCGCTATGTGGAATCGCTGTCGGCGTATGCGCGCCAGTTCCTGCAATTGATGGAGAAGCCGGATGTGGACCTGATCGAAGGCCTGTCTCCGGCGATCTCGATCGAACAAAAGGCAACGTCGCACAATCCGCGCTCCACAGTCGGTACCGTCACCGAGATTCACGACTACTTGCGCCTGCTGTATGCGCGCGTGGGCACGCCTTACTGCCCCGACCATCCGGAAAACCCGCTGGCCGCGCAGTCGGTGTCGCAGATGGTGGACGCCGTGCTGGCCATGCCGGAAGACACCAAGCTGATGATTCTTGCGCCCGTGGTCGCCAACCGCAAGGGCGAGCACGTTGACCTGTTCGAGGAAATGCAAGCGCAGGGCTTTGTCCGCTTCCGCATCCAGAGCGGCACGCATGCGGCGCGCATCTACGAAGTGGACGACCTGCCGAAACTGAAGAAGACCGAGAAGCACACCATCGATGTCGTCATCGACCGCCTGAAGGTCAAGGCGGACGTGAAGCAGCGCCTGGCGGAGAGTTTCGAAACCGCGCTGCGTCTCGCCGAGGGGCGCGCGATCGCGCTCGAAATGGACAGCGGCAAGGAACAGCTGTTCTCCAACAAGTTCGCCTGCCCGACCTGCGGCTATTCGCTGCAGGAACTGGAGCCGCGGCTGTTCTCGTTCAATAATCCGATGGGGGCTTGCCCCGAATGCGACGGCCTCGGCCATATCGAATTTTTCGACCCGAAGCGCATCGTCGCCTTCCCCAACCTGTCGCTCGCCAGTGGCGCGATCAAGGGCTGGGACCGGCGCAACCAGTTCTATTTCCAGATGCTGTCGAACATCGCCGAGCACTATCGCTTCGACATCGACATGCCCTTCGAGAAACTGCCCGATGCGGCACAGCAGGCAGTGCTGTACGGTTCCGGCCGCCAGACGATCCCGTTCACCTACATCAACGAGCGCGGCCGTGCAGTGGTGCGCGAGCATACCTTCGAAGGCGTGGTGAACAACCTGCAGCGCCGCTACCGCGAGACCGACTCCATCGCGGTCAAGGAAGAACTGGCGAAGTTCATCAACCAGAAGGAATGCCCGACCTGCAAGGGCGCGCGCCTGCGCGTGGAAGCGCGCTATGTGAAGGTAGGCACCGGCAAGCAGGAACGCTCGATTCACGAAGTGGCGATCACGCCGCTGCGCGACACGCTGGAATTCTTCGAGAAGCTCAAGCTCACCGGCGCAAAGAAGGAAATCGCCGACCGCATCATCAAGGAAATCGTGTCGCGCCTGAAGTTCCTGAACAACGTGGGCCTCGATTACCTGTCGCTGGAGCGCAGTGCGGACACGCTCTCCGGCGGCGAGGCGCAGCGCATCCGCCTGGCCTCGCAGATCGGCTCCGGCCTGACCGGCGTGATGTATGTGCTGGACGAGCCCTCCATCGGCCTGCACCAGCGCGACAACGACCGGTTGATCGATACGCTCAAGCATTTGCGCGACATCGGCAACAGCGTGCTGGTGGTCGAGCATGACGAGGATGCGATCCGCTGCGCGGACTTCATCGTCGACATGGGCGTGGGCGCGGGCGTGCATGGCGGCGAAGTGATCGCCAAGGGACCGCTTGCCGACATCCTCAAGAACAAGAAGTCGCTGACGGCGAAATACCTGAATGGGACGCTGGCTATCCATGTGCCGAAGAAGCGCACGGCGGCCGATCCCGAGCGCCAGCTCGTGATCAGCGGCGCCTCGGGCAACAACCTGAAGGACGTGACGCTGGAATTGCCGGTCGGATTACTGACCTGCGTCACCGGCGTGTCCGGCTCGGGCAAATCGACGTTGGTCAACGACACCCTGTACCACGCCGCCTCGCGCCACCTGTATGGTTCGCAGACGGAACCCTCGCCTTATGAAACGATCAGCGGGCTGGAGCATTTCGACAAGGTCATTTCCGTCGACCAGGCGCCGATCGGCCGCACGCCGCGCTCGAATCCGGCGACGTATACCGGTGTCTTCACGCCGATCCGCGACCTGTTCTCGGAAGTGCCGGCAGCGAAAGAGCGCGGCTACAGCGCCGGACGGTTTTCATTCAACGTCAAGGGCGGCCGCTGCGAGGCTTGCCAGGGCGACGGCGTGCTGAAGGTGGAAATGCACTTCCTTCCGGATGTGTACGTGCCTTGCGACGTCTGCCACGGCAAACGCTATAACCGCGAGACGCTGGAAGTCCAGTACAAAGGCAAGAACATCCATGAAGTGCTGGAGATGACGGTCGAGGAAGCGCATGAATTCTTCAAGCCGGTACCGGTCGTTGCGCGCAAGCTGCAGACCCTGCTCGACGTTGGGCTCGGCTACATCCGCCTCGGCCAGAGCGCGACTACCCTGTCGGGCGGCGAGGCGCAGCGCGTGAAGCTGTCGCTGGAACTGTCCAAGCGCGACACGGGCCGCACGCTCTACATCCTCGACGAGCCGACCACCGGCCTGCACTTCCACGACATCGACCTGCTGCTGAAAGTGATCCACCGCCTGCGCGACCAGGGCAATACGGTGGTGATCATCGAGCACAACCTGGACGTGATCAAGACGGCAGACTGGATCGTCGACCTCGGGCCGGAAGGCGGCGCGGGCGGCGGCCGGATCATCGCCGCCGGCACGCCGGAAGATGTAGCGAAGAATCCGGCCAGCGTAACGGGCAAGTATCTGGCGCCGATGCTCAAGAAAAAGTAAGGAAAGGAAAATCGATGGCGACCCACCTGCGTATCGTCGGACTGGTGCAAGGCGTCGGCTATCGCGCCTCCTTCGAGGCGCAGGCGCGCGCGCTTCGCCTGTCCGGCTGGGTGCGCAACCGCGCGGACGGCTCGGTCGAGGCGCTGGTCGAGGGTGATCCGGAAGCCGTCGAAAGCATCATTGCCTGGGCCAGGCGCGGGCCTTCGGCGGCACGCGTGAAGGACGTGGTGGTCGACGAAACCGATGCCACTTCCTACGCCAGGGGAAGCTTCGAGGTGCGCCCCACCGCCTGAGCTCAGCGCGGCAAGCCCATCCACAGGCCGAGCGGCACGAAGGCCAGCGCGGCAAGATTCCCGAGCAGTACGATTGACGCCACCTTGTCCGGCTCCTGCTTGTACTGTTCCGCGACCATGAAGCAGAACACGGCGGGCGGCAGCGACGCGAACAGGTACATCTGGCCGCGCTGCGCGTCGGTCAGGGTCAGCACCCCATCCAGCAGCCAGGCAACCGCCAGCCCGCCCACCGGACACACGATCGCCCCCATCAGCCCGATGTGCCAGCTCTTGAAATTGACATCGAGCATGCGCACGCCGAGTGCAAACAGCATGATGGGGATGCACGCATCGCCAAGCATCTTCAGCGCCAGCATCAGCGGCGTGGGCAGCGTGATGCGGAAAACGGCGAACACCATGCCAACCATCATCGACAGCATCATCGGGCTCACCAGGAATTTCCACATCGGCGTGTGGTAATTGCGCCCGCTTTCGATGATCTTGATGCCGGCCGAGAAGTAGATCAGGTTGCACGCCATGAACAGCGCCACCGCCGCGGACAGCCCGGAGGTGCCGAATGCCAGAACCGCGAGCGGCAGGCCCATGTTGCCGCAGTTGTTGTACATCATGGGCGGAATGAAGGTGCGCACGTCATAACCGAACAGGCGCGCAACCGGCCACGCGACCAGGCCCGAGCCCAGCGAGATCAGGACGCCCGCCAGGATCAGCATGCCGTTATGGACCAGATCGAAATCCTTGGCTGCGAGCGCAGTGAATACCAGCAGCGGGCACAGTACGTCCATGCTGACGCGATTGACCGATGCCATGTCATTCCTGACGCGCTCGCCGCGCACGCGCGCATAGCCGTAACCAACCGCGATGATGATGAAGACCGGCAGGATGATGCCAAGGATGCGCTCGAACACTTGCATGGATTTCTTTCGGAGACGGCTAGGGGTACTCCCGGCATTGTAGCGAGATATGCCGGATTTCGTTTCCTCCTCGCAAGGCAGGACGCGCTTATTTGAGGAGGTGCTCTTCCGCCCGCGCCACGCCCTCGGTCGTGCCGCGCAACACGATGATGTCGCCGGCGTGCAGGACCGTCTCCGGCTTGACCTCGATACGGCTCTTGCCGCGCCGGACGATCGTGACTTCAGCGCCGCTCTCGCCCAGCTTGAGCGAGGCGAGCATCTTTCCCACCGCCTTCGCGCCCTCGGGCAGGGTCACCGAATGCAGCCGCACGTGCAGGTGTTCCGCATCCTCGGGCGCATCGCTGGCGCCGTGGAAATAACCGCGCAATGAAGCATAGCGCTCGTCGCGCGCGGCCTGCACGCGGTGCACCACGCGCCGCAGCGGCACGCCCAGCATCACCAGCGCATGCGAGGCAAGCATGAGGCTGCCTTCGATCGCTTCAGGCACGACTTCCGCCGCACCGGCCTCGCGCAGCTTGTCGAGGTCGGAATCGTCGTGGCTGCGGACGATCACGGGCAAGGACGGCGCGAGTTCATGCGCGAAGTGCAGGACTTTCAGCGCCGAGGGCGTGCTGGCGTAAGTGACGACGAGCGCCGCCGCACGATGGATGCCCGCCGCCACCAGGCTCTCGCGCCGCGCGGCATCGCCATAGGAAACATTCGCGCCGGCCGCCTGCGCCTCGCGCACGCGGTCCGGATCGAGGTCGAGCGCGTGGTAGGGGATGCCCTCTTCCTCCAGCAGCTTGGCAAGGCTCTGCCCGGTACGGCCGAAGCCGGCGATCAGCACATGCTTCTGGGTGGTCATGGTGCGTGTGGCGATCTGCGTCAGCGCCAGCGACTGCAACATCCACTCATTGGCGGACAGTTTCATCACGATCGCATCCGAATTGGCGATGAGGAAGGGTGCCACCAGCATCGACAGCACCATCGACGCCAGGATGAGCTGGATCAGCAGCGGGTCCATCAGTTGCAGGCCGCCCGCCTGGTTGAGCAGCACGAAGCCGAATTCGCCCGCCTGCGCAAGGCCGAGGCCGGTGCGCAGGGAGGTACCTGTCGACGCACCGGTCAGTTTCGTGAGCCCGGCGATCAGCCCGAATTTCAGCAGCACGGGGGCGGTCAGGAGCAGCAGCACCAGCCACCAGTTCTCCAGCACCAGCCGCACATTCAGCAGCATGCCGACGGTAATGAAAAACAGGCCGAGCAGCACATCGCGGAAGGGCTTGATGTCTTCTTCCACCTGGTGCCTGTATTCCGTTTCGGAGATCAGCATCCCGGCGACGAATGCGCCCAGCGCCAGCGACAGCCCTGCCTTCTCCGTGATCCACGCCGCGCCCAGCGTAATGAGCAGCAGGTTGAGCATGAACAATTCCTGCGAACGGCGCTTGACGACGATGTGGAACCAGTTGCGCATCAGGCGCTGGCCGATCACGAGCAGCAGCACGAGCACGACAGCTGCCTTCATGGCTGCCAATGCCAGGGTCGGAAGCAGGTTGTCGGTATTCTTGGCCAGCGCCGGCACCAGGATCAGCAGCGGCACGACGGCCAGATCCTGGAACAACAGGATGCCGAATATCTGCCGGCCATGCGGGCTGTCGAGTTCCAGCCGTTCGGTCAGCAGCTTGGAGACGATCGCGGTGGAAGACATGGCCAGTGCGCCGCCAAGGGCGAAAGCCGCGCGCCAGCTGATGTCGATCATCTGCGGCAGGAGTTGTGCCACCAGCCAGCCGAACAGCATGGTGGCCGCGATCGTGAGCAGCACCTGCGCCATGCCGAGGCCGAAGACCGTGCGCCGCATGGAAACCAGTTTCGGCAGCGAGAATTCCAGCCCGAT
>Ga0196970_1001152_pt1 | contig 20202 bp, 20 predicted proteins | sample S1v_513CmetaG_FD_148672 | JGI IMG/M metagenome (GOLD analysis project Ga0196970, IMG submission 148672) | Soil microbial communities from Anza Borrego desert, Southern California, United States - S1+v_5-13C | ecosystem: Environmental > Terrestrial > Soil > Desert | place: USA: California...
AGTCAACGCTCCGCCTTCATCGCCCAACGAGGAGTGAAAGCACCATCCCCCATTGGCCTCAAGCCAATACTCCTGGAAGCACCCCGAAAATGTAAACAAGAACCTTTCGAACATATCATACGAGGAGTGATCGTGTGTTTCCTCTGTACCGTGAGCCAAAAGTGGGGCGCCAGGGCGGGTTCACGTTGGTGGAACTTCTGGTTGTGGCTGCAATTCTGCTCATCTTGGCCGTGATTGCCCTTCCGGTTTACGCCCGAATGACTGACAAGACTCGCATTACGGTAGGCCAAACCCGCATCAAGGAGATCGAAAAGGCCCTTGAGCAATACCGGGCGGCAAACGGGTACTACCCAAGCCGGCTGGGGGTACTGGTCGATGTCGGCAACGTCCGCCCAGAGGTGTTGGAAACGCCATGGAGCACGGAAGACCGCCGCCTTTACTACTTCTACGCGGTCGACGAGGTACCCCCGAAACGGGCACTTGGCTACGCCCTGGGCGACCCCGGCCCTAAGCCGACCCGCGGCTGCTCGGGCCAGAACTCAACCACACTCCCGAACACCGGCCCTCTCCCGTGTGGGCGAGACCCTAACGTGACAACCTGGCACTTCGGGACTAATTTCACGCTAGACGCCACCGCCTGCAGGGATGATGTGAACACAGGGTTGTTCACGTACTACACCCTGAGCGGGTGCCGAGACGACCTTACGTACGAACGCTGACTCCGGCCGAGCCTTGCCTGCGGGCAAGGCTCTTTTCGTCTGCCAGGGTAAAGGGATAGGCACCCCTTCCGCCATATTTGCATGGTCAGTGGAAATGCGAGGGAGGGTCCTAGCCCGTGCGAGACTTGCGTCAGGCCGGATTTACGCTGGTCGAATTGCTGGTTTGCACAGCAATCATTGCTCTTTTGGCGACGCTGGCGGTCCCGAGGGTGCTCAGTGCAGTCACTGTTGCCCGCGAAGCGCAGGTTCAGGCGGACCTCAAGCTTATCAACACGGCCCTCGAGCAATACTTCGTCGACCGGGGACACTACCCGGTCAGGTTGGGGGTCCTGACCGAAAGGGGTTACCTGCCACGAAGAATGTCCCTGGAATCCCCTATCAGCGGCCACTGGTACTTCTACGCGGTCGATGACAACACCGATACCGACACGGCACATGCGTTCATCCTCGGAGCTCCTCCTCAGAACGCGGGCGACGATAACGATCTGTTTCACGAGGGGCCCCTTCCACGAGGAAAATGGCCGGGAGTGCGAGCGAATGCCTGGGTCCAGAGCAACGGCGAAACGCTATGGTTGTACAGCAACGAAGACCAGAACAGGCTGCCGCAGTCCGCCGTACCCCGTGACCTCTCCGACTACCGCAACAGCTGCAAGCCTGCCTCCGTCACCCTCTGCGACCTGCGGACAAACTAAAAAGCCGGCCACAAAGGGCCGGCTTTCAGGCTTTGCCAAACGGCTACAGATCCTCTTCGTCCTTCGAAACCACCTGGGCCACCGCTGATACCTGATCATTGGCGTCCAGGTTCATCAGCTGCACGCCCTGGGTGCTCCGGCCGTAGCGCCGAATCTCGGTGACCGGAATCCGAATCAGCACGCCCTGCTCACTCACGATGATCAGGTCGTTGCCGTCGCGCACCGTCTTGATGGCAACCAGGCTGCCATGCTTTTCGGCCACCAGCTTGATCGTGGTCACGCCCCGGGCGCCGCGCCCGTAGGTCGGGTACTCGCCCAGCGGGGTCCGCTTGCCCACGCCCTTTGCCGTTACCACCATCAGGTCGGCGTCAGGGTCGACCACGTCCATACCGACGACCACGTCACCCTCACCCTGGAGGTTAATGCCCTTCACGCCACGGGTGTCGCGACCCATGGGCCGGACCTCTTCCTCATGGAAGCGAAGTGCGTAGCCGGCGCTGGAGACCAGAATGATCTCGGCGTTGCCGTTGGTCAGCTTCACGCCGATCAGCGAATCATCGTCATCCAGCTTGATGGCGATGATGCCGGTGGTGCGAACGTTCTCGTAGTCGCCGAGTGCCGTCTTCTTGACGGTGCCGTTGCGGGTTGCAAAGAACAGGTAGGACTCCTGCCCCGCTAGATCACGCACCGGGATGACGGTGTTGACCTTCTCACCCGGGTTAAGCTGCAGCACGTTCACCATGGCGGTGCCGCGTGCCTGCCGCGATGCCTCGGGCACTTCGTGGCACTTCAGCCGGAAGACGCGCCCCTTGTCCGTAAAGAACATGAGGTAGTGGTGCGTGGTGGTAATGAAGAGGTTTTCGATGAAATCCTCTTCCTTCGTGCCAGCCCCCTGTACCCCACGCCCGCCGCGGCGCTGCGCCCGGTACGTGCTCACGGGTACCCGCTTGATGTAACCCGTGTGGGAGATGGTCACGACCACATCTTCCTCGGCGATCAAGTCCTCGACGTCGATTTCGCCTTCCTCCGCCATGATCTTGGTGCGGCGGGGGTCAGCGTACTTCTTCCGAATTTCGCCGAGCTCCTGCTTGATGATGTCATACTGCATCTTCGGCGAGCCGAGCACAGCCCGGAAGTACGCAATGCGATCCATGAGCTCGTTGTACTCCTCCTGGAGCTTCTCACGTTCCAGGGCGGTCAGGCGGCGGAGCTGCATGTCAAGAATGTGCTGCGCCTGAATCTCCGAGAAACCGAAGTTTGTGATCAAGCGAGTCCGGGCTTCGTCCGTTGTGGGCGAGGACCGAATGGTCGCAATGACCTCATCGATGATATCCAGGGCTTTCAGCAGGCCCTCAACGATATGCGCCCGGGCTTCCGCCTTCGCCAGATCGAACCTGGTCCGGCGGACAATCACCTCCAACTGATGCTGCAGGTAATAGTGCAGCATCTGCTTGAGGTTGAGCGTCTGCGGGCGGCCGTCAACCAGGGCCAGGTTGTGAATGCTGAAGTTGGACTGTAGGGACGTGTACTTGTACAGCTGGTTCAACACCACGTTAGCATTGGCGTCACGCCGAAGCTCAACGACAACACGCATACCCGTGCGGTCGGTCTCGTCCCGCAGGTCGGTGATGCCTTCGACCTTCTTCTCACGGTGCAATTCTGCAATCCGCTCGATCAGCCTCGCCTTGTTGACGTTATAGGGCAACTCGGTCACGACAATGCGGTTCTTGCCATTGGCCAGGGTTTCAATCTGGGCCTTTGCACGCATGGTGACAGAGCCTTTACCGGTCTGGAATGCCTTGCGAATCCCGTCCCGCCCGAGAATCAGGCCGCCGGTCGGGAAGTCCGGCCCCTTGATCAGGGCGTTCAGTTCTTCGACCGTCACCTCCTGCGGCACGGCCGCATTCGCACGATCGATCATAAGGGTGATGCCGTCAATCACCTCACCGAGGTTGTGGGGCGGCATGTTGGTTGCCATGCCTACGGCAATGCCCGTGGAACCGTTGACCAGCAGGTTGGGGAACCGGGACGGCAGTACCGACGGTTCCTTCTCGCTGTTGTCGAAGTTGTCTTCGAAATCAACGGTGTCCTTCTCAATATCGGTCAGCATATCCCCGGCCATCTTCGACAGCCGGGCCTCTGTATAACGCATGGCGGCGGGCGAGTCACCGTCGACCGAGCCGAAGTTGCCCTGACCATCGACCAGCGGGTACCGCATAATCCAATCTTGTGCCAGACGGGCCATTGTGAAGTAGACGGCGGTGTCACCATGCGGGTGGAACCGACCGAGCACGTCACCAACGGTCTTGGCACTCTTACGGTATGGCTTGTCCGCCGTGTTGCCCGCATCGTACATACCGAACAGAATCCGGCGCTGAACCGGCTTCAGCCCGTCGCGCACGTCAGGCAGCGCACGGCCGACGATAACAGACATCGCATACGTCAGATACGACGTCTCCATCTCGTGCTTTAACTCTTTGGGTAAAGTCTTCTGGGCGAAATCTCCTGCCACAGGACTGTCCTCCTAAGCTCCCTGACTATCCGATGGTGTCCAGGTTTTGAACCAGGTGGGCGTTCTTTTCGATAAAGTTGCGGCGAGGCTCAACTTTGTCGCCCATCAAGATCTCAAAAATCTGGTCTGCCTCCATTGCGTCCTCCAAAGCGACCTTAAACAGAGTCCGCTTGGTCGGATCCATGGTGGTTTCCCACAACTGCTCAGGGTTCATTTCACCAAGGCCCTTGTACCGCTGCGGCTTATCGGTGATTCCGCCGATCCGCTGAATGATTGCGTCCTTCTCCTCATCGGAGTAGGCGTAGTACTGCTGCTTGCCTTTTTTGATCATGAACAGCGGCGGACGGGCAATGTAGACATACCCAATATCGACCAGCGGCCGCATGAACCGGTAGAAGAACGTCAGAAGCAACGTGCGGATGTGGCTGCCGTCAACGTCAGCGTCGGTCATGATGACGACCTTGTGGTACTTGCATTTGGTCACATCGAAGTCATCACTGACACCTGCGCCCAGTGCCGTAATCATGGTGCGGATTTCTTCATTCCCGAGAATCCTGTCCAGGCGGGCCTTCTCCACGTTGAGAATCTTGCCGCGCAGCGGCAGAATCGCCTGTGTACGGCGGTCGCGGCCCTGCTTGGCCGACCCGCCGGCGGAGTCGCCCTCGACCAGGAATAGTTCGCTCTCGGCCGGGTCGCGGCTCGAGCAGTCTGTTAACTTACCCGGCAGCGAAGAGATTTCCAGCGCACTTTTGCGGCGGACAAGTTCACGCGCCTTACGGGCTGCCTCACGGGCCCGGGAGGCACTAATGGACTTCTCAATCACACGCTTACCGACGGCCGGGTTCTCTTCGAGGTATTCCGTCAGCTTTTCTGCAACAACACTGGCAACGAGCGATTCCATTTCGGAGTTTCCCAGTTTGGACTTGGTCTGCCCTTCAAACTGCGGGTTCTGCAGCTTGACGGAAACAATCGCCGTCATACCTTCGCGAATATCCTCGCCGGAGAGGTTATCTTCCGTATCCTTCAGGAGCTTCGCCTTGCGAGCATAGGTGTTGATCACACGCGTGAGGGCCGATTTCAGACCCGTCTCGTGCGTGCCGCCCTCCATGGTGCGAATGTTATTCGCGAAGCTGTAGATGTTCTCGCTGTAGCCATCGTTGTACTGAATGGCCAGTTCAACTTCCTGTGTCTCGAAGGCCTGACTCACATAAATCGGCTTCGGGTGCAGGACTTCACGCGTCCGGTTCAGATACTGGACGAACGACTGCAGACCCTCGTTGAACTGGAACCGGTGCTCGTGGCCGGTGCGCTCATCAATCAGTTCAATCATGAGCCCCTGGTTGAGGAACGCGTAATCACGAATCCGGTTAACGACCTGGTCAGCATCAAACTGGACGGTTTCAAAAATGGTCGGGTCCGGCCAGAAGCGCACATAGGTGCCATGGGCGTCGGTATCGCCGATGCGGCGCAGGTCGTATTGCGGCCTGCCACCGTCCGCAAACTCAATTTCCCAGATGCCGCCCTTGGTGTTTACCCGTACATAGCACTTACTCGAAAGCGCGTTAACGACCGACGCGCCTACACCGTGCAGACCGCCGGATACCTTGTACGCCCCGCCGCCGAACTTACCGCCGGCGTGAAGTACCGTATATACAGTTTCGACCGTGGATTTCCCAGTCTTCGAGTGAATGTCGACCGGAATACCACGACCATTGTCCTGCACGCTGCAAGAACCATCGCTGTGCATCGTGATGATAACGCGGTCGCAGACGCCAGCGAGACGCTCGTCCACGGCGTTGTCAACGATTTCCCAAATCAGGTGATGCAGGCCTCTGACCGAAGTACCACCGATGTACATACCAGGACGCCGGCGGACTGCTTCGAGTCCCTCCAGCACCTGAATTTGTTCACCCGTGTACTCGCCGGACGAACTGGTTGCGAGATGCTCGCCCTCGGCCAAGGGCTGACTCTTCTCCTGTGACACCGAGGTTCCTCCCTCACGTGGATAAGGCTCAATAACAGAACAATGTTAGCACACAGATAAGAATGCGACAAGCTAATTGGGTGAAATCCCCAGATCGAGCACGACGTTGCTATTGAGAAAGTCTGCCCGCTTCATCAGCGTCAACGAGGAAATGGGCGAAAGAAAGACCTCTGTATCGGTCAGGACAAGGCTCTTGGCGTCGCCCCCGGCCACGTCGGTCACCTTCTTCTCGCTAAGGGCCAGCTGCAGGAACTCTCGCGTTGCTTCGGCGGCCTGGCTGCTCCGCAGATCGAAAATCGCCACGACACGCCTCAGGCTCACCACCACGTCAGCTCCGACATGCAAGAACATCATTCGAGCCCCCTCGTGTCCCATTCGACGGTGCCGGCTTTGACCCGAAATAGGCGATGCTCCATTTGCCAGGATCGGACCATCAAATCCTCGAGGTCCGTACAGCTCACAAAGGTCTGAATGCCTTCGCGTACGGCGTTGAGCAGGTAGTGGCGACGGTGCGGGTCCAGTTCCGAGGCCACGTCATCCAGCAGCAGAATGGGGTACTCCCCAATCTCCTCCGACATGAACTGCAGTTCGGCCAGTTTCAGAGCCAGAACCGCCGTCCTCTGTTGACCTTGCGAACCGTAGAGCCTGGCGTCCCGGTCGTTGATCCAAAAGGCCACGTCGTCGCGATGGGGACCAACGAGCGTAATCTGCCGGCGAATCTCCTCGCGGCGGCGCTGCTGCAACTGTGAGAAGAGGCGCTCGAAAACTTCCTCAGCCCCGGGCGTCTGCTGCGGCTCGGCCCCCTGACTTTGGTACTCCAGCCGGAGGAGCTCTTTTCCTTCACTCAGCAGGGAATGGTACTGGGCTGCCAGCGCCGACAGCCTCTGCACTGCCTCTGCCCTTCTGACAACCAGCTGGGCGCCTGACTGGAGCAGTTGCTCATCGTAAATGGATAACAGGGCCGGGTCGACCGGGTCCTGTTTGAGGACCGTATTGCGCTGAGCCAGCGCACGGTTATACGTCATGAGGTGGTACAGATAGGTCTGCGAAATCTGGGAGAGTTCAATGTCCAGAAACCTGCGCCGGCCCGTTGGCGGCCCCTTGAGCAACTGCAGGTCGTCTGGCGAGAAGAAGACCGCGGCGAGGTTGCCTACCAGCCGGGCAATCTTCTTCTCGGCAATGCCGTTGATCTTCAGTTGTTTGCGCGAGTCGTGGCCCAATGTCAATTCCAGCGACATCTCACCGGTCTTCCGCTCTACTTTGGCGCGGGCCGTCAGCGCAGAATGGCCTTCCTGGACCAATTCCTGGTCGCGGCTCGTCCGATGGCTCTTGCCCGTTGCCAGAAAGGCAATGGCTTCGAGCAAATTGGTCTTTCCCTGGGCATTGTCACCGAAAATGACGTTCAGCCCCGGCGAAAAGGCGGCTGTGAGCTCGTTGTAGTTGCGAAAGTGAGTGAGTTGCAGCGAGGCCAGGTGCACAGGCTTACGCCTCCTCCCGGGCGATCACCCAGCGGCCGGCACCGGCTAGGGCGACTTGATCGCCAGGGCGGAGTTTACGGCCGCGCCGGGTCTCAGGTTCACCATTGACCAGCACCTGTCCGGAAGCAATCAGGGTCTTGGCGTGGCCACCGGTGTCGGCCACGCCTGCCCACTTCAAGAATGCGTCGAGTGTGATGTACTCGGTCTGGATCGGCATCGAGATATCCGACATGCAAAAGCTCCTAGTATGTGATCAGCGGCAGCACCACGTAGATAAAGTGCGTGTTGCTGGCTGGGTGGAGACGGGCGGGGTTGCGGCTGCCCGAGCACTGAAACTTGAACTCCGGCTCCTCGAGTACCTTGAGGTAATCAATCAGGAACTTGGAGTTAAAGCCAATGTCGAGCGGATCGCCGACCAACGAGCCAGAGGCGACTTCTTCGTACACCTGGCCCACTTCGGGCGTGTTGGAGGTAATGGTGACCCGACCATCGCCGAGACCGACCTTAATGGCGCCGTCCTTGGCAATGAGGGCAGCCCGTTCAATCGCCTCGAGAAACTCGGCGCGGTTGAGCGTGATCTCTGTGGGGTAGCTCTGGGGCACCAGCCGCATTACATCAGGATACTGCCCTTCGAGAAGGCGGGAAATAACCCGCACCTTCCCCAGATCGAAGAAAATCTGGTTTGCGGTGACCGCCACGCGGGCCGTATCGGCGGCTTCGCTGGAAAGAAGGCGGCCCAGTTCGTTGAGTGAACGGCTGGGGATAATCACGGAGAAGCTGTGTCCCGCAGGATTCTCCGCGTCGGTTTCGGCATACGCGATCCGCACGCCATCGGTGGCGGTGCCGTTCAGGCGATTGTCGCGGAGTTTGAAGAGAACGCCGGTCAGCCATGGCTTGCTTTCGTCGTGGCCGGCGGAGAAAGTCGTCTGGCGGAGCAGGTCCTTGAGCAGAACTTGGCTGGCAGTAAAGGCAGAAGCACCTTCGATATCCGGAATGGTGGGGAACTGCTCGGCAGAAAACCCGTGAATGACATACTGGGACTTGCCCCAGCGTACGGTAGCAGTATAGTTGCGCAGATCGGCGCTCAACTCAATATCGCCGTAGGGGATCCGCCGCACCAGGTCGGTCAGGTAACGAGCCGGAAGAACAATCTCGCCTTCTGCAAGCACGTTGCAGGGCGTGCTGGACTCGATGGCCAGTTCCATGTCGGTGGCTCGCAGCGTGAGCACGTTGCTGTGGGCACTCAGATACACACCGGAAAGGACCGGAATCGTGTTCTTCGTGGAAACGGCTTTGGCAACTGTGCTCAGAATGTTCGTGAGCGAGTCCTGGCTGATGGTGATCTTCACGTGGAGCCCCTCCTTCGGTCGTGGCCGATGCGGTCAGAACAGGTTCACCGCGTTGCTGTGCAATGGGGTCAAGGTAGCAATGATCATTGTAGAGCCTGTGGATATGTGGAAAACCCGGTGGATATCTACTGAGTCCTGAATCGCGTGACGCGATAACATGTGGGTAAGCTCGCGCGGTTCATACACATTTCGTTGGAGCCTTGGGGAGAGTCCAGCCAACCGGGTTTATCAACAGAACTCTCCACAACCCTTATCCACATTGAGTGGGTAAGGCGGGCCTATTCAGCCCGAATTCGGCCAATCAACTGCTCCACCGTATGGGCGAAGGCCGGATCGTGCTTGATATCCTCGGCGATCTTCTCGCAGGCGTGAATGACGGTTGTATGGTCCCGGCCGCCGAACTCCTCGCCGATCTTCGGCAAAGAGGAGTCCGTCAGTTCCCGGGACAAGTACATGGCGATTTGGCGGGGGAAAGCGACGCTGCGCGTGCGGTTGCGGACCTCAAAGTCCTGCATTCGGATGCTGTAATGCTCGGCCACCACATGTTTGATGGTGTCGATGGTCACCTGCTTGGGGCGGTTGGGCGGCAGGATGTCTTTCAGCGCGTGCAGGGCGACTTCGTAGGTAATGGGGCTGCGCATCATGCCGGAATATGCGACGACCCTGGTCAGAGCGCCCTCCAGCTCGCGGATGTTGGTTTCAATATTGGATGCAATGTAGCTGTGGACCTCATCGGGCACATCCAGCGATTCGATCTGGGCTTTTTTCCGCAGGATGGCAATGCGGGTCTCCAGGTCGGGCGCCTGAATATCGCAAATCAGCCCCCACTCGAAACGGGAGCGAAGGCGGTCTTCCAGGGTGGGAATCTCCTTCGGCGGCCGGTCAGAGGAGATGACGATCTGCTTGTTGGCCTCGTGAATCGCGTTGAAGGTGTGGTAGAACTCCTCCTGCGTACGCTCTTTCCCGGCCAGGAACTGAATATCGTCGATGAGGAGAACATCTACATGTCGATAATGGTTTTGGAACTCCAATGTAGAATTATCCCGAAGGGCATTAATGAATTCGTTGGTGAAAGTTTCAGTTGATACATAGGCCACCCGCGCAGAGGGATTCTGGGAAACCACGTAGTGGCCAATGGCATGCATGAGATGGGTCTTGCCAAGGCCGACGCCACCATAGATGAAGAGCGGGTTATATGCCCTGGCCGGCGTTTCGGCAACTGCCAGGGAGGCGGCATGTGCGAAGCGGTTGGAGTTGCCGACAACGAACGTTTCAAAGGTGTAGCGGGGGTTGAGGGGCTTGGGCAGGCTGCCCTCAGGCGCCACGGCTGCAGGCGCGAAGGGAGCAGGTGCAGTCGTGGCTTCCACATTTGCGTTCCCGGTGGCAGGGCCGGCGGAAACCGGCGACAAGTCTTCGATGACGTTGGTGACAAAACGCAGCGACATGTTGCGATTGGTAATGTCCATGATGGCGCGCCGGAGCATGCCACCATAGCGGCTTTCAATCCGGTCCTTGGCGAACTCACCCTGTACAGCCACGATGATCGTGTCATCGACGATGGCAACGGGCCTTGTTGTCCTTAGCCAGTTTTCGATGCTGGACTTGGGCAGCTGGCGCTCCAACACATCGAGACACTGCTGCCATACCTGGGACAACTCAGTCTTCATCGGGTGAGCCTCCTCGAACGGATGAAGTAATCCACAGATCATAGAAAGACGACAGTATGCTTTCGGCGAAGTTGCCGGGGAGTATCAACACGTTATACACAACATTGTCCACAAGTTGTGTATAAAAAGATGCGAGCCTGTTCCGACCTCCGCCGCTGGGCGAAAGTGGACGGGCTGCACGACTCATGATAGCAGAGGGGGGTAGAGTTATCAACAGGAGCGGAGTAAACTACTCACAAACGGACCCGAATCTGGGGAAAAGGTACGGCGCGGTCTGGATAACCTCCTGCCTTCGCGGGGAAAAACTGTGGGTGATTGCGCACAACTTGCCACGGTCTGAGGACAGCCTGTGTGTGAGTATGTGGACAGCTATATTAGATGAAAGCCGCGCGAAACTCGCGCGGAACATGAACAAAGCAAGGTGTCCCCATTGGCCGGCATTTTGTGGGGAAGAGATATCCCAAAGTTCCAGGCGACGCGCGCAAACCCAGTGCAGGAGCAGACTGGCTTGACGGCCAGTCGACCCTGGGGTATAATCTCGCGTGTGCTTTCCTCGGCGAATGGTTAGGGGGTGTACTCGTTGAAGCGTACTTTCCAGCCGCACAACCGCCAGTATAAGAAGGTTCACGGCTTTCTGAGCCGCATGAGCACTCGTGGTGGTCGTAAGGTTCTCAGGGCCCGGCGCCTTAAGGGTCGCAAGCGTCTCGCAGTCTAAGCCGCGGCGTTTCCGTCGTGGCTCTTTTTCCATTACGGCTGCTACAACCCGTCCGAATGGAGAATGGAGGTGGGGAGGGAGACGACACTACGTAGTCGAATCCTTCCCCAGTTAGATGAGACGTAAGTACCGTTTGAAATCCAGTGTCGATTTCCAGTCCGTGTACACAAAGGGAAGATCGGTGGCCAATAAGGCCGCCGTGCTATATGTACTGCCGCAGAAGCCTTCGGTCGACCCAACCAGGGTTGGTTTTGCCGCCGGCAAAAAGTTAGGCAAAGCGGTGGTCCGGAACAGGATGAGGCGCAGAATCAGAGAAGCCGTCAGGCTGCTATGGACGCGCGTGAAGCCTGGTTATCTGTTGATTGTCATCGCCCGGCAAGGCGCGAAAGATATGCCCTTCCAGCAGTTGCAGGCCCGTGTAACTGAGCTGTTTGAACGGGCCGGCGTGCTACGTGCGGAAGGACAAGGATCATGAGAATCCTGTTGATGGGGCTGGTTCGGTTCTATCGGCGTTATCTGAGTCCGCTTAAAGGCGGTCCCACTTGTCGCTTCCATCCCACCTGTTCGCAATACGCCTATGAGGCGTTGGAGCGGCATGGAGCGATGAAGGGGACTTATTTGGCCGTAAGGCGGATACTGCGCTGTCACCCGTTCCATCCCGGAGGGTACGATCCAGTTCCATAACCTGTTGCCGGGTTGGAAGGTCAAATTGAGGGGGTTTCTGCGCGTTGTTAGCTAGCTTTTTGGCGCCTGAATGGCTGGTCAAACCGATGACCGCCGTTCTTGAGTGGTTTTATGGTCTTACCGGAAACTACGGTTGGGCCATTATCGCTCTTACTCTGGTGGTTCGTGTGGTCATTCTGCCGCTGACCGTCTATCAGATGAAGTCCATGAAGAGGATGCAGGAAGTGCAGCCTCTCATGAAGGAAATCCAGGAAAAGTACAAGGATCAGCCTGAAAAGATGAATCAGGAAATGATGCAGTTGTACCGGGACCAGAAGGTCAACCCCTTCTCCGGTTGCCTGCCCCTCCTGATTCAGATGCCGTTCCTGTACGCGATCTTCGCCGTGTTGAACGCCATTCACCTGAGCGATGCTATGTTCCTGGGGATGAACCTGGACAAGCCTTTCTTGGGGCTGGGCATCCTTACGATTCTCTCCATGTTCGCGCAGAGCTGGCTCTCCGGGGCTGGCAACGACCCTAACCAGAAGATGATGACGTACATGATGCCGCTCGTCTTCGGCTTCATTACGTTCAACATGAAGAGTGGTATCGTCCTGTACTGGGTTGTCAGTACGATTTTCGGCATCGTGCAGCAGGCCATTTATCCCGGATTCCCGAAGCTGAAGCGTAGCACCGGGACGAAAGGGGAAGCTGGAGCATGAGGTCCGTCGAAAAGACCGGCCGGACAGTAGATGAGGCACTGGCGGCTGCCCTGGAAGAGTTGGCCGTGCCTTCGGATCGTGTGAAGGTCGATGTGCTGGACGAAGGAAAGGGCGGCTTTCTCGGAATTGGCGCCAAGCCGGCCGTAGTGCGAGTTACCGTACGCGAGTCCCGCAAGGAGAAAGTCGACCAGTTTCTGAACGACGTGTGTGCCGCGATGGAAGTGGACGTTACGGTCTCGGTCAAGGAAGACGGCGAGTACCTCCATGCGGACATCACCGGCAGCGAGTCAGGCATATTGATTGGCCATCATGGGCAGACTTTGGATGCCATGCAGTATCTCCTGAACTTGGTCGCTTCCAAGGTGGAAGAGGGCGGCCAGCGGGTGGTGCTCGACGTGGAAGGGTACCGCAAGCGGCGTGAAGAGACCCTGACCAGGCTGGCAACTCGCCTTGCTGAGCGGGTCCGGCGCAGCGGGGAATCGATGGTGCTGGAACCCATGTCCGCTCACGAGCGGCGGGTGATTCACCTGGCCCTGCAGGATAATCCGTACGTGGAGACCGGGAGCGAAGGGGAGGACCCCTTCCGTCGGGTCGTTATCCAGCCCAAGCGGTAGTAGGACACAGACGGCCTGGTAGCGTTGCTACTGGGTCGTTTTTTATCAGGCTGGCAAAGCGGGGGGACTCTATTGCACGGGGACGACACGATCGCTGCAATCGCCACAGGTCTGGGGGATGCCGGGATTGGTATTGTCCGAGTGAGCGGCCCTGGGGCAGCAGCAGTTGGGGATAAGGTGTTTCGCCCCCGCCGGGGCGGCGCATTGTCGGGCCGGCGGTCGCACACCGTTACATATGGCGTGGTTGTTGACGACCGTGGGCTGACAGTCGATGAGGCGTTGGCTTTGCTGATGAGGGGACCGCGGTCTTTTACCGGGGAGGATGTTGTCGAACTGCACTGCCACGGCGGACAGGTGGCTGTTCGGAAGGTGCTGGAGGCGGTGTTGTTCGCCGGCGCCAGACTCGCGGAACCGGGCGAGTTTTCGCGAAGAGCGTTCTTGAACGGTCGGATCGACCTGTCTCAGGCGGAAGCCGTGATTGATGTGATCCGGGCGAAGACAGACCGGGCGCTGGAGGCAGCTGTGGAGCAGTTGCGCGGCAGTCTGAAAGCAGAAGTTGTGCAGGTGAGGGACCGCCTGTTGGAAGCGGCGGCTCATCTTGAGGCCGATATCGACTTTCCTGAGTTGGAACTTGAGACTCAAACCTTTGACGTAGTGCTTCAAACGTGCAAGGAAGTTGCAGCGCGAGTTCGTGAGCTTTTAGCCGGCGCCAGGCAGGGTAAACTGTTGCGTGAGGGCTTTCGGGTGGTACTGGCCGGCCGGCCAAATGTGGGTAAGTCGAGCCTGCTCAATCGGCTGGTGCGGGAGAACCGTGCCATTGTCACAGAGGTGCCCGGCACAACCCGAGATGTAATCGAAGAGTGGATCAGCATTCGGGGGCTGCCAGTGGTGGTGGCTGATACAGCGGGTATCCGTGAGACGGCAGACGTGGTTGAGCGCATCGGCGTCGACCGGAGTCGCGCGATGCTGGATCGTGCCGACCTGATTTTGCTTGTGTTGGAGGCCTCGTCAGGAGCGACGGCTGAGGATAGGCGCTTGGCGGCGCTTCTGCCGGAGGGACACCAGCGGATCGTGGTTGTGAATAAGGTGGATCTGGCGCCTGGATTAGATTTGGCGACATTCGATGTCGGGTTGGACGGAACCCGGGTGCTGGGGATATCTGCAGAAACGGGCAACGGACTCGAGGAACTCGAGCAGGTGATTGCCGAAGCGGCGGGCTTGAGCGACCGTGAGGAGAGTCTGGTGGCAAATGCACGCCAGGAGACCGTGCTGCGGCGGGCGCTCGCTCATTTGGAGGCGGCGGTTGAGACCCGGCAGAGCGGTTTTGGCTCGGACTTGGTCTCCATTGATGTCCGTGGGGCCTGGCTGGCCCTCGGCGAGGTGGTCGGCGAGAGCGCAGGCGATGACCTGCTGGATCAGATTTTTAGCCGGTTCTGCATAGGAAAGTGAGGCAGGTATGGGCCTGACCAAAGCGTACGACGTCATTGTGGTGGGGGCGGGGCATGCCGGAATTGAAGCGGCACTGGCGGCCGCTCGCATGGGTATGCAGACTGCCTGTTTTACCACCAACCTCGACAACATTGGAATGATGAACTGTAACCCCTCCATTGGCGGCCCCGCTAAGGGGCACCTCGTGCGCGAGGTGGATGCTCTGGGCGGCCAAATGGGTTTGACCACGGACCAGACTTTCTTGCAGATGCGTCTGCTCAACAGTGGCAAGGGTCCGGCTGTCCAGGCACTTCGGGCGCAGGTAGACAAGCGCTCTTATGCATGGACCATGCGCTTGGTCATGGAGAGGACTGAGCGGCTCGATCTGAAACAGGGCATGATCCAGGATATCATTGTGGAAGATGGCCGGGTGAAGGGTGTCGTAACGGCAACGGGCCTGTTCTATGCCGCGGGAGCGATTGTGCTGAGTACAGGGACCTACCTGCATGGCCGCACAATTATGGGCGAGGTGCAGAGGCAGTCTGGCCCCAGCGGCATGGCACCGGCTATGGGGTTAACAGCCAATCTGGTGCGGCTGGGGTTTGAGGTTGGGCGTTTCAAGACAGGTACGCCCCCTCGGGTCGACGGGCGCTCGGTGGATACCGGCGTCATGGAGCGGCAGGACGGGGATGTTGAACCGTGGCGGTTCAGCTTTATGTCGCCGCGTGAGGTTCGGCCCCAGCTGCCTTGTTGGCTGACCAGCACAAATGCGACAACGCACGAGGTTATTCGTCAGAATTTGCACCGCGCGCCCATGTTTACGGGGGCCATTGAGGGCAGGGGGCCCAGGTACTGCCCTTCGGTAGAGGATAAGGTGGTCCGGTTCGCTGATAAGGAGAGCCACCAGGTCTTTTTGGAGCCCGAGTCCTGGGAGAGTAACGAAATGTACGTCTTGGGGCTTTCCACGAGCCTCCCCGAGGAGGTGCAGATCGAGGTCATCCGCTCCATTCGGGGCATGGAGGAGGCGGAGGTGCTCCGAGCGGGGTATGCGATTGAGTATGACTACATCGTCAGCACGCAATTGAAGCCGTCGCTTGAGAGTAAGCATGTGCGCGGGTTGTTCTGCGGAGGGCAGATTAACGGCACCTCGGGGTACGAGGAAGCTGCGGCCCAGGGATTGATCGCAGGAATGAACGCAGCGCTTGCGGTTCAGGGGCGCCAACCCTTGGTCTTGAGTCGATCTGATGCATACATCGGTGTGTTGATCGACGATCTTGTGACCAAGGGGAGTTCGGAGCCATATCGGATGATGACCTCCCGGGCAGAGTACCGCCTGCTCCTGCGGCAGGACAACGCACATCTCAGGCTCACAGAGCTTGGGCGGAATGCCGGTCTGGTGGACGATGACCGGTGGGATGCCTTTACCGAACTGCGGGACGGGATCAATGAAGAGTACAACCGTCTGGGGAAGGTAACGATTGCGCCCAGCGAAGCTGTGCAGGCAACCCTCGCTCGTACCGGTAGTGCTGAACTGAAGACCGGGGTCGGAGCGTTGCAGATGCTTCGACGTCCGGAAGTGCGATATGTGGACCTTATTGACATGGGCATTGGGCGCAACGACCTGCCAAGGGCTGTCGTTCAGGAAGTTGAGACCTTGGTGAAGTACGAGGGGTACATTCAGAAGGAACTCGATCAGGTAGAACGAGTCAAGCGGCTGGAAGCGAAGCGTCTGCCCCACGACTTGGATTATTTCGGGCTGAAGGGTCTTTCGACGGAAGCCCGGGAGAAGCTTACCAGAATTCGCCCGGAAACATTGGGGCAGGCGAGCCGGATTTCAGGTGTATCACCGGCCGACGTGGCCATGCTGATGGTGTACCTCGAACAGCGGCGACCTGGCCGTTGAGGATGGAGGGCATATGGAACAGAAGAATCGCGAGATCCTGGCCGCCGGTTTGGCCGGCTACGGAGTTGCAGCCACCGAACAGACCCTGGACGCCCTGGCCGGCCATTTGGCGATGGTCGTCGATTGGAATGAACGCATGAACCTGACGGCCATTACCCAGGAACGGGACATGGTTCTCAAGCATGTGATCGATTCAGCGTCCGCCCTTGGTTTGATCACGCTGGAGCCCGGTACACGTGTGTTGGATGTGGGCACCGGTGCGGGGTTCCCGGGAGTCGTGCTAAAGTGCCTGGCTCCAGATGTCCGCATGACGTTGCTGGAGAGCCTGAACAAGCGGTGTTCATTTCTGGAGGCCGTCGGTCAGGAAGTTGTGCAGAAGCTCGGTGGCCCCCCTGACGGGTACAACGTGGTTTGGGGCCGAGCTGAGGACTTTGGGAGGAATCCCGACTTCCGTTAGCGGTTTGATTTGGTGGTTGCAAGGGCAGTCGCGGAACTGAGGGTTCTTGCGGAATACTGCCTTCCGTTCTGCCGCGTGGGCGGGCATTTCCTCGCCATGAAGGGGCCGGCGGCCAGTGAAGAGTTGGCTGCCTCTGAGAAGGCGATTTCGGTGTTGGGTGGGTCCGTAGCGGCTGTGAGGGAGATTACCCTGCCCGAAGATGCTGGCACAAGGACCCTGATCCTTGTAAAGAAGGTGAAGGGCACTCCGACCCCTTATCCGAGGAAGGTGGGCACGCCTTCCAAGTCGCCGCTCTAAGAAAAGCCGCCAGAGGGCGCCACAACGCGCGACAGGGGTATTCGGCGATTTTGGGTACTTGAGGTAGTCGACACATCGAAAAAACGCCCCAGACGACGTTTTAGAAGGTCGATTTTTGATGGGTTAAGCGTAAGATTTTGGTATTCCGATCAGGCCGGTGCCTTTTGCAGAGGCACGGCCTTTTTTCTTTGTGTTTGATGGGATATGATGAAGGGCACTGTCCTTCGTTCGATGGTCCGCTAGAGAATGGAAGGATGTTGGTGCAGGAACGGAGTGCGGCGTGCCGAATCCCTAACGAGTTAAGTCACGAGAGTAGAGTCTTCGATCAGGTACTTACCGGAGGGAGTGTCGTTAGTGGGACGCGTAATCGCAGTTGCTAACCAGAAGGGCGGCGTCGGGAAGACCACTACATCGGTAAACCTCAGCGCCTGTCTGGCGGAGGCAGGTAAGCGGGTCCTGCTGATCGACATCGACCCCCAGGGCAACGCAACAAGTGGACTTGGGGTAGACCGAAGGAAGGTTAAGGCCTCGGTCTACGATTTGCTGCTGGAGGACATGTCGCCACTGGACGCCATGGTTCCCACCGGGACGGACGGCTTGTTCGTGGTCCCCGCTACCATGGACCTGGCGGGCGCTGAAATCGAACTGGTGCCGAGAATATCGCGGGAGAACCGCCTGAAGCGGGTTCTGGATCCGATCAAGGATCAGTTTGATTTCATTCTCATGGACTGTCCGCCTTCGTTGGGTCTGCTCACAATCAACGCACTCACTGCAGCGGACTCGATCCTGATCCCAATCCAGTGTGAGTATTATGCGCTGGAGGGCCTCTCGCAGTTGATGGATACGTTCAAACTGGTCCGGGAGGCGCTGAATACGGCACTTGAGGTAGAGGGAGTCGTTCTGACCATGTTTGACGGTCGGACGAACCTGAGTATCCAGGTTGTTGAAGACGTCAAGCGGTTTTTCCGGGGCAAGGTGTATCGCACGATCATCACACGGAATGTGCGACTCAGTGAGGCACCCAGTCACGGTTTGCCGATTACAGCCTATGACCCGAAGTCCAAGGGTGCGGAAGCGTATACCGAACTGGCCCGGGAGGTAATTGAGCATGTCGAAGAAAGGGCTGGGTAGGGGGCTTGGGGCCCTCATTCCCGAGGTTGAGGTGGGGGAGAAGGACCGGGAGAGTATCACCGAACTGGAGATTCACTCGGTTGAACCCAACCCCAGGCAGCCTCGGAAGAACTTTGACCAGGCTCGCCTGGAAGAACTGGCCGCTTCGATTCGGGAGCATGGTGTGGTTCAGCCAATCGTGGTGCGGCCCAAAGGCGGACGTTACGAGATCGTCGCAGGCGAGCGACGGTGGCGAGCATCGCAACTCGCCGGGCTTAAGAAGGTGCCGGCACTGGTCCGGGAGTTCTCCGAGGCCGAAACCATGGAGATCGCCCTCATCGAGAACCTCCAGCGTGAGGACCTGAACCCACTCGAAGAGGCCGAAGCTTACCGGATTCTACTGGACGAGTACCATTTGACCCAGGACGAGTTGGCCCAGCGACTCGGAAAGAGCCGGCCGCAGATCACGAACACCCTCCGGTTGCTCCAACTGAGCCCCGTTGCACGGGCGGAGGTGGAGTCCGGGCGTATTTCGATGGGGCACGCCAAGGTTCTTCTGGGGCTTGAGAGCGTAGAAGAACAGAATCACCTGGCCCGAAAGGTCGCTGAGACCGGTCTGTCAGTGCGGGAGCTCGAGGTCGCAGTGAAGGCAGTTCAGGGCGTGAAGCGTACCGGTGCCAAGCGTGGGGCGCAGGGCCTGACTTACGACCTGCTTGCCGTACAGACTCGGCTCAGTGAGTTCTTCGGCACACCGGTCAAGTTGATCGGTGGCGAAGAGAAGGGGAAGATTGAGATTACCTTCTTTGGTGCGGAGGGGCTCAATCGGATTCTGGAAGCAGTGGGTCTGCCCGAGACCGAGGCCAGTCTTCCGCCGAAAAGCAAGTTCCGTATCTGATTTAGGTGTTCCACGTGGAACTGATTTGAGGTCTATGTAGCACACTGTTCTACGTGGAACTTTCGGGACTGGGATGAAATCGCCACTACAAAAAAGGGAGGTCCACCAGCGTGGACGCCGCCGTCATCGATCCGCTACTGATTGCTGCTGGGGCCGCTGCACTCGCCATCCTTGCCCTCATCGTTACCATCGTAATCGCTGCGAGACAATCAAAGCTCCTCAAGCGGCATAGCCTCATCTTGAACGGACCTGTCGGGCAGGACCTGGAACATATCCTCTTAAACCAAGAGCAGACCATTCGGCAGCTCCAGACGGAGTTGGCAAGCCTTCAGCAGCGAGTCCACACTGCCGCCGCTGAAGCAAAGCTGCACGTCCAGAAGGTAGGCACGGTCCGCTTCTGTGCATTTCCTGACATGGGCAGTGACCTGAGCTTCGCCATCGCCCTGCTGGACGCAAACGACAATGGCGTGGTGCTCTCCAGTCTCTACGGGAGGAACGAATCGCGGACCTACGCAAAGCCAATCCAGGGCGGTAAGTCCACCTATCAACTCTCGGACGAGGAAAAGGAAGCAATCGCACGTGCGATGGCCACCGGGCAGAATCGTTCCTGAAATGTCGGACGGCTAAGAAGGAAAAGGGCTATCTGGGTGGAAATACCCTGATAGCCCTTTTTCGATACCCAAACTATACGTGTCACCAGATGCCGCCACGAGGGGAGGGGGACTGTCCACGTGCCAGCACGAGGCCGCATGACGATCATTGTCGTGCCCGAAACCGGGAAGCGGACACGCTCCTTTCGCTTCTCCATGTACTGGTTCATTCCCCTGGTCGTCCTGCTCATGGCTTTGTCCACGGCAGTGTACGTCCAGTACCATCAGAACCGGATGCTGATGACGGACCTGGCCGAGTTGGACAGCCTGCGCAGAACGAACCGGCTGCAAGAAGCCGAAATCGAAGGGCTGCAGGTCAAGGCGACACAGACCGACCAGAAACTCTC
>Ga0196970_1001153_pt1 | contig 20188 bp, 22 predicted proteins | sample S1v_513CmetaG_FD_148672 | JGI IMG/M metagenome (GOLD analysis project Ga0196970, IMG submission 148672) | Soil microbial communities from Anza Borrego desert, Southern California, United States - S1+v_5-13C | ecosystem: Environmental > Terrestrial > Soil > Desert | place: USA: California...
GGGCGGTCTCTACATTCCGATCGTCCTGCCCGAGATTATCATGGGCATCTCCCTGCTCAGCCTCTTTGCTGCGCTGGGTATCCGCCTCGGGCTGCTCACGGTGATCATCGCACACATCACCTTCTCGGCGCCCTTTGTCTTCGTGGTGGTCAGGGCCCGTCTGCACGACCTGAGCCAGACCTTGGAGCGGGCTGCCATGGACCTCGGGGCCGACGAGTGGCTCACATTCTGGTGGGTGACGTTCCCGCTGGTCTTCCCGGGCATTCTGGCCGGCGCTCTGCTCGCCTTTACGCTCTCGCTGGACGATATGATCATCACGTACTTCGTCTCGGCTGGTCTCGAAATGCTGCCCATTCAAATCCACGGCATGGTCCGGCGGGGGGCCGGGCCGGAGATCAACGCACTTTCGACCATCTTCATGATGGTGACCCTTGCGATGATCGTCAGTGCCGAACGACTGCGTCGGAGAAGCAATTAGAAAAGGGGTGGGTTCATGTCCAGGTTTGTTGCCGCAATCATGGCTGCGCTTCTGCTTGCGACGTCGGTGGTGGGGTGCTCCGGCTCCGGTAAGCAGCTGAAGCTGTTCAGCTGGGACTCCTATTACCCGGATGAAGTGCTCCAGGCGTTCGAAAAAGAGTTCGGTGCGAAGATCGTGTATGACAAGTACCCGAGCAACGAAGATGCCATCGCCAAGCTGCGGGCCGGCGGTGCGCAGTACGATATCGTGGTACCCAGCACCTATGCGGTGCAGATGATGGTCAAGGAAGGCCTGCTCCAGCAGGTCGACATGAGCAAGATCCCGAACATCAAGAACATCGACCCCGAGTTCATGAACCAGGCGCACGACCCGGGCAATAAGTACTCGGCGCCTTACATGTGGGGCACCTACGGCATCGCGTATAACGTCAAGTACGTCAAGACGCCGCCGCAGAAGTGGGAAGACCTGCTCAACCCCGAGTACAAGGGCCGGATTGTGGCGGTCGATGACGGCCGTGAGGTAATGGGCATCGGCCTGCAGGCCCTGGGCCATTCCCGCAACGTGACCGACCCGGCCAAGCTGAAGGCGGCCCAGGACTGGCTGACCAAGCTGATGCCGAACATCAAGGCCTGGGACAGCGACAACCCCAAGGCGATGCTGATCTCCGGCGACGCCTGGCTGGGCCTGATTTGGAACGGCGACGGCGCCCTGGCCATGCAGGAGAACCCCGACATCCGCTACGTGCTGCCCAAGGACGGCGGCGGTCTATGGATGGACAGCTTCGTGATTCCCAAGGGCGCGCCGAACGCCGAACTGGCCCATAAGTTCATCGACTTCATGCTGCGCCCGGAGATTGGGGCCAAGGTGGGCGTAGCTTATCCTTATGGCCTGGCCAACGTCGAGGGCAAGAAGCTGCTGCCGGAGGCGGTGCGCAATAACGCCGCTTCGTACCCGCCGAAGGAGTCGCTGGCGAAGGCGGAGTACGTGGAGGACCTCGGCGAGGCGGCTGCCTTGTTTGACAAGGCGTTTACGGAGCTGAAGGCCGGGAAGTAGGTCACCGATCACGTCCAGACTGATGACAAACCCCATCAGCAGTGAACCGCGGCGCATATCTATGCGCCGCGGTTTTTTCATGTCATCGCATCAGCGGGCAGTAAGTCTCGTGGTTAAGGAATAGGGAAGGGATACCGTTTTTATACCGCAGATTACGCAGATTATGGGATTACGCAGATAAACACACTCGAGTCGCTGCCGCTCTCATTCAAGCACTTGCTGTAGAGCTCAGGTTGGCACTCATCGTTTTGACCTTGTTGTCGCAAAGAACGTGGTTGTGGAACTGAAGACGGTGAGTGAACTCGCAGATGTTCACACAGTACAAACGGGTCACGCTCAAACAGTCGCCTAGGTCATCTGCGTAATCCCATAATCCGCGTAATCTGCGGTAAAGAAACTGTTCCATAACTCCGCCTGCGGATCATTACTTTCCGTAATGATCCAGGCGACTTACCCGGTTTCTTCTTTGATCGTCTGCCATCGGCTGTTCATCGAACCGATTTGATGTGAGAGACCGCGGAACACTGGAGAACACGTGAACTCACTGGAGAACAGGCTGTATAAGCCGATTTCACGCATGAACTTTTTGCACGTGAACCCTGGACGCCTACAGCCGCAACAAAGCTTCGCCTGACGAAGCGCGTGGAATCCACCGGAGAACACGTGAATCCACCGAAATCCAAGCGAGAACAACTGAGGAACATATGCAAGAGTGCATAACGGGCAGATCGTGACAACCATGCTTGACATTCTGCCAAGTATAGCTTACATTGACCGCGGGTGATGCCAATGGAAACCACGTACATTCTGCGCAACCGGCTTCGTGTCGCCCGGGCGGAACGGGAGATGTCGCAGGAAGAGCTGGGCGCCCTGGCGGGTGTGACCCGGCAGACCATCAGTTCCATTGAGAACATGCAGTATGTCCCGTCGGCCCAATTGGCCTTTCTGTTGGCCAAGGTTCTGGACAAGCCCGTGGCAGAACTGTTCTACCTGGAGGAGGTCGGAGAATCATGACCGGACACAATGTGGAGCTTGATGAACGTGCCGTGGCGGTCGACAACCGGGCAGGCAATGTCGCATTTCAGGTTGTGCTCTGGATGCTCCTGGCTGACATGGCGCTCCGGAGCTGGCGCCCCGAGTGGACCATGCTGAACGGGTTCCCGGTGGACGTGGTGACCATCATGTTGACGGGTGCCACCGTTCATACCATTTACAACATCCGGGCCCGCACCATCGGTGCCCGCCGCGCCCGCAACATGCTCCTGAGCGCGCTGACGGCGGCAGCCTGCGCTGCCGCCATCATCATCGTCATCAAATTGCTCGTGTAGGAGGAGACCACGCGTGATTCGCACCGCCACACAGACAGACATTGCAGCCATCCTCGACCTCGCGGAAGCCCGCCGCATCCAGTACCAGGAATACCAGCCCGTCTTCTGGCGCAAGGCGCCCGACTCCCGGGAGAAGCAACAGCCGTTCCTCTCGGCCTTTATCCAGCGGGACAACGTGTTTGCCCTCGTTCACGAGACCGACGGCCGGGTCGACGGGTTCCTGATTGGGGCGATCGTGCCGACACCACCTGTGTACGCGGCAGGCGGGCCGACCTGCAGTGTTGATGATTACTGCGTGGCCGACCCGGGCGCCTGGGAATCCACCGGCGCCGCACTGCTCGAAGCTGCGTCCGATGCGGCCCGGGACCGGGGCGCCGTGCAGATGGTCGTGGTCTGCGCCAACCGGGACCTGCCCAAGCGGACAATGCTAAACGGCCAGGCCTACACCATCGCTTCGGAATGGTGGACCCGGCCGCTCTAGGGTGTGAGGGAATCAGGGCTTGGCAGGCGTGACCTGCTGCACGGGCTGGAAAGTGTCGGGCACACGGGCCGGGTCGTTCTTGGGCAGTTCAACGCCGAAGTACTCCGCCCAAATCGTCCGGGCGACCGGCGAGACCGAACCGCCGTGACCGGCCTGCTCGATGACCGCAGCCACAGCGATTTGGGGGTTGTCCGCCGGCGCAAAGCCGACGTACAGGCCGTAGTCGTCCTGGGGCGGGTTTTCAGCAGTACCCGTCTTGCCGGCGGTGGCAATGCCCGGCAGGGGCCACTGGGCGAAGTCGGACGTACCGGTGGGCGAGTTGACAAGCTTCATGCCCTGAATCAGGGTCTGCAGCGTCGCATCGCTGATGGGCAGCTTGCCGACCACTTCAGGCGCCGTCTGCTTGACCACTTCGCCGGTGCTGCTCCGCACTTCCTGGACCAGGTAGGGCTTGAGCAGGTTGCCGCCGTTGGCCAGGGCCGTCGCGTAGCGCGCCAACTGCACGGGCGTGACGGTGAAAATCTGCCCGATGGCCGACGTGGCCGCCTGGCCCGGGGTCCAGTCGTGGGCGTTCCGGTAGGCTTCGTCGGGCAGCACACCGGCCGATTCGCCTTCGAGGTCAACGCCGGTGGGGGCGCCAAAGCCAAAGGCCTTGGCGAACTCGACCTGCCGGTCGATGCCCATGCGCAGGCCCATTTCGTAGAAGTAGATGTTGCTGGAGAGCCGGAGCGCGTTGACCAGGTCGACCCAGCCATGGCCGCCGGGGACCCAGTCACGCTGGCCCGTGGGGGCGTAAACCTTGCCGCTGAAGACCCGTTCGCCCGGCGTTGTAACGCCGGAAGTGACGGCCGCGGCGCCGGAGAGCATCTTCCAGGTGGAACCGGGGTGATAGGCGGCCTGGACGGTCCGGTCCAGCAGGGGAATCGTCTTATCGTTGTTCAGCTTATCCCAGTCGGATTGGGCGATGCCGCCAATGAACAGGTTGGGATCAAACCCGGGGCGGCTTGCCATGGCGAGAATCGCCCCGGTCTTCACGTCCATGACGACGGCAGCGCCGGCCCGCGCGTTCTGATAGACCCGTTGATCGCCGATGTTCATGACGGTCTGCAGACGGTGCATCTGCCAGTCAAGCGCCCGCTCGGTCACCTGCTGGAGGCGGGCGTCGATGGTCAGGACCAGGTTCTGCCCGGGCTTGGGCTGCGTGGTACTGACCACGCCCAGGGGCTCGAATGCGCTGTTGACGGCGACTTCACGCTCACCCGGCACGCCCTGGAGCACGGAATCATAGACGAGTTCGAGGCCGGATTTGCCATGGATGGTGCCGTCCTTGGCGGGGGTGCCCACGTAACCGAGCAGATGTCCCGCAAGTGCCATGTTCGGATACCGCCGGACGGGGTTGGAGACAACCTCCACGCCGGGCAGTTCCTGCTTGCGCTCCTGAATGCGCGCATACTGGACCTGTGAAAGATCATCGGTCAGGATGACCGGCTCGAAGGGGCGGTCGCTCTGGCGCTCGACCAGGCGCTTGATGTCACCGGCATCGCGGTCGAGCAGCGAAGCCAGCCGCTCGATGACCGCCTCATCTTGATAGTACGGATAGTGAATCGAAAGCCGGAATGCCGGCCGGTTATCTGCCATGGGCAACAGGTTGCGGTCATAAATAACGCCCCGCGGTGCGGGGGTCGATATCGTCCGAGTGGATTGGCTGTCGGCACGGGACAGGTATTGGTCCTGCTGTCTGAGTGTCAGGTTAGCCAGTTGGCCGCCCAGGCCTGTGATGGCGACAAGAAAGATCGCCAGCACGGCGTAGGGTCGGCGGTTCGGCTTTTTTTCATAGTTGGCCTGCATATGTCGCCCTCCCGGTGATAAGGGTAACATAAGAAGCTGATCCGGGGATGAAAACAGGGCTTAGTATTTATTTCCAGCTCCGGACAACTTTTTTGCCGCAGATGACGCAGATCACGCAGATGCCAGGAGAAGCATGTCCAGGTCATTATATGAAAAGTTGCCTGGATCGTTTGACCAAGTATCTGCGGCATCTGCGTCATCTGCGGCAAAAACTGAATCCGTCCAGTGACTTTGACACATGGAGTTATGGGACATTTTTCTTTACCGCAGATTACGCGGATTATGGGATTACGCAGATGACCCAGGCGACTGGTTGAGCGTAACCCGCTAAAGGATGGGGACCAACCTGAGCGGTCTTATAGAAAATGGGGATTGCCACTTGTCGTTCGAACAACAGCTCACACCTCCTGTCTTCATCCTCCTTGTATATGGGCGCTAACAAACGAATGTTCGGATGAGGGCGGCATCGACTTGAGTGTTTCATCTGCGTAATCCCATAATCTGCGTAATCTGCGGTACAAACGGTATATGCACTGTTATTCACTACTAATGGGTTTTCATATGCCTGAAGGCGAGGCTTCCGCCTCGCCTTCGGTAATCCGCACTGGTCTCTAGTGCTCCCCGTGGTGCCGATACGCCGCGTGCAGCGTCGGACCCACGTACTGGTTAAGCGGGAAGCCGTGCCGAATGGCAGCCGTGACAAAGGCCTTGGCCGTCCGCACGGCGGTCTTCGCATCCGCGCCCTTGGCCAGTTCGGCCGTAATGGCCGCAGCCGTCGTGCACCCTGCGCCATGGGTGTAGGTGGTATCCAACAGGTCGCCTTCCAGCAGCTCAAAGGACTCGCCATCATAAAGCAGGTCGATCGCCTTCTCCAGCCCCAGCTTCCGTCCGCCCTTGATCAGCACATGCCGGGCGCCGGCCCGGTGGATGGCGACGGCCGCTTCCTTCATCTCATCGACCGACCGAATCGGACCGCACCCGGCCAGTTGGGCTGCCTCGAACAGGTTCGGCGTCGTCACGAGGGCGAGGGGGAGAAGCAGCTCGCGCATCGCCGTGGCGTTCTCCGGATGGAGCGGCTCGTCGGTCCCCTTGCAGACCATGACCGGGTCGATGACGACCCGCTGTAGCTTGTGCTCGGCGATCTTCCGGGCCGCCAGTTCGATGATTGGCACCGTCGGCAGCATACCGGTCTTGACCGCATCGACGCCGACCCCTTCAAGCGCGCAGGTCAGCTGCGCTTCGATCGTCTCCAGGGCCACGGGGAAGACCTGGTGCGCCCAGTTGTTCCGCGGGTCCATGGCCACGATAACCGTCAACGCTGTCATCCCGTAGACGTCCCGCTCCTGAAAGGTCTTGAGGTCAGCCTGGATGCCCGCTCCGCCACTGGTATCCGAACCCGCAATGGTCAACGCCTTCTTGATCGTCATTGAATCGCCCTCCCAGACCAATTTGCACTGCCACTTCATCATCAACCAACCAAAGCCGGACGTAAACAGCCGATTGGATGTCAAATTGGATGGCCAGGAAGGATTCAGACCGACCTCTCGCCAAAGAGTTTCACCGGAGGTTGATACTTCATATGCCGAAGATCGCATTCATCGGTGCGGGCAGCACTGTCTTCGCCAAGAACCTGCTGGGCGACATCCTCAGCTTTCCGGAACTGGCCGGGGCCACCATCAGCCTCATGGATATCGATCCGGAACGGCTCCGTACATCGGAGATCGTGGCGAACAAGGTCGCAGAAGCACTCTCCGCCCGCCCGGCCATCGAAACGACCACAGACCGGCGCCGCGCCCTGGATGGGGCGGATTACGCCATCTGCATGATTCAGGTCGGCGGCTACCAGCCTGCCACCGTGACCGACTTCGAAATCCCCAAGAAGTACGGCCTGCGGCAGACCATCGGCGATACGCTGGGCATTGGCGGCATCATGCGCGGCCTGCGGACGATTCCCGTCCTGCTCGATATCTGCCGTGACATGGAGGAACTCTGCCCGGACGCGACCTTCCTGCAATACGTCAACCCGATGGCAATGAACTGCTGGGCGATCAACCGGGCCACGAAGATCAAGACCGTCGGTCTCTGCCACAGCGTGCAGGGCACCGCCGAGCAACTCGCCTGGGACATCGGCGTTCCTATCGAGGAGATCAATTACAACTGCGCCGGCATCAACCATATGGCCTTTTACACCAAGTTCGAACGGAACGGGCAGGACCTCTATCCGCTCATCCGAAAGGTGGTGGAGGAGGGCCGGGTTCCCGACCACAACCGGGTCCGGTACGAGATGATGCAGCGGCTCGGCTACTTTGTGACCGAATCGAGCGAGCACTTCAGCGAGTACGTGCCCTGGTTCATCAAGCGGGACCGGCCCGATCTGATCGAGCGGTGGGGCATTCCGCTTGATGAGTACATCACCCGCTGCGAGAACCAGATCGCCGGCTGGGAGGGGCTCCGGGAATACCTGGAGGACCCCGCCAACACCATCGAGCACGAGCGGAGCCATGAGTACGGGTCGCTGATCATCCACTCCATGGAGACCGGCACGCCCCGGGTGATTTACGGCAACGTGATGAACCACGGGCTGATCGATAACCTGCCGCAGGGTTGCTGCGTGGAAGTGCCCTGCCTGGTGGACAAGAACGGCGTTCAGCCGACCCGGGTCGGCGCCCTGCCGCCGCAGTTGGCCGCCTTGATGCAGACCAACATCAACGTGCAGGCGCTGACCGTGGAAGCGGCGCTGACGGGCAAGCGGGCGCACATTTACCACGCGGCGATGCTGGACCCGCACACGGCGGCAGAGCTCAGCCTGGAGCAGATTTGGGCGCTAGTCGATGACTTGATTGCCGCGCACGGCGACTGGCTGCCGACCTACGAATGAGCAAAAAAGAATCGGGCCGGGCATGCGCAGCCCGGTCCGGTTCTGTTCGCGTCAGGGCTGCCACTCCAGCAGCAGCGCACAGTTGGCTGATTCTTCGTCGGGCAGGTAGTTGTGGATCACCTGCACCGGGCGCAGCCCCGACCGCAGCTGTGGCGTGATGACCAGGTCGTCGATTTCGCCCCGTACCACCGCAGCAGCATACTCTTCCGGCGTCCAGCGCCCCGCGTAGCGGTGATACCCCGGCATGCGGCCGCCCGCCAGGAACCGCTTCAGGCCCAACTGCCTGACAAGCTCGAAGCGGGCCGCGTACAGGGCCCGGGCCACGCCCTGCCTGCGCCAGGCGGGGCGTACGGCCATGTCGATACCGTAGAGGCTGTCACCGCCCGGGTTGTGCGTATGGATGAAGCCGTCCCCGGCCACTTCAGACCAGGTGTGCTCAGGGTGGGCGGGATCAAACTGGATGATCAGACAGGTGGCCGACCCCACCAGTTCGCCGTCAACTTCGGCACAGAGGGCGCCCTGGGGGAAGTGACGGATATGCGAGGCGATCTGTTCCTTGGACCAGAGTTGTTCCTCCGGGTAGGGCGGGGGAAAGCAGTCTCGCTGAATTTGGAGCAGTCCGGGCAAGTCGGACAGGGTATAGGGGCGCACCTGAACCATTCGCTGCATACACCTCCGAGGTTTTGAACCAAATGGTTGCTGGATCTTCTCCTATGTACGAAAGCACGCACGGCCGATGAAGGGGGATTCTCGATGGCCTGGTACAAGCTCCTGCTGATCGGCGGAGTCTTCGTGCTCCTCTGGCTGGTCACAAAATGGACGGATCGCAAGGGTTGGACCCGTTTTACCGGATGAGCGCCTGGCGCGGCGCCGCCATGTTTGCGAACGGGTATGACCAGTACTTCCGCCCGAGCCTGAAGTCCGCCGAGGAGTACAAAATCGAGATCCATGACGAGGAGGACGGGGAGGGCGACGGCAAGGAGCCCGATGGAAGCCGGGGGAGGAAGGAGAACTGAAAAACGCCCCCTGCCATCGCACATGGCAGGGGGCGTTGTTGCTTTCCTATCGGTATGACCTAGGCGATCCGGGTGCCGGCGGTGGGGCCGGGCTTTAGGCTGAAGATCTGCTCGATGGCCACGGTGACGGCCGCCTTGGGCGCCGGGCGCCCGGCCTGGGCCGAAGCGGCGGCGATCTGCTCGTAGACGGGGCCGGACTGGTGGACCGTCGCGGTGCCCACAAAGCGATACCCATCCAGCTCTTCGCGGTTGACGACGGCGATGGCAACCTTGGAGCCGTTCACTACGTTGGCGTAGGTCTGGCGGGCGGTCCCTTCGCTGAAGAGGAGGGTCTCGTCGTCAAGCACCCGGGTAGAACGCTTCGGGGCAACGTTGGGGAGCCCGTCGGCGCTGACGGTGCCAATAAAGCACTGCTGGGTGGCGATCATCTGCTTCATCGCTTCGGTGAGCTTTGCCATGTCCATGCAACTCCTATTTGTTACGGGTAGCTTACATACTACCCTGCAGGAGCAGGCATGACTATCCTGTTTTGGGCCTAGTCCGTTGATACTGCATGGGCGTGCCGGATCAGGTTCCGCACCTCTTCCAGACGGCTGAACTCGCCGCTGTGTCGCCGCCAGGCCAGGGCCTCATCGATCAGGCTGTGCCAACGGGGGCCCAGGACGGGGCGGGCCCAGCGTGCGGCCGCCGGCTTGGTTGCCACACTGCCGGTCTGCAGGGTGTAGAGCGCCCGGCACATGGTGAGCACGGCATATACCTGGTATTCGCTGCTGGCTTCCAGCCGGGCGGGGTCGGCCGCAAGCCGCAGCCACCAGGTTTGGAGCAGTTGCCTGGTCGCCCGGCGCAGGTCGTCGGCCGAAATGGGATCGATGAGGGTGCTGGGCGGCGGACCTGCCACCACAACCCCGTGCTCCCGGACGACGTAGCGCTGGATGACCCAATCGATGCCATGCCTGACCGTGTGGAACGTGCCGTCCACTTGAACGGCCGGGTATGGGGGCTCAGCCGGGCTGTACCGCCTGACAGCCTCCAGCGGGATGTAAGAGCCTTCATAGTTCGTCTTCCACCGCAGGTCGCTGCCAGCGATGCGCCGATGCATAGACGCCAGCGCGGCAGTCGCCTCGGGTGCCAGTTCGGCGCGGGTGACCACGAGAAAGTCAACGTCGCTGCGGGCCGGGTCCATGTCGCCCAGTGCGAGGGAGCCGTGGAGGTAGAAGCCCAGAAACTGGCCGCCAAGGGCGGACCGGACGCCATCCAGCAGCGTGTCGACCAGACCGTTGACGTCAGGGTGGGGCGTAGGATACCTGAGTTCCTTCTCCAGCAGCACGGAATCGTAGCGCTTCCCTTCCCAGTGGACGGTGCCCACGGGCTGGTAGCCACAGCGCTGATAGAACGCCGGCAGCCACGGGTGACTGACCGGGGTATCCAGTTTGGCCGTGTGCAGCCCCATCTGCCGGATGCGCCCCTCGGCGAAGGCGAGCAGGCGGCGGGCATGGCCCCGGCCCTGGGCCTCGGGCGCCACGCCCAGCCACCCGATGGTCCCATCATCGAAGATGGTGACGGTGCCCTCGGGCGTTCCATCCGCAGATATCAGATAGACTTCGGATTCGTTGATGCGTTTGACGACCTCCGGGAGTGCGACGGTGGCGGCGGTGAAGTTGAAGCCGGCCGCATAGTTCCAGCGATGCGCAGCGTGCAGCAGCGGCTGGATCAACGGGGCGTCGGCTTCGGTGGCACGGCGGATGCTGACATTCATCGAAGGCCCTCCTGCGGTCAAGTACGCTTCAGGCTGACCGGGCGCACAAAGCCGGCCAGCAGGTCAAACCTGGCCAGCCGGGCGACCAGGTAGATTCCCAACTGCATCGATGGTCCCAGGCTGAGGGCCACCACCACGGTGCCCAGCCCGAGCGGGCCGCCCATTTGCCAGCCCAACAGCGACACGGTAACATCGATGCCGTTTTTGATGATGCTGACGGGCAGGCCGAAGCGCCGGGTCAGGCCTACCATCAGGCCGTCCCGGGGGCCGGGGCCCATATCTGCACTGATGTAAAGCGCTGTGCCGAACCCGCAGACGAGGATGCCGGCGACCAGCATGATCCAACGGCCCGCGAGGTTCTGCGGTACCTGCAGGAGCCCCAGCATCGACGTAAGGATGGGGCCGACGGAGAGCATGTTCAGGACCATGCCGAGACTGGGTTTGATTTTCAGCGACCAGTTCAGCAGCACGATCACCAGACCGGTCAGCTGAATGACCAGGCTGAGCGGCACCTCGGTCTGACCGCTGAGTCCCAGATGAAAAATATCCCATGGCGCTGCCCCGAGACCGGGGCGAATGACCATGGCGTATCCGGCGGTCATGATGATCAGGCCCAGGTAGTACCACAGAATCCGCAGCGGCAGCTTTCGATCCCACATCACAGCGCTCTTCCTTCATCCCTAAAAGATTCTATCGATTTCGAGCGTTGCCGCTGCAGTTCCTGCCTCCGGGCAGGGATCTCTTTACAGAGAGCGAAACCAGAACCGGCGAAGGGAGATGAAGAGATGAAGGGGACATTGCTTGGTTTGGGGGTTACCAGTCTGATCTGGGCGGCCTTGGTGGGGGCCTACGCCGCCATTGAACTGGTGCGGGGGCACCGTCCGTTCGAGATGCTGCAGTGGGAAGTGGGCGGCAAGTTCGTGACCATCGTCATTCTGCTCGTGCTCTTTTTGGGCGGTTTGATCGGCTACACGTCCGACCGCATCCGTCGGACGCGGGGCTACTAGCGCTCTCCATCAAGGGAAGATGGGGCGCCCCGCCAGCATCCAGACGACGACGCTGCCGAAGCCGCAGGTCATGCCGGCAGCACCCGTGAAGATGGCGGCCGCCAGCAGTTTGCGCCGAAACTCGGTCAACCGGCCGCGAGTCGCCAGCCAGTAGCTGCCCAGCGACATGAGAAAGGCGAGCACGAGCATCAGCCCGCCCGCGGCCACGCCGATGATCAGCGCCTGGAGCCCGAAGTAGTACCCGATTGCGAAGGCATCAAAGAGCGCCACCGCAGCGGCGACCGCGACGCCGGCGGCCAGACCCCGCAAAATGAGCCGTAGATTTGCATGCACGTGAGATCCACCCCTTTATTACCTACCACGCTGCCCGGGCTGCCGCCGTTCGGCGCTCTGGGAGCGAATATCTGCGCTTTGATACGCAGCAGGAGTTGAAACCGACCATGGCCCTTACCGTGCTGGTCCATGTGCCCAACGCCGCCCGCCTTGCCACCTACGCTGAACTGCTGCCCGGGCTGCTGCCGGGCGCCCGGCTCCTCTTTACCCAGACCCGCGAAGAAGCCGCCGCCTGCATAGGCGACGCGGACGTCATTTTCAGTTGGAAGCTGCCGGCCGACCTGTTTCCGCAGGCCCGGCGGCTCCGCTGGGTGCAGGCGATGGGGGCTGGGGTGGAGGACCTGGTGGCCGCTCCGCTGCCCGAGGGTTGCCTGCTCACTCGGGTGGAGGGGCTGTTCGGCAGCTATATGAGTGAGTACGCGTGTCTGCACATGCTGGCCCATGCACAGAAGCTGCCCGCCATTTATGCCAACGCAGCGCAGAAGCAGTGGGCCCCTTTCACCATCGGGAAGCTGGGCGGCAAACGGCTTGGCGTGGCGGGGTCAGGCTCTATAGGCATGGAAGTGATCCGGAAGGGCAAGGCTTTCGATATGGAAGTCTGGTCGCTGGTGCGGACGGTGCGTCAGGTTGACGGTGCCGACCGGGTCTTCACCATGGCCCAGGCCGACGAGTTTGCAGCGGGCGTCGATTATCTGGTCAGTGTGCTGCCGCTTACGCCAGAGACCACCGGCCTGGTCGACCCCCTGGCTATGAAGCAGGGCGCCGTGCTGATCAACATGGGCCGGGGCGCCACTGTAGATGAAGAGCGGCTGATGGCGGCGGCCCGGGAAGGGCGCATCGAAGCGGTGCTGGATGTATTTGCTACCGAGCCCCTGCCCGAGAGCCACCCGTTCTGGTCCACACCGGGCATTACCGTTACGCCGCATCTTTCCGGCCCCAGCGTCCCGGCGGAGGTGGCCGATTACTTTGCGGCCAATTTCCGCCGCTTCGTCAGCGGTGAACCGCTGGTGGGCGTTGTGGACCGGCAGAGGGGGTACTAGCATCGATGGTCGATCAGCTGTATGAGGCGTGTATCGAAGCGGTCCGTGCCGCGGGCGCCATCATGAAGAGCCATACCGGCGAGCGCATGTCCGTCCAGTTCAAGACGTCGTGGTCAGACCTGCTGACCGAGGTTGATACCGGGGTGGAGCAGGCAGTTCGGGCCGCCATTCTTGCCCGCTTCCCCGACCACGGCTTCCTGGGCGAGGAGGGGGGCGGCGGCTGGGAAAAGGAGTACACCTGGGTGCTCGACCCGGTGGACGGCACCACAAACTTCGCCCACACCTTGCCCAACTTTGTCTGCTCCCTGGCCTGCTACCGGGGCCGGGAGGCGCTGGTCGGCGCCATCTATGACCCCAGCCGTGATGAGCTTTTTTCGGCCAGGCGGGGCGAGGGCGCATGGCTGAACGGGTATCGGATTCAGGTCGACCCTGCGGCAGCGCTCCAGGAAAGCCTGGTCGCCACCAATCTGCTGTGGGATCTGCGGGAAGACCGGGCGCTCAATCTGCCGGGCATGCAGGAGATTGGCAGGCACGTGCGGGGCATTCGGTCGCTCGGCGCCGCCGCCCTGGAGATGGCGTACGTGGCGAGCGGCCGGCTGTCGGCCTACTTGCAGTGGCGGCTGTCGCCGTGGGATTTCGGGGCGGGGCTGCTGCTGGTGACCGAGGCCGGGGGCCTGGTCACCCGGGTGGATGGCTCGGCGATTGATCCCACGCAGCGGGGCTCGATTCTGGCCAGCAACGGCAAGATTCACGATGAGATCATCGGCCACTTGCAGCAGCAGCACGTGGAGTGAGGCGGCGCATTTTGTTGCCACGGATTACACGGATGACACGGATTGGGCCGGCGGGGCGCGCGTCCCTGCTGGTCCTCCTTTTTTTACCACAGATTACGCGGATTTCTGGATTACGCAGATTAAATCCATCTTGCAACATATATATGTGTCATTCCGTGTAATTTGTGGCGAAATCCGAACGCTCAGAACGCCCGCTCAGTATCCGCGTAATCCGATAATCCGCGTAATCTGCGGTAAAAAGTGTCTCCTCCGGAAATGCAGAAAGACGGGGCGCCCAACCACGGGCGCCCCGTCTTCTTATGAACAACGCTACCTGCTCCCGCCCGGGTGGTCGGCTTCGAAGGTCTTCACCCAGACCGTTGGCTTGCCTGACTTGGGGTCTTCGCGAAACGTATCGCCCGGTACGTAGGTCCACGTGGCCCGGCTGTCGCTGGCCCGGTAGGTGCCGACTTCCTGGACTTTCTGCCCGGTATGCCCGCGCGGCGTATTGGAGCCCATTGTGCAACCACCTCCGCGCGTTAGTCTGCACACATAATGAGAGCCGCCGGCACCTTGCACGGCGGCATTTTCTGTCAATCGGCGGCTTCGACCAGACGGTGTGAATTGCTGGCGGCCAGGGCACGGGCGACCATGGCGGCCAGGTCGACAACCCGGCAGGAGTAGCCCCATTCGTTATCATACCAGGCGATTACCTTGACCAGATGATCGGGCCCGACCATGGTGGACTGGGCGTCGATAATGGATGAGCGGTCGTCGCCGCAGAAGTCGCTGGAGACGAGCGGTTCATCACTAAACCCGAGGATGCCGCGGTAGGCGCCCTCGGCGGCTTCGCGGAACAGGTCATTCACTTCGGAGACCGTGACCGGCTGCTCCAGACGGGCGACCAGGTCCACGACCGAGACATCCGGCGTGGGGACCCGAAGCGAGAAGCCGTTGAGCCGGCCGGCCAGCTCGGGCAGCACCTGGGCCACGGCCCTGGCGGCGCCGGTGGTGGTCGGGACGATGGACTGGGCGGCGCCCCGTGCGCGGCGCAGGTCCTTGTGTGGGTTGTCCAGGATATTCTGGTCGCTGGTATAGGAGTGAACGGTCGTCATTAGGCCGGAGGTGATGCCCCAGCGGCGGTGGAGCAGCTTGGCGATGGGCGCCAGGCAGTTGGTGGTGCAGGAGGCGGCGGCGATTACATCGTGATGGGCTGGGTCATAGGCTTCGTCGTTGACGCCGACGACGATGGTGACGTCGGCATCTTTGGAGGCGGTGGTGATGACGACCTTGCGGGCGCCGCTGGCGAGGTGGAGGGCGGCGAGATGCCGTTCCTTATGCTTGCCCGTAGCTTCCACCACAATGTCGACGTTCAGGTCACGCCACGGGAGCTTTGCGGCGTCCCGCTCGTGGACCAACTGGACCCGCTGGCCATTGATGATCAGTGCATCCTGCTCGACTTCGATGGAGCCTTCGAACTTACCGTGCGTCGTGTCATAGCGGAGCAGGTGGGCCAGGGTGTGGGCATCGTAACTGGCGTTGATCGCCACAAGGGTAAGATGAGGGTTCTGGATTGCCCGGCGGCAGACCATTCGACCGATGCGACCAAAGCCGTTGATGGCCAGGTTCGCCTTCACGTGAAATCCCCTCTCCTGCAGCCCGGCGCGCGATTTGCGCCGGCAGTGTAAATCATCCAGCTACTCCCACCTTAGCACGGGACCCGTGATAATGCTAATTGATATCGCCGATATTCCCAATCGAGAACATTAATCAAATCGGTATATTATTCATCGCTTTGCATAATGCCGGTCAACCCGCCGGGGAGGATTTTGGCACCCACCCGGACAATTCATTGGGCAGGGGCGATGGGATTTGCAGAGGTGGTCCTGCAACTTTCTGCAGACTCGTGCAACGGGTTGCAGACTAATAACACTTTGATGTCATATCCGAGTTGGCACAAAGGTTGCTATGCTATTGCCTGTTGAGTGGCGCGGTTCTATTCATGTAACGACTTGGATACACTTTACTCTGTCTTTCTTGCGAAGGGAGTCGCTGCTAACCCATGTCGAACTTTGATGTCGTGGTGCTCGGAGGCGGAACCGGCGGGTATGTCGCAGCCGTACGGGGAGCCCAGTTGGGCCTGAAAGTGGCGCTGGTGGAAAAGGATAAGGTCGGCGGCACATGCCTGCACCGGGGCTGCATTCCCAGCAAAGCATTCCTGCGCAGCGCCGAGATCCTCCACACCATGAAGCGGGCCAAGGACTTCGGCCTTGTGGCCGAACAGATCGGCTTTGACTTTGGGGCGATCTTCAATCGGAAAGAGAAGATTGTGGGCAACCTGCACAAAGGCGTCCAGGCCCTGCTCAAGAAGAACGGTGTCACAGTCATCGAGGGAACCGGCGCCCTGGTGCCGCCCTCCATTTTCTCCCCTAACGGGTTGGTTTCTGTCATGACCCCGGCCGGCCAGCAGGAGCTGCTGGAACCGGAAAAAATCATCATCGCCACCGGTTCGAAGCCCAAGACCATGGGTATTCCCATCGACGGCGAACATGTCCTGACTTCTGACGATGCGCTGATGCGCCAGACGCTGCCCAAGAGTGTCATCATCATCGGCGGCGGCGTGATTGGGATGGAGTGGGCCAGCCTTTACAACGACTTCGGCGTTGAAGTGACGGTACTGGAGTTCCTGCCCCGCATTCTGCCCACGGAAGATGAAGAGGTCGCCGCCGAACTCGAGAAGCTGATGAAGCGGCGGAAGATCAACATCATCACCGGCGCGGCGGTCGACCCGGCCTCGGTCAAGGTGGAGAACGGCGAAGCGAGCCTGAACGCCAAGATCGGCGACGAAGTCCGGCGCTTCTCGGCCGAAGTCGTGCTGGTTTCGGTGGGCCGTGAGCCCGTCACCCAGGGCTTTGGCCTGGAGAACCGGGAAAAGATCGCCTACAAGCGGGGCGGCTTTATTGAGACGGACGGCTTCGGCCGGACGGGCGATCCCAGCATTTACGCGATCGGCGATGTGGCAGGTGGGGGCCTGGCGCACGTGGCATCGCATCAGGGCATTATCGCCATGGAGCACATCAAGGGGCTTGAGCCGCATGCGTTCGAGTTCCACAAGGTGCCCAAGTGCGTCTACACCCGGCCTGAAGTCGCCTCGGTGGGGTATTCGGAGGCGGAAGCCCGGCAGAAGGGCTTTGAAGTAAAGGTCGGCAAGTTCCCGTTCCGGGTGATCGGCAAGGCGCAGGTCCATGGGGATATTGACGGCTTCGCCAAGCTGATCGCCGACGCCAAGACCGGCGACCTGCTGGGCGCCCATCTGATCGGGCCGGAGGTGACCAACTACATCTCCGAAGCCGGCCTGGCCATGGTGCTGAACGCCAGCGCGTGGGAGATTGGCCAGACCATTCATCCGCACCCGACGCTCTCCGAGATCTTCGGTGAGGCGGCGCTGGCGGTGGATGGCCGGGCGATTCATATGTAGAGAGAAGGTCTGAGATGGGAGGGAAAGAGCCAGTGACGGCAAACACGCAGGCTCGCCACGAAGCGCTGGGGTTGTCCCGTGAGCAGCTGCTGGAGATGTTCTCCTACATGCTGCTGACCCGACGGGTAGATGAGCGGCTGTGGCTCTTGCAACGTGGGGGTAAGATTCCGTTTGTCATTTCGCCGCAGGGCGCGGAGGCCGCTCAGGTGGGGGCAGCCTATGCGTTCCGGCGCGACCATGACTGGTTCACGCCATACTATCGGGACCTGGGCATCAATCTCGTGGCGGGGGTCACCCCGCGCGAGATTATGCTCGGGGCCTTTGCGCGCGGCGACTGCCCCGCATCGGGCGGCAAGCAGATGCCCAGCCACTGGGGCAACCGGCCCCACAACGTGCTCTCCGGCTCCAGCCCCGTCACCACGCAGCTGCTGCACGCCGTGGGCATCGCACAGGCGGCCCGCATGCGGGGCGACGACGTGGTGGTCTACACCTGCTGCGGCGAGGGATCGTCGAACCAGGGCGACTTCCACGAAGCGCTCAACTGGGCGGGCGTGCACAAGCTGCCCGTCATCTTCCTGATTCAGAATAACCAGTACGCCATTTCGGTGCCGCTGGAGAAGCAGGTGGCCGGCGGCTCTGTGGCCAACCGCGGCCAGGGCTACGGCATGCCGGGCATCGAGGTGGACGGCACCGATCTGCTGGCGGTGTACGAGGCCTTCAAGGCCGCCCATGTGCGCGCCCGCCAGGGCGAAGGCCCGACCCTGATTGAGGCCAAGTGCATCCGCATTACCTCGCACTCCTCCGATGACGACCAGCGGCGGTACCGCGACCCGGCCGAACTGGAAGCGCTCAAGGCGAAGGACCCGCTGATCAAGACCCGGGCCTATCTGCTTGAGCACGGTATCATCGATGAAGCGGGGCTCGAGGCCATGGAGAAGAAGATCATGGCCATCATCGACGAGGCCACGGAGTGGGCTGAGGCGCAGCCGTACGCGAAGCCGGAGTTCGCGCTCACCCACGTATACGCGCCCGAGCAGAGGGAGGGGTAGGGTCAGCCATGGCAGTGCTTAACTTTGTGGAAGCGGTGCGGGAGACCCTGCGCCAGGAGATGCGCCGGGACCGCGACGTCTGGGTCGTTGGCGAAGATGTGGGCAAGAAGGGGGGCGTCTTTGGCGCAACCCTGGGCCTGTTTGACGAGTTTGGCGGCGAGCGGGTGCAGGACAGCCCTCTGACCGAGTCGGCCATTGTCGGCGTGGGCATCGGAGCGGCGCTGTACGGCACCAAGCCGGTCTGCGAAATTCAGTTTGCCGACTTTATCTTCCCGGCCTTTAACCAGATCATCAGCGAAGCAGCGAAGATGCGCTACCGGTCGAACTCCGCCTGGACGGTGCCGATGGTCATCCGGGCGCCCTTCGGCGGCGGCGTTCACGGCGGTCTGTATCACAGTCAGTCGGTGGAGCAGTACTTCACCAACACGGCCGGTCTGAAGGTGGTCGTGCCGAGCACGCCTTACGATGTGAAGGGGTTGCTGGCAGCGGCTGTGCGCGACCCGGACCCGGTGCTCTTCTTCGAGCACAAGGGGTTGTACCGGGCGATCAAGGCCGAGGTGCCGGATGAGGAGTATGTGATCCCCATCGGCAAGGCCGACGTGAAGCGGGACGGGTCGGATATCACCGTGATCACCTACGGCAAGACGGTCCACTTCTGCCTGGAGGCCGCGGCCCAGCTGGAGAAGGAAGGGTACAGCGCCCTCGTGCTGGACTTGCGGACGTTGCTGCCGCTGGACCGGGAAGCGATTGTGGCTGCTGCCCGGAAGACCGGCAAGGTGCTGATTGTGCACGAGGCGGGCAAGACCCACGGCATCGGGGCGGAGGTCTCGGCGATCATCGCTGAGGAGTGCCTCTTTGACCTGGATGCCCCGGTGCAGCGCCTCTGCGGGCCGGATGTGCCGGCAATGCCATACGCCGGGCCCATGGAAAAGTTCTTCATGTTGTCGCCTGAGAAGTGCCTGGAGGCGATGCGGAACCTGGCTCGTTTCTAGGGGCTTTGGGGCAGTTTTTTAGCCACGGATTACACGGATTTCACGGATTTGGGATACAGACACGGATCGACTGGGTTGGGCCCTGCGGGCTTTCTGGAACATGATTTTGACCACAGATGACACTGATGACACAGATGTTCCAGGTACGTTATTCTGGGTCATTATATGAATAATGGCCTGGAACGACTTACTTGGTATCAGTGCCATCTGTGTCATCTGTGGTAGAAAAAATGTATTCTCCCAATCCGTGTCATCCGTGAAATCCGTGGCAGAAATCGAAAGACCAACAGGGACGCGCTTTCCGTTTGGGGGAAGGAGCTAGCATACGTGGACATTTTGATGCCACAGCTTGGTGAGTCGGTCACCGAAGGGACGCTGGGGAAGTGGCTGGTGGCGCCTGGCGAGGCGGTCAAGAAGTACCAGCCCATTGCAGAAGTGATTACGGACAAGGTGAACGCGGAAATTCCCGCCCCGGCGGACGGGGTGGTGGCCAACCTTGTGATTTCGGAAGGAACGACGGTCAAGGTGGGGACTTTGATCGCCGTCATGAATGCAGCGGGCGAGGTGGCGGCGCCTGCCGCTGCCGCCCCCGCGGCCGCCCAGGCCCCGGCCGCTGCCGCCGCCGGCGGCGCCCGGCCTGCGGCCCTGGCCGGGGCGGCGGTGGCGTCGCTTGACCGG
>Ga0196970_1001154_pt1 | contig 20182 bp, 16 predicted proteins | sample S1v_513CmetaG_FD_148672 | JGI IMG/M metagenome (GOLD analysis project Ga0196970, IMG submission 148672) | Soil microbial communities from Anza Borrego desert, Southern California, United States - S1+v_5-13C | ecosystem: Environmental > Terrestrial > Soil > Desert | place: USA: California...
TAGATGGAGTGTTTCCCCCAGGGTTGTCAGTCGCTACCGTTAAATCTATCAGTCCTTTAAAGCAGGGCGCTTATGCTTATGAACTGGAAGCTTTGCCTACAGCTGTTTCTTTAAATGATTTGGAATCTCTTTTTGTTCTCCCCTCTTTGAGCGGTGAAGAGTAGTTTATACCGATCCCGGAAAATAAATTCACATTTGAGCGCGTCAAATGTGAATTTATTTTCCGGGATCGGTTTTACTGTAAAAGCTTTAAGATCGATTCTCGAACGATTTCTTGAGATAAATCTTTCCCAAATGCGAGCTCATAAAGTTCTTTTTGTTTTTTCGTAAAGTCAGAATGGATATTTTGCTCGATGAATGGAAAAATAGAAACATCAGGAGGTAAGATTTGTCCGCAAGTTTGTAGTCGGCCGGAGGGTACGGAGGGATGAGAGAAAAAAAACATAGGCCGTTGGAAGAAGAGGAAGTCGTAGCCTACAGAAGAAAAATCACCTAGAAAAACATCAGCTTTAGCCAGAAGAGGATATACAGGAGGAAATTCTGTGATGATCAGGGAATTTTTTCTTTTTACAGCGAGTTGTGAGAGAAAATAAAAACGAGCAGGATCTTTTTCTTCGAGTCTCGGATGCGCTTTTACAATGAGATTCCAATCAGAAGGTAATTCAGAAAAGAGTTTAGGGATCCCTTGAAAAAAAGAAGTCGATTGATCGGCATCTTGCCATGTGGGAGCATACAGAAGAGTTCTTTGTTTAGGCAAACGAGAAAAAAATTCTTTCTCTGCGAGAGCGTCATAGAACTGTTTATAATGAAGGTAATGAAAAAGTCGGTAGTTGCCAATCATTGCATACTTGGAGATGGCAGGCCAAACGTCTAGCTCTTTTAACATTTCTATTAAAAGATCTCCATAAATGAGCACAGCATCTTGTTCTGCATAAGGAGCTAAAAGAGGAGCTCCTCTTCCTTTATCTGATTGCCCATGAGGACAAAAAATCAGTTGCATCTCTTTGTTATGTATTCCTCGAAATAAAGTTTTTAATTGGGGAATCCAATATTTGCATTCAAAAAGAGCCTCAAATCTCTCGGCTAAAGAGGCAAGTTTGAACTCTAGATCTGTATCGTATTCAACTTGGACGTGCGGATAGTAGTTTTGTGCTAATTTGAAATTTTTTTCTTCTGTAGTAATCAAAGGGATTTGTAGTAGGTCTGCAAGAGGAGCAATATGATCGAGTAAATGAAAATCGTTGCCGGTACTTAAGGCTGCAGCTCTAATGGAATGTGTAGTCATAAATTTCTTTTCTAATTTTTGTAAATTCACCTTCGTCTAATTCAAATAGGGAAGGAATTTGTTCCGGTAAAACTTCTATTCCACAGCGGTATAGAAAAAAGCCCGGATTATCTTTTGTGTTTAGTCGTTTGGTATTTAAGAAAAACATAGGTCGATTGAATTTTAAAAAATCATAACCAATCGATGACATATCGCCAATATAAGCGTTGCAAATATCAAGGAGTGGATAAATTGGAGGGAAATCAGTGAGAAAACAGATGTTTTTTTTGGCTTGGAAACGGAATTTCATTTTTTCAATTTCAATTTCATATTTCAGATAAGTATTAGGATGAATTTTGACAATAAGATTGTAAGAGGCAGGAAGATAAGCCGCTAATAAAGGAAAAGCTTTCCAGAAGCTACAGTTGTTTTCAGCATCTTCCCAAGTAGGAGCATAAAGATAGGTTTTGTTTTTAAGAGAAAAATGGATTTTTTTTCGGACTTGTTTCCTATAAAAATCTTGATGTTTTAGCCAGTACTCATAGCGAAAATTGCCTATGGGAATAGTTGGAATGAAGATATTTTTTTGTATTAGTACTTCTTTCATTCTTTGCCCATAAATAAAGGCTGTTTTTTCGTTTTTAAGAGCTTCGAAAAAAGAAATAGCCCATCCTTTATCAGAATGTCCATGAGGCAACCAGAGAAGTTCGCTAGAGACGCAAACTCCGAGCGAGGCTTCGATTAAAGATTTTGTTTCGCAAGCCACAATAGAGGGGGGGAAAGAAAGATCCCATCGATTCATAGCAATGACTGTAAGATCAGGATAATATTGTTTGGCCAGATCCTCCACAGCGCTTTCGCATACGATTAAAGGCCAGTTTTTAAGAGCGCAAAAGGGGCCTAAATGGTCTATGTAATGGCGTGAATCGTCATAAATTAGTCCGGCGGTTTTCATCAACTTTTCTTTTCTTGTAATATTAGTTTGCTGCAAAATATTAGGAGAATAAAGGGGGAAAGATTTTTTTCGTGAGAGAAATAGAGCGTTTACATTTTTGGTTTGAGAAAAATAAGAGAGAGTTTCCTTGGCGAGAAGAAAGAACGCCTTATAAAGTCTGGATCTCAGAAGTGATGCTGCAGCAAACAAGAGCTTCTGTTGTAGTGGCTTATTTTAATCGATGGATGGAACTTTTTCCTAACGTGCAAAAATTAGCTGAAGCTTCATCTGAGAGTGTCATGAAGGCTTGGGAGGGACTCGGGTATTACAGTCGTGCACGCCGTCTTCATGCGGGAGCCAAAGAAATTTGCTCGCGATTTGGCGGACAGATCCCTTCCGATAAGGAGGAACTTTTTTCGATTGAAGGATTAGGTCCTTACACAGTGGGAGCGATTTTGAGCTTCGGTTTTTGTAAGCGAGCCCCGGCGGTAGATGGAAATGTGATTCGTGTTTTGAGTCGCTATTTTTTAATTGAAGAAAATATTAGCAAAACTTCTACTCGAAAGTTATTGGAACAAAAAGCAGAGGAATTTCTCGATGCTCAAGCTCCTTGGGTTTCTGCTGAAGCTTTGATTGAATTAGGAGCGACTCTTTGTCAGCCGAAGCCTCGTTGTGAAGAATGCCCTTTGAAGCGTGGATGTTTGGCTTTAAAGGAAAAGAAAGCCGAGCTTCTTCCTATTAAAAGCATAGCTCCTGAGACTACTTTCTTATCCCGCATGGTCGCTGTAATTCAATCAGAAGATTCTTTTTTAGTAAAAAAAGAAGCAGAAGGTAAGGTGATGGCAGGTCTTTATGAATTTCCTTATTTTGATATGGGAAAAGAAATTTGGAGTTCTACAGATTTGATTCAAAAAGTCAGAAATCTTTTAGGGTGCAAAAGTCAATGGGTTCGCAATTTAGCTAGCGTAAAGCATACTTTTACTCGTTATCAGGCTCAACTTTATCCTGTTTGGTTACATGTTGAGCAAAAAGCTGCCATAGAAGGATGGGAATGGATCTCTGTAGGGAATTTTTCTCAGATCCCTTTTTCTTCTGGGCATCGAAAAATAGTTCAAAACATCATTTCAAGTTGGAAAAAATGAGAATTCTTCATTTAGAGGCTTCGCCCGGTTGGGGAGGGCAAGAGATCCGTATTTTAAGGGAAGCTGAGGGCATGCGTACGCGTGGTCACGAGGTATTCATAGTCGTTATGAAGGGTGGCCAGCTAGCAAAGGAAGCATGTAAAGCCGGCTTTACAGTCAAAGAAGTGGATTTTCATAAAAAAAGCTGGCCTTTCACTCTTTTTCAGTTGGTTCATTTGATGCATCACTATCAGATCGATTTAGTAAACACTCATTCTTCTTTAGACAGTTGGATTGGAGGGATTGCTGCAAGGATGGCTAAAAGAGCGATTGTTCGGACAAGACATCTTTCCACTCCGATTAAAAAGGGCTGGAATAGTCGTCTTCTTTATGGGCAGTTATCTGATTTTGTTGTGACTACTTGTGCAGGAATTGTCCCGATGATTTGTACTCAATCAGGTAAAAAAAAATCTGAATGCCGCTCGATTGCAACGGGTGTAGATGTGAATCAAGTGGTAGCATCTAAATCTTCGGCTGAAAACTTTAGATCGAATCTAGGGATCTTGCCAGGAGATTTTCTCATAGGAACGGCTTGTTTTATGCGTTCTTGGAAAGGAATTGATGATTTTTTAAAGGCTGCAGACCTGTTGAGGCACATCCGAGAAATTAAGTGGGTTATTATTGGAGGAGGGCATGCCGAAAGGTATATACAGAGAGCAAAGGAATTAAAATTAGAAGAAATTGTCTACTTCTCCGGTCATCTTGAAAATCCTTTTCCGGCTCTTGCAGCTTTAGATGTGTTCGCTCTATTAAGTACTGCGCATGAAGGAGTTTCCCAAGCGATTCTACAGGCGGCTTATCTAGAAAAACCCCTGATTGCAACTTCAGTGGGAGGTCTAGGGGAAGTGTGCTTAGATCGTATTACCGGACTTCAAGTAGCTCCTTTTTCTCCCCATGAGGTAGCGCAAGCAGTTTTAGAGCTTAAAGAAAACGAAGCGCTTCGTAAAGAGGCTGGAGTTAAAGGAAGACAATTGGTTGAGAATCGATTTACTTTGCAATCTACAATTGATGAAATGGAGAAAGTTTATTTCAATCTATTAGAGGGTGTGTAACATGGAAAATTCATCGTTTTCCTGAGGGTTTTGGGTAAATTTCCGTTCAATCCCTTAAGGGGGTAATATACGAAGTCGATATAACTTTCAAAAGTCCGGAAAATTGATCTAAAATTTTTATGTCAAATACCCTCTTATACCGAACTGGATCTTTTGAAAAAGTTCGTTGAAGTGGGGTTGAACCGTATGATATAAATGCGGTCTCTAAGAGACTGTCTACAAATTTGGCTTTACAGAAAAAGGTATTAGTTATGGATGTACCCCCGTTCTTTCAGGAAAAAGTTAATTTTATTGAAAAACTTGGATTTCGCTATAAGCCTTGGCTTTCTTCTGCTGCGGCTAGTCTAGCAGGCCTTGGATTGCTTCTTTTTTACTCTCAAACGGGACTGAAAGCCCCTGCTTATGCTGAGATAGAAAGTGTTTTTGTAAAGTGGGAAGCCTCTCCTCAAGATGAGCTTCTTTTTCAAAAAATGAGAAGCGCCCTACATAAAGTGCCTGCTTTAGAAAAAAAATATGAGGCAAGGATTGTTCAAAAGCTCATTGAGACCGGAAGAGGCGCTGAGGCCATAGAGATGGCCCAACATTCTTTAAAAGAAATAGAAAAAGAAGCCCCCTTTCACGCAAGCTTTGCTGAGACCAGTCTATTGATTGAACAAGGAAGTTACCAAAAAGCTTTAGAGATGTCTGTGAGACTCAAAGAAAAAATGGCCAAAGAGTGCGATTTAGAGTGTTTTTCGAAAGAGCAACTTGTGGGGGGGGCTGTTCTTTATGCTCATAATTTGCTTAGAATTGCATGCTTACATCAAGCGCTAAAAAACAAACCCGGAGAGATGGCCTCCTGGGAAGAGCTTGAAGCTTTTTTAGGGAAAGACGAGAAGACGGTAGTAGGGCAACTTATCATCAATAACTTTCAAGAAAAAGGGCTTAACCTTTCTGATTATATTAGCGAAAGAAAAAAGCAGCTTTGATCTACAAATTAGACCGTTAGAGAGCGTTTAACATGAAAATTCTGATCGATTTCTTGGTCTTTTTAAGAAAAGTTTCGTTAGGAAAGCGATAAAATTTTTATGTTAAACGCCCTCTTATATTGAGGGCCTATTACATCATTTAGCGCTAGATGTTAGTGATGCTCTTCATCGTGATCATGTCTGCGAGTTTCTTTTGGCTTATTCTCGTTTACGATTTGTGCATGTCGTATGAAATAATGGTAGGAAGTTCCTGCGAGAAGGCCGACTAAGCCGAAATAAAGAAAAGGGATAAAAATAGCGACTACAATTTTGACACACCCTAAGATGATTTCTGTCATTTTCTCTTGTTTGAATGTGAAAGTGTAGAGTTGTTTCAAGGTTCTTTCAATGGGAGCTGGGAAGAAAATGGCTAACAATGCGCCGATTGTGAGAAAGAAAATGGTTATTTTAGGCCCAGTAAAAAAGTCGAAAGAGCTGGAAATAGCAGCTATGATGAGTGCAAGGATAGAAAAAACCTCTGTCGTATGTTTTCTTGCAAATCCTTCCAGTTCATCTACAGAGACGCCTTCTTTCAGCTTGTCGACAATTTTGTTCTTGGTCATAAATTCCTTAAGGGTTAACTAGGGAGCTAAATTACCGCTTTCCCTTTTTTTTCATTTAATTCTTTATTTTATTTATTTGCAATCCTGCTGAGTTAAAAAATCAGTTTATCATTCGTAAATAGTAGGATATGAGTGAGAGTTGCTTATGGTTACTCTTTTATATCTGTTCCTCCGGAAAGGCATTCAATAAAACTGAATTTAAATGATTTGAATGGACTTGCTTTGAGTACTTTTTAGGAGGAAGGGGTACATACATTTGAATTTTTTCTGATTCGTGCTTATCTTTTTTTAGGCAATCTTTTAGAATCAAACCTCACCTTAATTAATTATTACGGCTGCCAGAAAATGTTTTCTCACAATTTTTTGCCTTCTTATCCTCATAGAATCGCTTATTTAGGCGCGGCTGTTTTGGTAAGTGGAGCTCTTTTAGGTGGGATTGTTTTGGCTTTTCTTTGGTCCGGTCCTGCGATTTTTCCGTTGGAATGGGGAATCAAAGAAGAAGTGCAAGGAAGTCCGTCTTTAGACTTCTCTGTGGGATTGAAGGAGACGTCTTTCCCAATTCCTTTGCCGCATATTAGCCAAGAATTATTTTTTTCGGTAGATTCTCCTCGTCCAGATCAAACTTCAATAGCTCCTTCTGTATTTGTAAAAATTAAAAAAACAGGCCAGTTTAAAAGGGTCGTTTTACCTTGCAATTTGTACCTTGAGTTTATAGAAGGCGAAAAATTGAGGTTTTCTGAAGGAAGTTCACCTTTTTGGCTTGAGTTAAATTTTTCTCTTTCCAAAAAAATTGAGGGGAAAGTGTTTATAGAAACCCCTGCATTTGAGAAGATGGAAGCTGAAAGTTTTCTTGCTTTAGCTCAAGAGCCGCTCATTTATGATTCTCACGAATTGAGAGAGGGCTCTCCTTTTCGCCTTCTAAGTGAGGCGAAATGGTCGGGGAGTGATAAATTTAAGGAAAAATATGATAATGGAGCTCTCCATCAAAAAATTGAGCTTTCTCATTCTCAATGGGTTGATCTGAAAGAAGGAGATTGGTTGGTTTGGACAGAGGATCGATGGGCAAAAAGTTCTTTAGAAGCGGCAGCTCTCCGACCCATTGCTAGGATCAAGTCCGTACAAAGCAAGTCTCTTGTTTTGGAAGGATGGGAAGGAGATCAATATATTCATTTAGCTCTGAATCATAGCAATTTGCCTTGGAAAATAAAGGGAGAAGATCTTTTTAACTCGATTCGGATCCGTTCTGCCAAACAGATTAGTTGTATGCTTGAAAAGCAATGGTTGATCCTTAAATTGGGAGATTGGGTTTTAAAAAATGAAGGTCGATGGAAAATTTTAAAAAAAAAAGAAGAAAGAGATCTCTATTGTGCGGGAAAAATTTTTGGCGAGCTTTTTGTGTTTGAAAAAATTGAAACGAAATTAGGTCAAAAATGGATTCAGGGATATCTCTTTTCCACAGATAGATCTCAAATGCTTTGGATCGATTTACCTGCGACTATTCATGGACTTAAGAAAGGAAAAAATGAGACAGACCTTCGTAAAGGGAGTTCTGGACGATGAGGCTTTTCGTTTCTTTTTTCCCTTTGTTCTTTTGTCTTTTCTCTCTCATCTGTTCTGAGCCCATTTTAAATAGCGATATTGAAGGGGCTCAAAATTTCAATTCCTCTTTAATTTCTCTCAGAGCTCAATTGCATGAAAAATTTGAGGAGGCAGCTCTTCTGTCTAAAAGAGATGCAAATGAGCAGGAATATAAAGAAGTTCTCAAAGAGGTCCGCGAATTAAGGGGAAAAATCAGTTCTTTAGAGGAAGCGTGGAGACGTATTTCTGTTCAGGAAGCGGCTGTCTCTGATGAACCTTATGCTCTTTGGGATGTGGGCGAGGCAACTCTTTCTCAGTTGATTATGGAATATGGGGCCAGTGATCATCTATATGTAATTCCTCAAGAATTGAGCGGAATGAAAATCAATCTTTTTTCTAGCGTTCCTTTGCCCAGAGAATCTTGGAGTGAAATGATTGAGATCATTTTATCTCAAAATGGAGTAGGAGTAAAAAAATTAAATGCCTTTGCGAAACAACTCTATATTTTTAAACTAGATCCTTCTGTCATTGAAGGGATTGTTTCTAGAGAACAAGATTTACCCTTATTTGCGAATCATGCTCGTCTTTTTTTTGTTTTTTCCCCCCCTGCAGAGCAGCTGAAGTCAGTTCAAACATTTTTTGAGAAATTCTCCGATTCTAAACAGACCATTATCCAGTCGATTGGCTCTAAAATAGCATTGGTTTCAACGCGTGATACGATTGAAAGGCTAGTGGGTCTTTACCATGCAGTTTGGGAAAAAGATAAAGGAAAGGTGATTCGACTTTATCCTTTAACTAAAATTAGCCCGCAAGAGTCAGAGAAGGTTTTAAAGGCAGTTTTTGCAGATCAAGGAATGAAAGGAAGACCTCCTTATTATCCTAATGCGGTAGATGAACTCTCTACTTTGTCTTTGCCGCAAGGACTTGTTCTCATTGGAGAAATGGATACTGTTGAGAGGGCGGAGAGAATTCTTTCTGAACTAGAAGCTCAATTAGAAGATCCCGGGGAAAAGTTAATTTATTGGTATGCATGTAAACATGCAAATCCGGAAGATATTGCTCAGGTACTAGAAAAAGTTTATGACTCTTTGATGAGTTCAAATTTCGAAAGGAAAAATGAAGGAGTAGCTACTCCCATTAGTTCTACCGCAACGCCTGCTCCTGCCTCTCCTGCCAATGATCTAGGTTTGTCTCCGCCTTCGTATCCTCCTGCCAATGCGGCATTCAATCCTACTTTGCCAGCTACAGCTCCTTTTGTTCAGCCGGCTCTTTTAGAAAAAAACCAAAAAAATGCTTTTGGTAATTTCATCGTGGACATTAAGACCACATCCATTCTCATGGTCGTTCGAAGAGAAGAATTACCTAAAATCAAAGCATTAATTAAGAAATTGGATGTACCTAAGAGGATGGTTCAATTAGATGTGCTTCTGGTGGAGAAAAAACTCACTGATAGAAAACAAATAGGGATCAACCTTCTTCAACTAGGCTCAACTGCTAGCGGGACTACAAAAAACGCGATTTCTTTTGATAATCGGGACACCGCATTGAACAAAGGTATTTTGAGCTTTATGTTCAGCCGACCTGCAGGGAAGGCCCCTGCTTTTGATCTGGTCTATAATTTTCTCATGGCGCAAGAAGACATTCGAATCAACGCCAATCCATCCATTTTAGCTATCAATCAAACTCCCGCTCAAATTTCTATTGTGGAAGAGATTTCTATCAACAATGGAGCTATCCCCGTACAGCTCAATACAGCAGGACAGGTTACTGTTGAGAAATCTTATACGCGAGCTCAATATGGTATTACGATCAACTTAACTCCTACGATTCATTTTTCAGAAGATACTGAAGAGCGTTTAGGGTTTGTCTCTTTGGAAACAAATCTGGAATTTGATACTACGCAAGCCTCTGTAGATGATCGTCCTCCAGTCAGTCGTCGACATATTGAAAATCAAGTATGCGTAGCTGATGGTGAAACAGTTATTTTGGGTGGTTTGAGAAGAAAGATAGAAGAAGATACCAGAGAAAAAATTCCTTTTTTGGGAGATCTTCCCGGAATTGGGAAACTATTTGGTCTGACGAAAATGATGGATACGAGTACAGAAACATTCATTTTCATTACACCTCACATCATTCATAATCCTATCGATGATCTGCGTCGTATTCGACAAATTGAATACCAAAAAAGAGCCGGCGATATTCCTGAATTTCTTCAAAGACTAGATGAAGCAAAAGAGTGCGATAGGAAAAGGCTTTTTGATAATAGTTTGAAGATGCTTTTTGACATGTATTAGAGGGTGCTTAACATAAAAACCCTCAGCAAAGCGGTGGAATTTTTATGTTAAGTACCCTTTTAGATTGGGAACAATATGACTTCAAGTAGAGTAGTGGCAGAGCGTTTTGGGTTGCCAATTTATGATGAAGTACTCTCTTTTTCTTATGTGCGCGATAGGATCTCTGTAATTCCTTATTTGTTAGCAAAACAGAAGCGGATACTTCCTTTAGAAGAAACAGAGAAAGGCGTGACTGTTGCTATTTCTGACGCTTTGGACCTAGATTCTCTTGAAGAAGTACGTCATCTTTTAAAGAAACCTATTTGCCCTATTTATTGTCCTAAAACGATTCTGGAAGCAGCTATTGAGAGATGCTATCAGCAGAAAGAAGAAGAAACTAAACGATTCTTTTCAGATTTAGAAAAAGGCAGCTCTTCTACAAAAACAGAGCTAGAATCTGAAGAATATGACCTGTTAGAACAAGGAGATCAAAATCCAGTCATTCGAATGGTCAATACTCTTTTAGTAGAGGCTATTGCTCAAGGAGCATCTGATGTTCATTTTGAACCTACAGAAGAGGGGCTTTCTATTCGCTATCGAATTGATGGAGTTTTATTAAAACGTCATACACCTCCTAAGGAATACCAACTACAAATTTTAACTCGAATTAAAGTGATGGCGAAGATGGACATCGCTGAACATCGATTGCCTCAAGACGGAAGAATAAAGTTAAAGCATGGGGGGAGAGAAATTGACTTTCGTGTGAGTACATTGCCCATTGTTCATGGAGAAAGGATTGTTCTTCGTATTTTAGATAAAGGAAATGTTCTCTTGGGGCTTGATAGAATTGGAATGCAAGAGAATGTTTTAAAACTTTTTAGAAAGCTGATTCATATGCCGGAAGGTATTGTATTGGTTACGGGTCCTACTGGAAGTGGTAAAACGACAACTCTTTATAGCGCTTTATCTGAGATCAACTCTGCTGAAATGAATGTAGTCACCATTGAAGATCCGGTGGAATATAAGTTGTCAGGTATTTCTCAAATGAACGTCAACCGGAGAATTGAGCTCGATTTTGCCAAAGGACTCCGGCATATCTTACGTCAAGATCCTGATGTCATTATGATTGGAGAAATCAGGGATAAAGAGACTGCGGAAATCGCTATCCAGTCCTCTTTGACCGGCCATCTTGTTTTAAGCACTCTTCATACGAATGACGCGCCTTCTGCTTTGACTCGATTGGCTGATATGGGAATAGAACCTTATTTGCTAGCCTCTTCTATCTTAGGAGTTTTAGCTCAGCGTTTAGTGAGATGTATCTGTCCTCATTGTAAGACTTCTTATACTCCCTCAAAAGAAGAAATGTCAGATTTAGGCCTAAAGAAAGAAAAGATGTTGAACGGACCCTTTTATAAAGGAAGCGGTTGTTCTCATTGTTTTGGGACAGGCTATAAAGGACGATGTGGAATTTATGAGCTTATGCCTATGAGTTCTCGTATTAAGGGACAAGTTCTTAAAAGTCAGGATGCAGAAGAATTGAGAAAAGTAGCTCTTATGCAGGATATGATTAGTCTTTTTCAACAAGGAGTTGTTCTAGTTTCTGGAGGCATTACCACTTCTGCAGAAGTGCTTCGGGTCACTCGAATGGGAGAAGAGGTTCAATAGAGGTCTAATATATGCCACTTTTTTCTTATGAGGCTCTTTCAGATAAGGGAAAGAAAATCAAAGGGACTATCGATGCCGATACCCTTCAAGAGGCGAAGATGAAACTCATTCGCCGCCATGTAGTAGCGTTGTCGATCGATTCTTTAAGTGAAAAGAAAAATCAAATTATTTTGTCTTCGAAAGAAACTCTTTCTTTAACTCGTGAATTGACTCGTTTGCTGCAAGCAGGACTTCCCCTTTTTGAAGCCCTTTCGGCGTTGGAAGAAAAATATAGAGAACAAAAAACTCATAAAATCTTATTGGACTGCTGTGAAAAAATTCGTAGTGGGCATTCTTTTTCTTCTGCTTTGAGTAGACATTCTAAAACTTTTGACCTTCTTTATATTGCTATGGTTTCCAATGCTGAGAAGACAGGAAAATTGGCCGAGGCCTTGGAAGAGCTCACTGTTCTTTTAACACGTCAATTGCAAATCCGTAAGCAAGTTTTTAGCGCGCTTCTCTACCCTTCTCTTCTATCTTTCTTTTGTCTTGTAGTGCTTTCATCGCTTCTTTTCTTTGTAATTCCTTCTCTTAGAGAATTATTCGAAGGGAGAGATCTCCACATTTTCACAAGGATTGTTTTTTCTGCTAGCGATTTCGCTTGTAACTCTACAGGATTTCTTCTTGCTGGCTTTGCAGCGATTTCTTTGTTTTTTTCTTTGATCTTTTTTTTGCCTTCTTGGAAGAGAAAATCGAAAAAATGGATCTTTTCTTTGCCCTTGTTGAAAAATTTCTTTTCTAAGGTAGCTTGGATTCGGTTTTGCCGTGCTTCAGCTACTCTTTTAGAAGGAGGACTTCCTTTAATTACAGCATTTTCTCAAGCTCGTTCTGTAATGGGGCACCCTGAATTGGAGGAGATCGTCATGGTAGCTGAAGAAAAAATTTCACAAGGAGCTCCCATTTCTTCTCCTTTTGTAGGACAGAAACTTATTCCTCCTTTGGTTCCTAGAATGTTGGGAATTGCCGAACAAAGCGGTAAACTTTCTTTTACAATGCAGCAAATGGCTCAGATTTATGAAGATGAATTGGAAACAACGCTTGCTTATTTTGCAACAGCAGCGCAACCTATTTTACTGCTTGTACTAGGGGCTCTTGTTGGATTTGTTTTATTATCAGTTCTTTTGCCTCTTACAGACGTAAGTTCTTTTATATCATCATCTTCTTAGGAGTAAAATATGAAAAGAAAAAAAAGGACCTTAACTCTTCTGGAAATCATTATTGTCATTTTTTTGATTACTTTGATCACAGGAGCTATTGGCTACAACATGAAGGGAGCTTTAGATAAGGGGCGTTCCTTTCGGACACAGCAGGGAAAAGAGCAGCTTTCCAATCTTCTTTTGATTTGTTTAGAAGAAGGAGAAAACGCGGACGAAATTGCAAAAAATCCTGTTAAATTTTTAAGAAAATATGACTTAGCAAAAAATCCTGATAAATTAATTCAAGATGGCTGGGGGCAACCTTTTCAAATTACTGTCTATAAAAACAAAAAAAGCTTTAAAGTTGTTTCTAATAACTATAATAATTATCAAAAAAAATTAGAAAAAGATCTTATAAAAGATAGTGAAGAAGATTAATTTAACTTTAAAAAAGAAATCTTCTTTTACTCTTTTAGAAGTCATTGTAGCTTTTTCTTTACTCCTGATTGCTTGTGGCAGTGTAGGTTGGAAAATGTACCAGGTGATTGAAAAAAGAAGATTTCAATCTGACTTAGAACAGTTGCGATCTCGCTTTTTTACTTGTCATAGTTTAGCTCTCAATATGCAAGCAGACTGGAAAGGGCTGTTGCACTTGGTAAAGGGAAAATGGGTCTTCGAAGCTACTTGCTTTGAACATGCGACAAAAAAAACGCTTCCTCCCATTGTTTTACATTCATTTGTTCTTAGTTTTAAAGGGGAAGTTCAAGATTTTCTTTTGATAGATTTTTTTTCTAGTGGGGCTATTTCCCCTCAAGGCGATCTTATTTTCTATCAAGATCCAAGCGATCCAAAAACTCGCAAGGAAATATGGAAATTGCCTGATATTCTTCAATTTCAAGAAGGTAATGGGAGCAAAGAATTAGGGCCTATGCATCCGGATGATTTTTGAAAGGGCGGCTCGGGCAATCCTCGTCTTTCAAGACGGGGTCAAGAGGTCTAATCTAGCTGTGGCAAGGAACTTGCCTCCCCCTTTCCAAAGCGGAGGGACACATTCTTTTAAGGAAGGAGTTTTTCAATCATGGCTGATACAATTGTATGGTTTCGAGATTGATGGGGATGTTTAAGCAATGGCTTTCTGTATAAGGAGAAATTCCAGCAACTCCTTGCTGTTCATTATCTCTCCAATAACGAAGCATATCAATTAAGTGATAGATCGTATTCTGAAAGCCTCTAAGAGGAGTATTTTCAAATTGAAATCGAGTATGTCCTTCTAAATCCAACCAAAAGCAAATATATCCTAATCCATAACATTTGCCTTTTTGGTAGTTATGAGAAGAAATTCTTGGGTAGGCTTTAGGATGAGAGCTCCATCTACGGTAGAAAAAACCTTTGTCTCCTATAATTCGTATATTGGCTCCACCTAAAATTTCTTTCAGATGTGTTTGCAGCTCTGGTAGGTTTTTGAGTTCTCTAACCATAAATCCTGCTACATGCGGCTGCTTTTCCGCTTTTTCCAGAAAAGAAGAGAGATCTTCATTGTTTTCTAATACTTGACGTAACTGGAGGTAAAGATCTTTCTCTAAACATGGGCCGTTAATTTTATGGATAATCCAAGAAAGAACATGAAACAACCAAAGAGATGCATGTAAAGTCCAAAGACCGAAAGAAATCGTAGAGCGAATGAATAAATTGGGTTTTGGATGAGGAATCGAATCTATGCTGTCGGGGATGGAAGCAAGGCCTCTAGGTATAGAGCGCAGTAAAGGCGGAGGCTCATTTACTAAATATTCTGTGTCAATTTCTTGAATCTCTGAAATGATCAATTGAAATGTCCTAAAAAAAGAAAATTATCATGGATTCTATAAACGAATCAATCTTTTCGTTTTGTTGTTAATAGAGTCCTTCTGGCTCTGTATTTTGAAGAGAAAAATCGATTCGTATGATAGATTGAGTAGATCTCTTTCCAAAAGAGGTATAGGGGTTTGTAGACAGACTCTAAAATTTAAAATTGCTTAAATTATGGGCTAAAATGAGAAAAATTCTTCTTTCTTTAAGTGTTTGTTGCTCTTTATGTTTTGGACAGTCCAATAACGTTATGCCTTTAAATGAAGATCAACAAAGACTTCATGCCTTAGTGGCTTCCTTAAAGACCAAACAGTCCAATTGGTCTAGAAAGATTCTCAACTCTTATCCCAATGGAAATTTGGAAACTGTTCTATTTTACGAACCTCAATTTGACGGAACTGAGAGTCCGGTTAAGCAAACAATCTTCTATGAAAATGGAAGGCTTAAGACTGAAATGGACTTAACTACAGTAGAAGAGGGAAGTTTAGCAGCTCAAGAATGGAAATCTACTTTTGTGCCTCATGGGACAAGGATAGACTTCTCTCCGGAAGGGAAAATCACTCAAGCTCTGCAGTATCATTTAGGTTTTGCTCACGGAGAATATAAAAGTTTCTTTCCTAGTGGGAAAATTGCTTCTAAAAAAACTTTTTCTCACGGGAAGTTAGAAGGAATTTCTCAAGGTTTTTTTGAAAATGGGCAGTTGCAAGAAGAAGCCACCTATCATCTAGGACTGCTTGAAGGAGATTTTGTCAAATATCATGAAAATGGAGTTAAGGCCATCCAGATCCCTCACAAAGAAGGGCAAATCCACGGAATGGTACAGGAATGGTTTCTAACAGGGGCGTTAAAATCTCAAAGTCAATTCTCTAAAGGAAAGCTTCATGGAGATGGAAAAAATCCAGCTCATATTGTGTACGATGAGGAGCGCAACTTGGTTGAAGTTCTTGATTTTCGAGAAGGCCTGGCTTTTGGAACCCATTTAAAGTACCACAAGAATGGCAAAGAATCTTATAGAGTTTCTTTCAAAAATGGAAAGAAAGACGGGAAAGAACGATTTTTTTATGAAGATGGAACTTTATCTGGCGAGGGGTTGTTTAAAGAAGGCCGTGCGCTTGGGAAGCACTGGAAAAATCATCCCAATAAGAAGAGAGCTTTTATTGCTGAGTTTAATGCACAAGGAAATCTTCTCGAGCCTATTTGCGAATTCAATGAACAGGGGCAAAAGGTACGCCAATATTTAATCAAGGAAGATCAATTTGAAGGCCCTTATTTTGAATGGTATGCAGATGGAGTTCTTAAGTTAGAGTACAATTATAAAGAAGGAAAATTAGATGGAGCCCAAAAAGAATATTTTCCCTCAGGAAATTTGAAATTTTGCAGTTGTTATAAAAAAGGTAAATATGAAGGGACTCATGAGGAATGGTATGAAAATGGTATTTTAGCTAAGCGAGCCCAGTTCTCTGAGGGGCTTAAAGAAGGGCAAATAGGAGAATGGTTTCCTAGTGGAAGTCGAAAAATAGATGCCTATTTTCAAAATGATTTAGCGGAAGGAATCCAAACTGAATGGTATGAGAATGGAGAGCTGAAAAGGCGAATTGAATTTGAGGAAGGACTTAGAGAAGGATGGCAGAGGGAATGGAATGAAACCGGAGAACTTACTTTCGAAGCTTTTCTTTCTAAAGATCAATTTGAAGGCACAGTTGTTAGTTGGTGGAGTCAAGATTGTTTAAGAACAAGGTCTCATTTTGCTAAAGGTCAAAGAGAGGGTAAGCAGGAATGGTTTTACAAAGATGGAAAGCTAGAAAAGGAGGCTTTCTATAAAAATAATTTATTAGATGGTGATTTGAGGAGCTGGTTCCCTGATGGGGCTATGTATCTCTCTCAAAAGTATAAAAAGGGCATGCCCGTAGGCCATCACTATTTTTATTTTGCTAAGGGAAAAACAGATGAGCCGCAGCAGGTGGCTGAAAGTCTTCAGTATGATGAAGAAGGTCGACTCGATGGTGAGCAAAAGGTTTATTTCTCTAATGGTGTTCTTCAAACATTTCTCGTTTATGATCATGGTCAATTGAATGGGCCTAAAGAAATACGTGACGAACAAGGTTCCCTGATTGAACAGGCCTATTATGTTTGTGATCAATTAGAAGGAAAGTATTTCGTAAGAAATCCCGATGGGAAAGAGAGTGTTTTTCATTTTCATAATAACCTGAAAAATGGCCCTCATTTTTGTTTTTATGCTTCTAATGAAAGAGGAGACAAAATAAAGGCTGTTGAGGCCTATTTTGAAAATGATCAATTAGAGGGAATGTGTTTTGAATACAACGAATATGGAATTAAAATGGCGGAATCTTCTTATCATCAGGGGAAAAAAGAGGGTGAAGCTAAAGTTTATACTCCTGATGGGAAGTTGAGTATTGCTATCTCTTTTCATGAAGATAAGAAAAATGGTCCTACAATTTATTATTTCCCTAACGGCGCCATTTATCGAGAGACTTTTTTTGTGAATGATCAAAGAGAGGGTGAAGAAAAAACTTATTATGACAATGGTTCTTTAGCTTCTTTAGTGATTTATAAGAATGATAAACTCGACGGTCTTTCAAAAAATTGGAGTAAAGAGGGAGTTTTAATTTTTGAAGCTGAATATTTAGCCGGTGAAAAGCATGGAAAATTTTATAAGTATTACAATGATGGACGTCCTTATATTGAGCAAACCTTTGCTTACGATCAGCCGCAAGGAGCCAAGAAAAAATACGATCGTGAAGGAAAAGTGACTGTTTCGAATTTTGGAGATTCTACTTCATCTAAAAGATCTTCTCTGAATTGACGTTTCATCGATTTTTTCGGTTCTTTTAAGCTGAAAAAATCGATAAGTTTGATTCAAAACTAGTCTCTAATGGGTTTTTTATCGTAGTTGGAGGGACAACTTCGTGTCTTTTTCTAAATTCAATGAGTTCATTCCAAAATCTTATTTTTGTTTTGCTAGGGGATATAATTTTTCTATTTTTAAAAAAGATCTATTAGCAGGTGTTACTGTCGGAATTATAGCGCTTCCTCTGGCCATGGCTTTTGCGATCGCCTCCGGTGTACCTCCTGAAAGAGGCCTTTATACTGCGATCATTGCCGGTTTTTTGATTTCAGCCTTAGGGGGGAGTCGCGTTCAAATTGGAGGCCCAACTGGCGCTTTTGTTGTAATTGCTTATGGAATCGTCCAGAGAACCGGCTATGAAGGTCTTTGTTTATCGACGATCCTAGCTGCTTGTATTCTTGTTCTTTTGGGAATTTTTCGTATTGGATCTTGGATTAAGTATGTTCCTCATCCTTTAATTACCGGGTTTACAACGGGAATTGCAGTTGTTATTTTCTCCACCCAAATGAAAGATTTTTTTGGCCTGCAAATGGGAACGCCTCCGGCTGATTTTATTGAGAAATGGCAGTCTTATTTTACAGCTTTTCCTACCTTTAACTTTCTTGCTTTATTTTTAGCAACAGCCACCTTGGGATTTATTCTATGTGTCCGCCGATTCCTCTCTTGGCTCCCTTGGGGAATTAGCGCTATTGTTTTAGCAACATGGATTTGTTGGGTGTTTGATTTGCCTTTAGAAACGATTCAATCTCGTTTTGGGGAAATTCCGAGAAACCTGCCCACTCCCTCTTTTCCAAATTTTTTCATTCTGGAGGGAAAATTTAAAGAAATTTTCGCTGATGGAGTTACGATTGCTTTCCTTGGCAGTATTGAATCACTTCTTTCAGCTGTAATTGCCGATGGTATGATTGGTGCGAGGCATCGTTCAAATTGTGAATTGGTGGCTCAAGGGATTGCTAACTTGGGTTCAGTGGTTTTTGGTGGGATTCCTGCTACAGGCGCTATCGCTAGAACAGTTGCCAATATCAAAACAGGAGCTCAAACTCCTATGGCCGGGATGATTCATGCTGTTGTTTTATTTCTGATCATGTATTTTTTAGCTCCAATTGTGAGTCAGATTCCATTAGCTGCTCTTTCTGCCGTTTTAGTTATGGTGGCTTGGAATATGAGTGAGATACATCATTTCATCCGCCTTTTAAAGGCTCCTTATGAGGACAGGGTTGTTCTTTTAATTACATTTTTTTTAACTGTACTAGTCGATTTAACGATTGCTATTTCTGTGGGAATGGTTTTAGCGAGTCTCTTTTTTATGAAGCAGATGAGCCAAATTTCTAAAGTGGTTCCCCTGTCAAGAATGTTTCAAGAGACTCAAAGAGATTTGGATGTTATTCCTGAAAAAAATATTTCTCCGGGAATTGAAATTTATGAAATTCAAGGGCCTCTTTTTTTTGGGGCAGCTAATATTTTTAGGGATTTTTTAAGCGATCTTATGATGTTGCCGAAAGTTTTTATTTTGCGTATGAATTCCGTTCCTATAATAGATGCATCGGGAATGCGTGGGCTTGAGGAATTCTATGATCAATGTAAGAAAAACAATGTTTTATTGCTTTTATCTGGGGTCCATGAGCAAACAAGATGTGATCTTAGAAAATTGGGCCTAATAGACAGAATTGGAGAAGAGCAAATTTTTTCGGATATTCGCACCGCTTTAGTCAGAGCAGAGAAAGTAGTTTCTTTAGAGGATAGTAGATTAAATTGACAATCGATATTGATGTAATAGCGCAGTGCCAAAACGGCGGCTATCTTTTAATGTCAATGGTAAGAATTCAGGTGCTTTAGATTTTGTATTGCGTTCTTCAATGAATAAAATAGCATCAGGATTGAGAATTTGATTTTTAAGTAACTCCTGAACTAGGGGAGCTGTGGAAGTTTCATAGGGAGGGTCTATATAAATGATGTCGAATTTCCTATCTATTCGCTTCAATCCTATCAGAGCATCGGTAGTAATCAATTTAATTTGTGTCTCTACTTTAAGATTTCCAATGTTTGCTTGAATGCAATCAATCGCTACTTTGTTTTTTTCAATTAAGGTTGCAAAAGAGGCTCCACGACTGAGCGCCTCAAAAGCCATGGCGCCGCTTCCTGCGTAAATATCCAAAAATAAAGCGCCTTCAATTCTGTGTTGGCAGATATTAAAAACTGCCTCTCGTAACATTCCTTGGGTAGGACGTGTAGATGGGCCTTTTGGAGTTTTTAGAGAGCGGCCTTTGAATTGTCCGGCAATAATGCGTAAGCTCATTGGAAAGCCACTGAAAGATTATAAGGTTCTAAGAGTTTTGCTGCTTCTACAAGATGTTGGGAATCTGCATCGTAAATGTATTGTTCATATAGCTTATAGGCGCGCTGAAGAGCCCATTCGGCTTTTAATGCACTGCCTCCTTTTTTTGCCTGTGCAAAAGAGATCTTTTTTTTAATGTGAACCCATTGATCTTTAATGCGGCCTTGAATGAAGAGGACAAAGTTATCCAAATTCTTTGTGGAACCCAGGATTACATAGGGTTGGTTGAGATAAAGATGAGGCATTTGGACTTGTTTAGGATAGAGAGTGATTTCATTGACATGATTTAAACTAATAGCATGACAACAGAGATTTTTTACAATCGGATGAGAAATCGTTTTCATTAGTTTTAGAAGTTTACGTTTGATACTTCCTTTAGTAGGGGAATAGACCATGGATCCTTTATTGAACGCGCTAGCTGTATTTAGAGCAGAAAGATGTACA
>Ga0196970_1001156_pt1 | contig 20165 bp, 17 predicted proteins | sample S1v_513CmetaG_FD_148672 | JGI IMG/M metagenome (GOLD analysis project Ga0196970, IMG submission 148672) | Soil microbial communities from Anza Borrego desert, Southern California, United States - S1+v_5-13C | ecosystem: Environmental > Terrestrial > Soil > Desert | place: USA: California...
GCAGGTTATCCACGTGTTACTCACCCGTCCGCCACTGTCCCTTGCGGGACCGTGCGACTTGCATGTCTTAAGCACGCCGCCAGCGTTCGTCCTGAGCCAGGATCAAACTCTCCGAAGAAAAGTTTGTTTCGGCTCTTACTTATCGTTCGTACGACTCGCATAGCTCTTTCTCTCTTACACTGTCTAGTTTTCAAGGTTCGAGGCATTCATGCTTGCCGCTCGCTTAGCGGCGACAGCTTGATTAATTTATCATATCGTCTCGCTGCCTGTCAAGCCGCCATTTCCTGGTTCTTGACCGACCCGCCGGCAATCAGCCGGTCGGAGTTCGTATCTTACCATCGCTCTTCGCCGCAGTCAACCAACCAGTTCTTGGCCGTGCCGACCACAGCGGCGACAGTTCGTAATACTATCAGGCCGCCACCTGACCGTCAACACACCAGAGTCTTACTCCAACCCCAGCACCCGATTTGCGTTTGCATACGTAGCCGTGGCGATCTCTTCATATGACGCCCCGCGGAGTTGCGCCACGAACTCCGCCACATACTTCACGTAGCCCGGCTCGTTACGCTTACCTCGAAACGGCATGGGCGCCAAATAGGGATCATCCGTTTCGAGCACCAGCCGGTCCAGCGGTGCGCGGCTAACAACATCCTGACCCACAGGGTTGTTCTTATAGGTTATGGTGCCGCCAACACCAAGATAGAACCCCAGCGCAAGGCACCGCTCGGCAACAGCCCAATCGCCTGCGAAGCAGTGCATGATCCCCCCGACATCCTCGGCGTGCTCCTCTTCCAGGATGCGCACCACATCATCATGCGCATCACGGTCGTGGATCACCAGGGGCAGCCGTGCCTGACGCGCAAGCCGAATCTGCCTGCGGAACACATCCCGCTGCAGATCAAAAGGCGCCCGGTCCTTCCAATAGTAATCCAGGCCAACCTCGCCGATCGCCCGGACCCTTGGACTCCCAGCAGCCTTGCGCAGCTGCTCTTCCACCTCGTCGCTCCACTCGAGCGCGTCAGTCGGATGAATGCCAACCGCGGCCCACACCCAGTCGTACCTGCCGGCAAACGCCAAGGAGACTCCCACGGCTTCCCGGTTATAGCCGATCACCATCATGCGGGTGACGCCCATCTCACGCGCGCGGGCAACCGCCGCATCCCGGTCGTGCTGAAACTGCCGGTTGGTATCAACGTGGGAATGCGTGTTGAACAACAAGGTCATACCCCTCCAAAGAAGAAGTCCCCGGGCGCCCAGGAGCCGCCCGGGGACCAGAATGCCTTTTACTTTACGCGGGCGCCCGACGGGAACTCCGGCTTGTCGAGCGTCACAAGGCTCAGCTTTCCGTCAGCCGTGGAGGCTGCCAGCAGCATGCCGTGGGATTCAATGCCCCGCAAGGCCTTCGGCTTGAGGTTGGCCACCAGAATAATCAGCTTGCCGACCAGTTCTTCCGGCGTGTAATGCTGGGCAATGCCCGACACGATCTGCCGCGTCTCCTGGCCCACTTCAAGCTGCAGCTTCAGCAATTTGTCGGCCTTGGGCACTTTTTCGGCGGCCACGACCTTGGCGACTTTCAGCTCCACCCGGGCAAAGTCCTCGTACTCAATTTGGGCAACGCCTTCCACCGGCTCAACGACCTTGACTTCAGGCGCAGTGGGAGCGGCAGGGGCAACCGGTGCCGCCTCGACCTTGGCCGGAGCCTCCTTGTCAACTTCGATGCGCGGGAAGAGCGGGGTGCCGCGGCGGATCTCCGCGCCGGCAGGCAGGGCGCCCCACGCGGTGACCTTTTCCCACGGCTCAGTCCGCACACCGGCCGGGTCGAGACCGAGCTGGTCCCAAATCCTCTCCGGGGTATGAATCAGGATCGGCGTCAGCAGAACGCCGACGAGCCGCATGGTCTCCGCGAGGTTGTAAAGCACGTTGGCCAACCGGTCGCCCTGGGCCGGATCCTTGGCCAGTGCCCACGGCGCCTGTTCATCGATATACTTGTTCGCCCGCTGGACAAGCTTCAGGATCGCCACAACCGCCGTGCTGATCTCCAGCTTATCGAGGGCGGTCTCGTATTCCTTTACGACCTCGTCCGATAGGCTCGCGAGAATGTCGTCGCCAGCCTCCGGCACCGGCTGCGGCACCTTGCCGCCGGCGAACTTATTGATCATCTGGGTCGTGCGGGACAGCAGGTTGCCAAGATCGTTGGCGAGGTCAACGTTCGTGCGCAGAATGAAGGCATCTTCCGTGTAGGTGCCGTCGGACCCGAACGGCACCTCGCGCAGCAGGTAGTAGCGCACGGCATCCAGGCCATACTTCTCGATCAGCACAAAGGGATCGACCACATTGCCCTTGGACTTGCTCATCTTCTCCGCGCCGGAGCCGAAGAGCAGCCAGCCATGGCCAAAGACCTTCTGCGGGACGGGTTCACCGGCAGCCATCAGAATGCACGGCCATATGATCGTGTGGAACCGCATGATCTCCTTGCCGACCAGGTGGACATCCGCCGGCCAGAACTTCCTATACAGTTCATCCTGTGCAGTGCCCCAGCCGAGGGCAGTGATGTAGTTGGACAGGGCGTCCAACCAGACGTAAATCACCTGGCTCTCGTCAACCGGCACCGGAATGCCCCACTTGACTGTTGACCGGGAGACGCACAGGTCCTCCAATCCCTGCTTGATGAACGAGACCATCTCGTTGCGCCGGGAAGTGGGCTGGATGAAGTCCGGATTCTCCTCAATGTGCTGCAGGAGCCGGTCGGCATACTTGGAGAGGCGGAAGAAGTAATTCTCTTCCCGGCTCATTTCGACCGGGCGCCCGCAGTCCGGGCAGTTGCCTTCCTTCAGCTTTCCTTCCAGCCAGAAGGTCTCGCAAGGTGTGCAGTACCAGCCCTCATAGGAGGACTTGTAGATATCGCCCTGCTCAAACAACTGCGTGAAGATCTTCTGGACAGCCTTCTCGTGCCGGGGCTCCGTCGTTCGGATGAAATCGTCGTAGGAGATGTTAAGTGCCGCCCACAGCTCCTTGATCCAGCTGACGATTTCATCGACAAACTGCTGTGGCGTCTTGCCGGCAGCGGCAGCCGCCCGCTCGATCTTCTGGCCATGCTCATCGGTACCGGTCAGAAACCAGGTCTCGTGCCCACGCCGGCGATGATACCGCGCAAGCGCGTCAGCCGCCACCGTCGTATACGAATGTCCGATGTGCAAACGATCGCTCGGGTAATAAATCGGGGTCGTAATGTAAAACTTGGTCACCGTTCGTTCCTCCCTCCACAATTGCCCAAAACAAAAACGCCTCGTCCCCGGTAAGGGACGAGGCGTTATCCTCGTGGTACCACCCTAAATTCGCCCGGCCCTTGCGGGACGAGCCTTAGCGGGTACTGGTCGTATCAGCACCCCGGTCCTGTAACGGGCACCGCCCGGCACGGCCTACGCAGTCTCCCAGGAGACCTTCAACCGGCAGCTCGGGAGCCATGTTCCGACCATCTTGCCCATCGCCGGCTTTCACCTGACCCGGCTCTCTGCGGATGAACTCAGGCCGTACTCTTCTCCGTCATCGCTCGTAATGGTGATAGTATACCCAACTTGGAAAATTGGTGTCAAGTTTTCAGCCGATAGTCGGACATGCCGAGGAAGGTCTGCTTCTCCACCAAACCGGCTTCCACCAGGGCCTCCAGCCGATTGCGGAGGGCATCGACCGTAAACGAGTGCCCGGCTTTCGCAAGGTCACGGGTCAGGTCGATCAGCTGCGCATCATTGACCCGGCCGTACTTCGCAAGGAGCGGGCCGACCACCTCAAAGAACTGGTCGGCTTCCGACTCCGCCTGCTGTCCCAGCTCGTCAAACGGGTTCTCCGTGTGCGGACTGCTGGTCTTCGCCATCCGAATCCGCACCGGGACCGTCCGCCCGAAAATGGCGCTGGAGACGAACGAGTCGCCGGAACGGAGGAAAGGCAGACGCCGCGCCTCTTCCTGCGTGAGGTCCGTCTCTTCCTTGATGGTTGCAATATCTGATGCGCGGACGGTGCGGAAGACGCATTTCGTATTGAGCTGTGCGGTAATCGTCTCGTCCAACAGCGTCGGCCGCTGCGTGGCAAGGATCAGGAACGCCCCGTACTTGCGCCCTTCCTGGGCGATCTCCTTGATGATCGATTTGGCCGGTGCATCAAACGCCTTGGGAGCGAAATTGTGCGCCTCGTCCGTCACGACTACGAAAGGCGGGAAGTAAGGCGCCGTCTCCCGCCGGAACTGGGCGTCCTTGTAGTCGCGGCGCTGCCGGTAGAGCGTGCCGACCACGTACGATGCGAAGACATTCAGCATCCAGATTGGTCCCTGGACCACGGCGAGCTGGCCGTTTCGCAGGGCTGTCTCGATCGGCTTGATATCGTTGGTGAACAGGCCGGCCCGGAACAGCCGGCCCAGGCGCCACTGGATGCCCTTCACGCTTGAAAGCGGAATGCCCTTTGCTTCGTTCAGCACCCGCACCTGATCCGTGCCGACTTCGCGCTCGGAGCCGCTGGCGCCGGGGTCACGCATTCGCCCCTGCGCCCCTTTCTCCCCGGCCTCCAAGGCTGCGACCAGCGTGTCGATGCGCGAGGAGAAGCTCACGTAGGAGTCGTTCGCCTTGTGCAGGGCTTCCACGGCGTTGGTCATGCCCTCGGAAATGGTGCTGGAGGCGTCCAGCAGCCGGCACAGGTCCCGCGTGGTCAGGTGGGCGAAGTTGACACCGACTTCCTGCCCCACCTGAAACGCCTTATACCGCTCGTCAAAATTGATATCCCGATAACCCGTGGGGCACCCCTGCGGTATCTCACTAAACGTAAGTTCAAAGTGTGGATCCAGGACCAGGGTGGGAATCCGCAGCTTCATTAATTCTTCCAAGAAGACTCTGAGCCCAAAGGACTTACCCGAGCCGGACCCGCCGAATATTCCAATGTGGGGATACTGCTGCATGGCCCGGGGATCGAAGAGGAACGGCACGCCGTTCTGATCTCTGACCTGGCCGTCTTCCAGGAGACGAGCCCGGTTGTGCAGGTGCGGGGGCATGCCGGGCGCCAGATTATCGGTCGCATGGATCACGCCAAGAATCATGGACTTGTCGGGGCTGCCCTTGACCAGGAGTCCTCCCACTTCTTCAAAGGCAGGGAGCCGGACGGTCGTACCAGGCTTGATGGGCACCTGCACCCGTTCGAGCAGTCTGACCTTGGCCACGTGCACATCATGCTTGGAGATGTCGTAGTCGGCGGACTGCTGCAGTGCCCGCCACACCTCCGGGCCAACGATCCCCTTCTCGAGGTTGAAGTCCAGGAACCGGTTGAACGACTGGGTTTCGACAACTTCGCCCTTTGGGTGGCTCAGGGCGGGATCATCGATCACCAGGTACTCGTTGATCCGAAACGGCCTCGCCGAGTCAATGACGAGGACCTCCTGCTCATTGGTCAGGCCAACGACCTGCATAGGCTACCCCTCCCTGGTGAATTAGAAGAACCGCGCATCCCGTTTGGAGCGGAAAACGCGCCTTACCTGCGGGTCAAGTAGCTGTGCATAAGCATCAAGTTCTACATCGGTCAGGCGCACTTCCCGGTCGACAAGGTCGAGCCAAATGGGGATTCCCCGCCCGTCGGGCGGCGAGAGCGTGAACAGGTAGTCGACGCAGCGCCCGGCGAGGTCCGTTTGCGCCGCCAGCATGTCCAGGCCAACGACGGTCGGATCAAGGGAGGCGCGCATGAACCAGGTGCAGATCGGGACCGCCCGGTCGGGGTCGGCGCCGGGCCGGGGCCACCCCTTGGCCGGCCGGCGAATTGCCAGAGCCTCCCCGTAGTCGAGCAGGTCCCACAGCAAATCACGGTCATACCGATTCCGCCACCCGGGAGGGATTTCATCACTTAACACTGTTCCGATCACTTTGGACTCAATGTTTTCAATGCACCCAAGCAATGCAATTCCATCTCTAATCACATTCTGGCATAAAATGAAGAAGGAGTCCTTGGCACGCATGTCGAATCTTACCAGCGGTCCATCCATCAAGATCACTTTCGGTCGGAACTTGTCGATCGCGGTGATTGCTGCCTGGACTTCCAGTTCCGCCAGTTTGTTTTGCCGGATTTCGTTGTCGTTGCGGAGCGCCGTATCTTCGTCGGCCCCATCGTCAGGCGGAATGGGGCAGTGCAGTGCCTTGACCACCACGGCTTCACCGCTGGAAGGCAGGGCAAGGGCGCGCAGCAGATCAACGTAGTACGGAAACTGCCCGCCGAAAGTGTTGATGGAGCCGTCCACGCCAACCAGCAGCCCGCCCCCAAGCACCGCATTAAGCTCAGGCCCGGCAAGTCGGCGGAGCCGCAAGAATTCGCCTGCCCGTCGCAAAGTGTCACGCCGATGCAACTTGTCGCCGAGGGCATCGTCTAACAGTAAGGTCCGAACCCGGCCATTCAAGTGCTCCAGCTGTTGCACCCACTCATCTGCCATGGAATTTCTCCCCTACCTTTGGTGCGGATGCCCAAATTCGTACTTGACTTGAGACCATTATCCAGTTATGGTTATCCTAAGGGAATAACATGATTCAACTATGCGTCGCCCAAATCTTATCGAAGATAATGATAGGTCTGTGTGTTGACTATTTCTGGCATAAATGTTATCATGAACCTGGAAGCAACATCCTTGTAGAGGAGGGGAATGACTCCGTATGATGAAGTCTACTGGTATCGTCCGTAAGGTTGACGAACTCGGTCGTGTCGTGATTCCCATCGAGCTCCGTCGTACGCTCAGCATCGAAGAGAAGGATTCGCTCGAGATTTACGTCGACGGCGACAAGATCATCCTGCGTAAGTACGAACCGGCTTGCGTCTTCTGCGGCAACGCTGCTAACGTTGAGAACTTCAAGGGTAAGAACGTTTGCCAGTCCTGCCTGGCGTCCATGGCTGGCCGGGTATCACAGGTCGGTTAAACGTTGCGGGTATATTGCCAGAAAAAAGCACTCCCCTTATTGACCGGGAGTGCTTTTTCTTTCTCTACAGGCGAAATACCTGCCCGTTAGCGGGGCCGGATGGTGATCGGAACCTGGTCGTCAAGCTTGGCTCCGGGGCCCAGTTGCCCGGCTTCCCCAAGCACGATGCGGTAAGAACCTGCTGTGAGGCCCTGGGGTACTGGCAGAAGGAACACGTTCGCCTCGGCCAGCCGCCTGACGTGGGCCAGGTTCTTGTCGTCGGCGCGGCGCAGGGCCACGCCGGCCAGGGAGAGCAGGCGGGTCGGGTAGTTCCGCACGTACACGGCTACCCATTCACCGGGGTGAACCTGCTTGGGCATGACGACAAGGTTTGTGCCGGCTGACACATCGGGTGCTCCGCCGCCACCGCCGCCGGCACCTGCCTTGGCCATTTCGGTCGTCAAATTGCCGACCTGCTGCCGCAACTGATCGCGGTCAGCCTCGGTCAAGCTCAGTTGGCCCTGCAGGTGTGCATTCTCCGCCTCCAGCGTAGAGACCCGAGCACGCAACTGCGGCAGTTCCTGGCCGGCAGTACCGGCCCGGCAGCCAGCGAGCAGAGAAGCGATCAGCACGAGCGCCAGCCACCGTATCACCCTTACGCGTCCTCCTTCAACTCCAGCAGGGCCTGGTACACGTCCCGCTTGGTCAATCCGAACCGGGTGGCCACCTCTTTCATGGCGGCCTTGCGGTCCATGCCCCCGCCTTCCAGCGCAGCAACGGCTGCCGCCAGCGCCGCAGGAGTGGCTTCTTCGGCGGGTGCCGCTTCCCGGGGCGGTGCACCGCTGATCACCAGGACAAACTCGCCGCGGGGCGCCTGCGCCTCGAAATGAGCCAGCAGTTCTGCGGGCGTTCCCCGCGCGACCTCCTCGTGCAGCTTGGTCAATTCGCGGGCAGCAGCCATCGGCCGGTCACCCAGGGCCTCAGCCAGATCCGCCAAGGTCTCGGTGACCCGGTGGGGCGCCTCATAGAGAATCCATGTCCTGGTTTCTTCCTTCAGGCGCGCCAGGGCTGTCCGCCGCTCCTTGCCCTTGCTGGGCAGAAATCCTTCGAAAACGAACGTTTCCGTGGAGAGTCCGGAGACAACCAGCGCTGTGGTGAAAGCCGTCGGCCCGGGAATGGGAACGACGGGCACTCCGGCAGCAATCGCCAAACGGACGATGTCTTCGCCCGGATCACTGATCGCGGGCATTCCGGCATCGGTCACCAGAGCCACATCTTCCCCGGCCAACAACCGCTCGATGAGGGCGGGACCGGCTGTCCGCTGGTTGTGCTCATGGTAGCTGACCGTCGGTGTGGAAATCTCGAAATGGTTCAGCAGCTTTCGGGTCTGACGCGTGTCTTCGGCCGCGATGACGGCGACCTCCCGCAGAATGCGCAGCGCACGCTGCGTGATATCCTCGAGGTTCCCGATCGGCGTGCCGACGATGTACAGGGTCCCCATGGCGGTCTCCTCCACTGCTAGCAAGTGTGCCCCGACCCACGAAGGGCTACGCGTTGTATATGGCCCGCATCTCGGCGGTGTACGTCTGGCCTTCTTCATACACGATGAGCGGAGGCTCGATTTTGAGCCCAGGCCCGCCGCCCTTGGCTGCTTCCAACAAAAGCAGATTCGCCGGGCGCCCCGCCCGGGGGTGGATGAGCCGTAGCCGTTTTGGCTCCAACCGGAAGGAGCGCAGTTGCGTTACTAGATCCGCCAGGCGTTCTGCCAGAAAGACCACGGCCACCCGTCCGCCGAACTTGACGGCGGTGGCGGCCGCCTCCAGGGCGTCGCCCAGACCTCCAGAAAGCTCGTGGCGGGCGCCGGCTCGGCCTGACGCCGGGCTGATGGCCCCGGTGCCCGGCTCCCGGTAAGGCGGGTTCAGCGTCACTACGTCAAAACGCTCGTGCCCGTATAGCTGCACTACTTGACGGTAATCGCCGCAGTCGATCCGAACGCTGTCGTTCAGCCCGTTGAGGCTGACGCTCCGGGCCGCCATATCGGCGGTGTCCGGCTGCAACTCCAATCCGGTGATCCGGGCTGTCGGGTGGAGCGCCGACAGCAGCAGGGGAATGACGCCGCAGCCCGTGCCCAAATCAAGGACGCGGCTGTGCCGGCGCACCGTGGTGAAGTGGGCCAGGAGGACAGGATCCATGGCAAAAGGAAAGCGCTCCGGATGCTGGATGATCCGAAGGCCCCCTCGGCCCAAATCATCCAACCGTTCTCCGGAGCGCATGTCCATGTTCGGTATCCTCCATTACGACGGGCTGGGACCGCCCCCCTGCGGATTCTGACCGTTTTGGGGGTTGCCACCGCCCCCGCCCCGCCGGCGGTGGCCGCGATGGTGGTGGCGGCGGTTCTGTTGCTGCTGTTCTTCGCCGGCGCCCTGCTGCTGGTTCTGAACCTGCGGCCGGGGCGGCTGTTGCTGTTGCGATGGCTCACCCTGCGGACGGGGCGGGCGAGCCTGCAGTCGCTCGCGGTGCTGCTGGCGAGGCTGCTGCTTTTCGCCCCCGCCCTGCTGCTGCCTGGGTTTCCCTTGTGACGGCTGCTGGGGCTGCTGCTGTTGCTGTTGGGGCCTGGGCTGCTGCTGGTCGCGCCGCCGTTCGCCGCCGCCCTGCTGCTGTTGGTGTGGCCTGGGGGCTTGCTGTTGCTGCTGCGGTCTGGGTTGCAGGCCCCTCTGCGGCTGAGCCTGCGGCGGTTGCCCTTGCGGCTGCTGCCCCTGGGGCTGCTGCTCACGCGGCCGATCACGGCGCCGATCGCCGCCGCCCTGCGGGCGCTCCTGGCCTTCCCGGCGCTCGGGCTGCCGCTCTTCGCGACGCGGCCGCTCGGCGAGCCCGGCGCCTGTAGCCTGTGCGATGCGGGCGCCCATACCGGCGCCGCCGCCGCCGTTCCGCACTCCGATCACCGGCGCCGGCCGGTCTTCAAGTTCGTCGAGGCCGGGAACGGTTTCTTCTATAAGGACCGGCGGCACATAACCCGGCGCGAGCGTCGGGTCTTTCTTCGCCGCTTCATACGTTTCTTGTTCATATCGCAAGCAGCACATAAGCCGCCCGCAGAGGCCAGATATCTTGGATGGATTGAGTGATAGGTTCTGGTCCTTGGCCATCCGGATCGAGACCGGGGCAAAGTCGCCCAGAAAGCTGGTACAGCAGAGAATCCGGCCGCACGGGCCGATGCCACCCAGCAGTTTTGCTTCGTCGCGCACTCCGATCTGCCGCATTTCGATGCGGGTTCGGAAGACGCCGGCCAAATCCCTGACCAGCTCACGGAAGTCGATGCGCCCTTCGGCCGTAAAGTAGAAGATGATCTTCGAGCCGTCGAACGTGTATTCGACGTCAACAAGGTTCATGTCGAGGCCGTGCCCCTCTATCTTCTTCTGAGCGACACCAAACGCCTCGTTTTCCTTGCGTCTGTTCTCGGCGGCGACCACGGCATCTTTTTCGTTGCCGATGCGAAGCACCTTCTTGAGCGGCGGGACGACCTGATCCTCGGTCACATCCTTCGGACCAACGGCCACTTCGCCATATTCAACGCCCCTGGCCGTCTCCACCACCACTTTTTGCCCTGCGGCGATGGCATACTCGGCGGGGTCGAAATAATACACCTTGCCGGCTTTCTTGAAGCGAATGCCTACCACGCGAACCATCCGGTCACCTCCTTCCCCAGCCTAGCTTCGGACAGGCTGAGGGCTAATTTTGAGTATAGGCTTCTGTCGTCCGAAAAAGCAAGTTATGTCTGTAAGTGGCAGCGGCTGCACTCACCCAGACGAAGCATCAGCACATCTAGAGCGAGGCGGCTGTTGGCGTTTCGCTGCAGGTTGCTTCGCACTTCTGTGATCGCCGTTAGCATGTTGAGGATGTTAACAGCACCGAGCCCACCGGCAAGCGACCGCACCACGTCCATCCGGTCCGTGTTCATAGCCAGTTGGTCCGAACCGGTTTGTGCCACAATGAGGGCGTCGCGGAGCCAGGCGGTTGTCAGGTCGAGCCAATCATCGAGGTGTTCTCTTTCTTTGTCAAGCAGCTCGGCCTGGCCGATGAGCGCCAGATCATCCATGCCGGCGAGTTTTTGCAGGAGGTCGCAGGAGTGGTCGCGACGGGCAGCCACGCCGGCGTCCTGGGAGAGCGCGACGGCGCGCCCGATACTGCCTCCCGACAACGCGGAGTACAGCCGGGCCTGACCGGCGTCAAGGCCGAAGCGCTCGCGCAGCACGCCGGCCACGTCTTCCGGATTGAGCGGCGGGAAGTTTACGACCTGGCACCGCGAAATCAACGTCGGCAGAACGCCGGATAGATTATGTGTAAGGAGGATCAGCACGGCGTAGCCGGGTGGCTCCTCCAACAGTTTGAGCAGTCGGTTGGCCGATTCCGGATTCATCCGGTCAGCACCATCGATGATGGCGACCCGCATACGACCTTCGTTCGGGCGGGCGTACATCTCTTCCTGGAGTTCACGAATCTGATCGGTCTTGATGAAGCGCCCTTCGGGCGAGATCACCCGCACATCCGGATGGGTGATCGGGTCGGCGCTGATTTTGCGGCAAGAGACACAGGAATCACAGGCGCCGCCATCCGCCAGCGGCACCATGCAATTCAGACTTTTGGCCAGTTCCAGCGCCACGGTGCGCTTCCCGACGCCCGCCGGACCGACGAACAGATAGGCGTGAGCTACCTTGCCACCGGATACGGCCTGGCGCAAGAGGCGAACGGCCAGCGGTTGGCCCACAATGGCGCCCCAACTCACATCAATGGCCCCCTAGAATTTCTCAAATCGCTCCACGTCAAGGACAAAGACGGTGGCGCCCCCGACCAGGATTTCCACCGGGTAAGGAATGTACGAATCAGCAGGGCCGCCCATGGGGGACAAGGGGGTAACCAACTGCTCGCGGGCCCGGCAGGTGTTCTTGATCAGCCCTACAACGCGCTCAACTTGCTCGTCCGGGACACCGACCAGCAGTGTGGTATTGCCTTCGCGTAGAAAACCGCCGGTACTGGCCAGTTTGGTGGCGCGAAACCCGGCCTGGGTCAAGGCGGACAGGAGCCGATGCGAATCCTTGTCCTGTATCACGCCGATTACTAGTTTCACCCACAGCCACCCCCTGTCTTATGATTTCACCCCAGCGTTAACGGCGAGGCATGATCTCGTCAACCAGCATCCGAATCTGCGCCTGCACTTCCTCCACGGGACGGGAGGCATCCACGATCTTGTACCGGCGGGGCTGTGCCCTGGCCAGTTCCAAATACCCGTCACGGACTTGCTCGTGGTAAGCCTCGTCTTTTTGCTCGATGCGGTCGGGGCCGTTCACGCCCCGCCGGGACCGAGCCACCTCCGGCGAGATATCAAGCACAATCGTACGGTGCGGCTTCAGCCCGCCGGTCGCCATCTCGTTGATGCCGGCGACGAACTCGTGCGGAAGGCCGCCGGCTAACGCCTGATAAACGATGCTGGAATCGACGTACCGATCGCAGATGACGTTCCGGCCGGCATCCAGCGCCGGACGGATTACCCCTGCAGTATGGTCGGCCCGCTGGGCGGCAAAGAGAAGCGCCTCCGTAATCACTGACATGCCTGCGTGGGCCGGATCCAGCAGAATCTCCCGGATGCGCTCTGCGAGCGGCGTGCCGCCCGGCTCCCGGGTGAAGATGTAGTTCGCGCCCTTCTCCTGCAGGTATTCCAGCAGCAGGCGGATTTGAGTGCCCTTGCCTGCCCCGTCGACCCCTTCGAATGTAATGAAAACCGCCAAGCGGTGTCACTCCTTGACGACTTGGATGCGCGTCAGCTTCGGATCGGCAGGGCCCTGCAGATGGTGCCCTGCGGCAACGGCATGACGCAGGTAGGCGACAACTTCAGCGGTCAAGCGTTCCCCCGGAGCCACCACCGGTATGCCCGGGGGATAGGGCGCCACCAGCTCCGCGGCGATCCGTCCTACAGCCTGCTCCAGCGGGGCTGACTCCTGCGGCCCGAGGTAGGCATCGCGTGGCGGTAGCACGGTCTCGGGCCAGGGCGGTTCCGGCGGGCGAGGCGGGGCGCCGGGCCCGTCCGGCAGCGCTGTTACTGCGCCGACCAGGGCTTCTGTCGTCACATCAGTGTCGCCCGGTGTAAGTACGGCGAGCACGTAACCGAGGCCGGCGGATTCAACCGCAACGCCTCGTGACCATAGGTATTCGGATGCCTGGAAGCCGGTCAACCCGCGCCGGCGAACATCGATAAGAATTTTGGTCGGGTCACCAGACTCCGACAGGGCTATACCCCGTAGGGCCGCCAGCCGCCGCCGGGTCCGGCAGGCCAGATCAATGGCCCGCTCCCAGTTGTTGCGGCCGTTCAGTGCCAGATCGCGCCGGGCGGCATCCAGCGACGACATGAGCAGATACGACGGGCTCGTGGACTGTACAAGTCGGAGCATCGCACGGAGCCGGTGTTCATCCAGGCGGCTGTTGTGACCCAAGTGGCAGATGCTCGACTGCGTCAGGCTACCGCCGGTCTTGTGTAGGGATTGCACAACCCCGTCCGCCCCTTGAGCCAGGGCTGACGGCGGCAAATCCGGATGAAAGGCGAAGTGTGAGCCGTGAGCCTCATCAACCAGCACCGGGAGGCCCTGGCTATGAAGCAGGGGAATCTCCTGCGCCAGCCGGCTGGCTATGCCGTAGTAAGTGGGGTTGACGAGCAACGCCGCCGCTGCGCCGCGCAGGGCGCCGCCCAGAGAGTGGAGGTCGACCCCGGTAGCGATATCCAGTTCCTCATGGAACGTAACCCGCACCCACGAAGGTTTTGCGCCCGAAAGAATCATCGCACCCAGGACTGACCGATGTGCGTGACGAGGAACGGCGATGATGTCGCCGGGGCGGCAGGCCGTCAGAACTAGGGCGTGCAGGCCGGCGGTGGTCCCGCCGACCAGGAAGAACGAGCGCCGAGCCCCAAAGGCCACAGCCGCCAGATTCTGGGCTTCGGCAATCACGCCTTCCGGGGCGTGAAGGTCATCCAATCCGGGGGCTTCGGTAAGATCAATGCTCAGGGCGCCGGGGCCCAAGAACTCCCGCCACTCGGCGGGCGCTGCCTGCCCCAGTTTATGCCCGGGAATATGCATGGCAGCCCGAACCCTGCCGGCGTAAGCTCTGGCGGCTTCAAAGAGCGGCGCCCGGTACTGGTTCTGCGACAAGATCTTTGGCTCCTTCCCAACTGTCGCGTCATATTTCGACAGCCCGGGAGTGTTTCCCTTTTCTGATTGAAATGCCGAAGCCCTGCGCCCGTAGAGCGCAGGGCCATTTTTCCGGCTCAGGCGAGCCCCATCCGCCGCTCCCGGAGGACCTTGCGGACGTCCTGCCCCTTGAGCAGGCACGCGTCGAACCCGTTCAGCAGCCGGGAAGCAATCCGGCTGCCGTAGGTCTCTTCGAGCTCTGCGGGCCCCAAGTTGGTCGACGCCACCATGGGCGCCTTGCGGTTCATCCGGTGATTGATGATCGTGAACAGCTCCTGGGCCACGAACTCCGTCACTTTTTCGGCACCCAGGTCGTCCAGAATCAGCAGGTCCACGTCCATCAGGCGTTGGACCCCTTCCTGGTAAACCTCGTCGTCGTCGAACTTGTGCATCCGGACCAGGTCAAGGAACTCGGAAAATGTCAGGTATACGACGGTCTTGCGGGCAGAGACCACCACGTTGGCGATGGCGGAAGAAAGAAACGTCTTGCCGCGGCCTACGTCACCCATCAGTAACAGGCTCTCTACCGCTTCACCACGCGTCACGGATTCCGCAAATTGCTTGCAGTATCGCATAAGCTTGGCCATGTAGTCGCGGTCCTGTGCCGGATAGACGGTGGTCTCGAACTTCGCGAAAGTCTGCTCCCTCATGGGTCCAACCAGCCCGGAGGCCCGATAGAGGTCGTCGAACTCCTCCTGAATCAGGCAGCGGCACTTTTTCGGCGGCAGGACCGTATCGGGTCCGGCGGGCTCCGCCGGCAGCCAACCGGTATTCTGGCAATCCGGGCAATCCCAGTGCATCTCCAGGTCAGCCGGATCGATTTTGTGCTGCAGAAACATGCTGTCCCGCTGCGCGGAGAGCTCGAGCGACCAGGCCTTCAACTCCTCGAAAGACTTGCCGAACTTCGTTCGCGTCTTCAACAGGAGGCGCGCCAGATCCAGGCCGATCTCGGCCTGCAGATCCTTGATCCACGCAAGCTCAGGCACCCGGGCGAAAATCTCGCGCTCCCTGGCGTCGCGCTCCTGCTCAAGCTGGCGGATGCGGGCCTCACGGCGCCGCTGCCTCTCACTCGTCAAACTTCTTAAAGATGTGATCATAGTAGCTGTCATCCTTCTTCTCACGCTTCAGGAAGACGTTGCTGCTGCGCTGTGAGTTGCCCCGCGGCTGCCTCGCCGATCGTCCCGGATCGTTGGCGGCCGCTACGGCCCGCCGCTTATGCTCAGCTTCCACCTGTTCCGTGTCAGCCACGGTCCTGACGTTTCGCTCCCGCCAGTTCTCCAGGACTTTGTTGACGTATTGGAGCGGGTTATGACTTCCGGCGGCCAGATCACAGGCCTTCATAATCACTTCGGTGCTGAAGCCCCACTCGTCGGACCACCTGTCCAGGAGCGCCTGTTCTGCGCCCGTCAGCTGCCGCTTGATTCCCAAATATGAAATGATCGCCTTATGTTTAGCGGCCGTCTTGCGATACCGCTGTACATACTGCTCAGCTTCCTCGGGCGTCCGGATGCCTTCCTCGTACCACTGGCGGGCCACCTGGTTGAGGTAAGTCATGCGGGTGACGCCCTGACGCTGCCCTTCCCGAATCACCGCCTGTAGCATGTCCAGTTCAAAACCGTAGGTCGACACCCAGTCCTGAATGTCGGCCACCTCACGGTCGGAGAGGGGACGCCCGAACAGCTTTTGAACAGCGGCCAGCATCGGGTCGGGACCGCTGGCCGCGATTTCCTGCTGCAGGCGTTCCCCGTGTTCTGCCCAATGTACCCGCAGCCGGGAAAAGAGCGGGATCAATGAAAAGGTGATCACGTCGCCTTCTTCTTCAATGCGGACGAGGTCCTTTTGCTCAAGGTCAGCGACCAGAGAGCGCATCTGGTCAAAGTCGTGGGGGTTGGCCTTCCGCGATATGGCGTAAGGCCCAAACGCACTCTCTCCTGGACCGCCCACACCGGCGAACAGGGTAAACAACTTGCCGAACGTATCATAGTCGAGTCCAAGGTCCACCGGATAGTCGAACAGGATCCTCGGGATCGCCACGAACCCCCGTCTTACGAAGGCCTGGAGGAATTCCAGTTCCCCCGTTCCCATGGAGCCACGGGACATTCGCTCGCCCCCTTTATCCCGACCACGCGCGCGGGTTAGGTTCGATTCTCCGTTCTACCGATCGATTCCTCCCCGCGTTATCGACGAAGAGGGAATTTCTGGAGCCGTGCCTTGCCCCTTTCGCATTGATTCGGCTCACATCCCTCCTCTCCCTCGCGCGATTTCACCGAAAACGCGCGCCAACATTGGGAAAGCCGTGGGAACACGCGTTCCCACGGCCACCTGTCGAATTTTCCACGGTCATTACAGATCTGGGTGCTCACTCATCGCCTTAATCCGCCTGAAGCGGCGATCGACTTCCTTCTGAAAGTCAGCCACTACAGGAGCGTAATCGCTTTTCAGAAGGTGCTTGGTCTTGCCCATCAGCTTCAGCCACTCTTCGACAGGCACCTTCTTGCCCTTCGCCTCAGGGTCGTACGTGAGCTTCGTGATGCCGCGCTCGATTTCGTAGAGCGGGAAGAAATTGCAGTCGACGGCGGCCTCGAGGATCTTCGTGCCCAGACGCTCCTCAGAGAGCCAGTTCAGCGGGCAGGCAATCAGCACCTTGCCATACACGGGCCCCACATTCTGCGCGTACCACTGAGCCTTGGCGGCCTTCTTCCACAGGTCCTGCGGATTGGACTCCACGGCTGTGAACACGTACGGCATATGGCATGCCGCCATGATTTGCGGAGTGTCTTTGTGGTGGAAGGTCTTGCCCATGCCATACGTGCCGACATTGGATGTTGCGGTCTTGTGGCCGAGGGGCGTCGAATACGACAGCTGGCTGCCGGTGTTCATGTAGCCCTCGTTGTCGTACTCCAGAATGATCAACTTGTGACCACGCAGTGCGGCACCGATGGACGGGCCCATGCCTATATCCATGCCGCCGTCACCGGTCACCATGACAAAGGTGATTTCCTCGCCCACTGCGATCTCACCACGGCGCTTTTTCTCATAGAACGCGTCCACAACGCCCGAGAGCGTGGCAGCTCCGTTCTGGAACAGGTTGTGGATGTATGTGACGCGGTGAGCGCTATATGGGTAGCCCGTCGTGACGACCATCGCGCAGCCCGTATGGAATAGGACGACGACGTCCCCCGACAGAGCCCGGAAGAAGTTGTCGAGGGCCGGGAAGATACCGCACCCCGGGCAGGCGCCGTGACCGGGCGTCATTCGCTTGGGCATGGCCATCATCTGGCGTGGCGGCGGTACGGTGACCTTCAATTCATCGCCGGCGACTTCGACCCGCACTGGGCTCGCCTGCTCCTCTTTTGTAAGTGGCGCAAGCACCTCAACCGGCTGGTGTTCGGTAGCCACGGTAATGCCGAAGTAATCGAACGGCACTTCGACGGCGCCCTTCTCCATCATTTCGACCGCCAACCGAAGGAACGCCTCCGCGTCGTCGGGGTAGAAATCCTTACCGCCTAGACCATAGACGCGGGCGGCTAGAAGGGTCTTGTTGGCCGGGTCATCCTTCAGGGCGGACTTGATTTCGTGAGTCATGTTGCCGCCGTTGGCGCCGTAGGAGTCGGCGCGCTCGCCTACCACAAGGGCTTTCACATTGTGCAGCACCTTCTGGACTTGCTCCACCGGGAACGGGCGGATCACGTGCAGACAAAGTGCACCAGCTTTGACTCCGCGCGCCCGCAGCCTGTCGACGGCTTCTTTGCCGGTGTCATATGCCGATCCGAGGAGGAACAGAACCACCTCTGCGTCCTCCATCATGTACTCGTCAAGCAGTTTATACTTCCGGCCGGACAGCTCGCCATAGCTCTCAAACAACTTGGGCAGGACCCTGAGGGCGTTCTGCATCGCCACGTGCAGCTGATACTTGTTGTTGATCAGGTCCGGGTCGTTCATGTAAGGGCCGAACGTCTTCGGGCGGCGCGGTTCCAACGCATGCGGGAAGCCCCCGGGCTGGGGCCCGACCCAGTCGCGCAGAGCCTGGGCGTCTTCAAAGTACTGAACGCGGCGCTTCTGGTGGCTGGTGAAGAACCCGTCGAACCCGACAATCACCGGCAAGCGAACGTCAGGATGCTCCCCGATTCTTACGGCGATGGGGTGAAGGTCGTATACCTGCTGCGGGTTGTTTGCGTAGAGGACAATCCAGCCGGTATTAAGCGCAAAATACAGATCGCTGTGGTCGCCCCGGATATCCAAGGGCCCCGAGACCGACCGGGTTACAAGATCCAATACCATGGGCATGCGCGTACCCGACTGAACGGGCATCTGCTCCAGAGCGTACAGATAGCCGTTTGCCGAGGTCGCGTTAAAGACGCGGGCGCCTGCGACGGCGGCACCATAACAGATACCCGCCGCGCCATGTTCACCGTCGCCGGCGATCATGTGAACGGAGTTTTCGCCTTCCACTCGCATTTCGTCTATGTACTCAGCGATCTCAGTAGACGGGGTAATGGGGTAATAGCCCATCACGTGGAAGTTGATCTGGCTCGCGGCGAGCGCGGCCATTTCGTTTCCCGACTTGAAGGTGTACTTCTGCTCCTTCATGAGCTCTTTCTCAGACTGAGCCATGTGCCGCTCACCTCCAGAAGTTGTGCTTTACGCGCACAGCAGCGGCGTAGCCGTCAGTCTCGCGCATGTCCTGCAGGGCATCGGTCGGACAAGCTTCGACGCACTTCAGGCAACCCTTGCAGTACTGATAATCGATGCCAAGCAAGTTCATGGCCGGGCGCCCACGCTTGTCCACGCCTCTTTCCCAGACGAAGCAGAAATCCGGACAAACCATATCGCACTGGGCGCAGTCGATGCACTTTTCCCGGATGAAGCCGGGGAGGAATCCCTGCCGGGAGGCGCTGAGGTCCTTTCTGATCATGTTGCCGGGGTTGGCAACCAGGCCGCCGATGGGGGCGTTCAGGTAGCCGTACAGGGGACCGGGGCGCTTGGATGCATGAATCCCGCCTGCAGTCGACCCTGCGAAACTCTCGAAGACCACCTCGTTCATTCCACGGTCGAAACACTGCAGGTTTCCCGGCACCGTTGCCGGGTACTTCTTGGTGAAGGTATCGGTAATCATCGCCTTGAGCGCTTGGGTGTCCAGGAAGCCGGATGCGCGGCAGATGGCGCCGAGGAACGCCATATTCACACGGCTTTTTGTTTCTACTGCAATCGTCATGGCATCGAACGTTCCAATGACGGCATGTTCGACCCGAAGATCCTTCTGAATCTCTGACGGCTTTTTCTTGGTGTTAACGATGACAATGCCGCCGGGGCGCAGTCCACTGACCACCGGCTCTGTGCGAATGAGCGCCTCGTGAAAGATGCAGATGATGTGGGGCTCTTCAACCGGGGAACTCAGGCGGATTTCGGTGGCGGGCTCGGCAAGACGTACGAATGCCTTGACCGGGGAGCCTTTCTTCTCCGATCCATAAGAGGAGAAATTGGAGCCGTTCAGGCCCTGATAGAGAACGCCCGCTTCCGCCAGCATCTTGCCGGCGATGTTGGCTCCATATCCGCCGATTGACTCAAGGCGAATGTTAAAGAAGCCGTATTCATCTCTCACGGGCAAGATGGCCGTGTCTACAGTGGAGTCTACAGCCATGAACGCAGACCTCCCCTTTCCTGCTCAGCCTTCGCCTACGGGTGACTAGTCCAGCCCTGACGTCGTTCGATCAATGACAAAATTGTTAGGCTGCCGCCAATCGCGCTTATTATAGTTCTTTGGTGTCACCAATATCAATACATTCCGGTGTGGAGTTGTCTCGATATAGCAAAAAGAGACCACTGCTTTTTGCAGTGGTCTTCGAGAGCCCAAAGAACCGCCACCTAAGTAGCGGTTCCGCAATTCATGCCTTGAAAACTCCACAGTGGTGATTGTGATCTCTGCATCAACCTAGAGGTCAAGCCCTCGGCCGATTAGTACCGGTCCGCTCCACGACTTACGCCGCTTCCACTCCCGGCCTATCTACCAGCTAGTCTTGCT
>Ga0196970_1001157_pt1 | contig 20138 bp, 37 predicted proteins | sample S1v_513CmetaG_FD_148672 | JGI IMG/M metagenome (GOLD analysis project Ga0196970, IMG submission 148672) | Soil microbial communities from Anza Borrego desert, Southern California, United States - S1+v_5-13C | ecosystem: Environmental > Terrestrial > Soil > Desert | place: USA: California...
GCTCAGCGCCCCCCGCACCCCTGCCGCCCACCCGCGGAGGACCCGGAGCGAACAAACCATTGAAAAGGTTGAGCTTTCAGGCACGACGTAAGGCATACCCCCGCCGGGTATCGTCGCTCAGATGCACGGGCACACGGATGCGCAGCCTAGCTGATTAGCTTAGGCCCTTGTTATCGTTCAGGTTTCAGGCGTGTTGATACCCTGCAGCTCAGGCGCAGATACAATAGGATGCGAGAACGGGCGGGATACCGCTTAGGCCACGGGCGAACATGGGATTAAATGCAAGATAGGCTTGTGTTCCTAAGCGAAACGTGGGACATTGAGTCATCGGGCAGACGGAAGCCCGGCCACTGAGGCGAGGACCGACACCCCATGAACGCCCCCGTTACCCGCACAACCGATCTCGGCTGCGATTGGTACGCCAACGAATACGCAGACGGTTCAATGACGCTGCACAACCCTGAAAAGGGCCAACGCATAGACCTCGAACCCGCGAGCGTGGAACGCTTGCGCGCTATCTTTCGCGGCCGTAGCCACCGCCCTGGTGGTCCAATGACGGTAGCTGCGAAGCGCGCCTAACCCCTCACCCCTTGGAACCCGAACCCGGCCGACGCATTCAACATTTAGTTGACAGTCCTAAGTGAAACGTGGGACGCTGCGACACCTACAGAGGAGACTCGATCATGACCGAAGAAGCATGGATCATCGTCTACAAGGCCGATGGTGACGACCTCAACTTGACCACGCGCCACGTCGGCCCCTTTGCCTCGCACGATGAGGCTTACGACGCCCTGTGCGAGCTTCCTGCACCGATCAACGGCGGCCACAAGTTCATTCAGGAACTGGAGCAACCGACCGGCGTGTCGCGCCGTATTGATGACCAGTGCAGCACCCACAAACGCAACCCGGAACCCGGCCACCGCTGCGATACATGCCACCGCATCCGTATCGAAATGACGATTGTTCGTAAGACGGCAGGGGCGCTGATAGATGCCGGTTATTTCGTCAGCGTGAACGATGGTGATGAAACCACCGTAATGGATAGCCGCATGGTTTCTGAAATCATGGCGGCCGTCTTCACCACGGATGAGGATTATTTCTACGCCCGGCGCGAGGCGACCGGAAAAGATCGGGACTACGATTCGTTCGTGCGGTTCATCTACGGGAACGACGGTCCCGACGTGATCAATGATTACAGCACGTCGCTTGAGTCCGTGATGCGCCCCGTTCTCGACTACTGCGACACGCTCGACGTATACGCCTGACGTCCATCCCACAGAGGAGAGCACCACCGATGACACGCGAAGAACAATGGGCCGACATACAAGCCGCCGGCCGTGCCGAAGGTCGCAGCGCCCTGGAAGTCGCGCGCCTCGTCCACACCTACCGCGTCACATGGGAAATCGACGTTGAGGCGTCATCGCCCCAGGAAGCCGCCCGGCAGGCCCGACACCACCAAACCAAGCCCGACACTACGGCAACCGTGTTTGACGTCCACCGCGAAGGCGTGGAGCCCGTGCGGGTGGACCTGACCGAATTGGAGGAGCGCTGACCATGCCCCGCCCCATAACAGAGGAGTCCACCATGACCGCGAAGCGTAGCTTTATCATCCGCGATAGGTTCGGCCGTCGCGTAGCAACTATTCGCGCGACTTCACACGCCAGCGCCTTGACGGCCTTTCTTCAGAAAGCAGGCGAGTTGCAATCGGAGCGCGGCTTGTATGCGGAGGCCGTCGATTAATGCCCCGCCCCATGAACCCCGCCCGCCGGGCCGCTCTCGACACGGGCCGCAGGTTCTACGCTGGCCCGCCATGCCGCAGCGGCCACAAGGGCGAGCGTTACACGTCAACGAACGCCTGCCGCGAATGCGTGCGGCTACAGGACCGCCCCGACAAGCGGCGCGCCACCACCACGGCCACGGATGATCCGTTGGCCGAGCTGATAGGATGAGGAGTTGAAGAGATGAGTAAGGTTTACAGTGTCGATGTCATGATTTGCGCGACGGCTTATATTCGCGCTGACTCGGAAGATGACGCCGTCAAGCTCGCTGGTGAAGCATTTGCGTTTCCGAATGACGCATCGGTTTCGAACCGCACATCGTTTGGTGAGGTTGCTACGTCCGGCGCTGACTATTCTCAGTTGGAAGGCGTGACCCTTTCCCCCGCCATGACCTTCTATGGCTTTGGCGGTGGTGAAGCACTTCCCTTTGATGCGTCGGCTTTCGAGTGCGTCTACGACTTAGACGATTAACCATCCCGCCCGGAAGCCCGCACACCCGTTGACCCAGTTTCACTATTTGGTTGCAACGGCACGGGCCGCGTCCTAAGTTATTCAGACCGGACAGAGCAGAGGAGTCACCCGCGATGTTTGAACTTCCGCCTAGGTTACAGCGCGCATGGCTGGCTCATCGCGGCGAGGCTATGGACGCGCTCGGCATGTTCCAAGGCTATGCGCCCAACCGGCCGCGCGTCCCCGGCATGGATACGGCCGTAAGGCTGGCGGTGCGGATTGAAAGCGGGCGCACCGTCGAGCAAGCGGCGGCCCGTGAATATGTCTACCGCTGGAGTCTCGCGCTCGACGCGCTGGAATGCAGCGCACGCGGCAACGGCCGCGCTAACCCCTTCGCCGCGCATTACGCGCCGCACCTTTTGGGAATGTGAGGTAATCCAATGACCCAGTTTCGCAACTTCGACGCACCCGCCCGGCCGCAGCGCGTGACGATCACTTGGCGCATGGAAACGCCGCAGGATGACAGCGGCGACACGCCAGAGGAACGCGACGACGCGTTTTGGCCAGCCCGTGACGATTACGAGTCGGAAGCGCTGTTTCAGGTCTACCAGGAACAGGCCGAACTCAGGATGGCGGCTTGGAGGCGCGATGAATGGTCCTACGTCGGAGTCGTCGCCGTGGCCCATGTCGCGGTTCCGATCGGCGGCGCCTCGTTCGTCATGCACGAATTCCGCAGCGCGGGCCTATGGGGCATCGAGTCGGACTCTGGCGACTACCTACGCGAGGTGTTCGAAGAGGAACGCCGCGAACTGAAACGCCAGCTTCAGGAACTCGGCGCGGCCCTACAGTCGGGCGAATACGATGAGGAAGACGCGGAATAGCTGCGTCTGCGGTTTCAACTAATCAGGGAGTAATCACGTTATGGCTGACATTTACGAACAACACCAAGCCGCGTTCGCCCAAGTCTCGGCGTTCGTTATCTTGGACGCCAGCGGCGAGCGCGTCGCAACGGTGGCGCTGAAGTTTCCCCGCGACGGCGCGGGCCGACTCTATGCCTATGTTCACATCATCGGCGTGGAAATGGTGCGAGGCCATGCTAACGGCTATGGCTACGACAAGCGTTCGGCGGCGGTCGCGGCGGCTATCGCAAAGGTTCCGGCATACGACGACGCGCGCGACCAGGACTCCACCTACGGCCGCCGCGTCATCGCAACACGCGCCGCGTTCCAGAAAGCCGCGCCCGCCATGGACTCGGACGACTGGACTCGCGTGCTGGAGCGCGCCGGGTTCCGCGTCCTACAGGCGGTCTAACCGCGCCCAACGTTTCAACAAATCAGGGAGTATTCAACAATGCTTACGCCAGCCAAGGCTTATGAGATTGCCTCGCAATGGGGTTCGCTCATGACGAACGGCGATCCGGGAGCCGTGTTCTACACGTTCCCGATTAACGACGGCCGCCCGCAATCTGAGGCGCACCGTCAACAGTTGCTCGATTATACATTTGACCTCATCAAAGAGGAGCGCGACGACACACCCGACGACGAACTAGACCCGGAAACGGCCGAACGTGTCGCGGAGCTGCGCGCCCTCTGGGATTTCTTCAGCACGTCGCCCCTAGGCGACGGAGTCGAGCGACCCGAGCACCCGAACCAGTTTCATCTGGCGACGGACGGCGCTAACGGCGCATGGGCGGCCTTGGACGCCTTCACCCAAGGCTATATCGAGGCGCTGTTTTTCACTGAGTGCGAGACAATGGCCGCCGAAGCTGCCGAGCGTCACGGCTCGGAGCGCCACGCGCGGGAACTCGGCTTCGCGGACCTCGCCCCCGAAGCGCTGGCGCGGATCATCGAGGATTGCGAGCGGTTCCAACATGCGCAACTCAAAATCCAGCAGGGCCGCCAGATATTCGGAAGACGTCAAATTACAACAGCCGTGCTGTCTGTTCTGCGCGGCCCTGATTTATGCATCAAGGGTGGCCGTGACTTCTGGTATACCCGCAACGGCCACGGGTGCGGGTTCTGGGATGGCGATTGGCCCGAACCCTACGCCAGCGAGTTGACGGCAGCCGCGAAGGCGTTCGGCGAGGTAGACGCCTACCTAGGCTACGACGGCAAGGTCTATCTGTCATGACCGGCCGCGAACCCCTCCCCGTGATCTTCCGCGCCGAGTGGAACGATAGCCCTAAGACCGGCAACATTCACATAACGGCCGTTTTCCCGACGCTCCCCGGAAACTCAGACCCGCGCACGTTCACAGTTTACGCGCGTGTAGGGCAACACTCCGCCGGCTCTAAGGAGTGGTATCGGTCAACCCGCCCGGCCACACCCGAGGAATACGCGGACCTGCTGGCCGAGCTGCGCGGGATCTATGAGCGCGACGACGACTCGGACGCGGTGCGACTCGTGATCGCCAAGCGGTTCACGAAACACCACGATGCGAGCCGGCGGGAGGCGCTGCGATGAAACCGCACCCCGAACCCGGTTGGATTCTCGCCCTCATCGGCGCGGCCCTTGTGGTCGCGTCTCACCTGCTAGGAGTCATCTGACAGTGCTAGCGCTTCTCTTGGCGATGTTGATCATCGCCCTAATCAGCTCCACTCGCGAAGGGCGCGCGGTGGCCCGCGAATGGATCAAGCCGCTAGAACGGCGGCTGCTCATCCCCGCCGTGGTCCTATGGGTGCTGTTGCTCTGGCCCGCTCTGGAGCAACTGGCGAGCTGACCCGCGCCGATCATCGCTGAAACTGTAGACCCGGCGGCCCGTCACACGGCCGTCGGGTTTTCGCTTGCCGGGAGCCGCCGCACGGCCGCTACGGGCGAGCTGGAGCCGCCGCACGGCCGCTACGGGCGAGCTGGAGCCGCCGCACGGCCGGTCCGCTACCTCGCGCCACCTGAACCGCCGCACGGCCGCCACGGGCCACGCAAAAGGGCCGCCCTATGGGTTCAACCGGGCGGCCCTAGCAGGGGTTCAGGGATGGTTCGCGGGGTTAGCGTTTCATGGTCGACTCTCCCTAGCGGTGCGGCGTCAAAGACGGCGCTTCTGGTCATGCCTGAGCATTGCGCCCACGGTTCGCGGCGACCGTCAACCGTAAAGTGAATTCCCACTAAACCGATAGGGATTGACGGATATTGCGGCCCTGAACGCGGCCCCGCCTGACTCGACCACGGGTGCGGTCAAAGCCAGCGACTGCACCGACGACCAGGTGTGCCGGCGACCCCCGTCCTCGATTACGCTCCCAGGCAGGGCCTCCTCGATTACGCTCGGAGTCACCCCGTCCTCGATTACGCCTGGAATTCGGGCCTCCTCGATTACGCTCGGAGTCACCCCGTCCTCGATTTATTTTTCAGCGACCCCCTCGGGGAAATCAAAACGAAAAAACCCCGGCAGCTCGGGGGTGAGGCTGCCGGGGCAAGGTCGGATCAGGGAGGAAACGCCCAGGAGGGCAGAAGCGTCAGGGACGCCTCACATCAGGATCATGGCCCAGGACCGGCGGCCGTGTCAACTGGCATTCTGACTTTCACCCTGCGCGTGATGCGATGTTAACCCAGCTTCAATTTCTTGTTGACCAGCCCGCAGCTCTGGGTCTACCGTTTCACCATTCGGTTGATTGTTCAACTAACGGGACCAGAGAAGCATGAACGAGCAGATCAACGCCACCATGCGGGCGATCCACGCCGAGAACGTGGCGCGGGGCTGGTGGAGCGATCCGAAGACAGGTGAGTCTATCCTCGCCACCCGCGATCGCGGCGGCCTGCTGGCGCTCGTCCACAGCGAACTCAGCGAGGCCCTGGATGGCTTCGAGAACGAACAGATGGATGACCATCTGACCCATCGGCGGATGGCCGAGGTCGAGCTGGCGGACGCCAAAATCCGGATCTTCGACATCGCTGGCGCAGAGTGTCTCGACCTCGGTGGCGCGATGCAGGAGGTCGCCGACGCGGACTACGATCGCCTGTCCCTGGACGGCACCTACACGATCGAGGAAGTCCTGCTGCGCGCCCACCGGAACCTCAGTCGCGCGCTGGAGGGCTTCCGCAAAAATATGATGCACGCGGACATGCCGCACCGCAAGGCCACCGAGGTCGAGCTGGCGACGGCGATGGTCCGCATCAACAACCTGGCGAGCGGCTGCGGGTTCGACCTCGCCGCCGCGATCGAGGAGAAGCGCGCCTACAACGGCAAGCGCGCCGATCACCAGATCGCCAACCGCCTGACCGCGAACGGCAAGAAGTTCTAGGTCATGGACGACCAGCGCGCCTTCTTCATCGTCTCCCAGGCCACCCAGCTCATCGCCGCAGGCGGGCGCTACAAGCGTAAGAAGCTGGAGGACGTGGTCGAGGAAGTGATCCTCAACATGGAGTCGGTCGGCGACTACCTGAGCCACCTGCGCGAGTCCGACGAAATCCCCGGCGAGAAGCCGCTGCAATGATGGAGCACCTCGCCCAGGCCCTGCTCGCGGTGCTGCTCGGCGGCGTCGCCGTGGGCAGCGTCCTCACGCACGGCAAGTCTTACCCGACCCGCCCGTTCAACTGCATCCCGACCCTGGCCGGCGTCGCCGCCGAAGCCGTCCTCATCACCATCGCCTGCTGGAACTGAACCCATGAAGACCGTCTACCTCGCCGGCCCGATATCGGGTCTGTCGTACAAGGGCGCAACGGATTGGCGACAGTTCGCCGAGCTGGAGCTGCGCGACGCCGGCATCAAGGGCCTCTCGCCCATGCGGGCCAAGGAGTACCTGAAGGACGTCACGTCCGACGTCGGTTTCTCATCGACCTGCCACGAGTACGGCCACCTGTCTCCGCTCAGCGGACCGCGCGGGATCATGACTCGCGATCGCTTCGACGCGACCCGCTGCGACGTGCTCCTGGTGAACCTTGCCGGGGCCGAGAAGGTGTCGGTGGGCACCGTGATGGAGATCGCCTGGGCGGACCTCTGCCGCACGCCGATCGTCTGCGTCATGGAACCCGACAACGTCCACGAGCACGCCATGGTCACCGAGGCGATCGGCTTTCGCGTGTCGACGCTGGAAGAGGGCCTGCATGTCGTCAAGGCGATCCTGTCATGAGCGCTGAAACGGACACCCCGCCCGCCGCCGACCTGCTGGCCGAGTTCGGACACGACCGGCTGATGGCCGCGATCCGCGCCTCCGTCACCGTCTACGGCGATGCGGTGGGCGTCTCGGTCCAGAGCTTCCTCGACCATCTGACCGGCAGCGACGACGCCGCTGCCCCTGGAGGTGACACATGAGCCGGACAACCCTCCTGCAGCGCGCCGCGGCGGCCGACGCCGACGCCGAGCGCTTCGACGCCGCCGGCAACTTCGGCCTGGCGATGCTGCGACGCCGCGACGCCAGCACGCTCAGGCAGTGGGCCGATCGGGAGGGCCTGGCGTGACCACGGAAACCTTCCTCTGGATCATGGTCGCTCTGGGGTCCGCATACCTCCTGGTCGAAGGCACCCGCCGTCTCACGAAGCTCCAAACATTGAGCCAGAAGAATACGTCCGGCGCCTACAGCATCGGCAGCGATCAGTGGAACGGTCTGTCCAAGCTGATGGAGGAGGCCGGCGAGGTCATCCAGGTCGGCGGCAAGATCATCGGCGCGGGCGGCGAGGAGATTCACTTCGACGGCTCGAACCTGCGCGAGCGCCTGATCGAGGAGCTGGGCGACCTGCAAGCGGCGGTCAAATTCGTCGTCCGCGAAAACGGCCTCGACTGGGCTGCGATCCGGGAGCGTGAGCGCAAGAAGATGAAGCTGTTCTCCAAATGGAATGCGGAGACTAGGTCGTGATTTCGGCGCACACCCACCCCGAGCAGCAATACCTGCAGATCCTCCGCGACCTGCTGCTGATCGGCGAATATCGCGAGGGCCGCAACGGCGGCACCTACAGCCTGTTCGGCCGGCAGATCCGGTTCGACCTGTCGCAGGGCTTCCCGGTGCTGACCACCAAGCGCGTCCACTTCAAGTCGATCGTGGTCGAGCTGCTGTGGTTCCTGCGCGGCGACACCAACCTTCGCTACCTGCACCAGCACGGCGTCAAGATCTGGGACGAGTGGGCCGATGAGAACGGCGACCTCGGACCGGTCTACGGCCAGCAGTGGCGGTCGTGGCCGACCGTGCGGAAGTACCGTGACGGCATCCCCGAGGCCGCCCGCAGGTTCCCGCGCATCTCGCAGGTCGGCATGGCCGGGGAAACCCACTATTCGTTCGAGACGATCGACCAGATCCAGGGCGTCCTCGATTCACTCCGCAAGGACCCCTACGGCCGCCGCCACATCGTCAGCGCCTGGAACCCGGCGCAGATCGACGACATGGCCCTGCCGCCGTGTCACTGCCTATTCCAGTTCTACGTCGCCAACGGCAAGCTGTCCTGCCAGCTCTACCAGCGCAGCGCGGACGTCTTCCTCGGCGTGCCGTTCAACATCGCCAGCTACGCGCTGCTGACGCATCTCGTCGCCCGCGAGCTGGGCCTGGAGGTCGGCGAGTTCATCCACACCTTCGGCGACCTGCACCTCTACGCCAACCACGTCGACCAGGCGGGCGAGCAGATGCGACGCAAACCGCGGCCGTTCCCGACGCTGGACCTGCCGCCGTGCCGCCCCGGCCTGCTGCCGTGGGACCTCACGCCGGAGGAGTTCAACCTGGTCGGCTACGACCCCCATCCGCCGATCAAAGCCGAGGTATCAGTATGACGTGCAAGATTCCGACCGAGGAAGGCTTTTACTGGGCCAAGTGGCGCATCTGCGACGACGGCACGGCGGACGAAGACGAGTTCCATCCGTCGAACACATGGGCGGTGGTCGAGGTGTTCGAGAACCACATGAACGACGGCGAACCCGACCAGTTTCGCGTGCTCGTGGGCGGCGTGGAGCAATCACAGTCGGCCGAGAACTTCTTCTGGGGTGACGGCCCCTTGACCCATCCGGGGAGCGCCGCATGACCCGCGCCCTCGTCTTCGGCGGACGCGACTACCAGCAGCAGGCGCTGCTGTTCGCCCGGCTCGATCTCATCCACCAGCAGCGGCAGATCACCACCCTGATCGAGGGCGGCGCGGCCGGCGCCGATCGCCTGGCCCGCCAGTGGGCGCTCAGTCGGGGCATTCCGGTCGCCACCTACGAGGCCGACTGGGACAACACTGGGCGCGTCGGCGCGGTGATCCGGTTCACCAGGCACGGCAAGCCCTACAACGCCGCGGCCGGCGGCATCCGCAACCAGCGCATGATCGACGAGGGTCGGCCCGACCTGGCGATCGCGTTCCCCGGCGGCGTCGGCACGCAGGACATGCTGCGGCGACTCTACAATACCCAGATTGAGGTGATCACGGCATGAAACTCGGCCCCCTGAACAGCGCCATCCGCCAGATGAAGGGCGCACCGAAGACGACGGCGCGATTCCGCGGCCCGGACGGCGAGGTCGTCGAGCTGGTCGGCGGCCTGGAGATCACCAAGCAGTCGCTGCTGGAAGCCCTGCGCCAGACCTTCCCCGGCGGCCGGTCCGAGGAGACCTACATGGCCCTCACCGACGACGGCTTCCTGACGCTGGAGAACGGCGCAACCAGCAGTGCGGCGTGGGCTGCGCCGGCCGGCGATGATGAGGCCGAAGCCGCCGCCAGCGAACACGGATACATCGGCGAGCCCTCCGTCGCCGACGACCCTCTCGACGACCTGCTGGGATAAGCGCCGATGACCCTCCTCATCGCCCTCACCTCCCCGGCCCCGGCCATGGGCAAGAGCACCGTCGCCGAACGCCTGATCAAGGCGCACGGATTCCATCTGCTGAAGTTCGCCGCGCCGCTGAAGGACATGATCCGCATCATGCTCCAGCGCCACTGCGGCATCCACGAGGCCATGGTCGAGCGCTACGTCGAGGGAGACCTGAAGGAAGTCGTCATTCCGGAACTCGGCGTGACCGGCCGCCACCTGATGGTCACCCTCGGGACCGAGTGGGGCCGCGACCAGGTCCGGCCCGACCTGTGGGTCCACCTGGTCTGTCAGGCCGTGACGCGCTGGCGTTCGCTGGGCCGCAACGTGGTCATCGACGACCTGCGCTTCGTCAACGAGTTCGAGATGGTGCAGGCGCTCGGCGGTGAGCCCGTTCGAGTCGTCCGGCCGGGTGTCATCAAGCCGTCCGGCCACCACTCGGAAGGCGCCCTGGACGGCCACTGTATGCGCTCGATCCACAATCGCGGCACGATCGACGACCTGCACCTTGACGTGGACCGTCTGGTCAGCGCTTTATCTGCCGCCTGAATCACTAATTTAGTGACGTTCCAACCCGCACGAGGGGCTAACTGTGTCTGCTGTCCAACTCCCGACCGATTATCAATCTTTCATCCATCGTTCGCGCTACGCCCGGTTCGTCGACAGCAAGGGCCGCCGGGAGCACTGGAACGAGACGGTCGGCCGCTACTTCGACTTCTTCGAGCAGGAGCTGGACGAGCACCACGGCTACAAGGTCTCGCAGACGCTGCGCAGCGAGCTGGAGGACGCGGTCCTGGGCCTGCACGTCATGCCGTCCATGCGGGCGCTGATGACCGCCGGCCCGGCCCTGAAGCGGGAGAACCTGGCCGGCTACAACTGCGCCTACCTGCCCATCGACCGGCCTCGGGCGTTCGCGGAAGCCCTCTACATCCTGATGTGCGGCACGGGGGTCGGCTTCTCGGTCGAGCGCCAGGTGATCAAGCAGCTTCCCGAGATCCCGGCGACGTTCGACACCACGGACGAGACGATCATGGTTGACGACTCCAAGCGGGGTTGGGCTGACGCCTTCGAGACGCTGATCGTCTATCTCTACGCTGGCTCGATTCCCCGTGTTGACTACAGCCCCATCCGCAAGGCCGGCGAGCGCCTGAAGATCTTCGGCGGCCGAGCGTCCGGCCCTGAGCCGCTGCGCGCGCTGTTCGAGTTCACCATCCGCACCTTCCGCAACGCCGCGGGCCGGCGGCTGAACAGCCTCGAATGCCACGAGATCGTCACCAAGACCGGGGAAATCGTGGTCGTCGGCGGCGTGCGGCGCTCGGCCGAGATCAGCCTGTCCAACCTCTCCGACCAGCGGATGCGCGACGCCAAGTCCGGCCAGTGGTGGATCGACAAGCCCCACCTGGCGCTGGCCAACAACTCGGTCGCCTACACCGAAAAGCCCGAGGTCGGCGCCTTCATGGACGAGTGGTCGTCGCTCTACCGCAGCCGCTCGGGCGAGCGCGGCATCTTCAACCGTCACGGCGCGATCCAGAAGATGTTGCGCCTCGGCCGGCGCGACCACCGCTTCGAGTTCGGCGTCAACCCCTGCGCCGAGATCATCCTGCGTCAACGCGGCCTGTGCAACCTCACCGAAGCCGTCGCGCGGCCGGGCGACGCCATGGCCGAACTGAAGGAGAAGGTGGCGCTGGCCGCCGTGCTGGGAACCTGGCAGTCCACCCTCACCCGCTTCAACTTCGTCGAGCCCGACTGGCGGCGCAACGCCGAGGAGGAACGGCTGCTGGGCGTCTCGCTGACCGGCATCTACGACAACCCCCTGACGCGCGGCGACCACGGGCTGGCGACGCTGGCCACCAAGCTGCAGGCCCTGAAGTCCACCGTCATCAAGGCCAATCGGGTCGGCGCCCACGAGATCGGCATCAACCCCTCGGTAGCCACCACCACCGTCAAGCCCAGCGGCACCGTCTCGCAGCTCGTCGACTGTCGCAGCGGCATCCACCAGGGCCACGCCGAGTATTACATCCGCCGCGTCCGCGCGGACAACAAGGACCCGGTCACCCAGTTCATGATCAACGAGGGCATCCCGCACGAGCCCGACGTGACCAAGCCCAACGACATGACCGTGTTCAGCTTCCCGATGAGCGCGCCCGGCACGGTCACCCGCGACCAGGTCACGGCCATCCATCACCTGGAGCTGGTCAAGTGCTACAACACCCACTGGTCCGAGCACGCCGTCTCCTGCACCATCAGCGTCAAGGAGCACGAGTGGCCGGCGGTCGGCGGCTGGGTCTACGACAACTTCGACGACCTCGCGGGCCTGTCGTTCCTGCCGCACTTCGAGGGCGATTCCAGCTACGCCCAGATGCCCTACGAGACGATCACCAAGGCCGACTACGAGGCCAGGGTCGCCGCCATGCCGAAGAACATCGACTGGTCCGGCCTGCGCTTCTACGAGGCCGGCGAGGACACGGTGACCGCCACCCGCGAGTTCGCCTGCGTCGGCAATACCTGCGAGATCGTCGACGCCCAGACGCCGCTTGCGTCTGCGTAGATTCAACAATATAGTGACTCTGCACCATAGAGGACCAGAACTATGAGCGGGATCGGGCACAACTCCGGTGAGGACACGCTGAACGGCACGGCGCAGACGCAGCTCCGCACCATCATCGAACGGATCGAGCGTCTTGAGGAAGACAAGGCAGCCGTCACCGAGGACATCAAGGAGGTCTACGCCGAGGCGAAGGGCAACGGCTTCGACGCCAAGATCCTGCGCAAGGTTATCCGCCTGCGCAAGCAGGACAAGGCCAAGCGCGACGAGGAAGAGGCGCTGATCGACCTCTACCTCTCGGCCATCGGCGGGCTCTGATGGCCGATCCCAACGAGCGCCTGCCCGCGCTGATCCGTGAGGTCACCGAAGCGGGCCTGCGGATCAACAACCTGTTCCACCGGGCGGATGGGCGCTGCCAGGCCAACCTGCGCTCGAAGGTGACTCCGGCCTTCTTCGAGTGGGGTTACGGCCGCACCTTCGTTGAAGCCCTGGAGACCGCCCTGGAGAAGGCCAGGGGCGGCAAGCTCGCCACCAAGGCGACCACCGACGACCAGGGCCGCGCCGCGGTGCAGATCGGCATCGTCAAGGAGCCTGTCGCCCCCGTGGTCGCGGACCCGCTCGACGACCTGCTGGGATGATCCTCGACGGACCTTTCGCCGGCCTGCAGCGCAACGGCTACGGCTTGATCGAGGCCGACCCGGCGTGGGGCTGGATAAGCTACGGCGGCAAGGCCAGCGCGCCGCACAGGACCGAGTCCGAGCCCTACGAGGTCATGACGATGGAGGCGCTGCGCGCCCTCCCTGTGGCGGATATCGCGGCCAAGGACTGCCTGCTCAATATGTGGGTGATCGGCAGCCATCTCGACCAGGCCATCGAACTCGGCCGCGCCTGGGGCTTCACCTTCAAGAGCGATGGATTCGTCTGGGTGAAGACCGGCAAACACGATCCCGCCGTGCGCCCCATCAGCATGGGCAAATGGGTTCGCAAGCAGGTCGAGTATTCCCTGCTGTTCAGCCGCGGGAAGCCAAGTCGACTCGATGCCGGGGTGCGCCAGCTCCTGGAGACCGGCGACAACGTCATCTATGCGCCGAAGCGGGAGCACAGCCGCAAGCCGGACGAGCGCTACGAGCGCATTGAGCGTCTGGTGGCCGGCCCGTACGTCGAGCTGTTCGCACGCCAGCAGCGTCCGGGCTGGAGCGCCTGGGGGAACGAGGTTGGCAAGTTCGACCAGGACGCGTTCGAAGCGCTGCTCGGCCACAACCGCGGTCCTGCGCTAGATCCCCTGGAAGCCGTCCTCGGCTGACCCCCTGCGACCTATGCGGCGGGATGTCGCTTTCACCTTTTCCTAGGACTTTTTTCATTGCGGGGTTGAAAGCTACATAGTACCTTTTGCCGGTCAAATCAGACCTTCTGGGGCAAGGAAACCCGACATGCTCACCACCACCAAACCCGTGGTTCTTCGTCTGTCCTTCGTGGAGCAGACAGCAAGCGAGGCCGTCGCCTTCTGGGAGCCCGATCGAAGTGGTGAGTATGAAGTCGCCTGCGCCCGAGGGCGGGACTACGCCGACGAACTCCTGAGCTACATCCGCGATGAACAGAACCCGACCATCTTCGGCAGCGTCGTCCGCGCGATCACGGCTGGCGGGATCTACGGGGCGGTGGAAATCGGCTTCTGCAATCGAATCGGCATCCAACTGCTCGGACTTTAACGGTGTTGACGAAGACTTCTTAAGGTCTGCCGTCGAATAGTTCCCCGAAGAGTAGCACCTTCGGGGAGACCTGTTGAACGCTTTGCTGCCTGATCAAACCAACGTCGTCGCCCTGACACGGACCTGCTGTGTACGGCGGCTGTCCGAGTCCGAGGTCGACTACTGGTCGCCGGCTCGAACCGGCAACTGGATCATGGACCAGGCGACCGGCGGCATCTACGCCTCGCGCACGATCACCTATCTGAGGGACGAGAAGAACCCCGTCCTGTTCGTCTCGATGATGCGCGCGATGGTTGGGAAGGGGTGCTTCGAGGCCGTGGAGGCGGGGTTCGTCAAGGCGCTCGCCGAGCAGTTGACGGCTAGACCGTGAAGGCCGCCTTGGCGCTCAGCGACGGCGCGCTGACGCCCTTCGCCTTCTGCAGGCGGTCGCGGATCTCCTGGATCGGCAGCACCCGCCGGCCGATCTCACCGTAGGTGCGGCTGCGCAGGATGACGGTGATCGACTTGCGGTTCCGATAGCCGCCGTCGTGCGCCCACTTGTCGAGCGCCGCCAGGTGGTTGAACGACTCGATGAAGATGCTCGGATGCTCCTTCATCACCATGCCGTGGTGGACGTGGCCGATGTCGACGTAGTGGAACTCCGTCTCGCCGAAGTCCTTGCGGAAGTCGGTGGTCATCACGCCCGCCAGGCGCACCGGCTTGCAGGTGTCGCTGTGATGGGTCATGACCAGGGTGTTGCCCATCCGGTAGGCGATGAACACGCTGTCGTTGTTGAGGATGTGGACGCGTCCCGTGGCTCCGTAGGCGACGCGCAGCAGCTCGGCCATCCAGATGTCGTTCGTACGGCTGTGGTTGCCCTGGTTGACGATGACGTCGACGTGGCAAGCCTTGGTCAGCGCCTTGTCGACGATCCAGCGCATGACCCGGCTGTAGACCTTGATCATCTTGGGGAAGCGGCCGTCGTAGTCGAGCTTGTGGCCGCTCGCCTCGGTCTCGCCCTTCATGTTCTCGTAGTGGGTGAAGTCGCCGAGGTCGTTGATGACGATCCGTTCGCACGCCGGCAGCTCGTCGATCAGGACGCCGATGGCCGTGCAGAGTTCGGACTCGGCGATCTTCAGGTCGAAGTTCTCCCCCACCTCCGCGGCGTGGGCCAGCATCCCGAGGTGGGCGTCGCCGATGTTGATCCACGGGATGATGTCGGTGTTGAAGTCGAGCGGCGCGGCCGGCGCGCCAAGCGCCGGGACCTCCTCGTAGAAGGCGTCGATGGCCTCCTTGATCTGTTCCAGGTACGCCTGGTCGTCGAGCCGCGTCTTCGTCCACTGCAGGATCGGCTGGCGCTCGCCGCCGGGATGGACCCGCTCCAGGGTCGAGTGGCCCTTGGCGACGAAGGGACGGGGGACGATCGAGTTCAGCCCGTGCTCGGGATCGTAGCCCTGCGCGGCGGCTGCGGCGCGCAGCCGGGCGATGGCTCGCAGGATGGCGGTGTGGTGGATGCCTGCGGCTCGCGCCGCGGCCCTGGCGCCGCCCGTCTCGTTCAGCAGATCGACGTAGCGGGCCTGGGTCGGGGTCGCCCAGTCCTTCAGCTTCGGGTCGATATGAAAGGCGCTACTCAGGCGCTGAGTCCTTGGACGTCCGCCGCAGCCACTTGCCGACTGTGCGGGTTTCAAGAATCCGGATGACCGTCCAGATGATGGTGAACAGGGCCGCGACCGCCGGCAGGACGTCGGCGAGCGTGCCGATCACCACGCTGAGCGACAGCGCATCGACAGCGTGCTTGCCGACTTCCGCGGCGTTGAACTGGGTACTCACTCGCTTCGACATCCTGCTATGACGGGTTCTACTTGGCGAAGTCGCGCTGTCCGCAGGTCTCGGCCGGCCAGCACGAGTTGAAGGAATCGCTCGGGGTCCGCGGACCGCAGGGCTTGATCAGTGTCTGGGTAGCTGGGCGCGACACCGAGCGATCTTGGAACGCAGGACACGGCCACCGGGACGGCCACTTCCTTCGTGATGACGATGGGCTCGACGCGGCCCTTGGTCGTGTTGCAGGCGCTGAGCATGAGACTCGCGACGGTGGCCGCGGTGATGCGGTGGAACCGGCTCACTTCAGCGCCTCCAGGTACTTGCGGCGAACGTCCTCGACGCGGGCGCAGGCGTCGGCCCCGGCCGGCCTGTAGTCGAGCGTGGCGTCGGCGCGAACTTCTAGCCGGGCGGCGGTGGCGCGGGCCTCGGCCAGGTCTTCCTCGGCCGCCGCCAGCCGGCGGTTGCTGTCGGCTTCCAACGCCTTCACCTTGGTCGACTGGCTGTCGAGCGACGCCTTCAGGCTCTCGACGTTGGTGTGGCACTGGCTGAGCTGGGCGATGTAGCCCGTCTGCGGGTTGTAGATGGCGTCCGACAGGGCGGCGTTCGCGGCCGTCAGCCGTCCCGTCTCGGCCTTCTCGACCAGCAGCAGGACGCCGAGCAGCAGGGCCACGGCCGCCGCGCCGAACGTGCCGAGCTTCCACGCCTGGGCCTGCACCCAGCCGATCATGCCCAGCCTCCCGCCTGCAGGGCGTCCTGGAAGGCCATGGCGTGGCCGGCGATCTGATCGGCGCAGTCGAGGCCGTTGATGATCTTGCGGCTGACCACGAACTGGCTGCGGATGGCCGGTCCGGTCTTCGGCAGGTAGTGGGACAGCTTGCGGCCGGTGAACCAGCCCTCGCTCATGCCGCGGATCATCACCGCGGCGGCGATGTCCGGACGCATGGCCAGGTCGGGGTTCCTGATCAGCGCGCCCTTCAGGGCAAGCTCCTGGTCGGCGCGCTCGTAGTTGCAGCGCCAGGTGAGCTGCACGTAGCCGCGGCCGGCGTATTTCACGCCGTCGCCAGGCGTCAGGTTGCCGTGCTTGCGCGCCAGAGTGGGCCGTGCGCCTTCGACGTCGTACATGCGCCGAAGGTAGGCCGCACCGCCGCGTTCCTTGATCGGCTGCATCGTGCCGGCCGTCTCGTGGTAGGCGGTGGCGATGGCGTAGGCCACGTAGGCAAGCGGCCACTGGGCGTCCTGGGCCGCCAGCAGGATGGCGTTGCAGCCGCCGACCTCGTCCTGCGACAGGGTCGGCCCGAGCAGGCCGAGGCGCACGGAGTCGAAGAAGGCCGCGGGGGTGGGCATGAAGGTCACGGCTTGGAGTCCTCGGGGTCGACCTCGAAGCCCAGGCCGCCCGGTCCGCTGCCCTTCACCTTCACGGCGGCGAGCGTGATCACGATCACCCCGATCAGGAACATGCAGGCGAGCAGCGTGTAGCCGAGGTAGTCGAGTTGCTTTTCAGCCAGCCGGTCAGGCCATCCGCCCTTCCAGACGATGTAGCTCAGCGCGGTTCCGGCCACCGTCAGGACCGGAGCGGCTCCGAACAGCGCCCACAGCCGCAGCGGGGCGGCCTTGAGCATCGCTGTCCAGAGCCGGGAGATCACGGACGTCAGGCCGTTTCGAGCGCGACGAGGCGGGCTTCCATGGCCGCCAGCTTGGCGGACAGGGCGCCCTCCACCGGGTCGCCGCCGGCCGCGTCGAGCACCTCGACATCGCCGAGCGCGCCCAGCGTGGAGTCGAGCGATTGCAGCGCGCCTTTGAACGACTGCTTGAACTCGAAATCGCCGAGGGTGCCGAGGGGAAGTTCCAGGTTGGTGGTCTTGGGAGCAGCCATTTGAATACCTCTCAACTGTTCATTGTTGCTATCACCCTAATAGTGAAAGCAATAACACGGCGTGACGATTGGCGCAAACCGGCCGGGTTAGGCTACGGTGAATTCGCCGACCACGACGTAGGACGTGGCGCGGGACAGCCGCAGAGCCGTGCAGGTCGCACCCACCGGGATCGTTTGCGGCAGTCCGTCCTCGAACCCTGCGGTGGTGGTGATGTCCGTCCAGGTGCTCGACGGTCCCGGTGAGGCGTCGTTGGTCCATTGCAGCTTGGCGCCGTTCGTCCAGGTCGGACCCCAGCCGCCGGTTGTGGTGCCGCCTTGCAGGGTGACGCTCGTCACATAGGCGGACTCGGCCAGCGTCGCCTGGATATACTGGTTCGGGGTGCTGATCGTCGCCGCGAACGGTTCCCTCAATCCGTCACTCATGTTTGCAACCGAGGCAGGCTGAACACCCGCGCCGGCATAGTTCGTGGATTGCGAGAAGCTGGCGATAACGGGAGGGTCGCCCGGATCACCGCCACCGCCCTCCCCTGCGGCCGACAGCATCGCGCCGCCGTAGATCCCGCTCAGCGCCCGGATCATGCCGTCTCCAGATCGCCGGAGAGATCCCATTCGTTGGCGGCGACCTTGATCAGCGCCGCCGAGCTGCGCTGCGCCCGCAGCTTCAGTGTCGCCGGGGAGTTGATCGTCACGCCGCTGTCGGCGACGATCGTGGTCTGACCGGCGCCCGCCTGGTTGACCGGGATCTGCGTGCCGATCGGGAAGCCAACCGAACTGTTCTGCGGCACCGTCAGGGTGTTGGCGCTCGCGTTGTTCATCCGGACGTAGCTGGCGGCGTCGCCCGCGACGAGCGTGTAGCTGGTCCCGGACTGCGTGTTGACGCGAAGGCCCGGCGTCACCCATCCCGTGCCGTTCCAGACGACGAGCGTGTCTTCGTCGGCCACCCATGCGCGCCACCCTTCGGCCGGCGTCAGATACACCCACGCGCCGTTGTCGCGGACGGCCACGTTGTTGGCCTCGCCGCCGCTCGGCACGATGTAGATGTCCCCGTCTGTCGGGCTGCCCGGCAGCGCCGTGACACGGGACAGCACCGCGAGCTGCGCGACCGCCGAGAGCGTGCGCAGGTTCTCGTCCATGCCATCCTTCCAGCCATCCTCGCCGAGGTCGTAGTAACTCAGCAGGCCGAGGCCGGGCATTGTGCGTGCTGTCATAGAGTTGGACCTTCCGTCGTTATAAGAAATCGAACCAGCGCGGGATGAGCGGGAACGGCCACCAGGGCTCCGGATCGGTTCCGCCGCCCTCGGGAGGCGGCTCGACGGGCGGGATGGTGCTTCCGTCGACGCCGCCCCAGTCGTTGCCCCAGTCGTCCCCCCAGCCGCCGGTCCGGATCTTCACCCGCACCGTCGCGCCCTGCAGCGATTCCAGGCCGTCGCGCTTGGACGTCACCTTGACGTCACCCACGGCGAAGATGCCGAACGACGTGGCGGGCAGCTCGAAGCTGGTCCCGGTCAGGCCGTCGTGCGCGGTGATGAGGTCGCCCATCGGGGTGTAGACGGCGACGGTCGTGGTCTGGCCGTCCTCCGGCGTGATGTCGTCGTCCGTCCAGGGGATCACCTGCGCGTCTTCCAGCAGCCGGTTGCGGTTGGCCCAACTCACCGTGATGCTGGTCGGCGACGTATCGGACACGTCGAGCGTGCCGAAGGCGGTATCGCCGACCATGACGTTGGCCGGCCGGTTCGGCAGGTGCGGCCGGCCGGTGAGGGTCGTGCCGACGACCGGCGCATCCTCCTCGGCGAGCAGGCCCTTCGAGGTGCGCGACAGGAGCTTGTAGCGAACGATCTCGCTGGCCCCGCGGACGGTGCTCGTGTCGATGAAGTTGCTCTCGCGGCCGACGAACCAGATCGGGGTGCCGCTCGGCCAGTCCCGCGGCACGGTGTCGAGGACGCCGCGCAGCAGTTCCCACCCGTCCTCCGAGAAGGACTGGATGAGGGCGATTTCCTGGAATTCCTCGGTCGCGTTGCCGATGAACACGAAGCCGGTCAGCGCCGGCCCGGCCGTGCCGAACACTTCCGGGAACTCGGGGATGACGGTCGTGGCTTCGGCCACCAGCGCGTCCTCCAGGAAGCAGTGGCCCAGCATCTCCTTGGTGCCGGCCACCTCCCCGATCTCGTCGCCATTCGGCATGATCGCCTGGTGGACGAGGTCGTAGGCGATGGTGTCGCCGTTGTCCTGGCTCGCCAGCACGGCGGCGAACACTTCCGGATAGCTCAGGGCCTCCAGGTCCGCGGCGC
>Ga0196970_1001158_pt1 | contig 20096 bp, 15 predicted proteins | sample S1v_513CmetaG_FD_148672 | JGI IMG/M metagenome (GOLD analysis project Ga0196970, IMG submission 148672) | Soil microbial communities from Anza Borrego desert, Southern California, United States - S1+v_5-13C | ecosystem: Environmental > Terrestrial > Soil > Desert | place: USA: California...
CACGAACTTCGGACCATCGCAACCAGCCTCGACCGCAGCACCCGCGCGCTGACCCAGGCCATTGACGCCGGACTGTGTCCGCCAGACCACCGCGACGCCGCGCGCGAGGCCGGCAATCTGGTCCGGATCGAGATGCGCCGCGTCGTCGCGGTGATGACCGGCAACTTCGACTATTGGGGCCTGCCGGACGCCGAGCGCCCGGATGCGGCGCCAGGGGCGGCCGACCGTGCCGCAGCCGCGATCCGCGTGGCCGAACAGCGTCGGAAGAACCGGCCGCGCCGGTTGGCCGCGCGCTGCCGTGAGGACGGATGATACGGGCGGGCAAGGGGGCCGGGGTGACGCTTCAGTGGACGCAAGTTGAAGCGGTGCTCGTAGGATTGAAACTCGATTAAAAGATAAGGCGATTAGTCATGGGGCTTTGTTCCGATCGCCGCCCAGGAAATCTCGTTGACCCAGGCGAGCCGGACGTCTTCCAGCCCGGCGCCCGTCATCAGCGCCTCCACCTCGTCGCGGCGCCAGTAGTTGGCGATCTTCGGCAGCATCTGGTCGAAGACGATGGAGCGCAAATGCGCGAAGTCGAAGCGGCGGATCAGGCGGAAATATTCCAACCGGTCCAGCCCCAACCGCAAGGCCAGCCACAAGAGCGCGGTCGGCGGCAGGGACAGCGCATGCACCAGCCCGATCGGCAGACGGCTGAACAGCGCCTTGCGCAGCGGGTCGGCGAAGCGGACGATCCAGCCGTTGTTCTCGCGGCCATAGACCCAGATCATCACCCGCCCGCCCGGCTTGACCGCGCGCACCATGTTGGCGAGCGCCGTTTCCGGGTGGGCCAGATGGTGGATGACGCCGATGGAGAAGGCGAGGTCGAAGCGCGCCACTTCGTTCAGCTCATAGGCGCTCTGGCGGCGCACCTCCATCGCCGGATGCGGCGCCAGCGTGGCGCAGGCCGAGGCCAGGCTGCGCTCGTCGATGTCGATGGCCAGCCCGCCGGCCGCGCCGTAGCTCATCGGCCAATGGCTGTTGCGCCCCATGCCGCAGCCGACGTCGACGAAGGTCAGGCCGCGCCAGTCCTCCGGCTTGAGGAAGGGCGTCCAGCGGCGGAACTGCTCCTCGTAGATGTCCTTCAGCTCGGCATAGCGGCCCCATTCGTAGCCGAAGCGGTCGGCCGACCCGCTGTGCACCGCGGACGCGGTGTCGGGGGCGGGGGAGGAGGGCGGCGCTTCGCTCATCGCGGCGATCCGATGTGGTGGCGGGGAAGGAGGCGTTATCGGTAGAAGTCGGGGAGCGGGCTTGTCAAGCCAGGCGCCTTGCCGTGGCATCGCACCAGCGTCGCCACATCAGCCGGTAGGCGGTTTCCAGGTTCCGCATGAAGCGGGCCTCGTCGCACAGCGCCGAGGTCCGCACCCGCTCGCGCAGGCTCAAGCGCAGCCGCATCAGACGGGTCAGGTCGCCGGCCAAGCCGGCGGCGATTTCGGCGTAGCGGTCGGGGGTGGTGGCGACCAGTTCGGGCAGGCCGATGGCGGTCATCAGGCTGGCGCCGACGCGGGCGGCGTGGCGCCCGCCTGCCAGCGTCACCAGCGGCGCCCCCATCCACAAGCAGTCACAGGTGGTGATGGTGCCGTTGTAGGGGTGCGGGTCGAGCGCTATGTCGATGCGGTTGTAGGCGGCCAGATGCCCGGCGGCGTCCTTGATGAAGCCGACCAGATCGAGTCGGGCCGGGTCGATGCCGGCGGCGGCGAAGCGCGCCCGCACCCTGGCGGCGGTGCCGGCATCGGAGAGCGGCCGGTCCTTCAGCAGGAGCCGTGCGTCCGGGACCCGCCGCAGCACCTCGGCCCACAGCGCCACGGTGCCGTCGGTGATCTTGGACAACTTGTTGAAGGAGCCGAAGGTGACGTGCCCGGTGGCGCCTGCCGGCAGCGGCATCACCGGCGGGGCGGCGGGCGGCGGGCGAAAGCACAGGAAGGGGGCGGGCAGCCGGACCAGCGTTTCCGCCGCATGGGCGTCGGTCGAGCCGACCGGGTCGCTGAGGGGATCGACGATGCGGTAGCCGACCGCCGCCATGCCGGTGCCGTTGGGATAGCCCAGCCACGTCACCTGCACCGGCGCCGGGCGCCGTGCCAGCATCGGCAGCCGGTTCAGCCCGGAATGTCCGGCGAGGTCGACCAGGATGTCGATGCCGTCCGCGCGGATCTGCGCCGCCAGCGCCTCGTCGTCCAGATGGCCCACAGTGCGCCAGCCGTCGGCCTGCGCCTTGAAGCGGGCGGTGTGGGCGTCGGCCTCGGTATCCGGCAGGATCGAATAGCAGACGATCTCGAAGCGGGCGCGGTCGGCCGCCTCGAACAGTGGCGTCAGGAAATAGCCGCCCAGATGCTTGCGAAACTCGACCGACAGGTAGCCGATGCGCAGCCGCTTGTCCGGATCGGGACGATTGGCATGCGGGGCTGCCGGCCGCTGCCGACCGCTCCGGTCGCCGAACCGCTCATCGAAGCGCCGGTGCTCGGCCAGCAGGCGCTCGCCGGGCAGATCGAGATAGTTGAGGCACAACAGCCGCTGGCTGGCGACGCGCGGGTCGTCCGGCATCAGCGCCTCGGCTTTGTTGAAGGCCGACATTGCGGCGGCGGCGCTTCCGCGCAGTTGGAGCGCCACGCCGAGATTGAACCAGACGCCGGCGCTCTGGGCGGGGTTCGAGCGCAAGGCCCGCTCCCAGCAGCGCACCGCCTCCTCCAGCCGCTCGGCGCCATAGGCCGCGCTTCCCAATCCAACCAGGGGCTTGTCATAGCCCGGCCGCAGCGCGAGCGCGATGCGCAGGGCGGCGGCGGCCTCGGCCGGGCGTTTGAGGTCTCCCAGAACGATGCCGAGGTTGTTCCACAGCTCGGCAGAGCTGCCGTCCCGCGCCAGCAGGGTCCGGTACAGCCGCTCGGCTTCGTCCAGCCGCCCGGCGGTCAAGGCGGCCAGGGCGTGCTTCATCACTTCACCCACGGGCAAGGACGCCGCGGGAACCGGAACGGGATCGGGCATGGGCTTCAGCTGGCCAACCGGGCTTCAACCTGCTCGCACAGGTAATGGTAGAGGCAGATGTGGACCTGCTGGATCAGCGGGGTGGAGCGCGACGGTACGTCGAGCAGGATATCGCTCAAGCCCGCCATCTTGCCGCCGCCCTCGCCGGTCATGGCGATGGTGGTCATGCCCAGGCTTTTTGCCACTTCGAAGGCGGCGATGACGTTGCGCGAGTTGCCGCTGGTGGAAAGGCCGAGCAGGACGCCGCCCGGCTCGCCATAGGCCTCGGTCTGGCGCGAGAAGACGGTGTCGTAGGAGTAATCGTTGCTCCAGGCGGTCAGCACCGCGGCGTTGGAACTGAGGCAGATCGCCTTCAGCCCGCGGCGCTCCTTCAGGAAACGGCCGACCAGCTCGCCGGTGATGTGCATGGCGTCCGACGCCGAGCCGCCGTTGCCGCACACCAGCAGCGCCTTGTTGGCGCCGAGCGCCGTCGCGACCGCATCCACCGCCGCCTCGACCCGCGCCGGATCCAGGCTGTCCATGGTGCGCCGCAGGACGTCGATGGCGGAGGTGAGGCAGCCGTGCAGCGAGGGGGAGGAGATGGCCTGGGAGTCCATGGGGCGGAACACCTTATGCTTGGACGATGGTGCGCGGCGGGAGGAGGCCGCGGATGGTCGGTTCCTTCCCTTCAAGCCTGCGGGGCCAGTGCATCCTATGGATCGCGGGGCCTGTCAACTGCAAGCCGCGCAATCACGGCTTTCCCAGGCTGCCCGGAACGCTTATTTTCGCATCCATGCTCCGATGGCGGGGCGAGGATGCCAAGGGTGGCCAATGACGACGCGGACGGTCCGGCTGGGCCCCCTCAGCGTGAAGATGTACTGCGCGATCGGCATGATCGCCGTGTCCTGGGCGCAGTTGGAGGACATGGTGTCGCTGTGCATGTCGCGGCTGCTCGGCGCCGACCACACCGACTTCCTGCCCATCGCCTCCAACATGCAGGTCAAGGCGCGCTTCGACGCGTTGAAGGTCATCGCCGGCCTGCGCTTGGCCCCCGACGAGGCCAAGGCCCTGGTCGCCCGCTGCGATGAGGCGCTGGAGCTGGGGCGGGAGCGCAACAAAATCCTGCACGGTTCCTGGATCCAAGGCGAGACCGACGACGTCGCCATCCGCTTGAACTACCGCGCCCATGGCCGCATTTCGGCCGACGCCCCTGTCATCTCCGCCCGTGAGATCGCCGAGATCAGCGACCGCATCACCATGCTGACCGAGGGCTTCGCCCAAACCCTCCAGCGCCTGGGCCTGCTCGACCCCAAGAATCCGATGCGCAGCCCGGCCCGTACGCCGGAGAAGACGACCGGACCGTGATGCCGCCGGCATTCGGGCGGCCCTGTTGCAAGTTCGCGCCGGTTCCATGATCTTCCCGCCTCTCCGGCATGCCGGCGAACATCGATGCGGTTGCAATGAGCCTGACCAAGCAAATACTCACGCGCGCCGTCGAACGGCACCGCACCGGCGATGCCGACGGCGCTGCCCCCCTCTACCGCCTCGTTCTCGCCCTCGCTCCGGCCCAGCCGGACGCCCTCCACCTCCTGGGGCTGCTGACGCGCCGCCGGGGCCGCCTTGCCGACGGAGTGGCGCTGATGGCGCGCGCGTTGCGGGTGGCGCCGGACCTGGGGGCGGCGCTCGGGAACCAGGCCCGTGCCCTCATCGACCAGGGACGGCTCGACGAAGCGATGGCCCATTTGCGTCGCAAGCTGGCGGTTGAGCCCGCCTGTCGGGAGACGCTGGTGCAGCTGGGCGGCGATGCCCTGGCCAGGGGGAGCCTTGACGAGGCCGAGCCGTTGCTGCGGCGTGCCGTCGCGCTGGGTGGAAGCGGACCGGACGACCGGGCCCGGCGCGCGCTGGATCGCTGCGCCACCGCGCGGACCGTGAGCGCCGAGGCCGCCACCCCTTCCTTGCCGCCGGGGCTGGTGGTGCGTGGTGTGTTCCGCGACAGCAGCGGCTACGCCTACAAGGTCCGCCGGTTCGTGCATCATCTGGTCGCTGCCGGCATCCGGGTTCGGCTGGTGGATCTGAACCATGGCGATGTCGACCTGCTGCCCGACGGGCAGATCGACCCGCTGCTGGGCACGCTTCACCAGCCTGTGCGGGCCAAGGCTGTCTTGAGCTTCACCACGCCGCCGACGGTCGAGGCGGTTCCCGGGCTGAAGACCATCACCTACACCGTTTTCGAGGCGGCGCAGATTCTGCCGTCCTGGGCGGCATACAGCCGCCGCCATGACCATGTCGTCGTGGCGACCGAATCCTCGCGCGCCGCATGGCTGCGCGCCGGCCATCCCGCCGACCGGATTCATCTCTGCCCCGAGGGGGTGGAGGCGGTGCCGGAGGGGCTGATCCATCCTCTGCCCGTGGTCGATGGCGCCGGACGGCGGCTGGCGGATTTCCCGGTGCGTATCTTGAACGTCTCCGACTTCAACAGCCGCAAGAACCTGATCGGATTGCTGCGCGTCTGGTTGCGGACAACCCGGCCCGGCGATCCGGCCGCACTCGCCTTGAAGGTCGGCAAGGGGGGCCGCATCCTGGAGGGCTTCCAGACGCTCCTGCAGCAGGCCGTGGCGGAAACCGGCCGCAGCCTGCCGCAGGCAGCCCCGATCTTCCTGGTCGAGGCCCTGCTGTCGGATGCGGAGATGCTATCGCTTTATGCCGGCGCCACCCATTACTGGAGCATGTCGCACGGTGAGGGCTGGGATTTGCCGATGACCCAGGCCGGAGCCATGGGCCTCACCTTGCTGGCTCCCGACCATAGTGCGTATCAGGCCTATCTCGACAACCGGGTGGCCCATCTGATCCCCAGCCGTGTCACCCCCGCTTTCCATGGGTACCAGGGCCAGGATTGGTGGACACCCGACGAGGACAAGGCCTCCCGGCTGCTGCGTGCGGTGATCGATGATCCCGGCGGAACCCGCCGGTCGGCGCAACGCCACCTGCTGGATCAGTTCAGCTGGAAGGAGGCGGCCGGCCGGCTGATCGCGCTTTTGACCGAGCTGGACGCCCTGTGATGACCGTGTTGCCGCCGGGTCCCGCCACGCTGTTCTGCTGCCTTGGGCCGCCCGACTATTACCGCCGGCCGCTGTTCTCCGAGCGCGAGGTGTTCTGCGGCCCCGGCTGTCCGACGCTGGAGACCGGCGACGGTTTTTCCTCCCTCAACACGCCAGCCGGCGAGTTTGACCTGGCGGCCGTCGTCGCCCGCCTGCCGGCGCACCAGTGCCCGGAGCTGATCGTCGTCAAGGCGGACGCCAGCCGCGACAATCTGCCCCGTGGGCTCGACCGGCTGCCGGGCACCAAGGTGCTTCTGGTCGGCGACACCCACCATTTCGCCGCCCCCTTGCGCACCTTGCTGGCCTACGGCGCGATGGAGAGCTTCGACGCGGTGGTGCTCGACCACACCCGCCAGCACGCCCACGCCTTTCTGGCGGCGGGATTCGAGCGGGTTTACTGGATCCCGGCGGTCGACTATGCGCTGCGCCGGCGCGACATTCCCGCGGCGCCCGACCGGCCCCTCACCTTTGTCGGCCAGATCGGCGCCTTCCACCCCTGGCGGCGCCATGTGCTGGACCGGCTGGTGACGGCCGGTCTACCGTTGACCGCGATGCGGGCCGCACCGGAGACGGCGGCCGACATCTACGCCGCCTCGCAGGTCACGCTGAACGTCTCGCTGAACGGCGACCTCAACCTGCGCGTCTTCGAGGCGCTGGGCGCCGGCGGCTTCCTGCTGACCGATGCGCTGTCGCCCGACGCCGGGCTGGAGCGCTGCTTCACCCCCGGCCGCCATCTCGCGACATATCGCTCGCCGGACGAGCTGGTGGAACTGGTGCGCCATTACCTCGACCGCCCCGAGGAGGCGATGGCGATCCGCCGGGCAGGGCAGGCGCATTTGCTGGAGGCCCACAGCCCGCAGGTCAAGCGTGCCCAATTCCTTGCCGCCGTGTTCGACGATCGCGTCGACCCGGTGCTGGAGGTGCGCTCCGAACGGCGCGGGCTTGCGGCGCTGCCCGCCTTCGGCACCCGCTTCCGCCGCCGCCTGGAGGCCTATGAGGCGCTGCAGCGCCTGCAATTGACGGCCTCGCACGTGAACGTCCATGGCGGGGACGCGGAGTTGCGGGCGATGGCGCGCGACCTGGCGCGCGTCGGGTTCGTTGATCCGCAGGAGACCGCCGCCCCCGTTGTCCTGCCGCTGCCGCCTTCTGCCGGCACGCTGCGGGCGGAGGCGGTGGCGGTGGTGCCCTGGCTGGGCACGGAGCCGGGCAGGGCGGCGGCCGACCGGCTGATGGCCCGGCTGCCGGGGGCCTTCGTCCTCTGCCCCACCGCGTCGGCGCGCGACCATGGCACGGCATCCGCCCATCTCGCCGATTGGGGATTTGCCCCGGCCGAGACCGGCGGCATCCTGTTCCGCTGCACCGACCCTGTGCGCTATGCCGCCCGTTCGCTTGCCGACGCCGTGCTGCCGGCGGATTTGCGGCACGCCCGCGTGGCGGCACTGGAGCCGCATCTGGCGACCGCCAATCAGGCGGTCGAGGCGGCCAGGCTGGCGATGGCGCTGGAGGATGCCGCCTTGACCGAACGCACCCTCCAGCGCTGCGTGGCGCTCGACCGCCAGCGGCCGGATGCGCTTGCCGGGCTTGCCCGCCTGTGTGCCGCCGCCGGCCGCGCAGTGGAGGCCGCCATCTATGCCGGCGAAGCCCGCCGCGCCGCTTCCGTGGCGTCCTCCACCCTCGCCGACCCGGTGCCGGACCTCGACATCGGGGCACTCGCCGCTGCGGCCGGCGACCATCCGGGGCTGGAGCGCTACCGCAGCCTGTTCCGGCAGGCAGCCGCTCCCTCGGTCGGAGAGCACCGCCGCATTCTGGTTGTCACCAACCTATTCCCGCCGCAGGAGTTCGGCGGCTACGGCCGCAAGCTGTGGGAATTCTCGGCCGAGCTGATCCGCCGCGGCCATGCGGTGACGGTGCTGACCGCCGACATGCCAGACCTCTCCCGGCCGGGCATGGCCGGGACCGAGGACATCGAGGCGCATGTCGACCGTTCCCTGACCCTCTATGGCGCTTGGAAGGACGGGCGCGCCTTCACTCACGACGACCCGGCCCACTGCGCCGCCCTGATCCGCGCCAACATCCGCCGTGTGCTGGAGACCGTCCGCGATTTCCGCGCCGACGCCTGTCTGGTCGGCAACCTCGACCTGCTGGGGACCGGGTTTCTCGACCCGCTGACTGGGCAGATGGGCGTGCCGGTGCTGCATTGCCTGGGCAACCAGCATCCCGGCTACGCGCCGGAGACGGCACCCCGCTCCTCCCTCTACCGCGCCGGGCCGGCCAGCGGCTGGGTGGCGGAACGTCTGGCTGCCAGCGGCTATGGCTTGCCCGCCACCCTCATTCATCCCGGCGCCCGCGTCGATTACTTCCACCGCGCGGTGATGCCGGCGACCGACCGCTTGCGCATCGCCTTCGCTGGCCTGGTGGTGAACTACAAGGGGCCGCAGACGCTGATCAACGCGCTGGGCATTCTGCACGCCCAGGGCATCGACTTCGAGTGCACGCTGGCCGGCGAGGCGCCGGACGCCGATCTGCTGGCCCGGTGCCGCGACTATGTCCAGCGCCACGGCATGGCCGGCAAGGTCACGTTCACCGGCTTCCTCGACCGCCGCGGTCTGTCCGGCCTGTTCGCCCGCTGCAACGTTCTGGTCTTCCCCAGCGTCTTCCAGGAACCCTTCGGCATCTCGCAGGTGGAGGCGATGGCCGCCGGCCTGACCGTCGTCGGTAGCGGCACCGGCGGCAGCGGCGAGGTGCTGCGCGACGGCGTGGATGGCCTGCTGTTCCCAGCGGAAGACCACGAAGCACTCGCCGACCGCCTGCGCCGTCTGGTGGAGGATCGGGCCGGCTGGCTGCAGATGGCGCTGTCGGGCCGCGACCGTGCCCGCGATTTCACCGTCGCCCGTTCGGTCGACCGCATCGAAACGGTGTTCGAGGAGCTGATCCTGCGGAGGACGGGCCCATGACGATATCCTGGCAGGGGCAAGAGGCATGAGTGCGGGCACAGCATCAAGCAGGCAAGGTTGAGAATGGTGCCGCACAAGTTCCGACAGGTGGTCGACGGCATTGCCGGAGCGTTGGGGGGAGATGCCGCTTCGCTCCACCATGAGCTTTGCGCCATCGAAGCCGGCGGCGACCGCCAGCGGCTTTACGCGGTCATGGCGATGCTGATCTCCCGGATCGGTGACAAGGCGGAGAGATGCCGGCTGGCCGACGCGCTGATTGACTGCCGGCCCGATGACGAGGGGCTGTATCTCGCCCTGACCGACCGGCTGGCCTTCGCCGGAATGGGTGTCCTTCAGCGCGACCCGGCGATCCCACGCCATGGCATCGCCATGCTCAGCCGTGCGCTGGAGCGTGCGGCGCCATCGCCTTTGCGACCGCAGATCCACGCCAACTTGTCGTTCCTGTTCAATGAGACCGGCTGTCCGGAATCGGCCGAGGCGCATGGCCGTGCCGCGGCCGGCTACCGGAACGCCATCTTTCATCTCTGGCTCGGCGAGGCCCTATTTCGACAGGGTAAATATGTCAGGGACGAGCTGTGCGTGATCGATCTGTCATCTCTCGCCTTTCACCGCGCCGCCCAAGCCCTGGCGAAGGCCGATGCGGCCTTGCCGCTCGCGCCGACCGGGACGCACGTCGTGCTGGTGTCGGTGGATGGCGCCTATTTCAAGCGCTATGCCGCGGCCCAGATCCTGAACCTTCATGCGTTGGGTTCGGCGGTCACGGTCCATTACCACATCATCAACGGCGACGATGAGGTCGACCGGCTGATCGGGCGCCTGCGCGAGATCGTCGGCACCATGCCCATCGTCTTCACGCGCGAGACCTGGGCGTTGCGCGGGGATGCCGTCGACAAGCCTTATTTCGCCTCGTCCCGTTTCCTCATCGCCCCCGAGGTGATGCTGCAACACAAGGCGAACGTGATCGTGTGCGATGCCGACGTGCTGTTCCGGGAAAAGCCGGAGGGCATCGTCAAGGCGGCAAGAGACAGCGACGTCGCCCACACCGATTATCGCGGTGAGCCGCTGTGCAGCCGCTACAACGCCTCCTTCGTCTATTTCCGCCACAGCCGAAGCGGCTATCTGACGCTGCTGCTGATGGCCGATTTCCTCAAGACCAACTTCGACCGCTGCTACATCTGGATGATCGATCAGGTCGCCCTCTATGCCTGCGTCGAACGCGCGGCGCAGCTGCTGGGAAGCGAGATGACGCACACCGCCTGGCCGGACAGCGTCCTGCCGCCGCGCGTCGGCGACGCGCTTCCGCTCGTCCTGACCGGCGCGCTCGCCGGAAAGCACGGCAACAGCCCCTACAGCGCGAAGCGGGACGAGATCCTGCGGGCATACGGTTTGTGAGGACGGGCTGCGCGCCGCTCCGCCGGCCTGTCTTCTGCCGTGCATCGCGATTGCCGGTGCGGTAAGTAAGCGGCCGTCCCCATCGAGCCTGTTTGCCCAGCCGGTCTGCCCAAGCCGGCCCGCCCCCAACGGAGCTTCCATGCCGACCCTTGAAGACGCCTTGCGCATCGCCGTCGAGCACCATCATGCCGGACGGCTGGCCGGTAAGCGGTGTTTTCGGGCCACGGCGGGTTTGGTTTGCTGGGCGTAGACCCAGGGCAGCAGTTCACGAGTTTGGTGATCGAGTGGCCGCCGGCGAGCCTGGTCAGCACGTCGGCAACCCAAAGCTGCGGATTGACGCTGTTGAATGTTCGGCCGCGACCGCGCCCGCGACTTTACCGTCGCCCGATCCGTCGACCGCATCGAGGCGGTGTTCGAGGAGCTGCGTGCAGAAGGGGTGAGCGGGGTTGCTGACGCCGGAATGATTCTGATAGTGTCGCCCAGCCTTTTACAGGCCGAATTCTTGGATCGGGGCAGTGCCGAAGATGTCGAACGTCCTTGTTACGTGCTGTAACTCCGATTATTACGAATCCTGTCTTCTTTTGATCAGCACTGTCCAGACGACGAGCGATTCCACCATCGACAGAATTCTCGTATACAATCTCGGTCTTTCGGGCGAACAGGTCGACTTGCTGAACAAGTGCCACAAGGTGCAAGTCGTGGAATTCCCGGCCTGGGTGTCCGACATATACCCCGAGTTCCTCACTCCCAAGCAGTATGCCTGGAAGCCCTTCGTCATCAAGGATGCGGCATCCTACGGAGACAACATCTTCTATCTCGATTCCGGCGCGATGCTGGTGAGGGACATCAAGGACATCTACGAGAAGATCGAGAAGAACCACATCTTCGTCGTCGGCGATTCGCACAAGAACAAGACCTGGACGCACGATCTCTGCTTCAAGATCATGGGGGCGTCCGAAGAGGAAAAGAACGCCAACCAGATATGCGCGGGAATCCAGGGGTACAAACCCAACGGTCGGTTCCAGCACTATGTTGACGAGGGGTTCCTCTACGCCTGCATCAAGAGCGCGATTTTCGGCGACCGCAAGAACCATCGTCATGACCAGAGCATCTATTCCGTCCTGGTCAAGCGCTATGGCATCGAACCCGAGGACATCGACATCTACGGCGAGTGGAAAGGCATCCTGAGGCCCGATCAGGCCATCTATGTCCACAGACGCTGTTTCCCGGTCTCTAAAATCGATCTCAGGATGAAAGGATGATGGGCCAGGAATGACCGACCCAGCCGCCTCCGAAGCTTGGCCCCGAGGCCCGGCGGTGAGAAAAAGGGTCCGGGTTCTCCTCCCCTTTCGATTGGGGAATGAAAGGTTGTAGAGTGGCGAAGCCGCAGATTCGCGGCGCGGATCCGCTCCTGGCCATGACGACCACCATTCCCGATCTGTCCGACACCCCGGCCGGCCCCCCGGTTGATCCAGTGCCCGCCTGTCTCTGCCTGTTGTGCAACGCCGCCGGCTGGAGTGCCGAGCCCATCGCTGCAGCGCTGGACGCGCAAGGAGCGCCGCAGGCCGCCTCCTTCGCTACCATCTCGACCCTGCTGGCGACAGGGACGCCGCGCTGGGGCAGCGGCGGGGTCGGCAGCGGAGCGGCGGTCAGCTACAGCTTCATGGAGCTGGCGCCGTCCTACACCTCCACATCGGACAGGACCGGCTTCGCGCCGCTGTCCGGGACGCAGCGCGACGCGGTGCGCCAGGCTTTCGCCGCCTGGAGCGCCGCCGCCAACATCTTCTTCGTCGAGACCTCCGACAGCGCCAACAGCGGGCAGGGCGGGTCGATCCGCATCGGCACCAACCGGCAAAGCTCCAGCGCCGCCTACGCCTATTATCCGACCGGGTCGCTCTATGACGGCGGCGGCGACATCTATCTTTCCAACAGCACCGCGACCAACGCCAACCCGACGCAAGGCAGCTACGGTTACCTGACCATCCTGCACGAGATCGGCCACGCCATCGGGCTGAAGCATCCCGGCAACTACAACGCCACCGGCGGCGGGGGCGAGGCGCCCTATCTCCCTGCGGCCGAGGACAATTACCGCTACACGATCATGTCCTACAACCGGCACCCCAGCCTGGGCCTGAACGGGCTGGCGACGGGGCCGGCGCTGTACGACATCGCGGCGGTCCAGTACCTGTACGGCGCCAACACCGCCACCCGCATCGGCGACGACCGCTATGCCTTCTCCAGCAACACGGTCGCGGTCGCCCAAGCCATCTGGGATGCTGGCGGCGCCGACAGCATCGACGCCAGCGGGCAGGCGTCGGCCGTCACCATCGACCTGACGCCCGGCGCCTTCAGCTCCATCGGCCCCAACGGATCGGGCGGGCTGGCGGTGGGCAATGTGGCGGTCGCCGCCGGCGTCACCATCGAGACCGCCATCGGCGGCAGCGGCAGCGACATCCTGATCGGCAATGGCGCCAACAACCTTCTGATCGGCGGAGAGGGCTCCGACACGCTGACCGGCGGGGCCGGTGACGACACGCTGCAGGGCGGCGGCGGCACCGACACCGCAGTCTACAACGGCAGCCGATCCTCCTACACCGTCACCGTCACCGCCGGCGGCGCCACCATTTCCGGCGGCGGCGAGGGCACCGACACGCTGACCGACGTCGAATACGCCCTGTTCGCCGACACCCGCATCAGCCTCATCCCTCCGGCGGTCATCGCCCGGACCGGCCGGGTTTCCATCGGCTCCTCCATCGGCCTCGCCAGCCTGATCACGGCGACCGATCCGGCCGGCGGCCTCGTCACCCAGTATGAGCTGGTCGACAACACCCAGGGCGCGGGCTCCCTGATGGTCGGCGGGACGGCTCAAGGTGCCGGCGCCGTGGTCTCGCTGACCGCGGCGGCCCTCGCCGGGGTCACCTTCTTCGCCTCTCCGCTGTCCAGCCTCGACGAGCTGTCGGTGCGCGCCTACAATGGTGTGGCGTGGAGCCGCTGGATCGGCTTCACCATCGTCTCGCGCCCGGCCAACCGGGCGCCGGTCGTCCAGGGCGACAAGACCTTGTCCGCCCTGGAAGGCGGGCCGGCCATCCCACTTCTCATCGACCAACCGGGTGACCCGGACGACGGCGACAGCATGACGGTGACGCTGGCTCGGCTGCCGCTCGCCGGCACGCTGCGGTTGGCAAACGGAACCGCCGTCACCGCCGGGATGGTCCTCCGTCCGGCCGATCTGGCCGGCCTGAGCTATCAGGCAGCATCTGGCACTCCTGCCTCGCCGGGCTCCTTCGCCTACACCGTCACCGACAGCCAGGGCGCGGTCAGCGGACAGACCGTGACCTTGCGGGTGACCCCGCTGGCTGAGACGATGGCCGGGTTCGACCCGCTGGCCTATCTCGCCTCCAACCCCGACCTGGCCGCCGTTTTCGGCACCGACGCGGCGGCGGCGCGCGCACATTACCTGTCCACCGGCCGGGCGGAAGGGCGGGCGACCCGGTCCTTCGACCCGCTCTCCTACCTCGCTGCGAACCCGGATCTGGTGGCGGCCTTCGGCTATGACATGGCGGCGGCGAACCGGCATTATCTGGCATCGGGCCGGCGGGAGGGACGCTCGGCTGGAAACTTCGAGCCGCTCAGCTATCTGGCCGCCAACCCCGACTTGGCGACGGCCTTCGGCAGCGATGCCGTCGCCGCCGCCCGCCATTACCTGTCCTATGGCCAGCGGGAGGGGCGGACCACCCGCTTCGACGCCTTCGGCTATCTGGCGTCGAACCCGGATGTGGCGACCGCCTTCGGGATTGACCCGGCCGCCGCCACCCGCCACTACCTGAGCGCCGGCCGGCTCGAAGGGCGCGCCATCGGCTTCGACAGCCTGGGCTATCTGGCCGCCAACCCCGACCTTGCCGCCGTCTTCGGCACCGACACCGCACAGGCGGCCCGCCATCACATGCTTTATGGATGGCGCGAAGACAGGCCCACCGCCTTCGACACGCTGACCTATCTGGCGGCCAATCCCGATCTGGCGGCCCGCTTCGGCAACGACCCTGCACGGGCGCAAGAGCATTACATCCGCTATGGCCGGCTGGAGAACCGCGCCACCAGCTTCAACACCCATGACTATCTGCTGGCCAACCCTGACCTCATGAGCGTGTTCGGCACCAGCGACCAGCAGGTGAAGCTCTATGTCGTCCTCTACGGCAACACACCGCGGCGCGACGCCGCCGGCTTCGACGCGCTGAGCTATCTGGCCGCCAACCCGGATCTGGCCGCGCGCTTCAGCACCGACACCGCCGCCGCCGCCGCCCATTACCAAGCCACCGGCCAGTCGGAGGGGCGTCCGACCAGGTTCAACGCGCTTGCCTACCTGATGGCCAACCCGGACCTGAGCGCCGCCTTCGGCAGTGACCAGCAGCAGGCGCTGGTCCATTTCATCCAGTATGGCCGCAACGAGTTGCGGCCCAACCCGATCGGGTATGTCCGCCCGCAATCGGCCGGCCTCGCCATGGTCAGCAACGGGCTTTTGGCGGTGGGGATGGGATGATCCCGGAAATCGCCGTCGTCCGAGCGCTCAAAACCCTGTCTCGCGGATCAGCACCGACGCGGCGATGCGCCAGAAGCGTTCGGCGATGCTGCGGGCTTCGCCCGCCACGCGGACGATGCCGCGGGTCACGCGCTCCGGCCCCTCCTGTACGCCCCCAGCAGCGGCCGGCTCGATGTTTGCCGGCTCGACGTCCAGGCTGATGCGGTAGACCGCCTCCACCGGGGCGAGCGCGCTGCGTCCGGCTCCGCCATGCGGCTGGCCCGGCGGCGGTCCGGCCTGTCCCTCCACCGCCACCGGGCCGCCATTGACCGAGGCGAGCGCCGGCACGTCCAGAACCGACACGGCGACCGGATCGACCGCGCGCACCCGCGCCGCGCGCCGGGGGGCGAGCGGGTCATCCGGGTGGAACTCCGCCCCGGCACCCGGGCTCAGCCGGTCGAAATCGCCTTCGCCGACATAGCCGACCAACTCGCCGCTGCCCGGCGCCACCACCATCGCCAGCGGCAGTTTCGGCCCGATCCAGCGGCCGGGGGTGAGTGCGTCCTCCATGTCGCGCACGGTGCCCGACAGGGGCGAGCGCACCACCAGCCGCTCGCGGCTGTCGAGAAGCCCCTGCCGCTCGGCCAGGGCGGCGGCCAGATCCTCCTCCATCGCCCGCACGCGGTCGAGCTGCTCGCGGCTGGCGGTCAGGCGGGCGATCTGTTCCTGCATCCAGTCGATGCGCAGCTCCGCCTGGCGCAGCTTGCCCTCCAGGTCGGGGGCGGTCAGGCGGAACAGCGGCTCGCCCTCCACCACGCTCTGGCCGCGGGCGACCAGCGTCTCCTCCAGCCGGGCGGGGAAGGGGGCGTAGACGGTGGCGAAGCCGGACGCCCGCCAGACCACCGGCACCGACACGGTGGTGGTCACCGGCAGCAGGGTCAGCCCGACCGCCGCCGCCAGCCCGGCCAGAGTCAGCCCGGTGCGCAGGTTGACCCGGAAGCGGTCGCGCAACCCCCACCAGACCTTCACCTCGTGCAGGAGGGGCCGGGCGATGAACCAGCCGATCTCGATGGCGAACAACAGGATCCCCAATACCTTGATGGCGACGTGGTAGACCAGCAGCGCGATGCCGAGGAACAGCACCAGCCGGTAGACCCAGGTGACGTAGGAATAGACCAGCAGGATGCGGCGGCGCGCCGCCGGCATCTCCTCCGGCGGGGCCATGCCCAGGCCGAACAGCCATTCCCGCAGCTTCCAGCGCGCCATGGCGAAGCCGCGCTCCTGCAGGTTGGGCACGTCCAGCGCGTCGGACAGCAGGTAATAGCCGTCGAAGCGCATGAAGGGGCTGAGGTTGATCGCCAGCGTGGTGATCCAGCTGACCGTCGCCAGGAAATAGGCGGCGCTGCGCAGCGGCCCGTCGGGCAGGAAGCTCCAGGCCAGCGTGGCGAAGACGGCGATCGTCAGTTCGGTCAGCATGCCGGCCGCCCCCACCGCCAGCCGCTGCCGGCGCGAGACCAGCCTCCAGGCGTCGGTGGTGTCGGTGTAGAGCACCGGCCACATCACCAGGAAGGCCACCCCCATGGTCGGCACCCGGCAGCCGTAGCGCTTGGCCGTGTAGGCATGGCCCAGCTCGTGGCAGATCTTGGTCCCCATCAGCGTGACGCCGTAGAGCGCCAGCCCTTCGGGGGAGAAGAAATGCTGGAAGGTGTGCAGGAAGGCGTCCCACTGCCGCGCCACCAGCAGCCCGGCCAGCACCGCGGTCAGCAGCACCAGGATCATCCAGGCCCGGCTGTAGAAGGGCGCCACCAGCCCCACCGTCGCCGACAGGAAGCGGTCGGGCCGCACCAGCGGGATGCGGAAGAACAGGTAGTTGTGGACCAGCCACCAGAACCAGCCGGTCTTCCGCGCCGCCGCCTGACGCGCCAGGAAGGCGGTGTCGGCGGTGACGGTCAGGTTGTTGGCCGCCAGGAACTGGTAGAAGCCCATCACGTCGTCGACCGTCGGCTCGAACAGGCTTTCCTCGGCCGCCGCCGCGGCGATGGCGAACGGGTTGGCGTGGTGCCAGTGCGCGATCAGCGCGAAGGCCTCCGGCCCGATGCGGAAATAGCGGTTGCGAACCGGGTCATGGATGGTCCAGCCCGGTGCCCCGTCCTGCCCCGCCGGCGCCGGCAGCAGGGCCAGATCGTCGCGCAGCCCCGGCAGCCGCAGGGAGGCCCGCGGGTCGGCGGGGGCGGTGGCGCCGACTTTGGCGGCACCAAGTCTGGCGGCGGGACCGGCGGGGGGCGTGAGGGCGATGGACACGGGAGGACGGCGTCCTTTTCGGGAAAGCGGGTCAGAAATGGCGTGGAGCTGTGGAGCGGAGGCGGCGCCGCGCCTGCATCGCCGTTGACGGTGTGGGCGAAAGGAGCCAGGTTACATGTAACTGACGACAGGAGGCCGCCATGCCCGCAATCCGCCAGACCTCGCGCGAAAAGGTGAAGGCGCACCGCGCGCGGCTTCGGGCACAGGGGCTGCGTCCGGTGCAGATTTGGGTTCCCGACGTCCGCAGCCCGTCCTTCGTCGCTGAAGCCCGGCGCCAGTCCCTGGCCGTCGCCCGCAGCCCGCAGGAGGCCGACGACCAGGGCTTCGTCGATGCGGCGGGCTGGGGATTGCTGGATGACGCTGAATGAAGCGGGGCGAGATCTGGACGGTGGCCGGCGGGGCCGACCATGCGGGAAAGCCGCGGCCGGTCGTCATCCTGCAGGACGACCGCTTTTCCGCCACCGCCTCGGTCACCGTCTGTCCGTTCACGACCGATCCGACCGATGCGCCGCTGTTCCGCCGGCTGGTCCGGCCGACCGGCGGCAACGGCCTGACCCAGCCATCCCGCATCCTGACGGACAAGATCATGACGGTTCCGCGGACCAAGGTCGGGCATCGGATCGGCGTGCTCGAAGCCGCCCATATGGCTTGGATCGGCAAGGCCGTCCTCGTGTTCCTCGGTCTGGCCGGAGGCGGCTTTTCCGAAGAAGGGATGGAATCCGATCCGACTCTTGCCGACTGATGGAGGGGGCAGGCTTTCCATCCCCGGTCCCTTTCCCTCAAATCCCCAGCGACTGGCGCAACAGGGCCGTGGCAGTGGAGCTGCAGGCGCTGAAGTTGGCGCTAGGACCGTCAAGGGGAATAGGGCAATGGACATGGGAGAACGGCGTCCTTCCTGATAAACTGGGCGGCAGCGGAAGCCGTCAGCGTGGGCCGGAGGTCAGATCGCCGATCCCGGTGAGCCTGAAGGCTCCTCTCCCGGGCTGGGAAACCCGCCGCCCCGCCAAGCGTGGATTTCTGCCAGCAGGTCGGCCGTGCGCGCATCCACCGCTGCACGTTCGTCCTCGGGCATGTCGGACAGGATGGTGTCCAGCGGTATCGCCATGGTCAGCCTCCTTATCACATGTCCTGATATAGCCCGCAGCCTATGTCAGGACATCGACGATCAAATCCCCAGCGACTGGCGCAGCAGGGCCAGCGGGCGGCGGAACAGGTAGAGGGCCAGCGGCACGCGGTCGCCCAGGATCTTGGCGGTGCCGCGCAGGCCGATGCGCGGCGGGGCCTCCCCCGGAGTCTGGCCCGGTTCCAGCGCCGCCTTGACGCGGTAGGACAGCACGCCGGCGGCCGACAGGCCGGCCTCGTAGCTGGCATGGGTCAGGCGGGCCCGGAGGGGGTGGAGCGGGTCGACGTTCAGGAACAGCTCCACCGGCGAGCCCGGCTCCAGAACCAGGGCGTCGCCGACCGGCACCATGATGTCGATCTCCGGTGCCTGCGGGTCGGCCAGCGTCAGCACGCGCTCGCCCACCGACAGCGGCTTGCCCAGCCAGTCGTTGACGTCGGTGAAGACGGCGATGCCGGCGCGCTCGGCATTCACCGTCACCCGGTCCAGCAGGTCGCGGGCGAGCGCCAGCTCGGCCCGGCGGAGTTCCACCTGGGCGCGGAGCTGGGCGACGCGGGCCTTGGTCTGCGGGTCGGCGAAGGCGGCCTGGGAGGCGGTCAGCAACTCGGCCTCCGCCTGGGTCAGGCCCTTGCGCGCCACCTCGAAGCGGCTGCGCAGCACGGTGGACTCGAAGCTGAACAGCGGCTGTCCGGCCGCCACCGCCTGGTTCGGCTGCACGTGGAAACGCTCGATCACGCCGTCCAGCGGGGCGGCGACGATCACCGGGTTGCTGGTCTGGATCTCGGCCGGGGCCAGGGTCGACATCGGCACCGGGATGGCGAGCGCGCCGGCGACCGCCAGCAGCACCAGCAGGGGCAGCAGGGCGCGGCGCAGCCCGCGCCGCTTGGCGCGCTTGCCCGACAGCGCCCACCAGGCATGGCCGTATCCCTCCGCCAGATGGCTCAGCAGCAGGATTTCGCCGTCGGTCCAGGGCTCGTCGCGGCCCAGCCACAGGCCGGCGAGGGGCGGGGCGGCCTTGTCCCGGCTTTCCGCCGGGGCGCCGGGCAGTGCTTCCCGGGGGGCATCCCGCTGGGGTTCCGGCTTGCGCAGCGGGCACCACAGAACCTGCGCCGGTCCCCATTCGCCCCAGGCGCCGCGGACCTCGGCGGGCAGGGCGGCGGGATCGACGACATGGACCGTATCGGCCTCAGCCCCGGCGGCGACGGCGCGCACCGCCTGCTCCAGCCATTGGGCGAAGGGGGTGTTCGGTTCCAGGACCGCGATGTTGGACACCGCCTCCAGCGTCGGCCGGCCCCGGTCCGCCAGGGTCAGGAAGGCGGCCTGCCGGTAGGCGATCAGCCGGCGGGTCTGGTTGACGATGTGATAGCGCAGCTCCGGCGCCGTCGCCTGCCGCCACGCCTGACGCTGCAGTTCCAGCAGCATCAGCAGGCCGTTGACCGGCTGCGGCGCTCCCTGGGGCGCCGTCTGCTGGGGCGGGGTCTGGGCCATCGCGGCGCTCATGGCTTTGCGGGTCCGGGCTTGGAAGTTCCCTGACTTCCGGCCGGCAGCGCCGACAGCGCCGGTTCGGGGAAGATGGCGGTGCCGCTCATGCCGGCGACCAGCCCGGCCGGGGGGGCGTCGCCGGTCAGCTTCGCCGTCACCTTCACCGACTGGCTGGCCGGATCGACCTTGGCGCCGGGCAGCACCACCTCGCCCGGCAGGGTGACCCCGGTCTCGTT
>Ga0196970_1001159_pt1 | contig 20085 bp, 21 predicted proteins | sample S1v_513CmetaG_FD_148672 | JGI IMG/M metagenome (GOLD analysis project Ga0196970, IMG submission 148672) | Soil microbial communities from Anza Borrego desert, Southern California, United States - S1+v_5-13C | ecosystem: Environmental > Terrestrial > Soil > Desert | place: USA: California...
TCTTCTGCAAGATCAAAGGGTTCCGGCGCATTGCCACCCGCTACGACAAAACCGACACCAGCTTCGCGGCGAGCCTCCACCTCGTCGCTGCTGTCTTGGCAACGCGATGAATGTCAACAGGCCCTAGTGCTGGGCTGGCATGACGCCCTTCGCGTTAAAGTTGACATTGGGCCGCCCAAAGTCAGCGCCCTGGCGTCACCCCATCGTCAGCTCGATCGTTCCCAACGTTCCGAACGTCGCCACCGACCGGCTGCCGGGCTGCACGAAGACGGTGCCCGTGCACGACCCGGTGGTGACCATGTCCCCCACGTGCAGGCCGCCGAAGATGCGCGCACCGACGTTCGCCATCCACACCAGCAGGCGCACGGGATCTCCGGCGGAGTTGCCGCCCACCGTCTCCACTTCGCGCTTGCCGTCCACATCCAGGGTGACGCGCTCGCGCAACGGGTCGAGGCCCCGCCAATCCCCCACCGCCGGACCAGCCACCAGCGCGCCATGGTTCATCTGGTCGGCCATGTGGCTCAACGGATCCTGCGCGCCGAAACCGGCAAAGCGCGTGTCGACGATCTCGAACACGGGGTGCACCGACGCCACCGCATCCAGCACCTCGGCGCGCGACCAAGGCCGTTCGCGGGGCGGCAGGTCGCGGGCAAAGCGGTAGGCGATCTCCGCCTCGACGCCGATGACGTGGAACATTCCCGCCGGAAGGTGGTCGACTCCGGCGAAGAGAGTCGCCTGGTTGATGGGCGCGCGGAACGGCTCCGCATCAGGGGTGCGGGCGCCGACCTTCCAGGCGGTGACGGGGCCGAGGCGGCGGGCCACCGCGTCCTGGATCTCGTAGGCCTCCGCCTCGTTGGCGGGGCGGGTGGGCAGTTCGGTCAGCCAGCGGCGGGTCCGCCGCGCCTCGATCAATGCCTCGATGGTGTCGTTCATGGCTTGGACCTCTGGTTCATGGCGCCGCAGGATTCGCGCACCACCAAGCGGGTCGGCAGGATCACGCGTTCCGGCGAACCTTGCGGGTCGGCGATGCGGCGCAGCAGAAGCCGGGCAGCCTCGTGGCCGATCTGACGCGGCGAGGTGGCGACGGTGGTCAGCGCCGGGCGGCTCAGGCTGGCCTCGGGCACGTCGTCGAAGCCGGTGACCGCCACGTCGCGGCCCGCCTTCAGGCCCCGCGCCTCCAGCCCGAGCATTACGCCGAAGGCGACCACGTCGTTGTGGCACATCGCCGCGGTCGGCGGGTCGGGCCGCTCGAGCAGGGCGCCGATGACCTCCGCTCCGGCCCGCCGGTTAAGCGGGCAGCGCAACACCAGGTCGGGGGAGAGGCCGTGCCGGCGCATGGCCGCTGTGAACCCCGTGCGGCGGGCCTGGGTGGCGGAGTGCGCCAGATTGCTGCCGATGAAGGCGATGCGGGTGTGCCCCAGGCGGATCAGGTGTTCGGTGATCAGCTCCATACCGAACTGATAGTCCACACCGGCATAGTCGCCGTCGCGCGCCGAGAGGAAGCGCAGCGCCTGCACGCACGGCAACTGCCACTGGTGCAGGCGGTCCAGCACCTCCGGCTGGGTGCCGGCGGCGGGGCAGAGGATCACGCCGTCGACGTTCTGCTCGCGCATGCGCTGGAGGAAGCGGTCCTGGCGCTCCAGGGATTCGTTGGTGTTGGCGAGGAAGGCGACCCAGCCTTCCGCGTCCAGCACGTCGTCCACCCCGGCGGTCAGTTCGCCGTAGAAAGGATTGTTGATCTCGCAGACCAGCAGTCCGACGGTGTGCGTCCGGCTGGCGCGCAGGTTGGCGGCGCCGCGATTGTAGATGTAGCCCAGCGCCTCGATGGCCGCCTGCACGCGGTCGCGTGTTTCCTGCGCGACCAACGGACTGCCGCGCAGGACGAGCGACACCGTCGAGCGCGACACCCCGGCGTGGCTGGCGACCTCCGTCAGGGTGATGCGGGAGCGGCCGCTTCTATCGTCCACGACGGTCATGGCGGTCCCTGGCTGGAGGTGGCGCAGGCCTCACACCACCGGCGTCGGCAGCGGCTGCCCGGCGAAGAAGGCGGTCAGGTTTGCCAGAACCAAGTCACCCATGGCCGTGCGGGTCTCGACGGTGGCACTGGCCTGGTGCGGCGCGAGGACGACGTTGTCGAGCGCGAACAGCGCCTCCGGCACGTGTGGCTCGTCGGCGAAGACATCCAGCCCGGCACCGCCGAGGCGCCCCTCGACGAGGGCGGCGACCAGCTCGGGCTCGTCCACCACGCTGCCGCGGGCCACGTTGACCAGGATGCCCTCGGGCCCCAGGGCGTCCAGAACCGCGCGCCCGACCAGGTTCCGCGTGGCAGGGCCGCCCGAGGCGGCGACCACCAGGATGTCGCTGCCGCGCGCCAGATCCTCCAGGGAGGCGACATAGCGGTACGGCACGTCCTCGCAGACTTCGCGGTTGGTGTACGCGATGCTCATGCCGAAGCCCACGGCCCGCTCGGCGACGGCGCGGCCGATGCGGCCCAAACCCAGGATGCCGAGGCGCTTGCCCGTCACCTTGCGGGCCAGCGGCAGCTTCCCCCCGGGCCATTGGCCGGCACGCACGAAGCGGTCGCCGACCACGAGGCGCCGCGACGCCGCGAGGATCAGCCCCATGGCCATGTCCGCCACGTCATCGGTCAGCACGCCGGGCGTGGTAGTGACGCGGATGCCCCTGGCGCGGGCGTGCTCCAGGTCCACGGCGTCGGTGCCGATGCCGTTGATGGCGATGATGCCAAGGTTCGGGCAGACATCGACCACGGCGTTGCTCACCCCGGTGGCGCCGCCGGTGACGACGGCGCGCACGCGCGAGCCCACCTCGGCCAAAAGACGCGTCCGGTCGGGTGCCTGCGACAGGCGGTGGACGACGTAGGCCGCGTCCAGCGCCGCCTCGACGGCGGGCATCATGGGTTCGACCAGGACGATCTCAGGCTTCATGAATTGGGTGTCCTTAGTGGGAGAGGATCTGGCCCAGGAAGTTCCGGGTGCGCTCGGACTTGGGGTTGGCGAAGAACTCCTCGGGTGTCGCCTGCTCGACGATCTCGCCGCGGTCCATGAAGATCACCCGGTCGGCCACCGACTTGGCGAAGCCCATCTCGTGCGTGACGCACAGCATGGTCATACCGCTCTCCGCCAGGTTGATCATGGTGTCGAGCACCTCCTTGACCATTTCGGGGTCAAGGGCCGAGGTAGGCTCGTCGAACAGCATGACCTTGGGGTTCATGCACAGCGCCCGCGCGATGGCGACGCGCTGCTGCTGGCCGCCCGAGAGCTGGCCGGGGTACTTGTCCGCCTGCTCGGGGATGCGCACCCGTTCAAGGTACTTCATGGCGATGGCCTTCGCCTCGCCCTTGGACGTGCCGCGCACCTTCATGGGCGCCAGCATGCAGTTCTGCAGTACGGTCAGGTGCGGGAACAGATTGAACTGCTGGAACACCATGCCGACCTCGCGCCGCACGACGTCGAGATGGCGCTGGCCGGGGGCCAGCTCGATGCCGTTCACCACGATCCGGCCCTTCTGGTGGTGTTCGAGCTGGTTGATGCAGCGGATCAGGGTCGACTTGCCCGAGCCCGACGGCCCGCACACCACGATCCGCTCGCCCTTGCGGACCTCGAGGTTGATGTCCTTCAGCACCTGGAAGGAGTCGAACCATTTCTGGACGCCTTCCATGCGGATGATGACCTCATCGCTCATGGGACGCGGCACGTGGTTTCCCGCGCGTTCGTCGGTCAGCGCCATGATGATGTCCTCCAGTGTGTGCGGTGTGTGCGGCCGGGCCGGGCAAGGCGCCGCGATCCAGGCTTGATCAGGACTTGACCGCCGACGGCAGGTCGGTGCCCAGCCACTTCTGATGGATGGCGTTCAGCTCGCCGTTGCCCTTAACCGTGGCGAGGAAGTCGTTGACCCACTTCAGCAGCGCCTCCTGGCCCTGGCGCATGGCGATGCCCTGGACCTGGCTCTTCAGCACGAACTTCATCTCGAAGTTGGCCTGCGGGGCCATCTTCTTGATCTGCTGGGCGACCACGTTGCTGATGCCGAGCGCGTCCACCTGGCCGGACAGCATCGCCTGCACGGCGCTGGCGTCGTCGTCGAAGCGCATGATGCGGGCATCCTTGGGCGCCACGGCGGTGAGGCTCTGGTCCTGCGTGCTGGCACGGGCGACGCCGACGCGCTTGCCCGACAGATCCGCCGCGTCCTTGATGGCTGTCTTCTGCGGGGCCAGCACGCCGATCTCGATGGCGGCGTAGGGCTGGGAGAATTGCACCTGCTTGGCACGCTCCTCGGTGATGCCCAGCGAGGCGACCAGCAGGTCCACCTTGTTGGTCAGCAGGTAGGGGATGCGGTTCGGGCCGGTTACCGGCACGATTTCCACCGGCACGCCCATGTGCTTGGCCAGCAGCTTGGCGACATCGGCGTCGTAGCCGTCCGGCTCGTTCTGGGCGTTGGTGATGCCGAAGGGCGGGAAGTCCACCAGCATGCCGATGGTGACTTTGCCCTTGCTCTTGATCTCGTCCACGGTCTGCGCCTGCGACGGGGCGGCGAGGCCGAAGGCGGCGGCCACCAGGACACCGGCGACGGCGAGGCGGCGGGACAGGAGGAACTTCATGATTGCTTCCCTCTTGGTTTATCGGTTCTCGACTAAGATCAGCGGCTGGGGGCCGCGTAGCGTTCTTCCAGACGCGCGCTGAGCAGCGACAGCGGCCAGCACAGGACGAAGTACAGAGCCGCCACGATCCCGAACACCAGGAAGGGCTGGAAGGTGGCGTTGTTGATGATCTGGCCGGCGCGGGTCAGCTCGGTGAAGCCGATGATGGCAGCCAGCGACGTGCCCTTGATGAGCTGGACCAGGTAGCCGACGGTGGGCGGCACCGCGATCTTCACCGCCTGCGGCAGGATCACGTAGCGCATCAGCCCCGGATAGCGCAGGCCCAGTGCCGACGCCGCCTCCCATTGGCCCTTGGGAATCGCCTGGATGCAGCCGCGCCAGATCTCACCCAGGAAGGCGCTGGCGTTCAGCGTCAAGCCCAGCGCCGCGGCAGCCCAAGGGTTCATCTCGGCACCCAGCACGGTGGCGCCGAAAAACACCAGGAAGAGCTGCATCAGCAGCGGCGTGCCCTGGAAGAGCTGGATGTAGCCGGTGGTGAACAGGCGGATGGGCTTGGAGTCCGCGGTGCGGCCCAGCGCCACGAACAGGCCGACCACGCCGCCGCCCAGGAAGGCGATGGCCGACAGCGCCAGCGTCCATTGCACGGCGCTAAGGAGGAACAGGAATTCGTTGTACCCGAAGGAGCGGATCATGGCGTGGCCTCCCTCACCGGCGATCGATGGCGTAGGCGAAGGCGAGGCGGTAGATGCCGGCGAACAGGGTCGAGAACATCATCGCCATGGCCAAGTACATCGCTGTCACGACGATGTAGATCTCGAAGCTGCGGAAGGTCTGCGACTGGATGTTGTTGGCGATCGACGTCAGCTCGTCCGCCGAGATCGCCGAAACCACGCTGGAGCTGAGCATCAGCAGGATGAACTGGCTGGTCAGCGCCGGGTACACGGTGCGCAATGCCGGCTTCAGCACCACGTAGCGGAACACCTGCAACGGCTTGAGGCCGAGCGCCAGGCCGGCTTCGATCTGGCCTTTTTGGATCGATTCGATACCGGCGCGGATGATCTCCGTGGCGTAGGCACCGACGTTGACCACCATGGCGATCAGCGCCGCCAGGTCCGGCGAGAGCCGGATGCCCATGGTCGGCAGCCCGAAGAAGATCAGGAAGATCTGCACCAGGAACGGCGTGTTCCGGATGACCTCGATGTAGGCGTTGATCAGCCAGCGCACCGGCTTCGGCCCGGAGGTTTTGCCCAGCGCACAGGCGATGGCGACCGCGAGGCCGATGATCATGGCGCCGAAGGACAGCTGGATCGTCAGCCACGCGCCGGTGAGCAGATAGTCCCACGACGCGAACACCGCGTCGAATTGGAATTGGTAGTTCACGGGCATTCCTCCACAATCGCGCCGGGCCATCATCTGCGCCGTGCGGATTGCCTTTACCGGGAAAGCCGGCTCCGGGTAGGGGGCTCTCCAGCTCTTTCCCAATACGGTAATTAGATCGATCTAAATACGCAAGCGGGAAATATGTGCGAAAAGGAGAGTCGGTGGTGCGGCCTAACGGCGACGGGGAATCCGGTGGGATGGGCACCCAGCCCACGGTTCGGCGTTTACTCGGTAGAGCGTAAATGACAAGCAAGGTCGGCACAGATGCGTGAATCTCTCCGAAACAATGGGCTGTCGATTGCCCTGTTCACCCTGTTCCTTCTCTCCATTATCGGCCAAGCAATTGCGGGCTGGCGGGCACTCGCCGAGGAGCTTCGGCTTCATGGCCTGCCGCCGGTCGGCTTCTTTGATTACCTGACCACCGGCCATTTCCTATCGGCGACTTTCGAGAACTGGGAGAGTGAGTTCCTCCAGATGGCGGTATACGTGCTACTGACCGCAGTCCTGGTCCAAAGGGGATCGCCGGAGTCCAAGAAGCCCGACGACGCGAATCCGGAAGACGAGACGCCAGAGAGGCGGCGGGGCGTTTCCAACGCACCCTGGCCGGTGCACCGCGGCGGCCTGCTCCTGCGGCTCTACTCGCATTCGTTCAGCATCGCCCTGGTGATGCTTTTCGCCCTGTCGTTCTGGCTGCATCTGGCGGGCAGTACGCGGCGCTCGAACGAGGAGGCTTTGCGGCACCAGCAACCCACAAAAACCATAACCGAGACCTTGGCCGAACCCGAATTCTGGTACGAGAGCTTCCAGAACTGGCAGAGCGAGTTCATGTCCATAGGGGTGCTTATAATTTTAGGGATCTATCTGCGTGAGCGCGGGTCGCCGGAGTCCAAGCCGGTCGCGGCGCCCCATGCCAAGACCGGCCATTGAGGCAGCTCCAGTCCCCGCAGCGCGGTACTCGCTGGTCGTATGATCTGGTCATGTTCACGTCGTAACCCCACCTTCGCCTTGGTGTCACCGAGGAGGAGAGAGGAACGCATGCGCACCGCTCTGACCATCGCCGCCCTGGTTCTCGCCGCCGCGACCGCAACGGGGTGCAGCGACGCCCGCGCGGTGGATCGGGTCTTCCGGACAGAGAAGGCGGTCGTGCAGATGAAGACCGTGGCCGGCGGGCTCGATCGTCCCTGGGGCCTGGCATTCCTGCCCGACGGCGCCATGCTGGTGACGGAGCGCGATGGCAATCTGCGGCTCGTCTCGGCCGACGGCGCGGTGTCCCAACCACTGGACGGCGTGCCCCAGGTCGATGCGCGGGGGCAGGGCGGGCTGCTTGACGTGGCGGTCGATCCGAACTTCGGGCGCAACCGGCTCGTCTACCTCAGCTACTCGGAGCCGGGGGAGGGCGGCAACTCCACCGCCGTGGCGCGCGGCACGCTCAGCGACGACGCACGGTCCCTGGTCAACGTCCGGGTGATCTTCTCCCAGAAGCCCAAGGTCCGCAGCACGCTGCACTTCGGCTCGCGCTTTGTGTTCGATCGGCAGGGGAACCTCTTTGTCACGCTCGGCGAGCGGTCGCTCGACCAGTACCGCACCCAGGCGCAGGACCTCGGCTCCCATCTCGGCAAGGTGGTGCGGATCCGTCCGGACGGGTCCGTGCCGCCGGACAACCCCTTCGTGGGCAGGGCTGGCGCGCTGCCTGAGATCTGGTCGTACGGGCATCGCAACGTGCAGGGGGCGGCGCTGCATCCCGAGACCGGAGCCTTGTGGATCAACGAGCATGGCCCGCGCGGCGGCGACGAGATCAACATCCCGCAGCCCGGCAAGAACTACGGCTGGCCCGTGGTTTCCTACGGCGTGAACTACAACGGGACGCCGGTCGGCTCCGGCCAGCAGAAGGCGCCGGGGATGGAGGATCCGATCTATTACTGGACACCGGTGATCGGCGCTTCGGGCATGGCGTTCTATACCGGCGACGCCTTTCCGGGGTGGAAGGGCAGCCTGTTCAATGGCGGGCTGGTGGCCGACGCCGTCACTCGCCTGGAACTCGATGGGATGCGAGTGACGCGCGAGGAGCGGCTGTTCGGCGAGCTGGGCAAGCGCATCCGCGACGTGCGGCAGGGGCCGGATGGCGCCCTCTACCTGCTCACCGACGAGTCCGACGGCGAAATCCTGCGCGTCACCCCCGCGGTGAACCGGGCGTCGCCATAGGATAGGCAGGAATATAGTACCCTTCCTGACACACTTGCCCCCCTCCCCATGCTGCGCATGGGTCCTCTCCCTCCCCTGCGAAGCGGGGAGGGAGGGGAGCTCGTGAGTCATGATCTGGGCTCGCCGGTATCACTCCAGGCGGCTGTTGCAAGGATTAGCGCTATATCTTGTCATGCATAGCGCCAATGGCTACCGTCACCCCTGTTCACCGGCGTTCTTCCAAGACGCTTGCATGCCGAAGGTATTCGTTGTGTAGTGGCGGTATATAACGCTTGTCCGGGGTTCTCAGTATGGCCGTCCGCGCGCAGGTTTCCTTCGGTGCCGACAACGCGTCTCCCGTCGGCCGGGAACGCATCCGCCTGCTCGAAGCTCTGGGCCGGGAAGGCAGCATCACCGGTGCGGCGCGGGCCGTAGGGATTACCTACAAGGCCGCTTGGGACGCCGTGGACGCCATGAACAATCTGTTCGGCCGCCCCCTGGTCGGCGCCCGTGCCGGCGGCCGAAAGGGCGGCGGCGCATTCCTGACTCCGGAAGGGGTGCGGGTGGTGGCGACCTTCCATCGACTCGAAAGCGAACTGGCGCGCACACTCGATGTTCTGGAACCAGAGCTTGCCGGGAGCGGCATCGGGCCGGCCGCCCTAATATCGGGGTTCTTCATGCGCACCAGTGCCCGCAACGCGCTCCGCGGCACCGTCACCGCCATCGCCGACGGCGCGGTGAACGCCGAGGTGGCGCTCGCCGTGTCCGAGAAGACGACGCTCACCGCCATCATCACCCGCGATAGCGTGCGCGCGTTGGGCCTGTTCGCGGGGCGCGAAGCGCTGGCACTGATAAAGGCGCCCTTCATCATCCTCGCCCCGGCGGACGAGGCGCGCAGCACCTCGGTGCGCAATCGTCTCGAAGGCACCATCGCCCGCCGCGAGGACGGCGCGGTCAACACCGAGATCACGCTCGACATCGGCGAAGGCAAGACGCTGGTCGCCATCGTCACAAGGCGCAGCGCTGACGACCTCGGCCTCACGGTCGGCCAGCCCGCCTGCGCGCTGATCGATGCCTCGCACATCATCCTGGCCGTCGACTGAAGAGAGGAGCCCAACACATGAAGAAGGCTTTGCTCGCCACCGCTCTGCTGCTGTCGGTGGCCACGGCCGCACAGGCCGGCGAGACCAACATCGCCGTGGCCGCCAACTTCACCGAGCCCGCCAAGGAGATCGCCAAGGCGTTCGAGGCGAAGACCGGCCACAAGGCGGTGCTGAGCTTCGGGGCGACCGGCCAGTTCTACGCGCAGATCAGGCAGGATGCCCCCTTCACGGTGTTCCTGGCGGCCGACGACGAGACGCCGAAGAAGGCGGTCGAGGAAGGGCTGGCGGTGGCGGACTCGCGCTTCACCTACGCCATCGGCCGGCTGGTGCTGTGGAGCAAGGACCCGAACAAGGTCGGCGGCGAGGAGACGCTGAGGAAGGCGGCGTTCGAGAAGATCGCCATCGCCAACCCGGCCGTCGCCCCCTACGGCGCCGCCACCGTGCAGGCGATGAGGAAGATGGGGGTGTACGACGCCCTCCAGCCGAAGATCGTCCAGGGCAACACCATCGCCCAGACCTACCAGTTCGTCGAGACCGGCAACGCCGAGGTCGGCTTCGTCGCCCTGTCGCAGGTGGTCGCCAGGAACGAGGGGTCGCGCTGGGCGGTGCCGGAGTCGCTGCACGCCCCCATTCGCCAGGACGCCGTGCTGCTCAAGAAGGGTGCGGACGACGAGGCTGCCAAGGCGTTCCTCGCCTTCCTCCAGGGTCCGGAGGCCGGCTCGGTGATCGCCAAGTACGGCTACGGCACCGCGGCGACGAACTGACGCCGGCCGATGATCTGGCAACCGATCCTGCTGACGCTCGAGCTGGCCGCGCTCACCACGGCGATCCTGCTGGTCGTCGGCACGCCGGTGGCGTGGTGGCTGGCGCGCTCGGGCGCGTGGTGGAAGGAGGCGGTCGCCACCGTGGTGGCGCTGCCGCTGGTGCTGCCGCCGACGGTGCTGGGATTCTATCTGCTGATGCTGCTGGGGCCGAACGGGCCCGGCGGCTGGCTGGCGTCGCTGTGGGGGGCACGCTCGCTCGCCTTCACCTTCGAGGGACTGGTCATCGGCTCGGTGCTCTACTCCATGCCCTTCGTGGTGCAGCCGATCCGCAATGCCTTCGAGGCGTTCGGCAACCGACCGCTGGAGGCGGCGGCGACGCTCCGCGCCTCGCCGCTCGACACCTTCTTCACGGTCGCCGTGCCGCTGGCGCGGCGCGGCTTCCTGACCGGCGCGGTGCTGGGCTTCGCCCATACCATGGGGGAGTTCGGCGTGGTACTGATGATCGGCGGCAATATCCCCGGCAAAACCAAGGTCTTGTCGGTCGCCATTTTCGACTACGTCGAGACGCTGCAATGGAACGAGGCGCATCTGCTGGCCGGCGGCATGCTGGTGTTCTCCTTCACCGTGATCCTGGCGATGATGACGTTGGAGAAGCGCGTCGGGCGCACCGGTTGATGATGCAGACCGCCCACCCCGAGCCGCGCATGGAGGCTCGCTTCCAAGGCCGGCTCGGCGCCTTCGCGCTCGATGTGGCGTTCGAGGCGCCGGCGCGAGGCATCACCGCACTGTTCGGCCCGTCCGGGTGCGGCAAGACCACGGTGCTGCGCTGCGTCGCCGGGCTCCAGCGGCTCGACGGCCGCTTCGCGCTGGACGGCGATGTCTGGCAGGACGGTTCCATCTTCCGCCCGACGCACGAGCGGCCGATCGGCTACGTCTTCCAGGAGGCGAGCCTATTCCCGCACCTGTCGGTGCGAGCTAACCTGCTGTACGGCCATCGCCGCACGGTGGGACGCGGCGTGGTGGAAACCATCCGGCTCGACGAAGTGGTCGAGCTGCTAGGGATCGGTCGCCTGCTCGACCGCTCGCCGCAGCACCTGTCGGGCGGCGAGCGCCAGCGCGTCGCAGTGGGCCGCGCGCTGCTGTCGCAGCCACGGCTGCTGCTGATGGACGAGCCGCTGGCGGCGCTGGACCGCTTCAGCAAGGACGAGATCCTGCCCTACCTGGAGCGGCTGCACGAGGTGCTGTCGGTGCCGGCGCTCTACGTCAGCCACGACATCGCCGAGGTGGAGCGGCTGGCAGACCATCTGGTGCTGCTGCGCGACGGCCGGGTGGTGGCCGCCGGGCCGATGCAGGAGCTTCAGGCCGACCCGACGCTGCCCATCGCCCGCATGCCGGAGGCCGGCGTAACGCTGCCGGCCGTCGTCACCGGGCACGACGCGGCCTACGGCCTGACCGCGCTGGATCTTCCCGGCGGGCGGTTGCTGGTGCCGGGCCACCTCAGCGCAGCGGGAACGGGGCGCCGGGTGCGCATCGCCGCCTCCGACGTCAGCCTGGCGCGCCAGCCGCCGTCCGGCAGCACCATTCTCAACGTGCTGCCCGCCCGCATCGTCGCGGCCGAGCTGCAGGACGGCGTCCAGGTCATGGTGGTGGTGGCGCTCGGCGAGGACGGGCAGGGTGCGCGCATGCTGGCCCGCGTCACGCGCAAGTCCTGGGATGCCCTCGGCCTGGCGCCGGGCCAGCCGGTGTTCGCCCAGGTCAAGGGCGTGGCGCTGGTCCAGGAGGCACCAACCGATCGGTCCGGTCGCTAGTCCCGTCCACACCGCCACATTTGGGAGCGCCACTCCGCCGGCGATGTGCGCGACATATAGGCAATATGGCAACCTTACTTCATATTGCCTAAATTCAAGGCATTTGCGTCGCCCCGCGGCAATCTGCTGCAACGAACTTTTCCCGTGAAACCCGGGAACGCGCTGATTTTTCAATAACCTCCCGAATCCCCCAACGGTTGGCATCGTCTTTGCGACAGTAGCTCCTGTCGTGAAAACAACCCGGGGAAGGGGGCCAAACCATGGGCATCAAGGCGCTTGGGATGAGGGGGGTGGCGCTCGGCGGCGCATTCGCCGCGGCGCTTTTCGCATCGGTGTCGGCGAAGGCGGCCGAGCCGATCAAGATCGGCGTGCTGCACTCGCTGTCCGGCACCATGGCGATCAGCGAGACGACCTTGAAGGACACCATCCTGATGATGGTGGACGACATCAACAAGAAGGGCGGCCTGCTCGGCCGGCCGGTCCAGGCGGTGGTGGTCGACCCGGCTTCCAACTGGCCCCTGTTCGCCGAGAAGGCGCGTGAGCTGATCCAGAAGGAGAAGGTCGCCGCGGTGTTCGGCTGCTGGACCTCGGTCAGCCGCAAGTCGGTGCTTCCGGTGTTCGAGGAGCTGAACAGCCTGCTCTTCTATCCCGTACAGTACGAGGGCGAGGAGTCCTCGCGCAACGTCTTCTACACCGGTGCCGCGCCGAACCAGCAGGCGATCCCGGCGGTCGAATACCTGATGGGCAAGGAGGGCGGCGAGGCCAAGCGCTGGGTGCTGGCCGGCACCGACTACGTCTACCCGCGCACGACCAACAAGATCCTCGAGGCGTTCCTGATTTCGAAGGGCGTGCCCAAAGACGACATCATGATCAACTACACGCCGTTCGGCCATTCCGACTGGCAGACGATCGTCGCGGACATCAAGAAGTTCGCCTCGGCCGGCAAGAAGACAGCGGTGGTCTCCACCATCAACGGCGACGCCAACGTGCCGTTCTACAAGGAACTGGCGAACCAGGGTATCAAGGCGACCGACATCCCGGTGGTGGCCTTCTCGGTCGGCGAGGAAGAGCTGGCCGGTATCGACACCAAGAACCTGGTCGGGCACCTCGCCGCCTGGAACTACTTCCAGTCGGTGGACACGCCGGAGAACGACGCGTTCATCAAGCAGTGGCACGCCTTCATCAAGGACGGCAAGCGCGTGACCAACGACCCCATGGAGGCGCACTACATCGGCTTCAAGATGTGGACGCAGGCGGTCCTGCAGGCCGGCACCACCGACGTGGACGCGGTGCGCCAAGCCATGTACGGCCAGAAGGTGCGTTCGCCGTCGGGCTACGACATCGTGATGAACACCAACCATCACCTGTCCAAGCCGGTGATGATCGGCGAGATCCAGGCCAACGGCCAGTTCCAGATCGTCAACCAGACGAAGACCGCCATCAAGGCCGACGCCTGGTCTCCGTTCATCCCCGAGTCCGCCAAGCTGACTGCCGACTGGACCTTCCCATGGGTCTGCGGCAACTGCGCCGAGCCGAAGTACGGGAAGGTGAAGTGATCGGCGGCTGAAGACGTCCCTTCGCTGGGCCCCCCTCCCGACCTCCCCCCACTTCGCGGGGGGAGGAGATTTAAGCCCTCCCCCGTGCGCAGCATGGGGGAGGGTTGGGTGGGGGCCCAACGCAGCACCTTCAAAGAATAAGGGGAGGGGATTTCATCATGCGGACAGTCCGCTGGCTTTCGTTGTTCTGCCTCGCCATAGCCCTCCTCGGCGCTCCCGCCCGCGCCGACGACGCGGCGTTCTCGCAGGCGCTGTCAGGCCTCGCCGCTGACGGCTTCTCGGAAAAGGCCGCCGCGGCGGAGCGGCTGGCGGCCACCGGCGACGCGCGGGCGCTGCCCGTGCTCCAGGCCATGGAGGCCGGCGCGCTGTTCGTGCGCAAGGAGGACAACAAGGTCGTCATCGGCGAGGTGAACGGGCGCGAGGTCACCATTACCGACCCGCTGACCGGCGCCAAGCTCGGCACCGTCGCCAGCCGCGACCTGTCCAAGATCACCGTCAACAACGCGCTGCGCAGCGCCATCTCCGCCGCCATCGGCCGCCTCGACCTGGCCTCGCCCGACCCGGCGCGCCGGCGCGCCGCGGTGGAGAGCATGGCGCGCAACGCCACCCCCGAGACCGCGGCCAAGCTGCGCGACGCGCTGCCCCGCGAGACGGATCCGGACGTCAAGGCCGCCATCGCCCAGGCCCTCGCCCGCGCGGGCCTCATCAACCCGGATGCGGCCGAGCGCCTGAAGGCGGTAGAGGAACTGGGCGCGGTGCGGACCGTCGAGACGCGCACCCTCGTGGCGCCGCTCGCCAAGGACCCGGACGCGCGGGTGCGCGGCGCCGCCGAGGCGCTGCTCGCCGCCATCGACCGACGGGAAGCGCTGGTCGGCGGCGCGCTCAACCTGTTCCAGGGCTTGAGCCTCGGCTCGGTGCTGCTGCTGGCCGCGGTGGGGCTCGCCATCACCTTCGGTGTCATGGGCGTCATCAACATGGCGCACGGCGAGATGATCATGCTCGGCGCCTACACCGCCTTCGCGGTGCAGGAGGCGTTCCGCGCCTTCCTGCCGCCCGGCATCTTCGGCCTCTACCTCATCGTCTCCATCCCCGCGGCCTTTCTGGTCGCCGGCGCGGTCGGCGTGGCACTGGAGCGCAGCATCATCCGCTTCCTCTACGGCCGGCCACTGGAGACGATGCTCGCCACCTGGGGCATTTCGCTGATGCTCCAGCAGGTGGTCCGCTCGATCTTCGGCGCGCCCAACAAGGAGGTCGCCAACCCCGCCTGGATGACCGGCGCATGGGAGGCGATGCCCGGCCTGGTCCTCACCTGGAACCGCATCGCCATCATCGTCTTCGCGCTGGCCGTCCTCGGCGCGCTGGCGGCGACGTTGCGCTACACCAACCTGGGTTTGCAGATGCGCGCGGTGACGCAGAACCGCCCGATGGCCGCCGGCATGGGCATCCGCACCGGCCGGGTGGACGCGCTGACCTTCGGCCTGGGGTCCGGCATCGCCGGGGTTGCCGGCGTGGCGCTCTCCCAGGTCGGCAACGTCAGCCCGAACCTGGGGCAGGGCTACATCGTCGACAGCTTCATGGTGGTGGTGTTCGGTGGCGTGGGCAGCCTGTGGGGCGTGCTGGCCGGGGCGCTGAGCCTGGGCGTCGTCAACAAGATCCTCGAGCCGTACGCCGGCGCCATGCTCGGCAAGATCCTGGTGCTGGTCTTCATCATCCTGTTCATCCAGAAGCGCCCGCGCGGCCTGTTCGCGCTCAAGGGCCGTGCGGCGGAGGTGTAAGACATGCGGGAAGCTCGCAACACCCCTCCCCCTGCTCCGCAGGGGGAGGGAGGGTGGGGGCAAGGTTTGGCCGAGGATCCAGGAAGGGGGCGACGGCCGGATAGACCTAGCCCCCTCCTAACCTCCCCCAGCGGGGCTGGGGGAGGGACGGTGATTGTGTCCCGTCTCCTCGCCCTCGAATCCCGCCGCGGCTGGTCGGTGTTCATGGGCCTGCTGGTGGTCGCCGTGGTGCTGATCCCTGTGCTGCACCTGACCGTGCCGCCGACCTCCGTCTTCCACGTGCCGGCCTACATGGTCAGCCTGCTCGGCAAGTACCTCTGCTACGCGCTGCTGGCGCTCAGCCTCGACCTGGTATGGGGCTACGCCGGGGCGCTGTCGCTAGGGCACGGGGCGTTCTTCGCGCTTGGCGGCTACTGCATGGGCATGTACCTGATGCGGCAGATCGGCACGCGCAGCGTTTACGGCAACGCCAACCTGCCGGACTTCATGGTGTTCCTGAACTGGAAGGAGCTGCCCTGGTACTGGTGGGGCTTCGACCACGCCGCCTGGGCGTTCCTGATGGTGATGGCCGTGCCGGGGCTGCTGGCCTTCGTCATGGGGTGGTTTGCGTTCCGGTCCCGTATCAATGGGGTCTATTTCTCGATCATTACGCAGGCGATGACGTTCGCACTGATGCTCGCCTTCTTCCGCAACGAGATGGGCTTCGGCGGCAACAACGGCCTGACCGACTTCAAGGACATACTGGACTTCCCGGTGCAAGCACCCGGCACTCGCGTCGGCCTCTACGTCGCCTCGGCGCTGCTGCTGGCGGTCGGCTATCTGGCGGCGCGCTTCATCGTCGCCTCGAAGCTCGGTCGCGTGCTCATGGCGATCCGCGACGCCGAGAGCCGGGTGCGCTTCCTGGGGTACGACGTCACGGCGGCCAAGCTGTTCGTCTTCACCGTCTCGGCGGTGCTGGCCGGCTTGGCGGGTGCGCTGTACGTGCCGCAGGTCGGCATCATCAACCCCAGCGAATTCTCGCCCGCCAACTCCATCGAGGTGGCGGTCTGGGTGGCGGTCGGCGGGCGCGGCACGCTGGTGGGCTCGATCCTCGGCGCCTTCGTGGTGAACGGGGCCAAGAGCTACTTCACCGGGGCAGCGCCGGAGATCTGGCTGTTCTTCCTGGGCGGCCTGTTCATCCTGGTCACGCTGTTCATGCCCAAGGGGCTGATGGGGCTGGCCGGCCAACTGCGCGACAAGATCAAGGGAGGCGTCCCCATGGCGCAGAAGCACCGTGCGTGACGAGGTGGACGTCTCCATGGCCGAGCCGGCCTACGCTGCCGCCGCCAGCGAGCTGCACCCGGCGCACGGCTCCATCTTGTACCTGGACGGGGTGAGCGTCGCCTTCGACGGGTTCAAGGCGATCAACAACCTCAGCCTGGTCATCACGCCGGGCGAGCTGCGCACCATCATCGGCCCGAACGGCGCCGGCAAGACGACGATGATGGACATCGTCACCGGCAAGACCAAACCGGACAAGGGCGACGTGCTGTTCGACGGCGCCGTCGACCTGACCAAGCTGGACGAGACGCGCATCGCCAACCTCGGCATCGGCCGCAAGTTCCAGAAGCCCACGGTGTTCGAGCACCTGACCGTGTTCGAGAACCTGGAACTGGCGCTCAAGTGCGACCGGCGCACGCTGAAGACCCTGTTCTTCCAGCTCCTCGCCCCGCAGGCCGGGCGCATCGACGAGGTGGTGGGGCTGATCGGCCTGGGCGACCGGCGGGAAATGAAGGGGGGCGCCCTCAGCCACGGACAGAAGCAGTGGCTGGAGATCGGCATGCTGCTGATGCAGGAGCCCAAGCTGGTCCTCCTGGACGAGCCGGTGGCCGGCATGACCGACCACGAGACCGAGCGCACCGCCGACCTGATCCTGGAGATCAACCGCGACCGCTCGGTGGTGGTGGTCGAGCACGACATGGAGTTCGTGCGCCGCCTGGGCGCCAAGGTGACGGTCCTGCACGAGGGCTCGGTGCTGGCCGAGGGCTCGCTGGAGACGGTGCAGAGCGACCGGCGCGTGATCGAAGTCTATCTGGGGCGCTGAACCATGCTGACCGTCGAGAACGTCCACCTCTACTACGGTGCCAGCCATGCGTTGCGCGGCGTCTCGCTGGAGGCGCCGAAAGGCGCCGTCACCTGCCTGCTGGGCCGCAACGGCGTGGGCAAGACCAGCACGCTCCGCGCCATCCTCGGCCTGGAGACGGTGCGCAGCGGCCGCATCTTCTGGGAAGGCGAGGACATCGCGAAACTCCCCACGCCCGAGCGTGCCCGGCGCGGCATCGGCTTCGTGCCGCAGGGCCGCGAGATCTTTCCGCGCCTCACCGTCCGCGAGAACCTGGAGACCGGTTTCGCGCCGCTGTCCAAGGCCCAGCGATTCGTCCCCGACGAGATCTTCGAGCTGTTCCCGGTCCTGAAGGACATGCTGAACCGGCGCGGCGGCGACCTGTCCGGCGGGCAGCAGCAGCAGTTGGCCATCGCCCGCGCGCTGGTGACGCGCCCGCGCCTCCTGATCCTCGACGAGCCGACCGAGGGCATCCAGCCCTCCATCATCAAGCTGATCGGCGAAGTGATCCGGCGCCTGGCGAGCCGCGGCGACATGGCGATCCTGCTGGTCGAGCAATACTTCGACTTCGCCCGCGAGCTGGCCGACCGCTTCGCGGTGATGGACCGCGGCGAGATCGTGCTTGCCGGGACCGCCGAGGACATGGTCGAGTCCGACGTGCGTAGACACCTGACGGTCTGATTGCCGTGCCGGACTCGCGACACTTGCCCCCATCCTCCCCATCGCTGCGCGATGGGTCCCCTCCTTCCCCCGCTTTGCAGGGGAAGGACCAAACTCCCTCCCCTGCGGAGCGGGGGAGGGTCGGGGTGGGGGCAAGTGAGGGCCAGCGCCTGACCATCCACGGCCGCGCCAACGTCGCCTTTGACCGGACGCGCCTGCGCGAGGTCTACCACACCGACCCGTTGCGCCTGCTGTTTCCCACACCAGCCTCCGGCGACCCGCCGACCGCCGTGGTGGTGACCACGTCCGGCGGGCTGGTCGGCGGCGACCGGCTGGAGATCGCCGCCGCCGTGGGCGAGGGCGCTGCGGCGTTGGTCACCGCGCAGGCGGCGGAGAAGGTCTACCGCTCCACCGGCGCCGACGTTCGCTTCGACGTGACCCTCTCGGTGGGCGACGGCGGTTGGCTCGAATGGCTGCCGCAGGAGACCATCCTGTTCGATGGTGCCCGCCTGCGCCGGACCACGTCGGTGGAGGCGTCCGGCAGCGGCCGGCTGCTGGCCGGCGAGCTGCTGGTGTTCGGCCGCATTGCCCGCGGCGAGCGCTTCAACCGGGGCTTGGCGCGCGACGCCTGGGAGGTGCGCCGCGATGGGCGCCTCGTCTGGGCCGATGCACTGCATCTCGATGGCGACGTGGCGGCGGTGCTGGACCACCCTGCGGGTTTTGCGGGTGCAACGGCGTACGGCACTATCGTGTACGTGGGCGGGGACGCCGCCGAGCGCCTGGAGTTCGCCCGCACCCTGCTGGAGAACGCCGCGCCATACGCCGGGGCGACGGTACTCGGCGACGTGCTGGTGATCCGGCTGCTGGGTCGGGACGCACAGAGGCTGCGCGGGGATTTCGGCCGCGTGTGGGCGGCGCTGCGGGCGGAGCTGGCCGGCCTGCCGGCGCGGCTGCCGCGGCTGTGGCATGTGTAGAGCTTTTTTGACCGTCATCCCCCGCGAAGGCGGGGATCCAGGCTTAGTGCCGCGTACGGTTTTGGGGAACATGGATCCCCGCCTTCGCGGGGATGACGAAAAGAAGAAACGAGGGGAATGGCACCATGAACCTGACACCGCGGGAGAAGGACAAGCTGCTGGTCGCCATGGCGGCCATGGTGGCGCGCCGGCGCCTGGAGCGCGGCGTGAAGCTCAACCACCCGGAGGCGGTGGCGCTGATCACCGACTTCGTGGTCGAGGGTGCCCGCGATGGACGGTCCGTGGCCGAACTGATGCGCGACGGAGCATCCGTGCTGACCCGCGCGCAGGTGATGGAGGGCATCCCCGAGATGATCCACGAGATCCAGGTGGAGGCCACCTTCCCCGACGGCACCAAGCTCGTCACCGTCCACAACCCGATCCGCTGAGGAACCGCCCCATGATCCCCGGCGAAATCATCACGGCCCCTGGCGAGATCGAGCTGAACGCCGGCCTGCCAACCATCACGCTCGACGTCGCCAACACCGGCGACCGGCCGGTCCAGGTCGGTTCGCACTATCATTTCTACGAGACCAACGAGGCGCTGAGCTTCGATCGGGAGAAGGCGCGGGGCTTCCGCCTGGACATTCCGGCCGGCACCGCGGTGCGCTTCGAGCCGGGACAGACGCGCACCGTCACCCTGGTTGCCTATGGCGGCGGCCGCATGGTGCACGGCTTCAACGGCAAGATCAACGGCGCTCTCTAGGGGGACACCATGGCTCATCGCATCGAGCGCGCCGAGTACGCCGCGCACTACGGCCCCACCGTCGGCGACCGCGTCCGCCTCGCCGACACCGACCTGATCATCGAAGTGGAGCAAGACCACACCCTCTACGGCGAGGAGGTGAAGTTCGGCGGCGGCAAGGTGATCCGCGACGGCATGGGCCAGTCCCAGGCGACGCGCGCGGAAGGGGCGGTGGACACCGTCATCACCAACGCGCTCATCCTCGACCACTGGGGCATCGGCAAGGCCGACATAGGCATCACGGGCGGCCGGATCACCGGCATCGGCAAGGCCGGCAATCCCGACGTGCAGTCCGGCGTCACCATCGTCATCGGCCCCGGCACCGAGGTGATCGCGGGCGAGGGCAAGATCGTCACCGCCGGCGGCATCGACTCCCACATCCAC
>Ga0196970_1001160_pt1 | contig 20073 bp, 18 predicted proteins | sample S1v_513CmetaG_FD_148672 | JGI IMG/M metagenome (GOLD analysis project Ga0196970, IMG submission 148672) | Soil microbial communities from Anza Borrego desert, Southern California, United States - S1+v_5-13C | ecosystem: Environmental > Terrestrial > Soil > Desert | place: USA: California...
AAGACCGGCTTCAACAAGGCGTTCATAATTGACGAGCAAACGAAAGACCGCCTAATGATCTCTTCGCCAAAAAATGCGGAAATTATACGTCCGATTTTAAAAGGCAGAAATATTAAAAAGTATGATGTGGAGTTTGATAATTTGTGGGTTATATTCACCAGAAGAGGAATTGCAATTGACGAGTATCCAGCAATAAAAGATTACCTCTACGCCCACTACGAGGATCTAAAGCCAAAAGTCGGCAACGATGCTACGGGTCGTAAGCCTGGTACTTACAAATGGTATGAAATACAGGATAATGTCGCTTACTACAATGATTTTGAGAAGGATAAGATCGTCTGGTTAGAACTTACCGACAAGCCAAAGTTCGCCTACGACAACCAAAAGTTCTTTATAGAAGCCACAGCATTTATAATGACTGGCGATAATCTGAAGTTCTTAACTGTATTTTTGAATTCGAGGTTATGTGAGTGGTACTTTGACAAAATCACTACCACATCGGGCGTTGGCACAAATCGATGGAAAAAGGTCTATATCGAGAATATTCCGGTCCCTAAATTGCGCAAGGAACAATTAGACATGTTCTCACACTATTTAGATAACCTGCTAGACCTTCAGAAGGAAAACTCAGACACTTCCGAACTCGAGGCTGAAATTAACAATGCCATCTACCAACTATATCCTTTAGAATCATTTGAGATTGAATTGGTCCAGGGAACTAACGTACCTCGTTACAACGATGAGGCGTAGGACTCTTCAACAGCATCTATTTCTTCCTTGTTTAGCCCATAAATGCTATAAATCATGGAGTTTGCTTGTAAATTTAAGTTGGAGTGATCTTCTACCCTCAGAATTTCCTTAAAAGCATTGCTTTGGTCGATTGTAATAGGCTTCACCATTATCTGTTCGAAGAAAACTTTTCGTAGTTCGAAGGCATCCCCAAGTAGCTTAGGAAAAGCATTCATAAAAACAAACCTGAACAGCTTAGAATTAAAGAAACAGACCAGGTACTCTAAATTTTCGCCAGTTAGGATGAAGCACTTGTTATTTGTTAGGAAGTGGCCAGATGCGTCGAGATAGAAGTTCAAGAATTTTGTTATTTCTGGATAAATAATTTTGGGTTTGCTGAAGTCTTCAAGGTAGGCACAGTTTCGAAGGTTTGTCCAGTGGTCGCCCTTATCATGCCTTTTCTGCAATTCATCCTTATATTGTGATAAGTGCGTGTAAATATCTGGATAGTTATCTTGAGCCAAAATTCTTTTAACTCCTGCCTGCTTGAGTCCATTATGAACATTTATGAGATACGTGTTATTCCAATCGCAGGCGTGCCGCTTAACATTTTCGCCGAATAAAATCGGACGTATAATTTCCGCATTTTTTGGCGAAGAGATCATTAGGCGGTCTTTCGTTTGCTCGTCAATTATGAACGCCTTGTTGAAGCCGGTCTTTATTCCATAGTTTATTTTGACATTCCAGTCTCGTAAGGGAATTCCAACCGATTCAACTTTATTCTTTATTGCTACTTCCTCCTTTGAAAGTATTGCCCAATTCTTCCCAAGGTGAAAGACCGCATTGGTAACATTCTGTCTAAAGTAATCGCTCATATTATTTATATAGTTTTCAGTTCTCAAAACCTTTTCATGATATACGGATATATAAGAGTGAGTACTGACAAGCAGACCACTGAAAATCAAAAGTTCGAGATAGAGAACTTTACCAACGCGCAGAACGTAACTGTCGATGAGTGGATTGAAGAAACCATAAGCGCAACCAAAAGGCTGGAAGAAAGAAAGTTCGGGCAATTGCTATACCGGATGAAGAAGGGTGATCAACTTATCGTAACTGAACTTTCCCGCCTAGGAAGAAATCTTATGCAGATCATGAGTATTTTGCATTTATGTATGGAACGAGAAATAAGTGTAAACACGATCAAGGAGCGCTATGAACTTGGTAATAACATAAACTCAAAGGTTCTAGCTTTTGCATTCGGCCTTTCCGCTGAAATCGAGCGGAATTTGATATCACAACGAACGAAAGAGGCCTTAGCGCGAAGAAAAGCCGAAGGGGTGATCTTGGGCCGCCCGAAAGGCCGTAAGTCAACATCGCTTAAATTGACAGGGCAAGAGGAAGAAATAGTAAAATTATTAGATAAGAAGGTTTCTGTTAGTGCGATTGGGAGACTTCTTGGAGTGCATAGACTTACTGTGACATCGTTTATTAAGGCTAATATGCAGTCTAAGCATAAAAAACAGCAAGGAATTCGTAACACATCTTTCACATAGACCCAATCATCATCCTTCCTTATGGAGAAAAAACTGAAACCTTCTTGCTTTGCGGCGATTTGTAATGTTCCTGATGATACAGTATGCGGGTAATGGTCCCAACCCCTGAGTAGCTATATTGATATATTTTTGCTTAACCTCTTTGCGTCACTAATATGTACCAAAAAGCACTAATGGAATTCATAAAAGAATTTCTAACTCCAAATCAACGCTTCTACAAAACTTCTCATACTGACATTTATTATTTGACTGAGACGCTCGATAGAGTGTTTAGGAGGTTCTTGGGGGCCCATGAACCTCTCACCGAAGAAATGGTGATAAATGCCTTTCATCTCAATGGGTTTAAGATCAAGGAATTTCCCTCAGAATTTAGGCTAAAGGATGATAAAATGGAACCTATGCTCTATGTGGGAGTTTTGGCAAAGGAAGTAGTCCCTTTGAGAGCCATACTGGGCGTTTTGCCGGAGAGAACATCCGCCGAGACCAGGGCTCAATATACTCATTTAGAGCGACGGCTAGCAATTTTCAGAAAGAACCTATCCTTGAATTCAATATAGCCCCCCCCAAGCCATAACCTTAGTTTAGCTTCGCACTAATAGATGAGAACACTATTTGTATTGGTGATTTGCATATGCCTAGTCTTTCAGGCGCTTGCCCAGCATATACCCAAAAGGATACGACGTAAATTCACAACCTGCTTTTCAGAAGTGCCCACTCCTATAGGTCAGTTTTGAAAATCGATGGGTATTATATCGTAAAACATGTTGGCAAATCCAGCTTCAATTCAGGAGCCGCAAGGAAAACCTATGACAGTACTCTAATGTACATGCTGCTGTATGAAGATGGGTCAGTAGCTGAAGTTGAAAATATGTAAGTTTATATGGTCACGGGCTTTACCTGCTTGCCACTAGCCCATCTTTGCGTTTGGAAGTGGTGAAGTGGAGGAGTTGAGCAAGTGATAAAGTGGCTGGGTGATTAAGCTGTTCTGAAACAAAAGGATAGAATACCTGTTTGAGCTATATGACAAGTACACGAGCGGGTTGTTTGTGGAGGAGAAGCAATCGAGGAAGAAAAAGAACCCCTCCACCTAATCGTTCCTATGAAAAACTATAGCTCATTACCGAGCCATTTTAAAGCTGCAAAACAAAAAGTTCTGAATGGTATTAAAAGGTGTCAGGTGATCTACCGTTAAGCATTTTATCTTTTCAAAGCAGGCCTGTAGCTTTTCAGATAATGTCTGCTCCGAATATTGCCTGATCTCAATACCACTGCACTTTTTTGGTCCATTCTCAGAAAAGGTTCCCACCACCAGTCGTCCATTATTTGTCAGACTAGCCTTAATAGTAGTAATATAATGCGCTATGTCAGTTTCGTTAGTGAGGAAATGAAAGGCTGCCCTGTCATGCCACAAATCATACTTCTCGGTTGGAGTGAATGTAGCGGCGTCAGCAACTATCCACTTTACCATCGCTGCCCTTTGACCCAGCCTTGTTTTGGCCCGGCTAAGTGCTGCTTCTGAAATATCAAGAACAGTAATGTCGGTGTATCCGATAGAAAGCAAATGATCTACCAGGAGGCTGTCTCCCCCACCAATGTCTATGATCTTTGCATCTAGCGGCGTATTGAACTCCCTGAAAAAGGAAAGGGATGTTTCAGGAGTAGGCTCATACCAGCTTACTTCATTAAGCTGCTTCGACTTATAAATATTTTCCCAATGAGCTTTTCTGTCGAAGGACATAATAAACGTTTTGCCTAAGGTACGAATAAAGAACAAAGGCCTTAACCTCACAGAACACTACCCCCCTCTCCTCCGCTCCTAAACCTCACCCACTACCCTGCTCATTTCGTCTTGGGGGACTCGCCTCATCATCTGTCAGTCAGGTCGTTGCCAGGGTGACAACCTCATCGTCACAGAAAATATTGAATGAATACCCAACTGGTCGCAGCGTCCCGCTGCGTCCCATAATCATGAAGCGTCCGCTTCCGAACCAAAATTCGTCGCTCAACTCCCACTCCCCATCTGACCATCTGCCTCCATCTCTATCAAGTCTCCACAATTCACATTCAGAACTCTCACGCTCCCCCCACGTCTAATACCCTGGTGTTGCAACTCCCCTCATTTTTCCCGATCTTTACCGTACACCACACTCCCATGTCCATCCACGCAATTAAAACCTATCAAACCGAGGTAAAAAACATCATCCTCTATGGTGGCACTAAGAAGGAAATGTCCATTCGCAATGCCTTCCAGTGGATTTTTTCGAACCGGATTTGAAGGGTTAAGGCTGTTGGTAGCATAATCGCGGTCACCTGCTAATATTCACTTCTTTTACTCCAGTCATATCTATCTTTTGAAGTTGTATTTCGTTTTGCGAGATCAGCAAGCATAACGTCTATTCTAGCCCTGTCAATCCATTGGCCATTGAGAATAACACCAGCTATTTTCCTTGTGTTTCTTATATCATTCAAGGGATTATCATCAAGTAAGACCAAATCTGCTAATTTTCCTACTTCGACTGTTCCAACCAGGCTATCAATACCCAGCCACGTAGCAGGTAAACGAGTAGCCGAATTTAACGCTTCCTCCGGTGTCAATCCTGCTTCCACCAAAAGTCCAAGCTCGTCCTGAAGAGAAAAACCCCAAACCACGCCTGACGATCCTGCATCTGTTCCGGCAACAATAGGAACGCCTGCTTCCTTAAATGCTGTGACCAGACGTTTATTAAACTCTATCATTCTTTCAAGACGCGCGATGCTTTCCGGACTTGCATTTTTATTATAATTATTCGCAGTAAGCCATTTGCTCTGCAAAAGCGGATGCACATATTGCAGACTCGGTAATGCTTTCAATCCATCGAGCGAACGACCCTGATCTGCTGCTGACACTATAATAATTAGAGTCGGTATTAGCCATGTCTTATTTTCCTTGGATAGTTGAGCAAGATGTTTGCAGTCCTGCATTCCGTCCTTTTCTGTTTGTTTAAATAATTCCTCTGCATGCGCCACCATACCAAAATGTGGTACAAAAGCTTCTTCTATTTTTCCTTGGAATGCGTTTGGAATATGTCCCACAACTTTCAATCCTTGCTTTCTGGCTTCATCGATAATTGCTTTGTAAGTCTCCTTATCAAGGTGCGAATACACTTTGATAAATTCATATCCCTCAGCTTTTGCCATGCGAACACTCTGGCGACCGTCAGCAGGCGTATTGGCTATTCTACCGTTCCCTTTCCCGCCGTTAATCATTGCGGCCAATGCAATACGGGGCCCAATCACATCTCCTCTCAGGATCTCGTTCCGTTGACCAAAGTGTCCTGGTTCAGAATTAAGGTCAAAGATCGTCGTCACACCGTTTGCAATAAATGGTGTCATGACGTCCTGCGTATTAGTAAAAACTGCAGCTACCCTGGTTGGATAGCTTGCATTAAAATGACCATCTACAGGCACATGCACGTGCATATCAATAAATCCCGGAATTAGCCATTTCCCTTTACCCTCAATTATTACAGCTTCCCTGGGAATTGGCCCGGTAAACGACACTATCTTATTATTTTCAATTATCACGGTAGCATTGAGCAGCACTGTATCCTTAGAAATCATCGGAATTACGTTCACATCCTTAATAGCAAGCGTATTATGCTGAGCCGTTACATTTTTGCGAGTCACACATAATAAAATGAGTAGCAACTGAAGGAAATAGTAAAAACGTTGGTATTGCATCAGGCTAATTTATTCGAACTATTTCAATGCATAATGATATATTTTTCAAGCCCTGTTGAGCGAAGCCTTCTGTCTTTGCACCATTGGAATCAAATCAGATTTGCGAAATAACACAAAAGCCGCTCTTTACGAAGCGGCTTTCTGGAGAACCTTATTGGACTCAAACCTCCAAATACAACTATTTCTCTACGCTGATTTCCCCTTCTCCAACCTCAAGCCACCCATTATAAAAAAGAATTTTTGAAAAACTTTCTTGCTGTCAGATAGGCCGACAGACAGCACCCGATATTTGTATTCCGATGGCGACAAGATCAGTGAAGAACGAAAACTGATATCTCAGATAATGATGAAGAACAAATCGCTATGTTGAAATGCTCAATTTGAAAATATACACCGTTGATACCCCTGGGAGAGTTTGTCGATTATTTGTATGTTGATCAGGCAGCCTATTCCGTTCAGTCGCTAAACGAATATGCTCAGCCAACTCATCCGTTAATCCTTGTTAGCCTTGAGTCCTCCACCTATGCAGGTACTAGTAAGGCAAAGGGGATATTTCCAAAGAAGCCGAGGTGGTGTTAAAAGAACCAGTTCCTATTCTTGGAATCAAATTGAAACCATATGGCTTTATACAGGTTTTGGAATAAAAGGTGAATCTGTGGTGAACAGAGTTGTTTCTGCTTCTGTACTGATGAAAGAATGTGACCTGCTTCAGGCGGCTGAAATATTCCTCGACGACGATTCCAAATCCTACGCAGCAGTGAAAACAAATATTCCCGGCATAGTAAAAGAATGGCTTAGCAAAACATTATAACAAGAATACGAACGAATGAAAAGCGTTGGTGCTATCATACAGCTTTCAGCATCCATGTAGCCTGAATCTTAGGTGGAGGTTCTTTGCTGTGACGCAAGTGCTCCGGTAGCGTGTTAAGCAAATGAGGCAGCACACTCAGTGCCTCGTAGTTCGGCGTTGCTTCATGCAATAATTGAAATCCCTGTTCTTCAAAAAAGGTTTGGGCATCTTCATAACTGTCAAATTTGTTGTCCTCAATGTTGTGCTGTTCGAAAAAAGCCGTTTCACCTTTGCTTTGTGGCAGGCTGGCCTGCATGCCCTCCGGGCGTTTTACATATACATCTGCGGTTATCCAAAAGCCGCCGCGCTGACTCAGAACAGTATGAATCGTTTTGCACAACTGCCTTTTCTCTTCCCGGTTTAAATACATCAGCAAGCCTTCATTTACAATAGTCACCGGGCCATCTGGAAATCTGTTTACAACCTCCGTGAAGGCTGAGCTCTCCATTGCATTGAGCGGCACCAGCTCGAATGTACCTTTCACATTCGTGTCCAGACGCAGTTGGGCGATCATACCTTGTTTCACGGTTATTACTTCAGGCAGATCAGTATCGATGTAATGTATCTTGTCCTCTTTAGTGGACATATCCAGTCCCCGCAGAGAGTAGCCTGAAGATAACTCAAGTATGTTCTTACTGTCCGCCTGCAGCAATAGCTGATCTATGCTCCAATAGCGGCTTTCAAAATGCATGACCCGCATCCAGAACCACAAGTCTTTATCATCAAAGTTCAAGTCGAAAACTTCATTCCCATCCATCAGGGCTGCTGTTTCCTTAGCGTAAGGTATACTGGTATAGCCCTTCATCAGCAACAGCGATTTGGCAGATGGGCTGATCGTACTATAGTTTTTTTCTTCCTGTGGCATATCTTCTGTTGAATACAAAAATAACGATACCGCTCCACACATCACCGATCGTATGGTCACCAGCTCTTTAGTGGCTTAGGCTTCTGCTTGTCTAAGCCACCAACGATTAAAAGGCTCCAAACCTTTACTACCGTCCGCAGGCGTTCCCTTGAGAATCTCTGGCACTTTTTTATTAATTTTTAGCCCGTGAGCAATAAATTATATCAATTCGAGGTGGTTATAAGTGGCCGCTCTGACATCCGCAACCGTGAATTTCAGTCGAATACAACTCAGCAGCAGCAGTCTGTAGTTGAGATACTTACAAATGAGTTGTTGCGGGAGCTTATGAAAGAATATCCCCAACAACCCATTTCAGTAAAATTCCTGAAGCAGCTATCTAAAAGTCATAGTTAATGAATGCACGAGCTTACTGACTGTGCGTGTATCGTAAAAACCCTGTTTACCGTTTGCGCTATATCAGTAGCCTGGAGAATATTAATACGCAAGTCTGAGACTTGCCTCCACAAAGACGAAGTCTGAAGATCTGCCTAGCGGGGAACCTGATTGGACTTTTTTCGAACCAAACTATTGAAGATTTGACGCAACTTGTAATATCGTTTTCCTAACTTTTGCTACATTAGAGATTCATAAATGGTATGCCATTCAAAGTTCAATCTTGGGAAGATTATTGGGAACTATATAGCCAGCTGATAAACTACTTGATAGCAAGCAATGAAGAATTAGTCGTTGCAGAATTGAAAGAGGCACAGAAATATGTTAACGGCTTTACTGATGGCTGGCATGACTTCAAGAATGAATTTGAGAGAGTTGTATTGTCGTATAGAAGCCGGTTAACATCAGAACAACTCGGACTGGCCGAATATTTATTAATGACGCTACGACAGTCGCTTGCAAACAGATAAAAGCTTAATGTGGTTCGATATTCAATCAGGTTGACCCAGTTGTACTCGAACCAACTTCTTTTTGCTAATGAACAATTTAGAAAGAGAAGAAATTAGAACCAAAGTAAAAAGCCACTGATTATCAGTGGCTTTCATATTCTGTGAACCTTATTGGACTCGAACCGTCAACTGTCACTATTCGAACTGCGCATCTCTCCCACACTAGATTCTTCTGAACAAGCTTTGCGAAAGCCTGCCAAGGATAGGAGCAGCTTTAGCTCTTCCATTGAGTGCATCTAAAAACCCCATCAGCCATAAGATGAACAATCCTACACTTAGTGCAGCAACAATGAAAAACACAGATCTTTCCGCGGATATCGTAAAACTGAAGACAACCTGGAGCAAGAACGAGATGATATGGATCAGCAATGATTGCCTGAGATGAAAAGCCGCCAGGGGATTGCGTCCTTTGTGGTATAAGGCAAAATAGGAAATAAGCCAGCCAAACACAGTGATATATGCCACTATGGCTGCAGTGCGCGGATTGTCGGGTGAGCCGATAAACGGTTCGTCTGGTTGACGCACCCGGGAACTGGTTTTATTATTTCGCATGTCCACTTCTAACAACCCAAAAAGAACATGCCGCTCTTATTGCAAACTATGCCATATTACTCAATAGTCTGACATCCGTGGGGGATAGGTATGTATATCCCCATGCTCCCGCTCCTGACGGTAATATACTGGCCAGTCTCAATATGCTCATCCGCATTGATTTATCGCCGGCACTTTCGACGAGTTCATTTCGATCCGCCTCTCCACTATCCATTATAAAAAAGAATTTTTGAAAAACTTTCTTGCTGTCAGATAGGCCGACAGACAGCACCCGATATTTGTATTCAGATAGCGATAAGAAGAGTGAAGAACGAAAACTGAGGAAGAAACGGCAAACAGGGATTGTCGCGAATGTTCCCGCCCAATGAGCTCCACGGGCATGCCTTACCAGCCATGATTAATGGAATTTGAAATTTCCTCTCCTGGAAAGTACGACGAGCACAGGTAAAAGGCCCTCCAAAAGACATACAGGCCAAACCTCTGACGCTTACCCACACCAATCGGTCAACACCAAAGTACCTGATACTTGCAACTAAGCAATGGATTTTACTACACAAGCGTACTTGCTACTTGCTACTAAGTACCTGATACTAATCCGCTATCTACCTAAAATCAGAAAACAAAATGGCAAGATTAGAAGGAATCCTCCCCTTAAGAGGAACAATTGAAAACATGACATTTGCCCACACCAAAAATGGCGTTGTGGTAAGAAAGAAAACAACCCTGAACAAAGGGCGGATAGAGACAGACCCGGCTTATGCACGAACACGTGAAAATAATGCAGACTTCAAAACGGCTGCTAAGTCGGCCAAGTTACTGTCCTCAGCATTCCGCGCCAGTCTGCCTGGTGCCAGAGACAGCAGCATCTTTACAAGATCGCTGAAGTTCATGAAGCAGGCGCTCAACTTCGACACGACTAATGTGCGTGGGCAGCGAAATGTGGTTGATGGTCAGCTCTCCATAATGGATGGCTTCAACTTCAACGCAGACACTCCGCTGGACAGTATCTTCTTCGTGCCTTACACGGCAAGTATAGACAGAACAAGCGGTGAGGTGGAAGTAGTGCTCCCTGCTTACATTCCGACAGATTCCGTGGTAGCGCCCGTAAACGCTACACACTACAGGATCATAGCAACCGCTGCGGAACTAAACTTCACCGATTACCAGGAAGTGCACGAGAAGCAACAGACAGCAGACGTGGCATTGAACAGTACGGCCACCATGTCGACAACGCTGACCTGCACCCTGCCCGCCAACAGCACCCAACCCCTGGTGCTGGCCCTGGGAATTGAGTTCCTCATGGAATCCGGCGCAACCAAATACCCGTTGAAAGACGGCAGCGCCCACGCCATCATAAAGCTCGATGTCTAGGTCAATTTCCTATCCACTCCACCACCCTCCCCTGATCTCTTCGGGGAGGGCTCGGGGGGGACTATAATAAATTCCAAAGAACAAGTAGCAAGTAGCAAGTGGAAAATTCCAGAGAACAAATTCTAAATATTAACACTAAATGCTAAAGGGTAAATGCTAAATGTTAAACGCTAAATACTAAATGCTAAACACTAAATGCTAAACACTAAACACTAAATACTAAACTCTAAATACTAAACTCTAAATCCTAAACTCTAAATCCTAAGCTCTAAATGCTAAATACTAAAGAGTAAATACTAAACACTAAAAAGTAAGCTCTAAAGGCTAAATGCTAGAAGCTAAAAACACAACACTGTTCCAATTTCTTGATACTTGATACTTACTACTTGATACTAAAAACAAAACGCTAACTACTAACGACTATCTACTAAAAACTAAAAAAATGCAAGTACAATCCACCACTACCAACACCTCATCGCCTGATGAGCATACGATTAACAAGAAGAAAGGCCACATCATTCCTTTAAGCCCTGCGGAAAAGATCATCTACAACGGCAAAGCGCAGAGAGAGCTATACCGCCTGTACGGCGACCCTAGAGTAAAAGGCTGGGGTAACAAATGGATGGTGCTATGGAGAATAAAGCAAAAGTTCCCATGGTTTCCGGCAGAAAAGATTTACATCCACAAGGACTTCCGGGAGAAACTCACCAGGGCACTATACCTGCTGGAAATGGCCGACCTCCACAAAGAGATCAAAACCTTCGACGGATGTTACAATCTCCGTACAGTAAGAGGCACCGACACAATCCTCTCCGTACACAGCTGGGGCTGCGCTATTGACCTGAATGCACACCTCAACCCCTTAGGAGCAGAAGCCGACTGGTCCGCCGACTTCATCGGTGTAATGGAACATTGCGGCATCTTCTGCGGCTCCCGCTGGCACGGCCGCCCAGATGCTATGCATTTTGCCCTCGTCAATGGCTAATCAGTAGTTGGTAGTTAGCAGATAGTAATTAGTCGTTTGTATCAGGTCATACATAACTCTCTTACTACCTGCTAACCTGCTACCTGATACTAAAAAAATACAAACTACTATCTCCTAACGACTATTTACTTAAAAATGAAAACAAAACTAAAATTCGACAACCCCCGAACAATAAACTTCACCAACAGGCAGAACATCTCAACAGGTGCCGAAAGCGACGTCCAGCGCAGCCGCTCCCCTGTTCCTGGCTCATCACAAGTGTCCGGCATTGAGATAAGGATGCTGCCGCCTCTGATAAAGAACAACCGGACGATCAAGTTCTGGCCATTTCCTGGCAAGGCAAAGCTGTACGTAATAACCATCGTCATCAGCGATGTTGCTAACCAGTTGCTCGGCCAGATGGACCTGAACACCTTCGCAAAAGTGGGTGATGGAGAAAAGCTGCCGGTTAATAAGACCATATTCTACTGGGAAAAACCGGATAAAGAAACTCCGGCCCCTAACCAGGTACATATCATGAGCAGTGTCATCAAAAGCAAAGGCGCACTACGTGAGGCCGGAAAGATACTGGGTAGCATCAGAACCGACAGCGAATACCAGCAACTGCTCGCACAACTGTCCACACTGAGCACCAACATGGCCTCCTACAACATGGTTAAAGACATTGCACTGCAACTGACCACCCTGATAGGCACCTACCTTGGCCGCATAGACGACAGACCCATAGGAGCAGCGGTACACAGCTTCACCCGCCTTCACGGCGATTGGGATGAGCTGGGTGTAAAACCCTTCCAGGTAGTCACAGACAATGTAGACTTCAACTATGAACTGGTAGTGAGGGATGAAGAGCGCTATATGCTGCAGCACAGGGAAATACTACTTCCTGGTAAGCAGGCTGCAAAAGGAGTAATGGGAAAGATGGTGGCGTTGTGATGCATGCGTAGCAGTCTTCATTTGCACATCTGTACGCTTCCACATTTGCACATTACAAGAGGTTCTTTGACATATTGGGAAATTTAAAAAACAACGTGACTTGCTGAACATGGTATGGCCATGCAGGTGGGGCAAGACCGCCTACTCTGCTGCTTTAGTAGTTCGTTACGCTGATGTAATGCGGCTGTTAAGCATCCGAAAAATAGCCGTCGGAACATTTTGACGGGGGATCTTTACATCAACAAACAAACGCAAGACAAACAAACAAACAAACACCCCTTACCCTGTCTCCATTCTCTCCTTATATAATATAGAGCCCTTTCCAGGGCTCTTGTTTTATTTTGGAACTTCCGGGGACATCCTGACAGGAAGGAACGTAGCCGTCCGAATGATTTTGACGGAGCCCCTATCATTCTTTTATATATATTTTACTCTCCGCTTGGATAAGAAATCTAAGTGATTTAGATTTGTCTAACTTTATTGTTACATAGATAGGATGTCAACTAATTTATCCGATAAATCCCTTAGTGAAGTTCACGAGAGTATCGATCCCTCCAAACGTCGCACCCCCTGGCGCAAAATAGCCGCCTTCTTTGGTCCTGCCTACCTGGTAAGCGTTGGCTATATGGACCCCGGCAACTGGGCTACAGATCTCGCCGGTGGTAGCCAGTTTGGTTACCAGCTCATCTGGGTGCTCCTCATGAGCAACCTTATGGCGCTCCTGCTTCAGTCGCTCAGCGCACGGCTGGGTATAGTTCAGGGCCGCGATCTGGCTCAGTGTAACAGGGAAACATACCCAAAGGGGGTCAACTTCGTCCTCTACATCCTGGCAGAAATAGCCATCGCCGCCACCGACCTGGCAGAGGTGCTCGGTATGGCGATCGGTCTCCAGCTTTTGCTGGATATACCGCTCATCTGGGGTGTAGGCATCACCCTGCTCGATACCTTCCTGCTGCTGTACCTTCAAAGACTGGGCATGCGCAAGATGGAGGCGTTCATCATCTCACTGGTAGCTGTGATTGCCGGCTGCTTTCTCATCGAGATCTTTCTCGCCAGGCCTGACTTTGGAGAAATAGCTAAAGGATTCGCTCCTTCCATTCCCAACAACACTGCGCTCTACATAGCCATTGGCATCATCGGCGCCACAGTAATGCCACATAACCTGTACCTCCACTCAGCCCTGGTGCAAACGCGCAAGGTAGCCCGTGATGAAAAGTCGCTTCGCTCAGCCATCAAGTTCAACACTATCGACAGTGCCATCGCCCTGAATATGGCTTTCTTTGTCAATGCTGCCATACTCATTCTCGCAGGTGCTGTCTTTTACACCGCAGGTCATGTGGAGGTGGCCGCTCTTAAAGATGCCCACCAACTCCTGGCTCCCCTGCTGGGCAGCACCTGGGCTTCTCATCTGTTTGCTATAGCGCTTATCGCCGCCGGTCAAAGCTCCACGGTCACCGGCACCCTCGCAGGGCAGATCGTAATGGAGGGCTACCTCCGCCTGCGTATCAACCCCATTCTGCGCCGCCTGATCACCAGGCTCCTGGCCATCGTACCCGCTGCCCTGGTCATCCTCATCATGGGTGAGTCTCATGTCGACCAGATGCTCATCTTCAGTCAGGTACTCCTCAGCATGCAGCTTGCATTTGCCATCGTTCCACTCATCCATTTCGTCAGCGACAGAAAGAATATGGGTGTGTTCACTATCAATAAGAAAACAAAGGCAGCCGCATGGCTGATAGCTTCCATAATAGTAGCGCTTAACCTTAAACTCGTTTACGAGACAGCGCTGGAGTGGATGAGCCTCACCGACTCTTCCCTCCTAAAGACGCTGATTATAGCAGGAGAAGCCGGAGTTATTATCCTCCTCATCATCACTATAGCATACCCCTTCCTTCTGCGTAAAAAAGAACGGAGTATCAATATTCACCATGAGGCAGTTTTCACTGATCTGCAGGATGTAAATCAGCGTCCTTTCAAACGTATAGCACTCGCATTGGATTATGGCCCTAAGGATAAAGACATCATACAATACGCACTGCAGTTCGCGCAGGCAGATACAGAGTTCTTCTTAATCCATATTGTGGAAAGTGCCTCCGCCAAGATCATAGGAGAAGATGCTGAAGACTATGAGACCAGGCGTGATAAGGAAATGCTGAGGGAGTACGTGACCTTTTTTGAAAAACGGGCTCATAAGGCTACTCCGCTACTTGGTTACCGGCGCCGTACCCGGGAAATTGCCCGCATAGTCAAAGAATCGCAGGCAGACTTACTGATCCTGGGCAGCCACGGCCACAAGGGTATTACAGATATTGTTTGGGGCGAAACCATCAACCAGGTAAGGCATCTGATCAACATCCCGGTGTTTATTGCTAAGTAGCAAAACAGGAAACTGATATTTCTACTTTCGTGTAGGGACCAGCACTAGAAGGCTGGATCAATGCTGCTCCCGGTTTCTACCACAGGCAGCATTGCTTCCAGGCAGTCAAACATCGCAAGATGCCCAAGGGCTCTGAGTGTTTGTCTAAAGCTTCTTCTGTTTCGTTTCCTTTGCTCTTCATAGTAGCGGTTCGCCGGCTGCAGCTTCAGTATAAATTCGTCCAGGTCATCTTCTGCTGCGATGTCCACCCTGTTCATTTTATACAGCGACTTCCGTGTATTGATTATGTCATAGTTCGTGCTGAAGGCACCCCTGTACTCCAGCGACCTCGCTACTGCCAGCACCTTCTGATTCACATGCAGGTGCATTTGTCCGTAGGGGTATGCCACATAGTCAATTCTGCGGTTCAACAGGCTTTCAAGGTAGGCCTTCGATTCCCCCAGTTCAAATTGTATAACCGTGCGTTGTAGCCGGGCAAGCTCCGGGTGGTATACGGTATGGGCACCTATAGTTACCAGCTCATTCCGCGCCACTTCTTTTAGCTGCTGTTCGTCCATTATCGGAGATCTGTATTGCTCCTCGTTCCATTCGTTGCTCCTTCCCAGGTATCCAGTACACACAAATAGGGCAGATGGCATCCCCATTTTCTCCAGAAGCGGGAGAGCAATCTCGGAATAAGATTTAAACCCGTCGTCAAAGGTGATAACTACACTACCTTCCCTGGATTTTCCATATCTGTAGATGTGATCCACATAGTCCGGTACACTAACAACGTCATATCGTCCCTTCAGATAATGTAATTGTTCCTCAAACTGTGCCTCCGAAAGAGTATAGAACCCCCTCTCTTCAGCAATGTTGTGATACGATAGAACCATTTTTGTTTTAGTCTGTGGTTGATAACCCGAAGCTATAGCCTCGCTTCGCCACTATTTGAGTGGCCAGGTCATTAAAGCCATAAAGAGAATATTTTTCCGCCACAAACACCAGTGTTTCTACCCGCTTAACAACTATTTTAGAGCTATATTAAAGACGCATTAAAGATTAGTGCTTCTCAGCAGTGATTCGTCCATCTGTTTTATCTTTGCACCGTTTATCATTGTTAATCAACGAGTTCTTATGGCGCAGCCTTCGTTAATCCCCGCAATACTTCAAATGAAGTGCCCCAAGTGCCGAAAGGGACAGGTATTTGCAAATAAGCACATCCTTCCGCTGAACAAGTGTCTGAAGATTAACGACCATTGTCCCGTTTGCGAAATGAAGTTGATCAGTGAAGCCAATAATGGCCCTGGTATCAATTACGCACTCACGGTACTCATCTTCTTTCTCAACATCCTTTGGTACTACCCCATATTCGGACTCTCCTATAAGGACTACAGTTTTTACTACTTCCTTGCCACTACAACAGCTGTAGTGATCGTCCTTCAGCCCTGGCTTATGCGGCTGTCCCGGATCATCTATCTGTACATCTATGTCAAGATGTATGAGCTCTCTTAGTCGCTCCCGATGTAGGTAGAAGCTCTTTGGTGAGACAGGTTTCTGTTTCCTGAACAAATGACTTAATTTGTATGTGCACTGCGCTCATACAATCTCCATCCTATGGCCTTTTTGTCTAAATCATTTATTGACTTCTTTAGCCAGTTGGCTGCTAACAATTCTTCTGAATGGTTTGCAGAACATAAAAAGGAATATGAAACCGCAGTGAAAAATCCCTTCAGGGCTTTCGTTGAGGAGATGATCAAGCGGATTCAGGTGTACCAGCCAGAGGTGCAGATCTCTGCAGCGGATGCAATCTCCAGGATCAATAAAGACATCCGCTTTTCTAAAGACAAAACGCCCTATAACACACACGTTGCTGCAAATATCTCCTCCCAGGGAAAGAAGTCAAAAGAAGAACCGGGCTTCTTCTTTCAGCTTTCTCATGAAGGCATTTCCATCTACGGCGGGACATACATGGTAGAACCTCAGAATCTACAGAAGCTTCGATCGCACATTGCTGGAAACCTGAAAAGATTCAGTACCCTGTACAATGAAAAGGACTTCAAAGAAAAGTACGGAGCGTTGCAGGGAGAAAAGAATAAGAAGCTATCCGATGAGTTCAAGGCTATTGCTGAAAAAGAACCGCTTATTGCTAACAAACAGTACTTCTATACAGCAAAGTTAGAGCCACAGCAGATACTCAAGGAGGATCTGGCTGATGTACTGATGAGTTATTACCATGCCGGGAAAAAGATGAACGACTTTCTTGTGGAAGGACTTCCAAAATAAGCAAATAACAAAAGTCCTTCTTAAGAGGGATCATTCATAGTCTGAAACTAACTTATATGAGAATGAAACAACTACTAATTACCTTATCGTTATTCACAGGCACCGGATTTACCGCATCTGCTCAGGCACCTGGGCTCGGTTGGCAAAAGGCCCTGGGTGGCACCAGCTATGAAGGCGCAAACGGTGTCATACAGACTTCCGATAGTAACTATCTGGTCTTTGGCATAGCAGAATCCAGCAATGGTGATGTAGCTACAAACCACGGTCCGTATGACTGCTGGCTGGTAAAACTCTCGCAGACAGGCACCATCATCTGGCAACAGTCGCTCGGAGGCAGCTATACTGAAACGCCCTACTCCATCCAGGAGACTTCCGACGGCGGATTCATCATGGCGGCAGAAACAAAGTCGACTGATGGTGACATCACATCTAATCATGGTAACAGTGATGCCTGGATAGTCAAATTATCACCTGTAGGCTCTATCCAGTGGCAGAAGTCCATCGGAGGCAGCGGCTTCGACGTGCCTCTGTCTGTAAAGCAAACTGCTGACGGCGGATTTATTGTTGCTGGCTGGACGAGTTCTAACGATGGGGATGTTAGCGGAAACAAAGGAGGAGAAGACTGTTGGTTAATAAAGCTGACCCCTTCAGGAGTCATCTCCTGGCAAAAGACCTTTGGTGGAACCGGCGAAGATCACTTTACCGGTGTAGCGGAAACTGCAGATGGTGGCTTTATATGTTCAGGTATCGTCAAGTCCACAGATGGGGATATTACCAATCATCATGGAATGGAAGATATCTGGATTGTAAAAGTGACATCTACAGGAGCCCTCTCGTGGCAGAAAACCATTGGCGGCAGCGGCAATGACTACTGTGGCGAACACGCCTACTCAGGCGGCATCCTCCAAACCGCTGACGGTGGGTACATCCTGGCCGGATGGAGTAACTCTTCGGATGGAGACGTTACCGCCAACCAGGGCCACTACGATGCATGGGTTGTGAAGCTAACGCCAACAGGAAGCATTTCATGGCAAAAGTCGTTCGGCGGCACTGGTGACGACGAGGCAAACTCTATTCAGGTAACGGCAGATGGTGGGTACCTGATTGGCGGCCTTACCAACTCTACTGATGGTGACGTCAGCCACATCCATGGCGATTATGACTTTTGGGTGCTGAAACTTACACCCTCAGGTAGTCTCGAATGGGAGAGATGCTATGGGGGTGCCGGCAGAGAGATTGCTTTCACAACACTGGAAACTTTCGAGGGCGACTACATTGTAGCTGGCTACACCACTATGTCCAGCGGTCAGGTTACCGGCGTGCATGGCAACAACTATGATATGTGGGTTGCTTTTCTTGCTTCTCCTACAGGCGTAAATGGCCTGGGCAGTTCACTAAACACCATAACAATGTCTCCAAATCCAACAAGTGGAGCATTACTTATTCAGGGCCTGAACCAACCTGCAGTAGTAAAGGTTTATGGCGCAAACGGACAACTAGTTCTTGAAGGTAACAACACGTCTTCCATTTATCTGGCTGCCTTGCAGTCAGGCGTATATTTTGTGTCGATAGCAGACGCTAAAGGGCATGTCCTGAAAACCGAAAAGATCATTAAGCAATAACTGAGTAAACCCAGAAAAAGAGACGCCGGCAAGGGTCCCTGCCGGCGTCTTTCTGTTCTGAGGAAGGTTGCATTTATCTTTCCACCAGTACCTTACTCGTGTTCACACTCTTATCAGTTCTGCTCTTTATCATGTAATATCCTGGTACAAGAGACGAGGTATTTAAAAGGACCTTACCTGCAGATCCTGTGCCGCCAACTTCCTGCACTATTCTGCCTGCTAAGTCCATCACCACAACATCCTTTATTACCTCCGTTCCTGCATCGATGGTTACCCAATCCTTTGCAGGGTTTGGATATACTTCCATTTTGCTGCTCTGGCTTACTTCTGGCACACCGAGCGTATTGTGGAACCTAACATTATCAATATTAATGAAACCTCCAAGAGCAGAGACATAGCTAAACTTTACAATTGCTTCTCCGCTGCCGGCATATGGTGTCAGGTCAATTGACTCCATGCGCCAGTTGCTGTCCGCAGGCGTACCAAAAATGGTATTAAGGTTTAGAGCATTTACAATAGGCTGGCTAAAGGTTGCAAGGTCAGCCCCACCCTTCTTGTAGATCCTCTGAAATGAATCGCCACAATCGGTTGAGATATATACCTCCAGCGTGTCCGCAAAATCCGTGGTAGTCACAAGGTATGGCGGTGTGTACCTGTGGTAATTATAGGAAACGTCAAAGCTCACACCAGGATTCGGCATCGATTGAAGATTAACTACGGGCGATAAAATCTCCTCTCTCCTGCCACTGTTGTCAAAGAGCAACACCGTGTTGAACGCAAACATGGAGTTTATGCCTGCCTGTGCCACTGTATTGTCAATGTCCCATACAGAATAGGCATCTCCTGCTCTGTTCAAGACCCACCCTGCAGGTGGAAAGGTTGTACCCTCAAAATTTTCGACATGAGGCAGCCCATAGGGATGGTTTACATATTCAAACTGTATGATCTTCTGGTTATTTGCCGTCACTGTATCCACCTGGTTTGTGTTCAGCTTAACCACCGCAACTATCACATTCTGCAATCCAGGGTCTGCAGTTATCGGTGGCAAGCTAACTACCGCGTGCTGATAAGAGCCTATGTTGCCTGTCCAGGTGTGATTCAGTATAGCAGTGCCGGCTTTATATTCAAACTCGATGGAAGTGACGGGAGTTGAGCCGGTGTTCCTTACCAGTACGGAGAGCGGCAATTGCGGCACACACAACCTTGCTGGTGCAGTCACCTTCACTAAATCAACATCCAGCGCTGTCGGCACCGGAGAATCCAGCCATGTCGTAAAGTCCGGAATCTGTGACAACGGCGGAATAGTATGC
>Ga0196970_1001161_pt1 | contig 20059 bp, 19 predicted proteins | sample S1v_513CmetaG_FD_148672 | JGI IMG/M metagenome (GOLD analysis project Ga0196970, IMG submission 148672) | Soil microbial communities from Anza Borrego desert, Southern California, United States - S1+v_5-13C | ecosystem: Environmental > Terrestrial > Soil > Desert | place: USA: California...
GGGGAGCTGTCGCCCGACCTGCTGCGCCGGGCCAAGCGGCACGGTCTGTCCGACGTCCAGATCGCGCTCCTGCGGGGGATCTCGGAGGAGACGGTCCGGGAGGTGCGGCAGGCCCTCGGGGTGCGTCCCGTCTTCAAGACCGTGGACACGTGCGCGGCGGAGTTCGCCGCACGGACGCCGTACCACTACTCCTCGTACGACGAGGAGACCGAGGTGCGCCCGCGCGATCGGGCGGCCGTGATCGTCCTCGGCTCCGGGCCGAACCGCATCGGGCAGGGCATCGAGTTCGACTACTCGTGCGTCCACGCCGTGCTGGCGCTGCGCGAGCGCTACGAGACCATCATGGTGAACTGCAACCCCGAGACCGTCTCGACGGACTACGACACGTCCGACCGCCTGTACTTCGAGCCGCTCACCTTCGAGGACGTGCTCGAGGTCTACCAGGCGGAGCTGGCCGTCGGACAGGTCGCCGGCGTGATCGTGCAGCTCGGCGGCCAGACGCCGCTGTCGCTCGCGGACCGCCTGGAGCGGGCGGGAGTGCCGATCCTCGGGACGCCGCCCGCGGCCATCGACGCCGCGGAGGACCGTGGCGAGTTCGGCCGGGTGCTGGTCGAGGCCGGGTTGCCGGCTCCGGCGTTCGGGACGGCGCGCACGCTCGAGGAGGCGACCGAGGTCGCGCAGCGGATCGGGTACCCCGTGCTCGTCCGCCCGTCGTACGTGCTCGGCGGTCGGGGCATGGAGATCGTGTACTCCGACGAGCAGCTCGCCGGCTACGTCGGGCGCGCCCTCGAGGGCGCCCGTGCGGCGAGCGTGGGCCCCGCCGCGGAGATCCCGCCGATCCTCATCGACCGGTTCCTCGACGACGCGATCGAGCTCGACGTCGACGCGTTGTTCGACGGCACCGAGCTGTACCTGGGCGGCGTCATGGAGCACATCGAGGAGGCCGGCATCCACTCCGGCGACTCCGCCTGCGTGCTGCCCCCCGTCACGGTGTCCGCGGCCGAGCTCGCGCGCATCCGCACCTCCACGGAGGCGATCGCCCGCGGCGTCGGCGTGCGCGGGCTGCTGAACGTGCAGTACGCCCTCGTCTCCGACGTGCTCTACGTCCTCGAGGCGAACCCCCGGGCGTCGCGCACGGTCCCGTTCGTCTCGAAGGCGACCGGCGTGCCGTTGGCCAAGGCCGCGGCCCTCGTCATGGCCGGTGCCACCATCGCGGAGCTCCGCGCCACGGGCGTCATCCCGTCCGAGGGGGACGGCGGCTCGCTCGGCCTGGACGCCCCCATCGCCGTCAAGGAGGCCGTGCTGCCGTTCAAGCGCTTCCGGACGGCTGACGGGACTGTGGTGGACACCGTGCTCGGGCCGGAGATGCGGTCGACCGGCGAGGTGATGGGCATGGACGTGGACTTCCCGACGGCGTTCGCCAAGTCCCAGGCGGCGGCGTTCGGCGGACTGCCGACCAGCGGGACGGCATTCATCTCCGTCGCCGACCGCGACAAGCGGTCGATCACGTTCCCCGTGAAGCGCCTCACCGAGCTGGGCTTCCGCATCCTCGCGACGGAGGGGACCGCAGCGGTCCTGCACCGCAACGGGATCGAGTCCACAGTGGTCCGCAAGGCCTCCCAGGGTCGCGAGGGTGGCGAGACGATCGTCGACCTCATCCACGCCGGCCAGGTGGACATCGTCGTGAACACGCCGTCCGGGCAGGGTGCCCGCGCTGACGGCTACGCGATCCGGACGGCCACCGTCGCCGTCGACAAGCCGATCGTCACGACGGTGCAGCAGCTCGCGGCGGCGGTGCAGGCCATCGAGTCGCTGCAGGCGGGGCCGTTCTCGGTCCGCAGCCTGCAGGACCACGCCTTCGAGCTTCGTGACCGCCTGGGGTCGGCGCATCCCGCGACCGAGGAGGCAGGAGCCACCCGATGACCGCCTTCGGTGCCCGCCTCGAGGCCGCCATGGACCGTCTGGGGCCCCTCTGCGTCGGGATCGACCCCCACCCGGGCCTCCTGGACGCCTGGGGCCTGCCCGACGACGTGGAGGGCCTGCGCCGGTTCGCCATGACGGTGGTCGAGTCGCTCGCGGGCCGCGTGGCGGCCCTGAAGCCGCAGGCGGCGTTCTTCGAGCGGCACGGCTCGGCCGGCGTGGCGGCCCTGGAGGAGGTCGTCGCCGCGACGCGCGCCGACGGGACCACGCAGGTGATCGTGGACGCCAAGCGGGGCGACATCGGCTCGACGATGGCGGGCTACGCGGACGCATACCTGCGGGAGGGCTCCCCGCTCGCCGGCGACGCCCTGACGGTGAGCCCGTTCCTCGGCGTCGGGTCCCTGGAGCCGGCGTTCCGGGCGGCCGCGGCCAACGAGCGTGGCCTCTTCGTCCTCGCCCTCACGTCGAACCCGGAGGGGCCGAGCGTGCAGCACGCCGTCCGGCCCGGGGACGACGGACCCGTCGCGGTCGCGGCCGCGATCGCGCGGCACGTCGCCGCACGGAACGCCGCCGAGCTCGCGGGCGCACCGGCGGGGACCGGCCTCGGCTCGGTGGGGCTCGTCGTCGGCGCGACCGTGGGGGACGCCGTCGGGCGGCTCGGGATCGACCTGGCCGCGGTGCGCGGGCCGCTCCTCGCGCCCGGCGTCGGCGCGCAGGGCGCCGGTCCCGCCGAGCTCCGGGCGGTGTTCGGCAGCGCGCGCCGGGCGGTGCTCGCGTCGACGTCCCGAGCAGTCCTCGGGGCGGGTCCGACGGCCGTCGGGCTGCGTGACGCCGCGGCCAGAGCCGTCGACGACGCCGCCGCGGCACTGCGCTGACCAGCACCACTTGCCCCCGGCGCGTTGCTTAGCGGTGCCCTGCCTCGCTAGGTTCGACCCGTCCGCCACTGCCGTCCGTGAAGTAGGTGACCCCGCGTGGCTCTACCACCGCTGACTCCCGAACAGCGCGCCGCCGCACTCGAGAAGGCTGCCGCCGCCCGGCAGGCTCGCGCCGAGGTGAAGAACCGGTTGAAGTACTCGCAGGGTTCCCTGGCCGAGGTCCTCGAGCAGGCCAAGACGGACGACGTCCTGGGCAAGCTCAAGGTCTCCGCGCTCCTGGAGTCCCTGCCCGGCATCGGCAAGATCAAGGCCCGGGCCATCATGGCCGAGATCGGGATCTCCGAGACGCGTCGTCTGCGGGGCCTGGGCCCGCACCAGGCGCAGGCGCTCGTCGAGCGCTTCGGCTGACGGGCGGGTGACCGCGCTCCACGGGTCGGACGCACGTCTGACGGTCCTGGCCGGGCCCACGGCGGTGGGCAAGGGCACGGTCTCGGCCGACGTCCGCGCGCGCTACCCCGAGGTCTGGCTCTCCGTGTCGGCGACGACCCGGGCGCCCCGGCCGGGTGAGGTGGACGGCGTCCACTACCACTTCGTCAGCACGGACGAGTTCGACCGGATGGTCGCGGAGAAGCAGTTCCTCGAGTGGGCGGTCGTCCACGGCCGCAACCGGTACGGCACCCCGTGCCGGCCGGTGCTGGAGCGCCTCGCCCAGGGCATCCCGACCCTGCTCGAGATCGACCTGGCGGGCGCCCGGCAGGTGCGTGAGGCGATGCCGCACGCGCGGTTCGTGTTCCTGGCACCACCCAGCTGGGAGGAGCTCGTCCGCCGGCTGGTGGGTCGGGGCACGGAGGACTCCGCGGAGCGCGAGCGGCGCCTCGCCACGGCTCGCGTCGAGATGGCCGCGGCCGACGAGTTCGACCACGTCGTCGTCAACGACGACGTGCACCGCGCCACCGACGAGCTGATCGGGCTGATGGGGCTGCGCGCACGGTAGACTGGTGCGGTTCGCCGGGACGAGCGCGGTCGGCGCAGGCCATCCGTGGTCGCCGCACACCGCTTCGCCCCTCCGGCCGCACGAGCGGCCCCACCGACACCTCGCCACACTGGAGCAGCGCACACATGTCCGGAACCGTCGCATCGCCCGAGGGCATCACCGTGCCGCCCATCGACGAGCTCCTCACGGCAGCCGAGTCGAAGTACGCCCTGGTGATCTACGCCGCCAAGCGCGCCCGCCAGATCAACGCCTACTACAGCCAGCTCAACGAGGGCCTCCTCGAGTACGTCGGGCCGCTCGTGGAGGCACGCCACCAGGAGAAGCCGCTGTCGATCGCGCTGCGCGAGATCAACGCCGGCCTGCTGTCGGTCCGTCCCTCCGAGGGCTGAGCCCCGGCCGTGCAGGTCCTCCTCGGCGTCTGCGGGGGCATCGCCGCCTACAAGGTGCCCGCACTGCTCCGGCTGCTCACCGAGGCGGGCCACGACGTCCGGGTGGTCCCGACACGCTCGTCCCTGGAGTTCGTGGGACGAGCCACGTGGGAGGCCTTGTCGGGGCACCCCGTGACCACGAGCGTCTTCGACGACGTCGCGGCCGTCGAGCACGTCCGGCTCGGGCAGCAGGCCGACCTCGTCGTCGTCGCGCCGGCGACGGCGGATCTCCTGGCACGAGCGGCCACCGGCCGGGCCGACGACCTGCTGACCGCCTCCCTCCTCGTCTCCCGGTGCCCGGTGCTCCTCGTGCCGGCGATGCACACGGAGATGTGGCAGCACCCCGCCACTCAGGCGAACGTCGCGACCCTCCGGGCGCGCGGCGTGCACGTGCTCGACCCTGACTCGGGCCGGCTCACCGGCCCGGACACCGGCCCCGGGCGGATGCCGGAGCCACCCGCGATCGCGGCGGCCGCCCTGGCGCTGGTCGCGCCGCAGGACCTCGCCGGCCGCACGGTGGTGGTCTCGGCGGGCGGCACGCGCGAGCCGCTCGACCCGGTGCGGTTCCTCGGCAACCGGTCGTCGGGCAAGCAGGGCGTCGCCCTGGCCCGGGCGGCCCGGCGCCGCGGCGCAGACGTCGTGCTCGTGGCCGCGAACCTGGCGGTGCCTGCGCCGTCGGGGGTCACCGTGGTCCCCGTCGGTACCGCTGCGGAGCTCCGGGACGCCGTGCGCGCCGCCGCCGCCCAGGCCGACGTCGTGGTCATGGCGGCCGCGGTGGCCGACTTCCGGCCCGCTGAGCGGAGCGCGCACAAGATCAAGAAGGACGACGGCGCGCCCGCGCCCATCGCACTCGAGCCGACCGTCGACGTCCTCGCGGAGCTCGTCGCGTCGCCCGTCCGCCCCGGCCAGGTCGTGGTCGGGTTCGCGGCTGAAACCGGCGACGGGGGGGCCGGGGTGCTCGAGCACGGCCGCGCGAAAGCCCTGCGCAAGGGCGCCCACCTGCTCGCCGTCAACGCCGTGGGCGACGACCGCGGCTTCGGTCACGACGAGAACGAGGTCACCGTCCTGGACGCCGCCGGGGGAGTGGTCGCGCAGGCGGCAGGCTCCAAGGAGCAGGTCGCCGACGCACTCCTGGATGCGGTCGTGCCCCTGCTCGCCGCAGCCGGCGGGGCGTCCGCCGCGGGGGCCGCCGCAGGCAGGTGAGCGGTCGCCGACGCGACCGCGCCGAGCGGTTAGGCTTCGCGCCATGACCGACACCTCGCTGCGCCTGTTCACGTCCGAGTCCGTGACCGAGGGTCACCCGGACAAGGTCTGTGACCAGATCTCCGACGGCATCCTGGACGCGATCCTGGCGGACGACCCCACCGCCCGGGTCGCCGTCGAGACGCTCGTGACGACCGGTCTGGTGCACGTCGCGGGTGAGGTCACCACGGAGGCGTACGTCGAGATCCCGCAGGTGGTGCGCGGCGTCCTGAGCCGGATCGGCTACACCTCCTCCGACATCGGGTTCGACGCCCACTCGTGCGGCGTCTCCGTGTCAATCGGGCAGCAGTCGCCCGACATCGCCGCCGGTGTCGACAAGGCCTGGGAGATCCGCCACGACGCCGCAGACGACGACCCGCTGGACCGCCAGGGCGCCGGCGACCAGGGCCTGATGTTCGGGTACGCGTGCGAGGACACGCCGTCCCTGATGCCGCTGCCCATCTGGATCGCCCACCGCCTCGCCGAGCGCCTCGCGATGGTCCGCAAGGAGGGCACGCTCCCGTTCCTGCGCCCCGACGGCAAGACGCAGGTGACGATCGCGTACGACGGCGACCGCCCCGTGCACCTGGAGACGGTCGTGGTGTCGTCCCAGCACGACCCGGACGTCTCCCTCGAGGCCGTCCTCGCCCCGGAGATCGCGGAGCACGTCGTCGCGCCGGTGCTCAGCGAGCTGGAGCTCGATGCGACCGGCTACCGCCTGCTCGTGAACCCCACCGGGGTGTTCGTCGTCGGCGGTCCGCGCGGCGACGCCGGGGTCACCGGCCGCAAGATCATCGTGGACACCTACGGCGGCATGGCGCGGCACGGCGGCGGCGCGTTCTCCGGCAAGGACCCGTCGAAGGTGGACCGCTCGGCGGCGTACGCCATGCGCTGGGTGGCGAAGAACGTCGTCGCCGCGGGTCTGGCCTCGCGCTGCGAGGTGCAGGTGGCCTACGCCATCGGGACGGCGCACCCCGTCGGGCTGTACGTCGAGACGTTCGGGACCGAGAAGGTGCCCGTCGACCGGCTGACCGCCGCGATCCGCGAGGTGTTCGACCTGCGCCCGGCCGCGATCGTCCGCGACCTCGACCTCCTGCGACCCATCTACTCGCGCACCGCGGCGTACGGGCACTTCGGGCGCGAGCTCGCCGACTTCACCTGGGAGCGCACGGACCGGGTGCTCGACCTGCACTCGGCGCTCGGCTGAGCCCAGGGGCGCCGCGGCCACGACTGGGCGCCGCGCGTCCGTGGCCCGTGGTGGGATGACGGCGTGGACATGACCGCGGAGCAGCCGGCCCTCGCCGGCCTCGCGCCGCGGCGACGCGTGCGGCGCCCCGCGGAGGCGACCAGCGAGCACCTGCCGGTGGCGCAGGTCGTCGTCGACCGTCCGGTCCCGCACCTGGGCGTCTTCGACTACGCCGTGCCCGCGTCCATGGCGGCGTCCGCGCTCCCCGGCACGCGCGTGAAGGTGCGGCTCGGGCACCAGGACGTGGACGGGTACTGCGTGGGCCGGCTCCCCGCGAGCGAGCACTCCCTCCAGCCGTTGCGCCGGGTGGTGTCCCCGGAGGTGGTCCTGAGCCCTCCCGTCCTCGACCTGTGCCGCGCCGTCGCGCACCGTTGGGTGGGGACGGTCGCGGACGTCCTGCGCCTCGCCGTGCCGCCCCGGCACGCCCGGGTGGAGGCGGAGGTCTGGCCCGTGGACGACGCGGGGGCCGCCGTCGGCACCGCCGGCCTCGACGCGGCGGACGCCACCGCCTGGCACCCGTACCCCGGGGGTCCGGCGTTCCTGCGCCGGGTCGCCGGGGGAGAGGCGCCCCGCGCCGTCTGGCAGGCGCTCCCCGGCATCGGCGCGCCCTGGGCCGACGCCGTCGCGCAGGCCCTCGCGGTCGCCGCCCGCTCGGGGCGCGGCGCCCTCGTCGTCGTACCGACCGCCGGCGAGGTGGCCGCCGTCGGCGCGGCCCTGAGCTCCTACCTGCCGGCGTGGCGGCCGGGCGCGCCGGGCTGGGTGGCCCTCACGGCCGAGGACGGCCCCGCCGCCCGGTACCGTGCCTTCCTGGCCGTGTCCCGCGGAGAGGCACGCGTGGTGGTCGGCACGCGTGCGGCGGCCTTCGCGCCCGTCGCGGACCTCGGGCTGGCGATCTGCTGGGACGACGCCGCCGACCTCCATGCGGAGCCGCGCGCGCCGTACCCGCACGTCCGGGACGTCCTGGGCCTGCGGTCGGACCTCGAGGGCTGTGCCCTGCTCGTTGGCGGCTTCGTGCGCTCCGTCGCGGCGCAGCGGTGGGTCGAGGCCGGCCTGGCGCACCCGCTGGTCGCGCCGCGCGACGAGGTGCGTCGCAGCGCCCCGCGCGTCGTCGCCCTCACGTCCGTCGAGCTGGCACGCGAGGGCCCCGCGGCGGCGGCACGGCTCCCCGGACCGGCCTGGCGGACGGCCCGGGACGCGCTCGCCCGCGGGCCCGTGCTCGTCCAGGTCCCTCGCGCCGGGTACCTCCCGACCGTCGCGTGCCGGACGTGCCGGGAGCAGGCCAGGTGCGCCACCTGTGCGGGCCCGCTGTCCATCGCCGGGCCGGGCTCGGCTCCCGTGTGCCGGTGGTGCGGCCGGGTGTCGACGGACTGGCGGTGTCCCCACTGCCAGGGGACCGTGCTCCGGTCCGTACGGGTGGGCTCCGACCGCACCGCCGAAGAGCTCGGGCGCGCGTTCCCCGGCGTGCCGGTTCGCGTCTCCGGTGCGGCAGCGGGAGTCCTCGCGAGCGTCCCGGACCGGCCGGCGCTCGTCGTCGCGACGTTCGGGGCCGAGCCGGTCGCCGAGGCCGGCTACGCCGCCGCGCTCCTCCTCGACGCCGCCGTGACGACGGCGCGACCGGCACTCGACGTCGCGGAGCAGGCCCTGCGGGTCTGGACCGCGGCCGCCGCACTCGTCCGGCCGGCGTCCGACGGTGGGACGGTCCTCCTCGTCGGCGACGCCGCGCCCGTCCCGACGCAGGCCCTCGTGCGGTGGGACCCCGGCTGGTTCGCCGCGCGCGAGCTCGCCGAGCGCGCGCAGCTGGCCCTGCCCCCCGCGGTGCACGTGGCCGCGCTCGAAGGCCCGCGGGACGCCGTCGTGGCTCTCCTGGGGCGGGCCGGCCTGCCGGCGGTGAGCGACGTCGTCGGACCGGCACCGTTGCCGGACGACGGTGCACAGGGTGACCAGCAGGTGCTGCTGCACCCGGACGGCGAGCGCCAGGTCCGCGCCCTGGTGCGCACGCCGTGGCAGCACGCACCCGCCGTCGCCGACGGCCTCGGCGCGGCCGTCGCCGCCCGGAGCGTCCGCCGTGAGGTACCCGTCCGCGTGCGCATGGAACCCTTGGAGGTGTGGTGACGATCGAGGCCGTGCTCTTCGACCTGGGCCGGGTCCTCGTGGACTGGGACCCCTTCCGGCCGTACGAGGGCCGGTACCCGCGGGCGCAGGTCGAGCGGTTCTTCGCGGAGATCGACTTCATGGCGTTCAACCACCTGCAGGACGCAGGACGGACCTGGGCGGACGCCCGGGCGGCACTCGCCGTCACGCACCCCGCCCACGTGCCGCTCCTCGACGTCTACATCGAGCACTTCGAGGAGTCGGTCGGTGGTGAGATGCCCGACGCCGCGCGCATCGTCGCGGACCTGCAGGCCGCCGGGGTGCGCACCTACGGCCTCACGAACTGGCCCGCGGAGACCTTTCACGTGGCGCTGGCCAAGACCGACGTCGTCCCCCGGCTGGAGGGTGTGGTGGTCTCCGGGCAGGAGCGCACCGCGAAGCCGGACGCAGCTGTGTTCCGGATCGCCATCGACCGGTTCGCCCTCGACCCCGCCCGGACGCTCTTCACCGACGACGCCGAGCGCAACACGCGGGCCGCGGCGGAGCTCGGCTTCCGCACGCACCACTACACCGGACCTGCCGGCCTGCGCGCCGAGCTGCGGTCGCTCGGGGTACCTGTGCCGCCCGCCTAGGATCGGCGCATGCGCGTCCTCTTCGCCGGCACCCCCGAGGTGGCCCTGCCGTCGTTGGCGGCGCTCCTGGCATCCCCGCACGAGGTGGTCGGCGTGCTCACCCGCCCCGACGCGCCTGCCGGGCGGGGGCGGCACCTCGTGGCGAGTCCCGTGAAGTCCGCGGCGCTCGACGCGGGTCTGCCCGTCCTGACGCCGCGCACGCTGCGCGATCCCGACGTGGTGGCCGCGATCGCCGACCTCGGAGCTGACTGTGCCGCGGTCGTCGCCTACGGCGCCCTGCTGCCGGTCACCGTGCTCGACGTGCCGCGGCACGGCTGGGTCAACCTGCACTTCTCGCTGCTGCCGGCATGGCGCGGGGCTGCCCCCGTGCAGCACGCCGTGCTCCACGGGGACGAGATCACGGGCGCGACGACCTTCCGCATCACGGAGGGGCTGGACGAGGGACCGGTCCTCGGCACCCTGACGGAGACGATCCGTCCGACGGACACGGCCGGTGCCCTGCTGGAGCGCCTCTCTCGGGCCGGCGCGGGTCTGCTGACCGCCACGCTCGACGGGCTCGAGGCAGGCATGCTCACCGCGGTCCCGCAGCCGCCGGACGGGATCAGCCTGGCGCCCCGCCTGAGCGTGGACGACGGGCGCGTGCGCTGGGAGCACCCGGCGCTGGCGGTCGACCGGCGCGTCCGGGCGTGCACGCCATCGCCCGGGGCGTGGACCACCCTGCCGGACGGCGCGCGGCTCAAGCTCGGGCCGGTGCGGCTGCGCCCGGAGGTCACGCTGCCGCCCGGGGAGCTGATGACCGACCGCCGGGAGGTGCTCGTGGGCACGGGCTCGCACGCGGTGGCGCTCGGCGAGGTCGCCGTCGCGGGGAAGCGACCGATGCCCGCCGCCGATTGGGCGCGTGGCGCTCGCCTGCCCGAGCGCGCCCGCCTGGGTACCTCGTGAGCCAGGACCGTCACGGCCGACAGGACGGGACCGGCGGCGCCGGCGGCCGTGACGGCCGGACGGCCGGGGGGCGCGGCGGCCGCGATGCCGCCGGCCGGCAGCGTGGGCGGGCGCGCACTTCGGGGCGCCCGGCAGCCCGCACGGAGCTCGCGCCGGCCCAGCGGCGTCGGACGGGCGACCCGGCCCGGACGGCGGCTTTCGACGTGCTCCGGGAGGTCGCGGAGTCCGACGCCTACGCCAACCTCGTGCTGCCGCCGCTGCTGCGCCAGCGCGGCATCGGGGGCCGTGACGCGGCCTTCGCGACCGAGCTGGCGTACGGCACCTTGCGGCTGCGGGGGCGGTACGACGCCGTCCTGGCCCTGGTCGTCGACCGTCCGCTCGAGGCGATCGACCCACCCGTGCTGGACCTGCTGCGCCTGGGCGCGCACCAGCACCTCGGCATGCGGGTACCCGCTCACGCGGCGGTCTCGGAGACGGTCGCCCTCGCGCGCGCCACGGTGGGTGCGGGTGCTGCGCAGCTCGTCAACGCGGTGCTCCGCAGGGTGACGGCGGAGCCGTGGGCGGCCTGGGAGACCCGGGTGACCGAAGCGGCGCCGCCGGACATGGCGGCCCGGCTGGCTGCGGTGCACAGCCACCCGGCATGGGTGGTCCGCGCGCTGCACCAGGCCCTCGTCGCGGACGGCCGGGACCCCGCCGAGATGGTCGACCTCCTCGGTGCCGACAACGCCGCGCCTGCGGTCACCCTCGTGGCCCGTCCGGGCCTGTCCACGCGGGCCGAGCTGGCCGCAGCGGTGCCCGGGGCGGTGGAGGGACGGTGGACGCCCACCGCGCTGGTGGTGCCGGGCGGCGACCCGGGTGCCGTCACCGCCGTCCGGGACGGACGCGCGGGCGTCCAGGACGAGGGCAGCCAGCTCGTGGCGCTGGCCCTGGCGGCCGTCGACGTCGGACGCGACACCCGATGGCTCGACCTGGCCGCAGGGCCGGGGGGCAAGGCGGCCCTCCTCGGTGCCCTGGCCGCCGGGCGCGGTGCCCGTGTGGTCGCGAACGAGGTGGCGCCCCATCGCGCCGCGCTCGTCGAGGGCTCCGTGCGCGCGCTTCCCACCGGGACGGTGGAGGTGCGCTGCGGTGACGGACGTGACGTCCCGGAGGCATGGCTGGGCGCGTTCGACCGGGTGCTCCTGGACGCGCCGTGCACGGGCCTCGGCGCACTGCGGCGCCGTCCGGAGTCGCGGTGGCGCCGGCGCCCCGAGGACCTGCCACAGCTGACCCGCCTGCAGGGGGAGCTGCTCGATGCCGCGGTCCGTGCGGCCAGGCCGGGCGGGGTGGTCGCCTACGTGACCTGCTCCCCGCACGTGGCGGAGACCCGGGCCGTCGTCGGAGACCTGCTCCGTCGCCGCTCGGACGTGGTGCAGCTGGACGCCCGTGAGGCCGTCCGGGCGGTGGCGGGGGAGGACATCGAGGTGGGCGCGGGACCCGCGATCCAGCTCTGGCCGCACGTGCACGGGACCGATGCCATGCACCTCGCACTGCTCCGCCGGACCTGAGGACCGCGCGGAGGTGACGCGGACCCTGCCGGGGCGCCAGACTCGGGCCGTGGACGTCCTGATCTCGCCGAGCATCCTCGCCTCAGACTTCGTGAACCTCGAGCAGGAGCTGGCGCGCATCGGCGCGGCCGACTTCGCGCACGTCGACGTCATGGACAACCACTTCGTGCCCAACCTGACGCTCGGGCTGCCGGTCGTCGAACGGATCGTCCGGGTCTCCCCGGTACCGGTGGACACCCACCTCATGATCGACGACCCCGACCGGTGGGCGCCGGAGTACGCCGAGGCCGGTGCCGCGTCGGTGACGTTCCACGCCGAGGCCGCCCGCGCGCCGGTGCGGCTGGCCCGCGAGCTCCGGCGCCTGGGGGCGCGGGCCGGGCTGGCGCTCAAGCCGGCGACGCCCGTCGAGGGTTTCGTCGACCTGCTGCCGGAGATCGACATGCTCCTCCTCATGACGGTCGAGCCGGGGTTCGGCGGGCAGGAGTTCCTCGACGCGGTGCTCCCGAAGATCCGCCGTGCCCGCGCGGCGGTCTCCGCCGCCGGGCTCGACGTCTGGCTGCAGGTCGACGGTGGCGTCTCGGGCTCGACGATCGAGCGAGCAGCCGAGGCGGGCGCGAACGTGTTCGTCGCAGGCACCGCGGTGTACGGGGCCGATGACGCGGCGGGGGCGATCGGCACCCTGCGGGACCTCGCGCGCAGCGCCCACCACCACTGACAGCCGTGCCCGAGGTCCCCACGGAGAACCGTGGGGCTGTGGCACACTTTCGGCACGAACACATACGTGCTCCGGGGTCGGTGCAATTCCGAGCCGGCGGTGACAGTCCGCGACCCGCGCCGAGCGTGAGCCCGGCCGGTGGACCTGGTGGAACTCCGGGACCGACGGTGAAAGTCCGGATGGGAGGAAGCACGTGGCGGCGGTCCGCAGGACCGGCGTCGGGCGTCCCATGACGCCGTAACCCCGGGGCCCTGACGCGCGGGGAGGGGACCGATGGACCAGACGGGCGCCGGTCCGCGTCCCGACGGGACACCCACCCCGGCCGAGCTCGCCGCGATGGATCGCGCGCTGGAGCTGGCCCGGCGCGGACCGGCACACGGCCCGAACCCCCGCGTGGGGTGCGTGCTCCTCAGCCCCCAGGGCGCCACCCTCGCGGAGGGCTGGCACGAGGGTGCCGGCACCGCGCACGCGGAGGTGGCGGCCCTCGCCGCGGCGCACGCGGCGGGCACGGACGTCCGCGGCGCGACCGCGGTGGTGACTCTGGAGCCGTGTGACCACACGGGCCGCACAGGACCGTGCAGCGTGGCACTCCTGGAGGCGGGCGTCCGCCGGGTCGTCCTGGCGCTGGACGACCCGAACCCCACCGCCGCCGGTGGCGCCGCTCGGCTGCGCGCGGCCGGGGTCGACGTCGTGCGGGGCGTGCGGGCGGCGCACGCGGCCGAGCTGCTCGCCGTGTGGGCCTTCGCGGTGCGCTCCGGACGCCCCTACGTGACCCTGAAGCTCGCCACCACGCTCGACGGACGGGTCGCGGCCGCAGACGGCTCGAGCCGGTGGATCACCGGGCCGGCCGCCCGGGCGCACGCGCACCACGTCCGCTCGACGGTCGACGCGGTCGCGGTGTCGACCGGGACCGTGCTGGCCGACGACCCCGAGCTGACCGCGCGCACCCCGTCCGGGGAACCTGCGACGCACCAGCCGCTGCGCGTCGTCGTCGGGCACCGCGACGTCCCGGCCGACGCACGGCTGCGCGGCCCCGGTGGCGCCCTCCTGCACGTCCGGTCGCACGACCCGGGCCGGGTGCTGGACGCCCTGGCGCAGCACGAGGTGCGGCACCTGCTGGTCGAGGGCGGGCCGGCACTGGCCGGCGCGTTCCTGCGCGCCGGTTTCGTCGACGCCGTGCACGCCTACGTGGCGCCTGTGCTGCTCGGCGCCGGCGTCCCCGTCGTGCCGGACCTGGGGATCGGCACCATCGCCGATGCCGTGCGCCTGGAGACGGTGTCGGTCGAGCCCCTGGGCACGGACGTGCTCGTCATCGCAACCCCGAGGAGGAACCCCTGATGTTCACCGGCATCGTCGAGGAGGTCGGCACCGTGCTCGCCGTGGACCACGCGGGCGAGGACGCGCGCCTGACCCTGCGCGGCCCGCTCGTCACGTCCGACACGCCCGTCGGAGGATCGATCGCCGTGGACGGGGTGTGCCTCACGGTGACGGCGGTCGGTGACGGGTCCTTCACGGTGGACGCCATGCCGGAGACGATGCGGCGCACGGCACTCGGCTCGCTCGCCGTGGGGGACACGGTCAACCTGGAGCGCGCCGTCCCGGTCACCGGCCGTCTGGACGGGCACATCGTCCAGGGACACGTCGACGGGGTCGGGGAGGTGCTCGAACGGCACCCGGGTCCGCGGTGGGACGACATCGTGGTGAGCCTTCCGCCCGAGCTCGCGCGCTACGTCGCGGAGAAGGGCTCCATCGCGGTGTCCGGCGTGTCGCTGACGGTGACCTCGGTCGGCCCGGACCGCTTCGGGATCTCGCTCATCCCCACGACGCTCGCCGCCACGACGTGGGGGCGCCTGGCGGTGGGGGACCGCGTGAACCTCGAGGTCGACGTCATCGCGAAGTACGTGGAGCGCATGCTGGGGGAGGCCTCATGACGATCCGCCTCGCGACGGTGGAGGAAGCGCTGGACGCCTTGCGCGCCGGCCGCCCCGTCGTCGTCGCCGACTCTCCCGACCGGGAGAACGAGGCCGACGCGATCATCCCGGCCCAGTCCGCCACGCCGGAGTGGGTCGGGTGGATCATCCGGCACTCGTCGGGCTACCTCTGCGCCCCGCTGCCGGCCGCCCGCGCCGACGCGCTCGACCTGCCCCTCATGGTGCCCGACAGCCAGGACCCCCGGCGGACCGCCTACACGGTCACGGTGGACGCGGCCAACGGCGTCAGCACGGGCATCTCCGCAGCGGACCGCGCGACGACGTTGCGGGTGCTCGCCGACCCGGCCGCCGGCCCCCGGAGCATCATCCGGCCGGGCCACGTGCTGCCGCTCCGAGCGGTACCCGGAGGTGTGCTGCACCGGGCCGGGCACACGGAGGCGGCCGTGGATCTGTGCCGGCTCGCGGGCCTCGAGCCCGTGGCGGGCATCGCGGAGCTCGTGCACGACGACGGCTCGATGATGCGGCTCGCCGACGCCGCCGCCCTGGCCGAGTCGGAGGGCCTCCTGGTGCTCACCATCGCCGACCTCGTGGCGTGGCGCCTGCAGCACGGGGATGTGCCCGGGCCGGACGAGGTGCTCCCGACGGAGCCCCGCGTGCACCCGACGGGCACGGCCCGGCTGCCCACGCGGCACGGGGAGTTCGTGGTGCACGGCTTCCGCGACCTGCGGACCGGGGCGGGGCACGCCGCACTGGTGCCGGTCGCGCCCACGGCGCCGGCCGAGGTGCCGCTCGTCCGGGTGCACTCGGAGTGCCTGACGGGCGACGCGTTCGGCTCCACGCGGTGCGACTGCGGGCCGCAGCTGCAGGCGGCCATGGAGCGCGTCGCGACCGAAGGTGGCGCCGTCGTCTACCTGCGGGGGCACGAGGGCCGCGGTATCGGCCTGCTCGCCAAGATCGACGCCTACGCGCTGCAGGACGCCGGCCGGGACACGGTGGAGGCCAACTTGGATCTCGGTTTCCCCGCGGACCGGCGCGAGTACGGAGCCGCCGCCGCCGTCCTGGCGCACCTGGGCATCGGGCGGCTGCGGCTCCTCACGAACAACCCTGCGAAGGTCGCGGGGCTGGTCGCCCACGGGATCGCCGTCGACGGGGCGGAGCCCCTCGAGGTCGGCCGGACGGCGGAGAACCTGCACTACCTGCGCACCAAGGCGCGACACATGGGCCACCTGCTGAGCCCGGAGACCCTCACGGAGGACGCACGATGAGCGGAGCCGGCGCACCCCGGTTGACCATGGACGGGAGCGGCCTGCGGGTGGTGGTCGTCGCGGCGAGCTGGCACGACGTCGTGATGGACGGCCTCGTGGCCGGTGCCCGCCGGGCGCTGGCCGAGGCCGGCCTGCCGGACGCCGAGCTCGTGCGGGTGCCCGGCTCGTTCGAGCTCCCCGTCGCCGCCGCCCGCTTCGCCGCGGCCGGCTTCGACGCAGTCGTGGCCCTCGGGGTGGTGATCCGGGGCGGCACGCCGCACTTCGACTACGTCTGCACCGCCGCGACGGTGGGGCTCACCGAGGTCACCGTGCGTACCGGCGTCCCGGTGGGGTTCGGAGTGCTGACCTGCGACGACGAGGCGCAGGCGCTCGACCGTGCCGGCCTGCCGGACTCCTCCGAGGACAAGGGCTACGAGGCGGCGCAGGCCGCCGTCGCGACCGCGCTAGCGCTGCGCGGCCGCTGAGCAGCCCTCGGCGGACCGTGACGTCGTCCGACCGCTGGTTGCGGTCGGTCCCGCGGCCCGAGGGCCTCTACCCTTGGGCCACGTGAAGACCTTCGACTCCCTGTTCGCCGAGCTCGCCGAGAAGGCCGCGACGCGGCCCGCCGGCTCCGGCACCGTCGCCGAGCTCGACGCGGGCATCCACTTCATCGGCAAGAAGGTGGTCGAGGAGGCCGCGGAGGCCTGGATGGCGGCGGAGCACGAGGGGCCAGACCGCGCCGCGGAGGAGATCTCCCAGCTGCTCTACCACGCGCAGGTGCTCATGATCGCCCGCGGTCTCACGCTCGAGGACGTCTACCGTCATCTCTGACGGGTCGGCGCAGCGCCGCCGTCCCGCCCGCCCCGCGCCCCGTCCCTGCTCCACCGACCGACCCGAGGACCCACCGTGCTGCGCATCGCCGTCCCCAACAAGGGATCGCTCTCCGAGCCCGCCGTCGAGATGCTGCGGGAGGCCGGCTACCGCCAGCGCCACGACCCCCGCGTCCTCGTGCTGCAGGATCCCGAGCACGACATCGAGTTCTTCTTCCTCCGGCCGCGGGACATCGCCGTCTACGTGGGCTCCGGGACCGTGGACGCCGGGATCACCGGCCGGGACCTGCTGCTGGACTCCGGCGCCGAGGCCGTCGAGCACATGCAGCTCGGGTTCGGCGGGTCCACCTTCCGGTTCGCGGCCCCAGCCGACCGCGTGAGCAGCCTCGAGCAGATCGCGGGCCGTCGCGTGGCGACGTCGTACCCCGTCCTCGTGGACCGGTACCTCAAGGAGCGGGGCATCGAGGCGCCCGTCATCCGCCTCGACGGCGCCGTGGAGTCCGCCGTGCAGCTGGGCGTCGCCGAGGTGGTCGCGGACGTCGTCTCGACGGGCACGACGCTGCGCGGCGCGGGCCTGACGGTGTTCGGCGAGCCGATCCTGGAGTCGGAGGCGGTCCTGATCCGGCCGCGGGCGCACGAGGAGGTGCCTGCCGGGCTCGAGGTGCTCGCCCGCCGTCTGCAGGGCGTCCTGGTGGCGCGGCAGTACGTGCTCATGGACTACGACGTCCCGACGGCGCTCGTCGAGCAGGCCGTCGCCGTGACGCCCGGCCTGGAGTCCCCGACGGTCTCGCCCCTGCACAGCCGCGACTGGTCGGCGGTGCGCGCCATGGTCCCGCGCGGCGAGACGAACCGCGTGATGGACGCGTTGTACGACCTGGGCGCCCGGGCGATCCTGGTCACCTCGATCCACGCGTGCCGCCTCTGACGCGACCCGGCGCGCGCGGCCGCCTGAGGGGATCGCCATGACGGGCACGGGGGAGGGCCACCGACCGTTCCGGCCACGGGCCGGGCGCCTGGTACCCCTCGTGCTCGGGACGGCCCTCCTCGTCATGATGCTGGGGATCGCCGTGGGCCTCCCGCAGCTGCTGGGTCGTCCGGTGGGAGCGGGGGACCGCGTCGCGATCGGCGCCTTCGGGCTGGCCTCCGCAGCCTTCCTGCACCGCCTGGCATCGGTCCGGGCGGATGCCACGCCGGACGCGCTCGTGGTCCGGAACATCCTGCTGACCCGGCGGCTCGCGTGGGCGGAGGTGGTGTCGGTCCGGTTCGGCCCGGACCGCCCGTGGGTCCAGCTGGACCTCGCCGACGGCGACACCCTGGCGGTCATGGCGGTCCAGCGCGCCGACGGCGCACATGCCCAGGCCGAGGCCCGTCGGCTGGCGACGCTCGTGGCGCGGTACTCCGCCACGTCCCGCGACGACTGAGCCGGGCGGTCCGCCGCGGTCTCGCCCGGCGTCAGCCGGACAGCTCCGCGGCGTGCGCGCCGGCGACCGCCGCCGCGACGAACGCCTCCGGGTCGGCGTCCAGGCCGCGGCCCATGGTGGACAGCCGGACCGGGCTCCCGGCGAGCGCCGCATCGAGGCCGGCGTCGGCAGGCCTCTCGACGAGGCGATGGCGACCGCTCGGCGCGCACAGCGCGCCGGCCTGCTCGAGGACCCGCGCGCGCAGGGCGGTCCGCGCGGCGTCCGGGGCGGGCCCGGTGGGGACGACGACGTCGGCCGGGACGAGGGCGGCCCGCCCGTAGGCCGTGAGCGAGTGGTGCGACACGCCGAGGTGCCGCTCACGCGGGTCCGCGCCCGACACCCGCAGCGCGGCGACGGGACGGCCGTTCAGGACGCCCGCGGCGTTGATCGCCTCGCCGGCGGCGACGCCCGAGAAGCCCCACCGGGTGCCGGTGCCGAGGTTCCCGGGGCCTTGTGCGACGACGACGAGCTCCGCACCGCACACCAGACGCGCCGCGAGCAGACCGCTGTGCACGTTGACCGCCTCGAGGTCGCCGCCGAACGCCTGGCCGACGGTGATGCACGCGTCGAGCCAGCCCACAGCGCGCAGGCCCGCGATGGTGCGGGAGAACCAGGCAGGCAGCGCGCCGCCGTCGGTCATGACGTACACCGCTCGCGGGGCTCGGCGCCCCGCGAGCTGGGCTGCCCAGCGCGCGCCGACGAGCACGGCGGGCAGCGCGGAGTGGAGGTCGGCCACGACGACCGGCAGGCCGGTCAGGTCGTCGGCGTCGCGCAGGGTCGCGTGGTGCGCGGACTCCTGCTCGTCCACGCCCAGGACCATCGCCTGCTGGGGCGTGTAGCGCCCCTTGACCAGGTGGCCGGGCCCGGCCGCGGGGTCGGGTGGGAGGCGGTCCGGGAGCGCGACGACGAGCGCGTACCCACCCGTGCCCAGCCCCCGCGCCAGCGCGCTGACGTTGAGAAGGACGCGGTCGCCGACCGTCGGCAGGCCGACGACGTGCGGGTAGGCGAGGGCCCGCAGCTCCGGGCCGTCGGAGGTGCGGACGACGAGCTCCTGCGCGCCCGCCCAGGCATTGCCGAGGGACACGACCGTCCCGCTCCGCCACGTGATCACGCCTGCACGCTACCGGCCCGCTAGCGTGTGGCGTGATGGCTGACGCCCTGCCTCCCGCCGAACGGCTGCTCAACCTCGTCATCGCCCTGGTGAACACACCGGGCCGGATGACCAAGGAGCAGATCCGTGCCTCCGTCGCGGGTTATGACCGGGAGGGGAGCACCGACGCGTTCGAGCGGATGTTCGAGCGCGACAAGGAGACGCTGCGTGAGCTCGGCGTGCCGATCGTCACCGTGCACGGGCCGGCGCACGGAGACGACGCCGGGTACCGGGTCGACCTGGACGCGTACGCCCTGCCGCCGATGGAGCTCAGCGCCGCGCAGCTCGCCGTCCTGGGCCTGGCGGCCGAGCTCTGGCAGGACCAGACGTTGCGCGCCGACGCCGCCCGCGCGCTGACGAAGCTGCGGGTGGTGGGCGCGACGCCGTCGGCGACGGACGCCGTCGTCGGGCTCGCCCCGCGCCTGCACGCGGCCGGTCCCGCCCTCGGGCCGCTCCTCGACGCCGCGAACGCCCACCAGGTCGTCGAGTTCACCTACCGGGCAGCGAGCACGGGGGAGGTCCGGCGCCGCGAGGTCGAGCCGTGGCGGATCATCGCGAGCCGCGGGGGCTGGTACCTGGTCGGGCTGGATCGCGGCAGGGCGGCGCCCCGGGTGTTCCGGCTGAGCCGGATCGTCGGCGACGTCACCGCGTCCGGCCCGCCCGACGCCTTCACGGTCCCGGCGGACGCCGACCCCATGGCGATGCTCGTGGACGCCCAGCACGGCCCGGAGCGGACCGCGTGGCTCGCGGTCGCGCCGGACCGCGCCGGTGCCCTGCGCTCCCGCGCGGTGGCGGCGCCCGACGAGCCTCCGCCC
>Ga0196970_1001162_pt1 | contig 20056 bp, 14 predicted proteins | sample S1v_513CmetaG_FD_148672 | JGI IMG/M metagenome (GOLD analysis project Ga0196970, IMG submission 148672) | Soil microbial communities from Anza Borrego desert, Southern California, United States - S1+v_5-13C | ecosystem: Environmental > Terrestrial > Soil > Desert | place: USA: California...
GGCCTCCGACGCCGCCCGCCATGGGGTAGCCGCCCGCGACGGCCTTGCCGAACACCGTGAGGTCGGGGACGACGTCGAAGTACCCGGCCGCGCCGCCCATCCCCACCCGGAAGCCCGTGACCACCTCGTCGAAGACCAGCAGCGCACCGAACTCGTCGCACAGCTCGCGCACGTGCGCGTTGAAGTCGTGGGGGGCCGGCCGCGTGCCGGACTCGGGTCCGAGCGGCTCGACGACCACGGCGGCGGTCCCGCCGCGGGCGCGGTTCTCCACGAGCTTGCGCTTCAGCGCGCCGAGGTCGTGCGGGAACACCTCGCGGGTGCGGCCGGTCGCGCCGAACGGGATGCCCTTGGCGTTCATGCGGTACGTGCCGGGGACCCGCAGGCCGTAGACCATCGTGTCCGACCAGCCGTGGTAGGCGCCGCCGACCTTCATGACGATCGAGTTGCCGGTGAACGCCCGGGCCGCGCGGACCGCCGCCATCACCGCCTCGGTGCCCGACCCGAGCGACCGGTACATCTCGATGTGCGGCATGTAGCGGTGGATCGACTCGGCGAGCTTCAGCTCGTACTCGTGGAAGAGCCCGGTGACCGGCCCGGACTCGCGGATGACCTCGGCCACCCGCTCGTTCACGGGCGCGTAGTTGCTGCCGAGGATCGTCGGGCCACCTGCCTGCAGGAAGTCGATGTAGGTGTTGCCGTCCCGGTCCGTCAGGTGCGCGCCGTGCGCCCCGGTGATGGCCAGCGGGAACGGGTAGTTGAACGCGAGGTTGTGCTGGACGCCGCCCGGGATCCGCGCCTTGGCGCGGTCGGTGATCTCCCGGCTGGCGGCGCACTTGGTCTCGAAGTAGTCGAGCACGCCCAGCAGCGCGTCGTGCCGGAGCCCGCGCACGGGCTGGGCCAGGAGCGCCCGCAGGCGCCGCATCGTGTCCTCCACGTCCGGGTACTCGCTGATGGCGTAGCCGAGCCGGGCCGACCCGCTGCCCGGCACCTCCACCACGCGGGTCTCGGGCTGCGGCGCGCCCTCGGCGCCCACCCGGGCCGCGACGGCGTCGGCGCTCGGCAGGGCCTCGCCGGCGGCGACCCGCACCGGAGGGACGCCCTCGGTGATCTGCGCGCCGATCCGCTTCTCGTCCGCCCGCAGCTTGGTGAAGGCGATCTCCCGCACCCAGTCCGGGATCGTGTACACCTTGCCCGACTCGGTGAGCAGGCTGAGCAGGTAGGCGATCGACACCTTCTCCAGCAGCGCCATGGCGAAGACGGCCCGGTCGGGGTCCGTGCCGAGGGTGACGACGCCGTGGTTGGCGAGGATGAAGGCGTTGCCGCCGCCCGCCACGGCCTTCTCGACGTTCTTCGCCAGGAACCCCGTGCCCGACGGCGCGTAGTCGACGACCGCGACGCGCTTGCCGAGGAACCGGACCTGCTCGTCGGTGAGCGCCGGGATCTCACGACGGAGGAAGGCGAGCGCGGACGCATAGGGCTGGTGCGTGTGGATGACGGCGTTCACGTCCGGCCGGAGCCGGTACACGCCTGCGTGCAGCTTGGCCTCGATGGAGGGGGCGAGGAGCGGCGTCGACGCGTCCGGCACGTGCTTGCCGTCGAAGTCGACGATGCAGACGTCCTCGGCACGCATCCTGGCGTAGTCGTAGTTGCTCGGCGTGACCGCGTAGAGGCGCCGGCCGGGGACGCGCACGGAGACGTTGCCCTCGGTGGCCTTGAGGTAGCCGCGGTCGAGCATCGTCCGGCACATGTCGACGACGTGCTGACGCGACGCGGCGTGCTCCATGTGTGACTCCCTCGTGAGACGCGCTCGGCCAGCTTCTATCCTTGCGCGCAAAGGGGGCGGTGCCTACGTCCGGACGGGTGCACGATCGCGCCGCTCGGTTATCACGACTTGATAGTGTGCCCGCGTGGCTCACCGCCTCATGCCCTCGACGCCGTGGCACCGGCTGCCGTCCGCCCTCGCGTCGGCGCTCCGCGCCCGGATGCCGGCGATCGAGGCTACGGTGGCCGGCGAGATCCTCGGCTCCGCGTACGCGGGGGTCGACGACCCCAGGGTCGCCCGGGACATCCGCCGCGGCGTCGGCGCCGCTCTCGAGCGGTTCGTCGACCTCATCGCCACCGACCAGCCCGCGCTCCCCGCGGGCGTGCGCGAGACCTTCGTGGACCTCGGTGCCGCTGAGGCGCGCGAGGACCGCGCGGCCGAGACCCTGCTGTCCGCCCTGCGCACCTCGGCCCGGGTGATGCTCCGGGAGACGGCGACCGCGCTGGCCGCGACCCGGCCGCTGACGACCGAGGACCTGGTCGACCTGTCCGACGCGGTGACCGCCTACGTGGACACGCTGGTCGCGGCGACCACCGACGGCTTCACGCTCCAGCTCCGGGAGCTGGCGGGTGAGCGGGACCGGCGTCGTCGGCTCCTCGCGGAGATGCTGGTGCGCGGCGGCGCGCCGGAGCGGGCAGTCGTGACCGCTGCCGAGGGCATCGGCTGGCGGCGCATCGACCGCGTCCTGCCCGTCCTGCTGCCACCCGAGCAGACGCGGCAGGCGCAGTTCAGGTACCGCGACGAGGCGGTGGTCCTCGAGCGCGAGCGGGACTCGGTGCTGCTCCTGCGGCAGGACGGGCCGACCCGGCGGGAGGCGCTCGAGCGGGCACTCGCGGGCCGGGGCGCCGTCGTCGGCGTCGCCGTCGAGTGGGCGCGTGTTCCCGAGGCGGTGCGGCTGGCCGAGCTCACCGCCGCGCCGGCGCCCGACGGCGCGCGCGGCGTCGGCGCGGGCTGCGTCGGCGCGGGCGACCCGGTGTTCGCGGAGGACCACCTCGCGAGGCTGGCGCTGCGCGGCGAGCAGACGGCGTTCGCCCTCCTCGCCGAGCGGCGGCTGGCGCCGTTCGCCGCGCTGCCGGAGGCCACCCGCGAGCGCGACCTCGAGACGCTGCACAGCTGGTTGCGGCACTGGGGCTCGCGTACGGCGGTCGCGGACGAGCTCCGGATCCACCCGCAGACCGTCAGCTACCGGATCCGCCGGCTCCGCGCGCTGCTGGGTGACGTCCTCGACGACGCCGACGCGCGGTTCGAGCTGACCCTGGTCCTCGCCGACCGATGACCCCGTCGCCGCGACGAGGAATCCGCAGGATCGGGGACCCAGAGTCGCCGATCCTGCGGAATCCTGACCGGGCGCTCGGGTCGCGACGACGCGCGGCGGTCACCGAGGCGCTGGTCGTCGTCGGCGTCGCCGTGCTGTTCGCGCTGCTGCACGCGGCAGCGGGCACCGACGTGGCCGCGGCCGAGACCAACGCCGAAGCCCTGCAGACGCTGGAGCGCGCACTCCACCTCGACGTCGAGCTCGGGATCAACCGGTGGCTCGTCGAGCACGACCGCCTCATCCCGCTCGCGGTCGTCGTGTACCGCTCGCACTACGCCGCGATCCTCGGCGTGCTGGTGTGGGTCTTCTGGCGGCACGCGGAGGTCTACCGGCACGTCCGGCGGACCCTCGTCGCGGTGACCCTGCTCGCGCTGCCGGTCTTCTGGGCCGTGCCGATGTCGCCGCCCAGGTTCGCGCTCCCCGGCGTGGTCGACATCATCGCCGCGCACGACCCCGTCGCGGGCGCCCGGTCCGTCGACCCGGACGGCGGCGGCAACCACTACTCGGCGATGCCGAGCCTGCACGTCGGGTGGGCGGCCTGGTGCGCGTACGCGGTGTGGTCCGCGCTGCGGGGGTCCCACCCGCGGCTCGCGCTCGTGGCGTGGGCCTACCCGCTGGTCATGGTCGCCGACGTCTTCGCCACCGGGAACCACTACGTGCTCGACGTCGTCGGGAGCGCGGCGCTCCTCGCAGTGTCGATCGGCATGGCGCGGCTGTGGGGACGGCTCCGCCCGGTGGTCGGTCCCGATTGGGAGAGAAGGTAAGGCTTACCTTATAGTGGGGCGCCCGTAGTCCGCGGGCACCAGCCACCGCCCCCGAGGACGACATGAGCCTGCGCCCCACCCGTGCCGCCGCCGCCATCGCGGCGACCCTCGCCGCCGCCGCACTCGCCGGCTGCGGAGGAGCCCAGTCGGGTGACCCCGCGTCCGACAGCCAGACCCTCACCATCTACTCCGGCCGCAACGAGGCACTCGTCGAGCCCTTGCTCGACCGCCTCGAGGAGGAGGTCGGCATGCCCGTCGAGGTCCGCTACGCCGCGACCGCCGAGCTCGCCGCACAGCTCCTCGAGGAGGGCGAGGGCACCGACGCCGACCTCTTCTTCTCGCAGGACGCCGGCGCGCTGGGCGCCCTGAAGAACGCCGACCGGCTCGCGGAGCTCCCGCAGGCGGTGCTCGACCGGGTGCCCGAGCACTACCGCGACGCCGACGGCCGGTGGGTCGCCACCTCCGCTCGGGCGCGCGTGCTCGGCTACGACCCGGAGGCCGCCCCCGAGGTCGCCGAGTTCACCGGCATCGACCAGGTGCTGGACGAGCGCTACCGCGGCAAGCTCGGCTTCGCGCCCACCAACGCGTCGTTCCAGTCGTTCGTCACGGCGCTGCGCGTGGACCGCGGCGACGAGGGTGCGCGGCAGTGGCTCGAGGACTTCGCGGCGCTCGATCCCCAGGCGTTCGACAACAACATCGCGGTGCTCGACGCCATCGAGGCCGGCCAGGTGAGCATCGGGCTGATCAACCACTACTACTGGTACGAGCGCGTCGCCGAGAAGGGCGAGGACGGAGTCGCCGCCCGGATCCGGTTCCTCGCGAGCGACGACCCCGGCGCCCTGGTGAACGTGGCCGGCGTCGGCGTCCTGGAGGGCTCGGACATGGCGGAGGAGGCCGCCGCGGCCGCCGAGTTCCTGCTCTCCGACGAGGCCCAGCAGTACTTCGCCGACGAGACCGCCGAGTACCCCGTGGTCGACGGCATCACGTCCACCGCGCACGACCTCGTGCCGCTGTCCGAGCTGTCCGGCTACGTCGTCGACCTCAACGCGCTCGACTCGCTCGAGGAGACGCTGGCCATGCTCGACGAGGTGGGGCTCACCTGAGCACCCTCCTCGCCCGGGGCCGGCCGGCCGGTCGCCTCACCCACGCCAAGCCGGCCGGCGTCCTCGTGCTGCCCGCGACCGTCGCAGCAGGCGTCGCCCTGCTCCCGGTCGTCTACCTGCTCGTCCGGACGGCGGAGGCCGGCTGGCCCACGGTCGCCGGGATCCTCCTGCGGGACCGCACGCCCGCGCTCGTCGCGCGCAGCCTCCTGCTCGCCGTCGCCGTCACGGCGTCCACGGTCGTCATCGGGGTCGCGCTCGCGTGGCTGACGACGCGCACGGACCTGCCCGGACGCCGGGCGTGGGCGGTCGTCGCGGCCCTGCCCCTGGCCGTGCCGAGTTTCGTCGCGGCCTACACGTGGGTCTCGGTGCTGCCACAGGTCTCCGGCTTCTCCGGGACGTGGCTCGTCCTCACCTTCTCGACCTACCCGTACGTCTTCCTGCCGGTCGCGGCGGCCCTGCGCAGCACCGACCCGGCGCTCGAGGAGGTCGCGCGGTCCCTCGGGCGCACCGCCGCCCGCACCTCCCTCGCGGTGACCGCCCGGCTGGCACGCCCCGCGGCGACGGCCGGAGCGCTCCTCGTCGCGCTCTATGCGCTGAGCGACTTCGGGACGCCGTCGCTCATGCGCTACGACGTCTTCACGCGCGTCATCCACACGTCCTACACCGCGTCCTTCGACCGCACCCCCGCCGCCGTGCTGTCGCTCGTGCTGGTCGCCCTGACGGTCGCCATCACGGTCGGCGAGACACGCTCCCGCGGCCGCGCGGAGTACGCCCGGATCGGGTCCGGGGCCGCACGGACGGCCCACGCCATCCGCCTCGGCCGAGCCACGCCCGTCGCGCTCGCCGGCGTCGCGCTCGTCGCCGCGGTGTCCCTCGGCTACCCGACGGCGGTCCTCGCCTACTGGGTGTCGCAGGGGCGCTCGGCCGGCGTCGACTGGGCGGAGCTCGGCCCGGCAGGGCTCTCCACCACCTGGGTGGCACTGCTCGGCGCCGCCGCCGCGACCGCGCTCGCCGTGCCCGTCGGCATCCTCGCGGCCCGGCACCCGGACCGCGGCGGCCGGCTGCTGGAGCACCTCACGTTCGCCGGCCACGCCGTGCCCGGCATCGTCGTCGCCCTCGCGCTCGTCTTCTTCGGCGTGCGGTACGCACAGCCGGTGTACCAGCGGACTCCCCTGCTGGTGCTGGCGTACGCCGTGCTGTTCATGCCCGCCGTCGTCGGGTCGGTCCGGGCCGCGGTCAGCCAGAGCCCGCGGCGGCTCGAGGAGGTCGCCCGGTCCCTGGGCCGCACCCCCGCCGGAGTGCTCCGCGACGTCACCCTCCGCCTCGCGCTGCCAGGAGTCGCCGCGGGCTTCGCCCTCGTCACGCTCACCGTCATGAAGGAGCTGCCGGCGACGCTCCTGCTGCGCCCCACCGGGATGGACACGCTCGCCACCCGGCTGTGGACCGAGACCGGCGTCGGCGCCTATGCGGCGGCCGCTCCGTACGCCGTGGTCCTGGTCCTGCTCGCCGCGGTCCCGACCGTGCTGCTGACGCGCGTCCAGGCGCACCCGGACCAGACCGGCGCGGTCGAGGCCGCCGCACCCACCGCCCTCCAGGAGGTGGGCACGTGAGCCGCCTCGAGGTGCGCGACCTGCACAAGTCGTTCGGCAGCACCGCCGTGCTGCGCGGCATGGACCTCGACGTCCCGTCGGGCGCCCTCGCCGCGCTGCTCGGCCGGTCCGGCTGCGGCAAGACGACGCTCCTGCGCGTCGTGGCCGGCTTCGAGCAGGCCGACGCGGGTGAGGTACGTATCGGCGGCCGCACCGTGGTATCCGGTCGCACCGGCGTGCCGCCCGAGCGCCGTCGCGTGAGCATCGTGCCGCAGGAGGGCGCGCTCTTCCCGCACCTCACCGTGGCGCAGAACGTCGCGTTCGGCCTCCCCGGCCGCGCCCGCGCCGCCGCCCGCCGCCGCCGTGAGCGGGTGCGCGACCTGCTGGCCCTGGTCGGGCTGGCGGACATCGGCGACCGCATGCCGTCCCAGCTCTCCGGTGGTCAGCAGCAGCGCGTGGCGGTCGCCCGCGCGCTGGCCCCCGAGCCCGACGTGGTCCTCCTCGACGAGCCGTTCTCCGCGCTCGACGCGGCGCTGCGCGGCGCGTTGCGCGAGGACGTCCGCGCCGCCCTCAAGGCCACGGGCGCCACCGGGGTCCTCGTCACGCACGACCAGGAGGAGGCGCTCAGCATCGCCGACCTCGTCGCCGTGGTGCGCGACGGCGTCGTCGTCCAGGCTGCCGAGCCCGCGCGCCTGTACCGGGAGCCGGCCGACCTGGAGACCGCGCAGTTCGTCGGCGAGGCCGTGCTGCTTCCCGCCGCGGTCGAGGGTGGGGTGGCGCGGACCCCGGTCGGCACCCTCAAGCTGCTCCGCGGCGACCACGTCATGAGCGGGCGGGGGCAGGTCGCCGTCCGGCCCGAGCAGTTCCACATGGTCCGGCCCGGGCGCGGCGTCGTCGCGACCGTCGACGCCGTCACCTTCCACGGCCACGACGCGACCGTGCAGCTCTCGGTCCCCGGCGGCACCGACGACCCGGTCCGCGTGCTGTGCCGCACGCAGGGACCACTGCCCGACGTCGGCGCGCAGGTCAGCCTCCTCGTCGCCGGCCCGGTCTCCTTCTTCGCGGCCGCGGGGGCGTCGTGACGGACGTGCTGGCGTGGGCGCCCGCCACGCTCGAGCGGCTCCCGCTCGCGGACCTCGCGCGCCACGGCGACCGGACCGCCGTCGTGCACGCCACGGGGACGCTGACGTACGCCGAGCTCGCCGACCACGTCGACGACGTCCGGACCCGCCTCGGCACGCAGCGTCGCCTGGTCGCCGTGCGCGCCCGCACCGACCTCGGGTCCCTCGTCGCGTACCTCGCCGCGCTGGCCGGGGGCCATGCGGTGCTGCTGGTGCCCGGGGACCGCACCGACGCCGCCACCGACCTCCTGCGTGCCTACGCCCCCGACGTCGTCCTGGCCTCGGCCGACCGGACCGGCCCGGGCGTCGACGTCGACGAGCGCCGGCCAGGCACCGGCCACGAGCTGCACCCCGAGCTGGCGCTGCTGCTCAGCACGTCCGGCTCGACCGGTTCACCGAAGCTCGTGCGCCTCTCCGCGGAGAACCTGCAGAGCAACGCCGAGGCGATCGTCGAGGCCCTCGGCGTCCGAGCCGACGACCGCGCGGCCACCACGCTCCCCTTCCACTACTGCTACGGCCTGTCCGTCGTGCACAGCCACCTGCTCGTCGGCGCCGCGCTGGTGCTGACGCCGCACTCGGTCGTCGACCGCGCCTTCTGGGACACCGTGCGAGGGGCCGGCGTCACGACCTTCGCGGCCGTCCCGTACACGTTCGAGCTGCTCGACCGCGCGGGCTTCGCCGACCTCGACGTCCCGACGCTGCGCTACGTCACGCAGGCGGGTGGCCGGCTCGCGCCCGACGCCGTGCGCCGGTGGACGGCGGTCGGACGGGCGCGTGGCTGGGACCTCGTCGTCATGTACGGCCAGACGGAGGCCACCGCCCGCATGGCGGTCCTGCCCGCCCACCTCGCCGCGGACCGGCCCGAGGCGGTGGGGCGAGCCGTGCCCGGCGGCTCCTTCCGCATCGACGTGGCGGCCGGGCACGCCCGGCACGACGACGAGGTGGGCGAGCTCGTCTACACCGGCCCGAACGTGATGCTCGGGTACGCGACGCGGCCCGCGGACCTCGCGCTCGGCCGGACCGTCCACGAGCTTCGCACGGGCGACCTGGCGAGGATCGCGCCGGACGGGCTCGTCGAGGTGGTCGGGCGGCGCAGCCGGTTCGTCAAGGTCGTCGGCCTGCGTGTCGACCTCGGTGAGGTCGAGCGGGTGCTCGCCGACCTCCGGCTCCCCGGACTGGCGGCGGGCGAGGACGAGCACCTCGTCGTCGCGATCGAGGGCTCCGACGCCGAGACCGACACCGGCCTGGTCGGCGCGCTGCTCGCCGAGCGGTTCGGCATCCCGCGGGGCAGCGTCGCCGTGCGCTGCGTGCCGGCCCTGCCGCGGACGGACAGCGGGAAGCCCTGCTACACGAGCGTCCTCGCCCTCGCCGGCGAGCCGCGACCGGCGTCGGCGTCTCCGGCGTCGGGGCGAGGGTCGGGTCGAGGGGTCGGGCGCGTGACCGTGCCCGAGGCCGCCACCGAGGTGCGCGGCATCTTCGCCGAGGAGACGGGCGCCCGCGAGGTCGGCGACGACGCGACGTTCGTCAGCCTCGGCGGCGACTCCCTGTCGTACGTGGCGGCCTCCGTCCGCCTCGAGGCGGCCCTCGGTCACCTGCCCCGCGACTGGGACGTCACGCCGGTGGGGGACCTCGTCGGCCGGGCGGCCGCGCACGCGACCGAGGGACTCGGCGGCGAGGCCGGCGCCGGGCGGCGCGCGCGCCCGCGCGACTGGTGGCGGCCCTGGGGGCCGAGCGCGGTCGAGACCACGATCGTGCTCCGCGCCGTCGCGATCCTGCTCATCGTCGCCACCCACACGCAGCTCGTCAGCATCCCGGGCACCGCGCACGTCCTCGTCGCCGTCGCGGGTGCCAACCTCGCCCGCTTCCAGCTCGTCGGCGAGCGCGCCGCCCGGCTGCGTCGACAGCTGCGCACCATCGCGCGGGTCGTCGTCCCGAGCGTCGTCCTCATCGGCGCGGCCGCGGCCCTCACCGGCACCTACACCTGGCACAACGTCCTGCTGCTCAACGCCCTGCTGGGCCCGCCGACGTGGACGGCGCAGTGGCACTTCTGGTTCGTCGAGATGCTCGTGTACGTCCTCGTCGGCGTCGCGCTGCTGCTCGCGACCCCCTGGGGCGACCGCCTCGAACGACGCTTCCCCCTCGGCTTCCCCGTCGCCCTGCTCGCGGTGGGCCTCGTCGACCGGTTCGAGGTCGTGTCGCTGCCCGCGCCGCACCCCGCCCCCGTGCTGTGGCTGTTCGCCCTCGGCTGGGCGTTCTCCCGCGCGCGCACGACGACGCAGCGCGCGCTGCTCTCCGGCGCCGTCCTCGTGAGCGTGCCCGGCTTCTTCGGCAACACCGACCGGGAGGCGGTGCTGGCGGTCGGGCTCCTTGCGCTCGCCTGGCTCCCGACCCTGCCGGTGCCGGCGGCGCTGCACCGGGTGCTCGGCGTGCTGGCGAGCGCGTCGCTGTACGTCTACCTCACCCACTGGCTCGTGTACCCGCCGGTGGCGGCGGTGCACCCGGCCCTGGCGGTGGTGGCGTCGGTCGTGGCCGGCGTCGCCTACTGGCAGCTCGTGACGCGGGTGCCCCGCGTTCTCCGGCGCGGCGCCCGGGCGCCGTCCTAGGCTTTGGACGAGAGCTCCACACGCACACGCACACGCAGGGCAGCCCGAGGGAGCGCACACGTGAGCCGGCACCGCTCCGTCGCCCGCTGGGCGGGCGCGCCACTCGCCACTGCGGCCCTCGTGGGGCTCCTGGTCGGCTGTCAGGACGACGCTGGACCGTCCGCCGACCTCGGGGCGCCGACGCGCGACCTCGAGCTGGCCGTCAGCGACACGGTGACCGCCGTCGTCGCGACGCACTGCGGGTACGAGTGGCTCGAGGTCGTCGTGAACGACCAGCTCTGGCGGACGGCCGAGCTCGGCGCCGACGAGGGGGACGCCACCACCGAGCCCGAGTGGCCCGAGGGTGAAGCTGCCGCCCAGCTCGAGCTGCACCTGGTCGACGCGGACACCCTCGAGGTGACTGCCGTCGGCTCCGACGTGACGCGCGTCTACGAGCCGACGACCGAGCCGTCCGGCTGCGAGTAGGCGCCCGGCGTCAGCCGGTGGTGACCGGCCCCATCTGGACTACCTCGAACGCGCTCCCGGGGACGTCCTTGAGCGTGTTCAACTGGTCGTCGTCCCACCGCGCGTCCGGGGTGCCGGACACGTACCAGTCGGAGCCGTTGTCGGCGAGGATCATCCCGTAGGTCTTCATCGCCTGGAGGATCACGCGCGCCTGCTCCGGGTAGCCGGAGATGTCGAAGTCGGCGCGCAGCCGCACCCGCATGCCCATGGGCGGCAGGGCGGGGCTCGGGTCGTAGCTGGCGAAGTGCCTGGCGGGCGGCACGTAGGCCCGGCGGGTCCTGCTGACCGTGAACCGGATGGCGTGGTCGATGCTCCCGGACGCGACCTCGTCGTACCGGACCAGGCCCGGCAGGATCGGCAGACCGGCCGCGTCGGCGCTGGTCCAGCCCGCAGGCCGGGTGGTTCCCGTGTCCAGGTTGAAGACGGCGCCGCTCCCCGCGTGCCACGAGCCGTCAGCCTGGCGGTGGGCGTCGAAGAGCTCGTAGAGCAGGTGCGTGCCGGCGTCGACCACGAGCACGTGGCGGTCGCCGTCCGAGTCCGGACCACCCTCGATCGGCGCGTCGGAGGGGATCGGGTACGGGCCGGGGTCCGACTCGTCGTCGTAGTCGAAGGTCACCGCGACCCGCGCCTGCTCGGGGCCGACGACGACGTAGGGGATGCCGAAGGGGCCGCCGTCCCAGTCGGCACCGAAGTCCATGTGCAGCGTGTCCGACGTGCCGATCGATGCGATCAGGGTGGCCGACGCCGGGTCGACGGGCGCGTCGTCCACGGGGGTGTTCCACGGGTCCGAGGCCGGGAAGATGCGGAAGTCCAGTGGCGCCATCGGCCCCAGGACGTACGCGGCCGTCGGCAGGAGGCCCGCGGTGATCGCGCGGTAGAGGAACGCGGCCATCGCCTGGCGCTCGATGCTCAGGGCGGGCCGGAACGTCCCGTCCGGCCACCCGGTGGTGATGCCTGCATCCGCCAGCCACGCCACCGCACCGCAGAACGGGCCGGCCACCGACACGTCAGAGAAGGGCGCCTCGGTGCAGGCGGGCGCGGTCGCGCCGTCGTGCGCCAGCCGGTACAGGAAGGCGGCCATCGCCTCGCGCGTCACCGCCGACGCCGGGCGGAACGTCCCGTCAGGCCAGCCCGTCGTCACGCCGGTCGCCGACAGCCAGCCGATCTCGCCGCAGAACGGGTGCGCCGCCGGCACGTCCGCGAAGACGGCGGCTCCGCAGCCGGGCGCCTGGGCGCCGTCGTGCACCGCCCGGTACAGGAACGCCGCCAACGCGTCCCGGTTGATCGTCGCCGCACCGCGGAAGGAGCCGTCGGCGTAGCCGCGCACGATGCCGCGCTCCGCGAGCCACCCGATCTCGGCCGCGAACGGGTCGTCCGGCCGCACGTCGCTGAAGGCGGCCTGCAGCGCGACGGGGACGCCGGGACCCGCCTGTTGGCGGGTGAGCCCGTCGGCCGTCGCCGGCCCCGGTGCTGCCGCGGCCGGCGGGAGGGCGGCCGTCGCCAGGGCGAGAGCCGCGATCAGTGCGGCGACGCGGGCGCGACGGGACGCCGTCGTGCGCCGCATCCACTTCGCTCCGCTCACGGGGACCAGTCTGCGGTGGCGCGGTCCCACCAGGCCAGGGACCGGGCGCCCAGGAACGTCAGCCAGGGCGAGGGCTCGCCGGGGGGCACGTCGATGTCGAACCACACCCGGCCCGGCAGCCGGTACTCCTGCACCCACCTGCCGTCCGGGCGGCGCGCGGCGCGGATCAGCTCGACCGCCTCGGCCATGCGCGGGTCTGGCGCCCGACCGTCGAGCAGCGCGGCCGCACGGAAGTAGTCCACGGCGTTGAGCGCGCTGTAGCGCCAGCGGAACGGGTACCCGAGCTGGGTGGCCCAGGGCCCGACGACGTCGCCCGTCGAGGTGCGGTGGAGCAGGCGACGCTCGAGCAGGTACTCCTCGCCCGCCCGGCGGGCCGCTCGCAGCTCGGGAGTGCCGCCCGTCGAGGCCTCGTAGAAGAGGATCCCCTTCAGCGAGTTCAGGGTCGAGTGGAACGACGAGCGCGTGGAGCCCTGCACCCACTCGCAGTTCCACCCGCCGTCCGGCAACCGGTGCTCGACGAACCAGTCGGCCAGGGCTGCGACGTCGGCGCCCAGCCACGCGCCGTTAGCGAGCGTGAAGCCGTTGATGCAGCAGTCGACCTCGCCCGCCCAGTACGGGAGGTCGTCGTACTCCCATCGGCTGTTCGCCGCCAGGCGCTCGGCCGTGCCGGCGAGGACCGCCGCGTCGAGCCCCCACTCGCGCAGGGTGTTCAGACTCCACGTCGTCGCGGTCCAGGGCTGCCCGGGGGCGGCCGCCTCCGGGCCCTCGAAGTCGTAGCCACCGGGGAAGTAGGCACCGCCCGCCCACTGCCCGTCGGCGTCCTGCAGTGCGAGCAGCCGGGCTCCCATGCCCTCGGTCGCGACGCGGGCCCGAGTGGCCTGCCACACCTCGGGTGGCTCACCGGCGAGGTCGCGCTCGACCTGCCAGCGCAGCGCAGGATCGGTGTCCAGGAGCCAGCGGAGCAGGGCGTCGTCGAGCACCATGGAGACACCGTAGAGACGGGCGCGAGGGCTCGCCGTGCCAGGGGTCGTGTGGTTGACTTACTGACGAGTCAGTAAGTTCTTTCCCATGCGGCATCATGGATGTCGAAACGATCCGACCCGTTCGTGGCCTCGGCCGCGCGAAAGGACACCCGTTGCGCACCCCTCTCGACGCAGCAGCCGACACGCGCACCGACGCCGCCCCGTACCTCGACCCGACACGCAGCGTCGCGGAACGCGTGAGCGACCTGCTCGCGCGGATGACCCTCCGCGAGAAGATCGGGCAGATGCTCCAGCTGGACGCCCGCGACGGCGTCCACCACCTCATCGAGACCATGCACGTCGGTTCGATCCTGCACACCTCCCCCGAGCGCGTCGTCGAGGCCCATGCCCTCACCGAGCAGACCCGCCTGCGCATCCCGCTGCTCATCGCCGAGGACTGCATCCACGGCCACTCGTTCTGGCCGGGCGCCACGATCTTCCCCACCCAGCTCGGCATGGCCGCGACCTGGGACGCCGCCCTCGTCGAGCGTGCCGCGCGCGTCACGGCCGTCGAGGTCGCCGCGACCGGCATCCACTGGACCTTCTCGCCCGTGCTCTGCATCGCCCGGGACCTGCGCTGGGGCCGCATCGACGAGACCTTCGGCGAAGACCCCGTCCTCATCGGTGAGCTGGCGTCCGCCGCCGTACGCGGGTACCAGGGCGCCGGCCTCGGCGACCCCACGGCGATCCTCGCGACGGCCAAGCACTTCGCCGGGTACTCCGAGACCCAGGGCGGCCGCGACGCCTCCGAGGCGGACATCTCCCGTCGCAAGCTGCGCTCGTGGTTCCTGCCGCCCTTCGAGCGCGTCGCCCGCGAGGGCTGCCGGACCTTCATGCTCGGCTACCAGACCACGGACGGTGTCCCGATCACGGTCAACGACTGGCTCCTCACCGAGGTCCTGCGCGGCGAGTGGGGGTACGCCGGCACGCTCGTCACCGACTGGGACAACGTCGGCCGCATGGTGTGGGAGCAGAAGGTGATGCCCGACTACGCGACGGCTGCCGCCGCGGCGGTCCGCGCGGGGAACGACATGATCATGACCACTCCGGGGTTCTTCGCCGGCGCCCTGGAGGCCGTCGAGCGCGGCATGCTCACCGAGGAGCAGATCAGTGCGGCCGTCGCCCGGATCCTCACGCTCAAGGTCGAGCTCGGCCTGTTCGAGAACCCGCGTCGCCCCGACCGCGAGCTGATCGACGTCGTCGTCGGGTCCGCGGAGCACGAGCGAGTCAACCTCGACGTCGCCCGTCGCTCGCTCGTGCTCCTCCGCAACGACGGCACGCTCCCCTTGGCGGGCGGGCACCCGGCCGACGCACCGGCCGGTCCCGACGGACGCGCCGTCATCGACGGTGCGCCGCGCGTCGTCGCCGTCGTCGGGCCGCTCGCCGACGACGCGCAGACGCAGCTCGGCGACTGGGCCGGCAGCTCGGGGCAGGCCGACTGGCTCCCGGAGGGCCAGCCGCGCGACATGATCACCACCGTTCTCGACGGGCTGCGCGCGCACGTCCCGGCCGGGTGGTCCGTGACCCACGCCCGCGGCGCCGACATCCTCACGCACGGCGAGCACCCGGACGGCGCCCTCCTGCCGGACGGGCAGCCGCGACCCCCCGTCGTCGTACCGTGCGAGCCCGACGAGGCGCTCATCGCCGAGGCCGTCGCAGCGGCGCGGGGCGCGGACTACGTCGTCGCCGTCGTCGGCGACCGCATCGAGCTGGTCGGCGAGGGCCGCTCCACGGCGACCCTCGAGCTCCTCGGCGGGCAGGTCGCCATGCTCGACGCGCTGGCGGCCACGGGGACGCCGCTGGTCGTGGTGCTCCTCGCCTCCAAGCCGCTCGTCCTCCCGCCCTCCGCGCTCGGGGCCGCGGCGATCCTGTGGGCGTCGAACCCGGGCATGCAGGGCGGGCGGGCGATCGCCGAGGTGCTGCTCGGCGTCGTCGAGCCCACCGGGCGCCTGCCCATCTCGTTCGCGCGGCACGTAGGGCAGCAGCCGACGTACTACAACCAGATCCGGGGCCAGCACGGCGACCGGTACGCGGACCTCACCCAGGCGCCCGCGTTCGCGTTCGGCCAGGGGCTCTCGTACACCCGGGTCGAGTACCGCGACCTGCGCGTCGAGCCGGCGGTGCTCGGCGCTGCGGACGTGGTTCGCGCCCGACTCACCGTGGCCAACGTGGGCGACCGCCCGGCGCTCGAGACCGTCCAGGCCTACGTCAGCGACGCGGTGACGTCCGCGAGCTGGGCGGACAAGGAGCTCAAGGCGTTCGTCCAGGAGCGGGTCGCGCCCGGCGAGGTGCGGTCGGTCGAGCTCGAGATCCCGGTCGCGGATCTCACCATCGTCGACGCCACCGGCCGGCGGGTCGTCGAGCCGGGGGCGTTCGAGCTGCTCGTGGGCACGTCGTCGCGGGACGAGGACCTGCTCCGCGCGCCGTTCACGGTGGTCGCCGGCGCCTGACGACGGAACGGTCGCCCGCCGACCCCAGAAGAGCCCAGCCTCAGGCCTGCTGGACCCCCACGTGACCGCTCTGCAGGGCCTCGAGCCACGCCTCCGGGGCGTAGGCAGGTGCTGTCGCCACGACGCGGTCCTCGTCGTCGAGGACGACCCAGGACCCGTGTGGAAGGTCGTCGGGAATGTGTCGCACCATCTCGGCACGGGTGCGGGGGTCGTACGTCCACCGCTCCCCCTGCGCCCGCTCTCCCGTGAGAAGCATGGCCGGCGCGCCGACGACGAGGACGGTACGGCCGGGCCGGAGCAGTTCCGCGCGCACCCGGTTCCAGGCGACCGCGCGCTGGTGCCGATCTATCAGGGTCGGCCGATCGCGCTCCCGAAGCGCGGCCGTGCGGCGTGGATCCGCTCGCCGAGCCCAGCTAGCGCGCGCCCACGCGATGCCGATGCCGAGAGCACCGAGCCCCGTCGGGATGCTGGCGATGAGCGGCGCTGACCACCCGCCTCCCATCATGGCGATCCAGTAGCCGCTGGCCACCGCCGCCATCGCCCAGCCGACCCGGGCACCACCGGACCCGGGCGCGCGCGACGCGTGGAGCCCGATCGCGATGCCCCAGAAGACGAGCCACATGATCACTGCGCTGTCGGGCTGATCCGCCCCCGGCTCACCCAGGGACGGCCCCAAGCCGTTCGTCGCCGAGGATCCGACGAACCGCAGGACGAGCGTGGCGACCGCCAGCAGACAGGCGAGTACGCCAGCGACCGTCTCGCGGGGAGCGGGCGCGAGGTGCGGGATCTCAGGCAGCGCCCGTGGCGCCAGCGGGTCCGGGATCCTGCGAGGGCCACCGACGAACGGGTCGAGCGACCACGGGTCGAGAGGGCCGTCATCGGGGATGTCCGGGGGCGCGCCGACGGAGCATGCATCTGCGTCGTCCGGTGCAGGCACGTCGCCGATTTCGCTCCCCCACCCGACGTCCGCCCAGTCGGCGGCGCCACCGTCCAGCTCCCTGTCGTACTCGGCGCGAGCGGTGGCTTCACTCAGGACGCGGTACGCCTCCGCCGCTGCGGCGAAGTCGGGGGCACTTCCGCCCACGTCCGGATGCATCTCCCGCGCCAGGCGGCGGAACGCCCTCGCGACCTCTTCCGGAGTGGCGTCCCGTGTCACACCCAACCGCGCGTAGTGGTCGACTGCCTCGGGGGTCACCCGCGCTCCACCTGTGGCCAGGCATCTGGGCCGAGCAGGTCGAAGCCGACCTGCTCGACGACCCAGGGTGTGAGCGCCATCTGCGCGGTGTGGTGGCTCACCCCGGCGCCAGCGATCGGGGCGAGACTCCGCGTGGCAAGGATGACCACGGCGCGCTCGGGCGACATGCGGAGGGCGCGGACGTCCTGCTTGGTCGGGAAGCCATCCGGACTCCGCTCCTGGACGAGCTGGCCGAGCCACGTCGTCGGCGACGGCACCAGGCGCTCCGCGTCGCGGCGCACCATCTGGGGGAGGTACTCCCACGCCGTGGCCGCCGCCGGCTGGCCGGGCAGCGTTGGCTCGAGCAGGGATGCGCCGGGCGCCGCGAGCTCATGGGCGACCTCCACCACGCCCTGCCGGCGCCGCGGCGGCGTTGCGGCGAGGAGCAGGCGCACGCTCCGGTGCTCCCACGCCTCCGCCGGGCGGGTGCCGCCGGAGGGTGCCGGAACGAGCCGGCGTGCGACGTCCGCGAGCACGACGGCGTCGGTGTGGAAGCGCCACGCTGTGGCGTGCTCCACCACTCGACCGCTCTCGAGGCGGACCGCGGGGTCTACCTCGACCGCCTCGGCGACGACGGTCGACTGCCGCCGCGCTTCGCGGCGGGTCCGGGACGGCAGGTGCTCCCACAGGACCACGGCACCCCCGAAGGACACCGTCGCGGTGCTCCGAGCCGTACCAACCACGACGAGTGCGTTCTCGCCCCCGCGCACGAGCGCACCGGGGCGAGCGACGAGCTCGCCGCTCATGGATCCCTCCCACCCCTCCGTGCTGAACCGCCACGATCATCGTGGCGCCCGCGCGCCGCCGCAAGGAGCCGATCGGGCGCCATGTGCTGCCACGCCGCCCCGTCGGTCGGCGCCTTCCCCCTCCCGGGCGTCGGTGGTCCGGCGTACCGTCGATGGATGTGACGACGACGCCGTGGGCCTGGGCGGGCTCGATGGCGGACCCGCGCGCATGGGTCCTCGGCAGCGACGACCCCGCCGCCCGCTGGGCCGTGCTCACGGGTGTGCTCGACCGCCCCGACGACGACGAAGATGTGGTCGCGGCGCGGGCGGCGATGCTCGCGCACCCGCACACCGCGGACCTGCTCTCCCGGCTGCGGCCCTGGGACGCCGGTGGCACCTTGTCCGGTCACAACCACCCGTCGTTCACCCCGAACCTGCTGCACCTCCTGGCCGACCGTGGCCTGCAGGCCGGTGACGACCCGCGCGTCGATGCCGCGCTGGTCGAGATGTCCCGGCACGCGGACGACGCCGGTCACCTCGCCACCTACGCGGCTCCGCGGCAGGGCGCACCCCCCGTCTGGGGGTCGCTGCTGTGCGACAGCCACGCCATCGTCGACGTGCTGCTGAGGTTCGGCAGGCGCCCGTCGGAGGACCCGGGCCTCGCCGCTGCGCTGCGCACGATGGCGACCGACCTCACCGACACCGCACAGGGGCGCGCCTGGCCGTGCATCCCCGACCCGGCGACGGGGTGGCGCGGGCCGGGCCGGCGCGGTGACTTCTGCCCGCAGGTGACCCTCGAAGCGCTGCGCGCATTCTCGAGGCTCCCGGCACCCGACCGGCCGAGCGGGCTCCTCGACGCCGCTGGGGTCGCGCTCTCCGCCTGGCTGCGCCGCGGCGTCGAGAAGCCGTACATGTTCGGCCACGGCGCCACCTTCAAGACGACGAAGTGGCCCGTGACCTGGTACGGCGCCCACCTCATGGTCGACGTCCTGGGCCGGTGGCCTACGCTCTGGCGCGGGCCGGAGGCCAACCCGGCCCACCGGCGGGCGCTCGCAGAGGTCGCCGCCTGCCTGGTCGCCTACAACACCGACGACGCCGGCCGAGTGGTCCCGCGCTCCACGTTCCGCGGGTTCGAGCAGCACAGCTTCGGCCAGAAGGCGGCACCGTCGGCGTTCGCCACGGCCCAGCTCCTCACCGTCCTGCACCGCGTCGACGACCTCGCCCTCGACGCCGCCGATGTCGACGTCACCACCCTCGCCAGCTCCAAGGGGGGCACCGGCGTGGCCCGGCCGCCGACCCGAGCCAGAACGGCGCGCTGACTCCGCCGCCCCCGGCCTGCCGATCCGTCCACGACCCCGATCACCTGGAGAGCTCCCATGGCACGCACAGCCGTCGCGGAGACGACGCTCGCCGGGCTCTCCGTCCTCTCGTGGGGCAGCGGTCCGCCCGCCCTCGTCCTCCCCGGGCTCTCCCCGCACCACCGCAACCCGACCGGGATGGAGCGGCGCACGCAGACGCAGGGCCTCGCTGCCGTGGCCGCACGGTTCACCGTGCACCTCCTGCAGCGCCGGACGGGCCTACCTGCAGGGACCACCATGGCGGACCTCGCGGACGACGTCGCCGCCGCCGTCCGCGCCGGCTTCGACGGACCAGTTCCGGTCCTGGGCATGTCGACCGGCGGGTCTGTGGCGCTGCAGCTCGCCGTCGACCACCCGGAGCTGGTCTCCCGGTTGGTCCTGGGCTGCTCTGCGATGCGGCTGGGACGGCAGGGCCGGATGCTTCAGCGCGCACTCGCCGACCTGACGCGTGCCGGTCGGCCGCGCGCCGCATGGGCGGGTCTGGCGCCGGCGCTCACCGGCACTGTCCTCACCCGCGCTCTGATGACCCCAGTCCTCTGGCTCGGCGGCGGACCTCGCGGTGACGACGCCGCCGACCTGCTCGCCACCATCGAGGCGGAGGACGCGTTCGACGTCGAGAGCCGTCTCGACGAGGTCCGTGCCCCTACGCTTGTGGTCGGCGGCGGGCGGGACGGCTTCTACGGCCCGCAGCTGTTCCACGACACCGCCCGCGCCATCCCGGACGGCCACCTGCTGCTCTTCCCACGGAGCAGCCACATGACGGCGCTCGGCCACCGGTCGGCCCAGCGCGCGATCGCCCGCTTCCTGGCCGGAGAGGAGTGGAGATGACTGTTCTCGTCGCCTATGCGAGCCGCTACGGCGCGA